>Ga0160437_1000006_pt1 | contig 349544 bp, 237 predicted proteins | sample HID1975I_E0MG_FD_108227 | JGI IMG/M metagenome (GOLD analysis project Ga0160437, IMG submission 108227) | Enriched soil microbial communities from UW Madison campus, WI, USA - HID1975I_E0 MG | ecosystem: Environmental > Terrestrial > Soil > Unclassified | place: USA: Madison, Wisconsin... | reverse complement strand
TAAATCAATTTTCTGTGGACGAAAACGCGGATGATGATTGTTTTTTCCTCCAGTGGTTTTTCCTCCCTCAATCTCGACAGTCATAAAAGGTTTAGACCACTCTGAAATATTATAGGTTCCTGTTTTCGGTACTGTTAGATAACCAGTCCATTTTACACTATAATTGCCTATTTTCAAACGAGGATCTGGTGTGTTGATGTCCCAATGAAAATCGACATTGTCATCTATACGAGTAAAAAGAGGTTTTCCGTTCCATTCCGTATTATTAAAATATTCGCCAATTAAACCTTGCGTGCCGTTTTCATTCTGAAAATATATTGATGGTATAATTTTCATCTGTGGAACTCCCTTCGCTAAATCTGTTCCTTTTGCATATAAAACTTGGGTGTTGGGTTCCAATTTATTTTGAATTCCTTTTAAAACTGTAATAGGATTACTTGGAACACCGCTATAATTTCCCCATAAAGACTGTATGTCGTCAGCATTTGGGCCAATAACAGCAACTGTTTTGATGTTTTTAGAAAGTGGCAGCGTATTATTCTGGTTTTTTAAAAGAACAATACTCTTTTGCGAAGCTGTTCTGGCAAGCCAGTCGTTGCCAGCATTATTATTGGCTGCATACGGAATTTGAGCATAAGGCACGATGTCATCTGGATCAAACATTCCTAATTTGAAACGAGCTGTAAACAAACGTTTTACCGCAATATCAATGTCAGCTTCAGAAATTAATTTGGAATCTACGGCATCTTTTAAAGATTTAAAACTGCTTCCGCATTCTAAATCTAAACCATTTTTAACTGCTAAAGCCGAAGCGCTTGTCGCATCAGCTGTAATTTTATGGTATTTCCATATATCTGTTACAGCGCCACAATCCGATACTATATATCCGTCAAATCCCCAGTCATTTCTAAGGATATTAAACAAAAATGGACTTGCACTGGCCGATTCTCCTCGAAAACGGTTGTAAGCCCCCATAACAGAATAAACATGTCCTTCTTTTACTAAAGTTCTAAAAGCAGGCAGATAAGTTTCGTATAAATCGACATCACTAGTTTCGGCATTAAAAAAATGGCGAGATGGTTCTGGACCCGAATGTACCGCATAGTGTTTGGCCGTGGCAACGACTTTTAAATATTTATCGTTTGTCCCTTGAAGGCCTTTTACATAATTAAGACCTAGCTGGCTCGTTAAAAACGGATCTTCGCCATAGGTTTCATGCCCGCGTCCCCAACGCGGATCGCGAAAAATATTTACATTTGGCGACCAAAAGGTCAATCCTTGATACATGCCGTGCTGCCCTCTTCTTAAATATTCGTGATGTTTGGCACGAGCTTCATCCGAAATTGCATTGGCAACATCCAGTATTAACTGTCGATCCCAAGAAGAAGCAATGGAAATAGACTGCGGAAAAACAGTTGCATATCCCGCACGAGCAACTCCATGCAAAGACTCATTCCACCAGTTGTATTCTGGAATACCGAGGCGCTCAATTGCAGGAGCAGAATCCATTAATTGATTGATTTTTTCATCTAATGACATTCTGGAAACTAAGTCATTCACACGCTGTTCGGTTGGCAGATTTGGATTTTTATACGGATAATTTTCTTGCGCAAAAGTGGTTACTGCAAAAAAATGTAACGCAATAACTATAGCGGTTCTTTTTTTCATAGGTTTTTGGTTAGTGTTAGATTTAATATTTTTTAATTCTCTGCTAAAAAAAATAGGAATATGGATTGACAATGGTAATAGTTCCATTTTTGCTGACTCACAAAATTAGATTTTTATAGATCTAAATATAGAATAAATTGCTATTTAGAGTACGTTATAAAGCTTTCTATTAGTAAATTAGGATTTTGTGTAAAATACAAAAAGGAGACAAATCGCTATTTTTATGGTGGTATTTTGCTGCATTATATACTTCTTCTAGGTTAGGAAAAGAATTTTGATATTTTTGTGATCTGCATAATTTTATAAAGTTTTAAATGAAAAGAAATCTACTTGTATTCTTTTTTTACTGGATCAGTATTTGCTGCCATGCACAGCCTTCGGGCACACTGACTCATTTTGCAAACGATTTAAAGTTACGGCAGTCTCGTATTCTTGATATTCAGCAGGATAAAAAAGGATTTATCTGGCTGTCTACTTTTAATGGTCTGATCCGTTATGATGGAAGTACTTTTCAAAAATTTAGAGTAAAACAGAATGGTTCCCTGAAATTAATATCAAATCGTGTATTTAAATTCAAGTTTGATAATGATGGGAGAATTTGGACTCAGTCTGAAAAGAATGATATCTATTATTTTGACACCCGCGAGCTAAGTTTTCATTATCCAATCGAAGAAGGGCCATTACAATCATCCAATATTGCTTTTGTAGATTTTAAAGTCATGCCGTCTGGCAGAGTCTGGCTTTTCCCCGAAGAGAAAAATTATGTAATTGCTTTTGAAGCCAATAAAAAAGTTAAGAAAATAGCCTTCGATCCTTCTAAACACATTGGAAAAATCCGTGATATTTTTGAGGATAAACTAGGAACAACCTGGTTCTTTACCGAGACGGGCATTTGCAGATTGAGTAAGTCAGGTGCAGAACCGCAGTATTTTTCGTTTAACGGAAAAACCTATTTATTCAATTCATTTTTAGAAACCAAAGAAGATATATTATTTGGAGGAAATGGTGGAAAACTCACGCGTTACAATAAAAAGTCAAGTACTTTTTTTGATTTCGAAGCGGGTATAAAAGAAGATATTGTTTATATAGAAGCTGTTTCAGACACTAATGTACTAATAGTAACTGGCGGAGAAGGTTTTTATTTCTATGATATAAAAACAGGAAGGCTGGATGTTTACAACAGTAAAACCTTGGCTGGATTACCGCACAAAAAAGCCGCTTATTTAGGATCAACAAGGGCAAGACAGTTTTGGTTTGAGATTTCAGGAGAAGGTGTGTTTCAGTTTGACCTGCTTACCAAAAAGTTAAATCATATGCAGGTTGATTACAGTGATTCTGCAGCAGCTGGAGGAGAAAGAAAAAGTTTTATGCTTACTTCACCCAACGGAACGGTCTGGATACAGTCAGCCAATGCTCCGTTTTCGTATTGGGATGAAAAAAGTAATAAATTGTCTTCTATAATAAGATGCATAAAAGAATCAAGAGAATCTGTATCCGATTTGATGCATACCGCCATGTTTGACAGATTAGGAAATCTTTGGTTTTGTTCTTTCAAACAAGGATTAGATCTGGTCACTTTTAGCAGCAGCAACTTTTCGACATTAAATTTGGATTCTGATAACGATCATCACAAACATAATGTCAGAAGTTTGATGAAAGACAACAAAGGAAATCTATGGGTGGCCAGTCGTAAAGAGAAAATTGCCTTGTTTGATGCTCAAAAGAGAAAAATAGGATTTTTGGCTTCTGACGGAACCTTGTCTCGAACTGGCCCAGGATGGGGCAAAGATATTTACAGTATGCTTCAGGATAACAAAGGCAGAATCTGGGTAGGAACGCGTGGAAACGGTTTATTCTGTTTATTGCCAACCGATCAGCCATTTCGATACAGAGTAGAGCATTACAAAAATGACGAGAAAAATAATTACAGTATCAATTCTGATGATATTTTTAAAATTTTTCAAGCCTCAAATGGGCAGATTTATATTGCAACATGGGGAGGCGGGGTCAATATTATTAGGGAATCAGAAAACGGACTCCGTTTTATTAATTTCAAAAATGAGTTAAAAAACTATCCGATAAAAACGGCAGACAAAGTCCGTTCTATTGTCGAAAACAAGGATCATAAAATATTCTTTATTTCATCGTATAAATTGTTTTCTTTTTCAAAAGAAAACAAGTCAACAGACAAAATAAAATTTAATGAATATTCACAGGTTTCAGGAAATGATATTTTGGATATCCTGATTACGCACGACAATCAGATGGCTTTGGCAACCAATGGTATGGGGCTGATTTTAGCCGATTTGAACCAGAAAGGACAGCTCAATGTTAAGTCTATTTGGAATGAAGCGGTTTCATTTCCTGTTGAAGGCGTTGTAGCCATTCAGGAAGATAAAGCAGGAAAAATATGGCTGATGAGCGACAATCAAATTGTGCGTTTTGATCCTAAAAATAACAGTGCCGAAACTTTTCCAGAATTAAAATCAATTGTCGGAACAGAAATATTTTCGGAAGCCACAAAATGCCAGCTTTCAAATGGCGAAATTGCAGTTGGATATTCTAACGGTGTCATCTATTTCAAGCCCGAAAAAATAAAACCCTTCAGTTTTAAACCTTATTTGGCTATTTCTGGATTTTTAGTCAATAATAAAGAGCTGCACGATATAAATCCTGAAACGCCTAAAAATCCTGATTTATTGGAGGAAGTCACTCTAGAACACAATCAGAATTTTTTCAGGGTTCAGATTTCGGCCTTAGACTATCTGAAAAGCGAAAATATTGTGTACCGTTATAAACTGGAAGGCGTGGATAAACAATGGAATTATATTAAAGGCGGCCAGTCCATTAATTACACCAATTTAGGACGCGGAACCTATACGCTTTTAGTCTCTTCTACAAATGGCCATAATTTATGGATGGACAACGAAAGACAAATTAAGATCACCATTCGTCCATCAATCTGGGGAACCAATTTTGCTTATTTCTGTTACCTGTTATTGGCTGCAGGTTTGTTTGTGCTGACTAAACGTGCCATCAGAACAATTTTAAAACTGCGCAATGATGTTAAATTGGAGAAACAGATGAGCGAATTGAAGCTTAAATTCTTTACTGATATTTCACATGAAATCCGTACGCCACTAACCATGATTACGGCACCTTTAGAAGTAATGCTTTCAGATGATGACTTAAAAGATTCAGTAAAAGGCCAGCTGCGCATAATCGAAAAAAGCAGCAATAAATTATTGAACCTCGTAAATCAGATTTTGGATCTGAGAAGAATTCAGGATAAGAAATTGGCCATTAGAGAAATCGATCTTGGAGAATTTGTTTCTCAAATGTGCGAGGATTTTGAAGAAATGAGTATGCAGAGCAATATAAAACTCAGTGTAAATATCAAAGCTTCAAATTCAAAAATCTGGGCGGATCCTGACAGCCTCGATAAAATTTTGATCAATTTGCTTTCTAATGCTTTTAAGTATTGCAGAAAAGGAGATTCTATTGAGGTAAATGTAGAAGAATCAGAGAAACATGTTTTTTTAACGGTTAGTGATAACGGACCAGGAATTAGTCCGACACTTCAAAAACGATTATTTGTCCGCTTTTCCAATTATAATGAGAATCCGTCCAATCCGAGTACAGGCCTCGGGCTTTCTATTGTAAAAGATATTGCCGATAAACATGGAGCTTCAGTCATAGTGAATAGTGATGCAGGTCATGGAAGCAGTTTTCAAGTGGCATTCTTTAAAGGATATCAACATTTTAAAGGTGATGTAGATATTTTGTTAGATGAAACGGAAGAACACTTTTCTGATGAAGTTAATCAGATAGATGAGTTGGAACATGAAATATTACTGCCAGAAGAATCGAGAAGAGAGCATCCGATCGGACTTGTTGTAGAAGATGATCCAGAACTGCGGGCGTTTATAGTTTCTATTCTGGAAAGTGATTATACTATTTATACTGCCGAAAATGGGGATGAAGGTTATACAAAAGCAGAAGAAACACTTCCAGATTTCATTATCAGCGATATTATGATGCCGGAGAAGGACGGAATTGAAATGCTAAAATCAATTAGAGATAGTCTCTCAACCAGTCATATACCTGTAATTCTGCTCAGTGCAAAATCATCTATTGAAAGCAGATTAGAAGGATTGGAATATGGAGCAGACGATTACGTCACAAAACCGTTTAATGTCAGTTTATTAAAAGCCCGAGTAAAAAATGTTTTAGAACAGCGTGCGCGTTTACAGCAATTGTTTTCAAGCGGCAGTACTATTGAAATTTCTAAGGAAGAACCGCTTCAGATTTCGACTAAAGACCAGAAATTTATGTTTCAGGTTATCGAGCTGGTAAAAGAAAACAGGTCAAATTCTGATTTTTCTGTTGATGAATTAGGAAAGCTAATGTGTATGTCACGCGCTAGTTTCTTCAATAAACTCAAAAATATTACTGGGGCTTCTCCTGTTGTCTTTATTCGTGACATGCGATTAAGCGAAGCTGCGAGACTCTTGAAAGAAGATGATCTGCTGATAAAAGAAATATGTTTTGAAGTAGGGTTTAATGATTTGAAATACTTTGGAAAATGCTTTAGGGCAAAGTACAATTATACTCCTGCTGAATATCGCAGGCAGTTTCGTTAATTATTTATATAGCAGTAAATTATCTGGAAAGCTTCATTTTTAATGAAGCTTTTTTTATAATAAAACATTCAAAACACATTGATAGGATACATTGCAATATCTGTTTTTTACCTGCTGATTTTTTTTGCATAATATAAAAAAAGTAAGAAAAATTTATCGAATACCTGATTCTAGGTGTTTAAATAGCGATTTGTACCATTCTGAAAAGCAATAATTACCCCATTTTAAGATACGCTATTTCTAGATTTGCTTCATAATCTTAACTGATTTTTACTAACTAACCTTAAAACCAAAATTATGAACCAAACTAACTTTATCATTCAGCTGCCAGTCTTGGGCAGCAGTCTTAAACTGAATCAAAAGGAAAGTTTTAATCATTTTTAAATTTTACAGATATGAAAATGATTAAAAACCTGATTCTTGGAGCGGGGGTATTTTTTCTTCTAAATTCTTGCTCTAGTGATGAGCTTAAATATGAAAGTCATACGGTTAAAAAACTGGACTTTCAATTAAACGGCGAACCTTGGAATTTAAATGTAGGCATCTCAACCAGACCTCTTTTTGTGTACAAGGACAGCGGCGAATATTTTGCCAATTACAGTTCGCTGTATCCTTTTTCTTTAGACGATGGCGGCTACAAATTTGTGGCAACAGATTATCCAGATCAAATGATTCCGTCTCCAACAAATCTAAATGAATTGGTTGTACCGCAGCCTGCACTGGCAAACCAGCCGGTTAATCTTTCAGATGTGATGCCTTATGCTTCGCCTTTTACAGAACCTCTGACACTAAATATTGTTACTCGAACGGGAATACTTCGGTTGAAGACTTTAGATATAACTGCCGATAAAAGTTATACCACTATAAAAGTCACAGTTTTAGTAAAGAGAAGCGGATATAAAGTTATTGACGGAACTTATGTGAAAGAAGACATGTTTGTAACCCGAAGTAAAGCAACAGCCAGTGGCGGAATTAATTACACAGATGATTTTGTTCTGTTCCAGACAGGTGAAGAAGCCAATAATGTTCGTGTTAAAATAGAATGTCTTAATCCAAGTATGGAGGTTATAAAAACAAAAGAGTTAGAAGAAACTTTTGCTATAGAAGGAAATAAGGTAACGAATGTTGATTTTCTTTTAAACGAACCTTGATAAACTTCTTTAAAAACAATCAGTACTAAATACTATTAGCCGTCTTTACTGGATTTATTCTAAAATAAATATGATAGCCGTGAAAAGTTCATATGATATTTTAGTGAAACTCTATATATCCGAGAAAGGCTGTAATCAAATAAAAATATTCTAGTTATGACTATAAAAAAATATATCTGGAGCATTTTGGCTGCTTTATTTTTAATAAGTGGAGCCTATGCTCAGAAGCGTGTAACCGTGAGCGGTTTGGTTAGGGATAACATGGGAGGTATCCCAGGCGCAACAATTATGGTAAAGAATGAAAACAGCAATACTGCTACTGATTTTGATGGAAAATTCAGCATTGCAGTTACCGATCCCGAAACAGCTGTTTTGATTATCAAATTTGTGGGGATGAATGATGAAACTGTACCGCTAAAAGGACGTACAGCAGGAATCACGGTACAGATGAAAGAATCGAACAGTGAATTAAATGAAGTTGTCGTGATCGGTTATGGTACGCAAAAGCGTAAAAACTTAACTGGAGCGGTTGCCAGTATAAAAGGAACCGAATTAGCAAAAGTACCAACAGCAAACGTCGCTGAAGCCTTGACGGGAAGACTGCCAGGGGTTCAGGTTACAACGGTTGATGGTTCTCCTGGAGCAGATGTGAAAATTAGAATTCGTGGAGGAGGTTCCATTACTGAGGACAACTCGCCATTAATCCTGGTGGATGGTTTTGAGGTAGCTAATCTAAATGATATTCCACCAACGGACATAGAATCAGTTGAAGTTTTGAAGGATGCTGCTTCTACGGCGGTATATGGTGCAAGAGGGGCAAATGGAGTTATTATAGTGACAACTAAAGTTCCAAAAGCAGGAAAAGTTTCTGTAAACATTCATAATTATACTCAAATTAAAACACTTGCCAATCATTTGGATGTTATGGATCCGTATGAGTTTACTATGATGCAGTACGAATTTGCCCGTAAGAGTACTTCTAACCCAACTGCATTTTACAATATGTACGGCAAAGCAAACGAGCTGTATATTTATAAAGGAAACAAAGGTACAGACTGGCAGGATGAAATTTTTGGAAGTAACCCAATTGCTAGATATACAGATATTAATGTGAATGGAGGAAGCGAGAAAACAAAATTCAAATTTACGTTTGTAAATCAAGATCAGCCGGGTGCATTGGTAGGAACAGGAATGCGCCAGAATTATGTTTATTTGATTTTAAATTCAAAATTAACAGACAATCTTACATTCGAGTACCAGACTCGTTTAACCAGCCAAACAATTGATGGCTCCGGTACAGATGGAGTGAGTCTGCTAAGAGCTTTGCGTGAAGCACCAACAGGCGGCTTAGAAGATTATATGACTTTGCCAGAAGACAATACCTATTTTGACCCAGATGATTATGAAATAAAACCTCGTTTTAATCCGCTTGAAGAGGCAGAAAAAAATTACCGTCAGCGTATTACAAGAACTTTTAATACGACAGGAGCATTGACATGGACGATCAAAAAAGGATTGACACTGCGTTCTTCTTTTGGTTACGAATATAAATATGGAGAAGACGGGCGTTTTTGGGGTACCGATACTAGAACAGCATTAGAAAATAATAATCTTCCGTTAACGTATTGGTCTATGAGTAAGTCGCCGCGCTGGCAGCTGAATAACGTATTAAACTACGGATTTAAATTAAAAGACCGTCACGATTTCCAGTTCATGATTGGACAGGAAATAAAAGATCAGGAAAGTTCGATTAAGTTTTTCCGTACTCGCTATTTTCCGGAGGACATAACGGGAGAAAAAGCTCTAGACAATCTGGCTTTGGGAACTCCTTTTGACAATGGATCAAACGCAGAATCTCCAAATAGAATCTCTTCATTTTTTGGAAGAGTCAATTATGGTTTTGATGATCGTTACCTGGCTACGTTTACCATTCGTACCGATGGTTCTACAAAATTCGGCCCCGATAACAGATGGGGTGTTTTCCCGGCAGGAGCTTTTGCTTGGAGAGTTTCAAATGAAAGTTTCTTAAAAGACAGCGAAACAGTTTCGAACCTAAAACTTCGTTTGAGTTATGGAGCTTCAGGTAATGACAGAATTAAAGCAGATTTATATGCCAAATATTATGGCGTTTCGAGAGATCGTTCTGTAGGCTGGGGAGAAGAAAACCATTACTATTATAATTTCTATAACAGCCAGTATCTTAATAATCCGAACGTAAAATGGGAAACAACGTACACTGCAAACGTTGGTCTTGATTTCGGTTTTTTCAAAGAAAGATTAACTGGAACACTTGATTTTTACTACAATAAGGTAAAGGATTTACTGGTGCCGTCTGACATTGCATCGGTTTCTGGTTTTACAAAAATGATGACCAACGTTGGACAGACTTCTAATAAAGGAGTTGAATTTGCGATTAATGGAAGTGTAATTAAGAAGAAAGATTTTCAGGTTGACTTGACTTTTAATATCGGTTACAACAAAAATAAAATTGACAAACTGGCAAGCGGAGAACAGGAATGGATTTTAAGTTCGGGCTGGGCGGGAACACAATTATTGAATGATGATGATTACCGTGCTTATGTAGGCGGAACAAAAGGTTTGATTTATGGTTTTGTAAATGATGGTTTTTATACTGTAGATGATTTTGAATCTTTTGACGCCGTAACTAAAACTTGGAAACTTAAAGAAGGAGTGGCCAATTCTAAAAACCTTTCTGGTGAACCAGTTCCAGGAAATGCCAAGTTTAAAAAACTGACTCCTGTTGATCCTTCAGATCCAAACAGCTATGTAATTGGCGACAAAGACAGAAAAGTAATCGGAGATACCAATCCTGATTTTTCTGGAGGATTTGGGGTAAATGCAATTTGGAAAAACTTTGATTTGACAGCATTCTTCAATTTCATGTATGGGTTTGATGTGTATAATGCCAACAAGATTATGATGACCTCTTTTTACCAAAACAACCAAAATAATTTAGGTATGGAAGTAGGACTAAATAACCGCTGGAGAAATTATGATGACATGGGGAACGATCTTCGCTATTTGCCAGAACAATTGGCAAAACAGAATGAAAACGCCACAATGTGGAATCCAGTGAGTCTTGGCCGTCCAGTTGCGATGTCTTATGCCGTTGAAGATGGTTCTTTCTTAAGATTAAACACGCTGAGTATTGGTTACACGATACCGAAACAGCAAAGTAAAGCAATTGGAGTTAGCAGGGTAAGACTGTACGCAACTGGAAGCAACTTATTTGTTTGGACAAATTATTCTGGATATGATCCTGATATCAATCTGGAAACGGGTCTTACGCCAAATATAGATTACAATGCTTATCCAAGAACACGTAATTACGCTTTTGGAGTACAGCTGTCATTTTAATTAAACAATATTAAATCTTACAATGATGAATAAAAAGATAGTATTAAGTTTTCTGCTAATTTTTGCCCTGTCATTTACAGCCTGCGAAGATTATTTAGATGTACAGCCTGGATCGGGCTTTACCCAAGCAGAAGTTTTTAAATCAGAGAAAGACATTCAGTCTGCTGTTGCAGGCGTATATACGCTTATGCTGACCGATGATGCGTATGCAAATCGTCTTGCCTTTGTTTTTAATCCGAATACAGACGTAGAAATGTCTGGAGTTTCGACCAATACAGTAAACGGAAACGGCTCTGATATTGCTTGTTACGATCCAAAACCGTATTGGACTACCCTAAACGGTACGTGGAGTGCAATGTATAAAATTATTAATGCCGCAAATGATGTAATTGAAGGAATTGAAAGTTCTGATTTGTACAAAGCAGATCCAAAAAATGCTCCTTCTAATATTATGCAGATGTATGGAGAAGTAAAAACAATTCGTGCAATGGTCTATCTGGATCTAATTCGTATTTGGGGAGATGTTGTTTTCCGCACGAAATCTTCCACAGGAGATGAGAATTTTGCACAAGGAACTACAGACCGAAATGTAATTTTAGAATTTTTAATTGACGATTTGAAATCGGCTGAACCTCTAATGAAAAATGCAAGTGAACTGGATTACGGAGTAGAACGTGCATCGAGAAGTTTCAATCAAGGTCTAATCGGATTATTGGCGCTTACAAGAGGAGGATGGACTCTTCGCCCAGACGAAAACAATCCAGCGAGCATCGGACACATGGAAAGAGGAAAGAATTATGAGCAGTATTACGATATCGCCATCCAATATTTAGATAAAGTAATCCAAGGAAGACAGCACGATTTAAAATTGAGTTTTAGAGATTTCTGGATTAAACAGAACAATTGGGAAACACCAGTTAATGACGATGTTATTTTTTCTATTCCAATGCTGAAAAACTCTACAGGTGAATATGGCTATTTTGCTGGAATTCCAATTGCTGAAGGAAATCATCCTTATGGATCTGCTTCAGGAAATCTTAGTTTATGCGGCGAATATCTTTTTTCATTTGACAATAAAGATTTAAGAAGAGACATTACCTGCGCTCCGCTTTCATATGATTTAAATCTGAATCAGGAAATCCGTTTGGATCTGGCTCGTCTCGCAGTTGGGAAATGGTCTAAGTTATGGATGAATGATCCGCTGGGAAGCACTAGCCAAAAAGGAACAGGTATCAATTATTCTTGGATGCGATTTGCAGATGTCCTTTTAATGTATGCAGAAGCGGTAAACGAACGTTTTGGTCCGCGCGAAGATGCCCGTGAATGTTTACGCCGCGTACGAAGAAGAGCTTTTGCCCAAACAGAATGGGGAACTAAAGTGGACAATTATGTAACCTCTAAATCCTCTCCAGATTTATTCTTTAAAGCTATAATGGACGAGCGCAAATGGGAATTTGGCGGAGAAAGCAAACGCAAATTCGATCTGGCACGCTGGAATAAATTTAGTGAAGTGGTATACAATCAGTATTATAAATTATACAATTGGGGACGTGTAGCCAATGGAGCGTATGTGCCAGGTATCGATCAGGTTCCAGGAAATGTCTATTTTAAACTTATTGCAGACCCAGTTAACTCAGGCAGAAAAATTTTAGATATAAAAGGAATCGACGAAATTCTTACGGCAAATCCTGCAGGTTATACAGCGCACCCGTTTGCTGTAGCATGGTATTCATTAAATAATGAAACAGCAAGTTACGAGCCGAGAAACGATATCAAATGGAGCTTTAGAGGATTTATCAATTACAACAATGCCTCTTCGGTATCTCCAACAGATCCATTACGCTACTTATGTCCTTATCCTTCAAAGGTAATTACAGATCACAGAGGGACAATTCAAAATCTTTATGGGTTTAATTTTTAATTGAGAAGCATGAAAAATTTTAAAAAAATACTTTACCTACTTTCATTTCTCGGCTTAATTGTCTGTGGAGAAATGCTGATTTCTTGCGAGAACGATGAATTTCGATATCCAAAAGAACAAGATCTGTTTCAGCCCAAATTTGTGCTGGCAGCTCCTTTAGTAAAATCGAATTCAATAGCGATTGTATGGTACAAAGTCAACGCAGCGGTATCATATACCGTAGAACTGCATTTAGACAATTATTATAAAAGTTTATATAAATCGTATACCACTACAGATACGCAGATTTTGATGGATGATATTCCGTATAAAACCCAGTTTTATATTAGAGTGCGGTCCAATCATGCTATAGACAATCATAATTCGCAATGGTCATATACGAATGCTTTAACAGAAGACCGTCCGGCGTTTGATCCAATTTTAAATCCAGTAGAAAAAGTAAATATTACAGAAACAGAGGTGACGGTAACTTGGCAGGTTTCGTCTAAAAATCCCGTAGACAGTATTTCTGTCGCTCCAGCACAATCGGCTGAAATTCCAGCCATCGGACGTAAACTTACTTCTGCCGAAATAGCCAAAGGAGAAGCTACAGTAGTTGGTTTAGAAAAAAATACTTTATACAACTTAAATATCTTCGATAATAACAAACCAAGACGATATGATAAACCGTATAATCAAGTTTCTTTCCGTTCTGCAGGACCATCAGCTTCAACTATTATTGTAACAAAAGGAATGGATTTGGATGCCTTATTGAAAGCGAACAACGACGATCCGACAGTTCCAGAAGGTACAGAGTATTTCCTCGAAGCAGGTTCATTGTTTAAAATTACGCCTTTCACTATTTCAAAAGGGTTTAAACTTATTGGAGGCACTCAGGGAGAACGTCCTCAAATAGAAATGAACGGAAACTGGAACATTGCTGAAGGCTCGTATTTATCTGCTTTATCTTTTGAAAACATTCGTTTCTATCAAACTATCGATGCGAGTTATTTCTTTAACAGCGGCACTTCATGGAAAGTAGACGAAATTACCTTCTACAACTGTGTTTTCAATTATTTCAAACGTGGTTTCTGGAGACATCAAGGAAACGGTAAATACAAAGAAATTGGCAATTTTGATATGAGTTACTGTACGTTTGATCAGGTAGGAGGACACACTGGACCTTACGGAACATTTGCTTTTGGTTCAGCTGGGGCTGATAATGTGAAGAGAGCCGCATTCTCAAACTGTACTTTCATGAGAGACTACTATCAGACAACAGATAAAAACAGAAACTTTAAGAACCTGTTTGATTATGGCACATCGGCATATCCAATTCAATTGACATATGAAAATATAACAATCTATGATTATGCTTACAACAGAGCCCTAATCAATATTCCGAATGCTGTAGGTTCTACTTTAATCTTTAAAAATGTATTGTTAGCCTCTTCTTGCGGTAAAGTAATTCAGGCAATTGCTGCTAATACATCGACAACATATGCAAACAATTATACAACAACAGATTACTTGTTAGGCTCTGCGGCGATACAAGGAACGGAGTTAGGTGTAAGTGCACAAAATTTATTTGTTGATCCTGCAAATGGCAATTTGATGATCAAAGATTCAAATTCTCCTATTGTGACCAATAAAGTAGGAGATACAAGATGGTTGCCTTAAAATTTGTTTAAGTTTTTGTTAATTAAGTAGTTACAGTGCTCTTATGAAGTATCCTTGTGGTTGAGGATACTTCTAGGTGCTGTTAATCCCACAATTAACGAGAGAAAATTAGACATTAAAACAGTTTATCTTTTTCTAAAGTATTTTTAATGAAGTGAATGATATAATAAAAATTAATACAATGAAATTCAAACAATTACTATTCGCCTTAGGATTATTTTGGTATTTAGGAGCAGATGCACAAGGCTGGAACGCTGATTTGGGAAACGGAAAATATAAAAACCCAATTTTACATGTAGATTATTCTGATCCCGATGTCTGCGTCGGAGCAGATGGCTACTACATGACGGCATCCAGTTTTAACAGCATTCCAGGGCTTCCTATCCTTCATTCAAAAGACCTTGTAAATTGGGAATTGGCTGGATATGCATTGCAAAATCTATTTCCTATAGAACATTATCAAACGGTTCGTCACGGTGATGGAGTCTGGGCTCCTTCCATTCGTTATCATAATGGAGAATATTTTATTTATTGGGGAGATCCCGATTTTGGAATATTTATGGTGAAAACCAAAAATCCAGCAGGTATGTGGGAAGAACCTGTTTTGGTAAAAGAAGCAAAAGGAATTATAGATACTTGTCCGTTTTGGGATGAAGATGGAAAAGCATATTTATCTTATGCCTTTGCAGGAAGCCGTGCCAATGTAAAAACAGTTTTAATGCTGTCGGAACTTGCGCCAGATGGTACGAAACTAATTGGAAATCCAGCTTTGGTTTTTGACGGACATAATGGTCATACTACTGTGGAAGGTTCAAAAATGTACAAACGCGAAGGCTATTATTGGATTATGGCTCCCGCAGGAGGTGTAAAACCAGGATGGCAGCTAGCAATGCGTTCTAAAAATGTGTGGGGACCTTACGAGTCAAAAGTAGTATTAAATCAAGGAGATTCGCCTGTTAACGGGCCTCATCAGGGCGGTTATGTTGAAACGCCAAATGGAGAGGGATGGTTTTTGCATTTTCAGGATCGCTGGGCTTATGGCCGTGTAGTTCATCTGCAGCCTGTAGTTTGGAAAGATGGATGGCCGATAATGGGAAAGGATACCAATAAAGATGGTATTGGAGAGCCTGTTATGGAATGGACAAAACCAAATGTCGGAAAAAATTATCCTGTAACTCCATTAGTTTCTTCGGATGAATTTAATAGTCATCAATATGGACTGCAATGGCAGTGGCAGGCTAACCAGAATCCTGCGGAACATTGGGGATGGTCTTCTGCAAATCTTGGTTTTCTTCGTTTGAATTGCATTCCAAGAAAAGAAGGAATAAAAACCATGTGGATGATGCCTAATCTTTTACTGCAGAAATTCCCCGGAGCCAATTTTACGGCTACAGCAAAACTGAGTTTTGAAAGTAATCCAGATGCTGGAACATGCGGTTCAGGTCTTATCGTTTTTGGTGAAGACTATGCCTATATCGCAATCGAACAGGATAAAATGGGAAATCTGAATTTGGTGCAGCGTGTAATGAAAAGCGCCAGAACTTCTAAGGAAGGAGAAAGAGAAGTCACATCAATTCCTATAAATAAAAAAGAAGTGAGCCTGCGTGCCAAAGTTGAAATGATTCAGAACAAAGAACCTTTTGATGCAAGAGTTACTTTCTATTACAGTACCGACGGAAAGAATTTTAAAAAGCTCGGAGAACCTTTTAAACCAGCTGCAGGAAGATGGGTTGGTGCCAAAATCGGACTTTTTGCAACAGGATCTAAAGCTGTAAATGATAGCAGTTATGCCGATTATGACTGGTTTAGAGTCGAAGAAAATTAAAGCTGTATGAAAAATAGAATGAAATATTGTTTTTTAGCCTTGTTTGCTGGTTTAGTTTCGTTGGGACAGCAAAAATCTGATCTAAAACAGAAACTGACGCCAATTGAATGGGCAAAGAAAATGGCTGATTCAGACCAGAAACGTGTTCCGAATCCTGTCTATCTAGATGGCGTGAAATTTCCTAAATGGAATTATACGAACGGTTTGGTAACATTGGCCAACCAAAAATTATATGATTATACCAAAGACCAGAAATATTGGGATTACGGACTTTCTTATGCAGAACAGCTCATTGATAAAGAAGGAAACATACAAGGCGGTTATGAACTAGAAAAATACAGTCTTGATTTAGTGAATTCTGGAAAGATACTTTTTGAAATTTATAGAAAGACAGGTGACCCGCGGTATAAAACGGCAATGGATCTATTGCACAAACAATTAGAAAATCATCCAAGAAATTCAGATGGGGGTTATTGGCACAAAAAAAGTTATCCATGGCAGATGTGGCTGGATGGCGTTTATATGGCCGATCCTTTTTCAGCGCAATACGGACAAGTTTTTAATGATCGAAAAGCAATTGACGACGCTATTTTGCAAGCAGAGCTTATTCAGAAACATACATTTGATTTAAAGACAGGTTTGAATTTTCATGGCTATGATGAAAAACGTTTGCAATTCTGGGCCAATAAAACTACCGGAACTTCTGCGCATGTGTGGGGGCGTGCGCAAGGCTGGTACTGTATGGCTCTAGTTGATATTTTAGACTTCGTACCAGAGAATCATCCGAAGAGAAAAGACTTAATTAAAATTGTTCAAAAAGTTTTTGATGCGGTCCTCAAAGCTCAAGATTCTAAAACTGGAGTATGGTGGCAAGTGATGGATCAGCCGGGACGAAAAGGAAATTATTTAGAATCGACTTGTTCTGCCATGTTTGTTTATTCGTTTGCTAAGGCTTACAAGAATGGTTACGCAGGCAAAAAGTTTCTTAATGCCGCACAAAAAGGTTTTAATGGAATTCAGAAAGAATTTATGAAAGAAAATACAGACGGAACTATTTCTATAACAAAATGCTGTGCTGTCGCAGGACTGGGAGGTAAAAATCCCGAAGATAGAAACGGTTCATTCGAATATTACATTTCAGAACCTATCAGAGATGACGATGCCAAAGCGGTTGGTCCTTTTATAATGGCTGGCATTGAACTCCAGATAATTTCAGACAAAAAATAATCTATCAAATTATACAATTGGTTATGATAAAAATGAAAAAAACAATTCTTCTAACAGCATTTCTTTTTGCTGCTTTTTCCTGCATGAGTCAAAAGAAAGGAGCTCAAAATGTGACAGAAAAAAGGGCAGATTCGGGTTTAAAAATTCCTTTCAAAATGCCAGAAGTACAGCTTCCAAAATTTAAAACAGACACTTTAAATATTGCTGATTTTGGAGCAGTGCCCAACACCGAGCAGCTTTGTACAAATGCTATTAACACAGCAATCGAAAAGTGCTCTAAGTCAGGTGGAGGTGTGGTCGTAATTCCTGCTGGTTTATGGACAACAGGCCCCATAAAACTAAAAAGTAATGTAAACCTACATACGCAAAACGGCGCTTTTATTTCTTTTACAAGCGATTTAAAACAATATAAGCTGATAGAGTCTTATTTTGAAGGAAGTAAAGTGATTCGATGCGAATCGCCTATAATGGGAATTAATTTAGAAAACATTGCCATTACAGGTCAAGGTATTTTTGACGGAAATGGCGCTGTCTGGAGACCCGTTAAAATGGGTAAAATGACTGCAGGACAATGGAATGAATTGGTAAAATCTGGCGGTGTATTGTCTAAAGATGGTAAAATCTGGTATCCTTCAAAAGGAGCATATGAAGGAAATGAGGAAAGAAATAAACTTCCTAAAAAACAAACCATAAAAAACATGGAGCCTTACAAAGAAGCGCTTCGACCAGTTATGGTAAGTCTGGTAAATTGCAATAAGCTGCTTTTGGATGGAGTAACTTTTCAAAATTCTCCTGCTTGGAACGTAAATCCGTTAATGTGTGAACATCTTACTTTACGCAATTTAACGATTCGCAATCCTTGGTATTCTCAAAATGGCGATGGTCTGGATTTAGAATCCTGCCGAATCGGAACGGTAACCAACTGCCGTTTTGATGTTGGTGACGATGCGATCTGTATCAAATCAGGAAAAGATAGAGAAGGAAGGGACAGAGGAAAGCCGACAGAATTTTTTGTGATAACAGATTGTGTGGTCTATCATGCGCATGGGGGTTTTACCATTGGAAGCGAAATGTCGGGCGGTGTCAGAAATATATTAGCCAAAAACCTAACCTTTAACGGAACAGACTGCGGTCTTCGTTTTAAATCGGTTCGCGGCCGTGGCGGTGTCGTGGAGAATATTTGGATGGAAGACATCAGAATGATTAATATTCCCACTGATGCAATCAATTTCAATTTGTACTATTTTGGAAAATCACTCTCAGAAGATAAAGAGACAGGAGAAGTAACAGTAGCGAAAGAACCAGTTTCAGAAGAAACTCCTGCATTCAAAAATATGTATTTTAAAAACATCTATGTAAACGGAGCTTCTCAGGCTTTGAAAATTATGGGAATTCCTGAAATGCCGGTTACTAATATCGAATTTGAAAATATGATCATTCGTGCAGATGTAGGTATTCAGATGAATTACGCAAGCAAAATTGCGTTTAAAAATCTTGATTTAAGATTAGACAAACCTGGCATTGCCGTAAGTTTTTCTAATAGCCAGAATGTGAGTTTGGATGGCTTGAAATCGACAGGAGAAAATCAGATGTTTTGGGTTGGCGGTTTAGAAACAAAAGATATTTCATTAAAAACCAACGGAAAGAAAATGGTGATGAATAAAGATCTAAAAGTTCTGGAATCGATTAAAGGAGAAGTGAAAGTTGTGGATTAAAACAGAAAACAAAATGATACTATTCAGATTTTTAGCGGTCTCGATTTTCTTTATGAATGTTTCATTTGCAAATGATGCTATAAAAATTCCATTCATAAAAGAATTCAAATCCTACGATATTGTTGTGGATGTTAATGGAAAAGGAGATTTTAAAACAGTTCAAGAAGCGTTTAATTCCGTGCCATCGTTTAAAACTTCAGAGACTAAAATTTTTGTAAAAAATGGAGTTTATAAAGAAAAGCTGGAGCTGGCGTCAAACAAGAACAATATTACTTTGATTGGTGAAAGCAAAGAAAATGTGATTTTAACCTATGATGATTATGCTTCAAAATCGAATGGTGCAGGAGGAACAATTGGAACTTCTGGATCTGCGAGTTTTATTGTTACTGGAAATGATTTTAAAGCAGTGAATATTACGTTCGAAAATTCATCTGGTCCAGTAGGACAAGCGGTAGCGGTACGAATTGACGGCGACCGAATTATTTTTGAGAATTGCAGATTTTTAGGTTTTCAGGATACTTTATATCCAAGAGAAAGTTCTAGCAGACAATATTATAAAAATTGCTATGTAGAAGGCACAACCGATTTTATTTTTGGAGGTTCAACGGTCATTTTTGAGGACTGTGAAATCTTCTCTAAAAAAGGAGGTTCTTACATTACTGCTGCCAATACACCAGAATGCAATCTGTACGGATTTGTATTTCTGAACTGCAAATTAACGGCCAATTCAGGAAATAATTCTTATTTTTTAGGAAGACCTTGGAGAAATTATGCGAAGACTGTATTTCTAAAATGCGAAATGGGTTCACATATAAAACCTTTAGGCTGGCACAATTGGGGAAAACCAGAAGCAGAAAAAACAGCTTTTTATGCCGAATACCAATCTAAAGGAGCAGGAGCAGAAACAGCATCCAGAGTAAGCTGGTCACATCAGCTTACGCCAGAACAATTTAAAAAAGAATATTCGATGAAAGCCATTTTTAAAGATTGGAAACCGAATTAAGGTCTTATTGAAAAACTAGTTTTTCAAACATAACAGCTTTGAGCATTAAAATTTTATTCCATTTATGTAATACGTCAAAGAATTAACGATATGAATCTTCAAAACAGAAAATTACAAGCAGTATTTATTGGGGTTTGCATCTTATTTCTTCAAAAGATGAATGCACAATATTTGGAAGGATTGACTCATGTTAGAGACACTTCTTTCAATAACAAAAGTGCCTTCAAAAAAACACTAAAATATTTTCCGAATACAAAACTGGTTCCCGAAATGCATTTTGAAGCCGTTGTGCAGAAAAATGACATTGTGTATTGTACTTACGGAAAACGTAAAATGAAACTGGATGTATTCTTCAACAAAAATAAAAAGGAAAAACAGACAGCAATTATCATTATTCACGGTGGCGGATGGCGGTCTGGCAGCCGAAAACAGCATCATCAGATGGCGCAAAAACTGGCAAGTCTGGGTTACGTATGTTTTACGCCAGAATACAGACTTTCTACAGAAGCACTTTTTCCGGCGGCGATTTATGATCTCAAAGCTTCAATTCGCTGGGTGAGGGAAAGGGCAGAAAAATATCATATTGACCCCAATCAGATTGTAACTCTGGGATTTTCTGCTGGGGGAGAATTGGCCGCTTTTATGGGAGTAACCGCAAATATGCCTTTGTTTGAAGGAACAATAACAAATTCAAATGCAAAATCTCAAGTCAATGCGGTAATTGATATTGACGGAACATTGTCTTTTGTGCATTCTGAAAGCAGTGAAGGAAATGACAGCAAGAATATTTCGGCAGGAACTTATTGGTTTGGCTATTCTAAAAAAGAGAATCCGAAACTTTGGGAAACAGCATCGCCTTTGTCTTATGTAAATGCTTCGGCGCCGCCCATATTATTTATCAATAGTTCGATTCCTCGAATGCATGCAGGAAGAGACGATTTCAGAAAGGTATTGACAGAAAATGGAATCTATTCTGAAGTTCATGAGTTTGAAAATTCGCCTCATACCTTTTGTCTTTTTAATCCTTGGTTTGAACCCACAATTCAATACATAGACAATTTTTTAACTAAAATATACAGTAAATAATATGAAAACAAAATTTGTAATTCCACTACTTAGTATAACTCTGGCTGTTTTGATTATGGCTTTTACCAGATCAAAATCGGTAACCACAGTTTATTTAATCGGCGATTCCACAGTAGCGGATTACGCCAATAATTACGAAGAAGGAAAAGATTATATGAAAACGAGATATCCCGTTACGGGCTGGGGACAGGTATTTCAGCAGTTTTTAGTTAAAGACAGCTTGAAAAAAATCAATAAGATAATTAAAACAGACAGCGCTTTTGTCGATGACAGAGCAAGAGGCGGCAGAAGCACACGAACTTTTTTTCAAGAAGGCAGATGGCGCTCGGTTTATGAGAATCTAAAAAAGGGAGATTTGGTTTTAATGCAGTTTGGTCATAACGATGCCGCCGAAGACAAACCGGAACGTTACGTAAATCTGGAAGGATACAAAGAATTCTTAAGGCTTTTTATTGAACAAACAAGAGCAAAAGGTGCCAAGCCGATTCTCTTAACTCCAGTTGCCAGAAACTTTCCTTGGAAAGAGGATAAACTACAGAATATTCACGGGTTGTATCCTGATGCTGTAAAAGAAATTGCAAAAGAAATGAACGTAATGCTAATTGATTTAAACCAGAAATCAATAGACTTTTTTACGAAAAAAGGAAAGCCGTATGTTTCTGAAAACTACTTCATGAATTTAGGTCCAGGTTTATATGAAGCCTATCCGAATGGTCAAAAAGACAATACGCATTTTCAAACCAAAGGTGCTGTCGAAGTCGCAAGGCTTGTTTTTGAAGGAATGAAAGAATTAAATTAAAATTTTATACGCAGCAAAAGGGTTTGATAAGAAAGACCCTTTTGAACTTTACTAACTAAAACCAAAACCAAATGAAAAAACAATTTATTCACCTATTCCTCATACTGTTTACAGTAATGGGGTTCTCTCAGACCATTGAGAGAATTGAAGCAGAAACTTTTAATCAGGCTTCCGGAGCGAGGGCAGAAACGAATGCTTCTCTTTCGGGAGGAGGAAATGTCGGCTACATTAAGAACAATACTTGGATTAAATTCAATGCCGTTAATTTCACCGAATTTGTAACTCGTTTTGATATCACGGCTGCAGGCGCGACAGGAGGAACTATCGAATTTAGGCTAGGATCGGCAACAGGAACTTTAATAGGAACCTCCGTTGTATCTGGAAGCACGGGATTCAGCAATTACAAGACTTTTTCTGCAGCAATTACGCCGACAACTGGTTCATACGATTTGTATCTTGTTTTTCTAGGAACAGGAACAGGATATTTGTTTAACGTAGATTATTTTGAAAAAATAACTGAAAATCCCAATGCTGTTACTTACAACCTGACGGCAAATGTAAATCCGTCTTCATCGGGAGTAGTTACGCTTAATCCCGCAGGAAATAAATTTGCGCAAGGAACCGAAATAAAATTAACCGCCAATAAAAATTTCGGATATAATTTTAAACAATGGACAGATGATAAAGGAGTAGTGGTTTCAACAGCAAATCCGCTTACTTATACCGTTACTTCAGATGCCGTTCTTACAGCCGAATTTGAATCTGTGCCTGTTTATACGCTTAATGTTACGGCCAACGGAGCATTTGGTTTAGGCGATTATACGATAGCTCCGGCCGGAAAAGACGGCGCATTTTCTGTTTATGAAAACGGAACCAATGTTACCATAACAGCGGTTGAAAATGATATTATCAAATTCAGTAATTGGTCTGATGGTTCAACAGCTTTAAGCACCTCTGTAATAATGAATCAAAACCAAAATATTACAGGAACTTATGCCAATCAGAATTTTATTGCCGGATGGACATTTAAAAACGATCAGTATGCAAACCCAAGAGTAGCAGAACTTTATTCTAAAATAGAAAATAAACCTCAGTTGTTTGCTTATAATGTTGCAGACAATGTGTTTGCGCCTAATGTAAGACTTCAGAACAGAGGCGGAAAAAATGGGGTTTGCGTCTGGAATACAGATAGAGGTAATGTCTATTATTTTATGACAACGCTTTCTACAGTGGGTTATAAAAATATCAATGTTGCTTCAGGTTTGCTGGGGTATTATTATGGCTGCGATCAATGGACATTTCAATATTCAATAGATGGAGTAAATTTTGTAAATGTTTCTGATCTCACAACAATTAACACAAATACGATTACTTCTATTGGCGGCATTCTTCCGGCAGAAGCCGAAGGAAAAGAAAAAATATATTTGAGATGGTTTCCTAATACCAACGGACCAAAACACGGAGCTGCTGCAGATGTAACGGCTACAATTTTATCAAATGTAATGATTAAGGCAGATGAAGTTTTGGTTGCAGATACCAATGCGCCTGTTCTGGAATCTTCTTTTCCGCCTGCAGCAGCGAACTCTGTTGGAGCTAACGGCAATATCATTCTCAATTTTAATGAGCAAGTTCAAATGGGTACTGGACAAGGAGTTCTTAACGGTAAAAATTTAAGTGTAGAGTTTATCAACAAAACCGTTAAGTTTAGCTACTTCGGATTAGAATATAACAAACAATATACTTTTACTATACCGGCGGGATTTGTAAAAGATCTTTCAGGAAATAATGGCGAAGCAATTAGTTTATCGTTTAGAACAATGGAAAAGCCCATTCCGGTTAAACGCAATTTTGATTTAATTGTAGATGCAGATGCGACTGCAGATCAGCTTGCCACAGGAAAATATGTAAAAACCATAGCCGAAGCATTTACTGCCGCGCCCAACAATGCCGCAGCAAGATTTTTGGTTTTAATTACCAACGGAACGTATAATTTGGGCGGAGACGGTACAAATCCGCAGGATATTGTTTTAAAACTTCCATCAGGAAAAAACAATGTTTCGCTGATTGCACAATCCAAAGACAAAGTGATTTTGCAGGGAAATCCTGGTCAGGGCATTAAAAATGCGGTTCTGTCAATTGAAGCCAATGATTTGTATGTGGAAAACGTTACAATCGAACACAAAGACGGAATTGTAAATTCTGGACAGAAACCGGCACTAAATCCTGCCGGCGACCGAAATGTTTATAACGGAATTAGATTAAGAAGTAAGCAGGACACGCAGGTTACGGGAGGAAACAGAAGTTTTTACTATAAATCTACAATCGAAGGTGATGTCGATTTTATCTGCGGAGGCGGCACACATTGGTTTGAAGAATGCAAATTAGTTTCTGTTGCGCCAGGTTATATTGTTGCGCCAAACCACGATGCAGCGGTAAAATATGGTTATGTTTTCAACAATAATACCATTACAGCAGCTACGAATTATTATTTAGGACGTCCTTGGCAAAACTCGCCGCGAGCCGTTTATCTGAATACCAAAATGATAAATGAGCCCAATACACTCGGTTGGGCAAATATGGGTACATATCCAGCTCTTTTTGCAGAATACAATAGTGTAAACGGAAACGGAATTGCCGTAAATACCGATAACAGAACCAATACATTTACCGTAAACGGCATTTCGCAGACGGGAAATTACAATCCTGTTTTAACAAAAGCGCAGGCCGACGAATTTACTATAGAAAATGTGCTGAGCGGTACAGACAAATGGGATCCGCGCAGAGTGGTAGAACAAGTCTCAATACCTTCTAATCTTACAGCCGAAGCCAATACTTTAAAATGGGATCAAAACCCGTATGCCATTTGTTATGTTATTAGCAAAGACGGTAAAATCACAGCCATTACTACCGATGCTGTTTTTGAAGATAAGTCAGCTCTGGCGGGGACTTACACCTACAACGTACAAGCAGTAAACGAATACGGCGGTTTAAGTGATATAAGCAGTATTACCATGACCTTAAACGGAGGAAGAGTAAAATCTGCTGTAGCGTATTTCAATTCAATTGATGGTAAAGCTTTATCAGGTTTAAGTCCGATTGAATATACAGAAGGAACAGCATTAACACTTCCGCAGCCGATTTTGCAGGGTTATACATTTTTTGGTTGGTCGGCTTCAGCTTCAGTTCCAAATTCAATTAAAGAAATTTCTGCCGATGCAAAAGGAAATCAAACATTATATGCATTCTGGGGAGCGGCTGGAAACAATAAACCAGACGAAGCAGCACCGCCGTCTAACTTTGATTATGAGTTTACGGCAGCGGTAAATAAAAGCTGGGACAATTCGGCAAATTTTAATCCTTCAGAAATGCCTGCTGCAGGAAAAACAGTTTCGTGCAAGAAAGAAATAGAAACAACTGCGACAGTTTTTCCGGCCGATATTACTTTTGAAGAAGCAGGTGTACTTCGTTTAAGAGGTGCACATAAAGCTACAGGAAACCTGATTTTTAAAGAAGGAACCCGCGTATATTACAATACAGGCGGCGCTGGCATGACTTTAGAAGCGCCAATTATCATTTCAGGAAATGTAAAATTCGAAATGATCTCAGGAATTGCCAGTCAAACCATGATGACTTTGAGCGGCCCGGTTTCTGGAAACGGAACTGTACTGGCAATGAATACCGGACAGGGAACAAATACCAATACGGGAGTTTTGCTTTTAAAAGGAGACAACAGCGAATTCGTAGGAACTTGGGATTTAACGCAAAAAAGCACAAAATTCCCAGCTTTAAATTATCCAACAGTAATAGAAGGAGCATCTGCCAATGCTTTTGGTTCTGGAACAATTAAAATTGCTCAAGACAATTATGTTATTTTCAGTCACGAACGTGCAGCGGGTTCAACTTTAAATTTAAGCATAACCGAAAATGGGAAAGCATCTTTAAACACGGTTTTAAATGTGCAAAAACTTACTGTTAACGGAGTAGATTTTAAAGAAGGGACTTATGATAAAACCACTAATCCGGAATTTTTTCTGGGAGAAGGAAAAATCGAAGTTAAAAAAGAAGTTTCAGGCGGCGGCAATGATGCAGTTCCAGCTTTCCCAGGAGCTGAAGGTTACGGGAAATATGTAACAGGAGGCCGAGGCGGAAAAGTGATTTATGTAACCAATTTGGAAGATTCTGGTGCGGGCTCGCTTCGTGATGCTATTAATCAGACGGGACCTAGGATTGTTGTTTTTAAAGTGTCTGGAAATATTAAATTAAAAAGTGAATTAAACATTACAGACAATATTACAATCGCAGGACAAACGGCTCCAGGCGGCGGAATCACATTAAGAGATTACAATGTAAAAGTACGGGGGAATAATATTATCCTTCGTTATTTGCGTTTTAGAATGGGCGATACTTATGATGTAGAAAATGATGCCTTAGGCGGGCGTTTTCAAAAGAATATCATAGTAGATCACTGTTCAATGAGTTGGTCTACAGATGAATGTGTTTCTTTTTATCAAAACGAAAACTTCACTCTTCAATGGTGTATTATTTCAGAAAGCCTTAGGAATTCTGTTCATGCAAAAGGAGGACACGGTTATGGCGGTGTATGGGGAGGAAAAAATGCTTCCTTTCACCACAATTTATTAGCGCATCATGACAGCCGTAATCCAAGATTGGGCGAATATGCCAATGATATTTTTGCTAAAACAGATTTGGTTGATATTCGTAACAACGTAATCTACAATTGGGGCGGCAACAGCTGTTATGGCGGCGATGCGATGAACGTGAATATAGTAAACAATTACTGGAAACCGGGACCAGGAACTTCCAATTCTACCAAAGAGCGTATTTTATCAACAGGGAGAAGTTTAGATGCCACTTCTCCGTTATACGGAATTTGGGGGAAATATTATGTAGACGGGAATTATGTAGTTGGGTCGCCAAGAACTACTCAGGACAACTGGACCTATGGAGTTTACAGTCAGTTTCACAGCAGTCAGCTTCCGGTGAGTGATGCAGATAAAGAAGAAGTTAAAATTGAAGCCCCGCATCCTTTTGGCGAAATTACAACACACAGTGCGACAAAAGCTTACGAACTTGTTTTAGAAAATGCAGGTGCTAATTTATTTAGAGACGCAGTAGATAAACGAGCGGTAGACGATACGCGCTCTGGCACAGCAAGCATTATGAACGGCGGTAATGGAAGTACCAACGGTTATATTGATACGCCTTCGGCTGCGGGCGGATGGCCAGAATTGCCATCGGGTGAAGCTCCAACAGATACAGACGGCGACGGTATGCCAGATAAATGGGAAACAGAAAAAGGACTAAATCCAGCAAGTGCTGCCGATGGTAATTTAAAAACAATTGACGGAAAATATACCAATGTTGAGGTGTATATCAATAGTATTGTAGATAATCTGGTTTCTAACCAAAATGGGAGTTTAGACGTGTATGTAAATCCACAGAATTTTGTGGAAAAATACAACGCAGCCGAAAATGGTTCGAAGTTTATTATGGCTGGCGGGACTTATACTACAACGACAGCTCTCGCAGTTAAAAACCATAAATATACTTTTGTTCCAGATACGGGTGCAAAACCTGTTTTTGCAGGATCTTTTTCTTCAGAAAATCCAGAAATTGTGTCAGGAAGTATCAGTTTTGAAGATGTAGATTTTGATTTGACTAACGCTGGCGCTAATGTGATTCAGTTGAAAAAAGGAGCAAGTGTTTCTAGTTTCGAAATTAAAAATGCTTTTATAAAAGGGATAAAGCAAAGTTTATTGACAGCAGAAGGAGCGAGTGAAAATTCGATTTCTAAAATTGTTTTGGAGAATTGTATTATTGATGGAAGCGTAGCCACAGGAGGAAGTTTTATTCAGCCAGATTCACGTGTTGTAAATTCCATTTCAATTAAAAATTCGACTATTTTCAATTATGAAAAAGGGAATAATTTTTTGATTCTGCAAAATAAGAATGCTGTCAATGAGACTGTAAATATAACTTTTGAAAGCAATACCATTTACAATGCTGGTAATCAAACTGGAGGTGGTTTTGTATTTATCGACAATCAGTATAGCAGCGCTTCGACTTATACTTTTAAAAATAATATTGTACAGGACGAACGCGAGAATAGTACACCTATTTATCTCTTCAATTCTAATCATACTGGCGGAGCAGGAAAACTTATTTTAGATAATAATCTTATTCTGGGTTTGTCTCCTCAAATAGCTAAAGGAACAATTACAGTAACTGAATCTAATATTAAAACATTATCAGTTTTAGGAATGAAGTCTCTTGCTTATCCTAATCCAGTACAAGGGAATTTCAGTTTCTCTAAAAATTCTCCTTTAGCGAAAGCTTCATTAGAAGGAGGAGTATTGGGAGATCCGAGATGGCTAAAAGCAGATGCCAAGTTTTCTTCAATTAATTATATAAATTCTATTGACGGAAAAGCAATGACATTTGATCCAATAGAATATATGGAAGGAGCAATTACAAATTTAAGAACCCCAAAAATGGAAGGCTATACTTTCTTCGGATGGTCTGCTTCGGCAGCAACGCCAGGATTATTAAAAATGATTCCCGCTACGGCTGCAGGAGATCAGGTCTTTTATGCTTTTTGGGGAGAGGGAGGAAACAATAAATCCGACCCTAAACCAATTGTAAAATCGGTTGTTTCTTATCTTAACTCCATTGATGGCAAACCTTATTCTGGCTTAACTCCGATAGAATATACAGAAGGTACAGTAGTGACACTGCCAATTCCAGACTTAAAAGATTATACTTTTTACGGATGGTCAGCCTCTGCTGCAGTTCCAAATTCTATAAAAGAAATTCCGAGCACAGCAACAGGAAATCAGACTTTTTATGCTTTTTGGGGACCAGGTGGAAACAACAAACCCGATGAACCGCCAACTTTTTATAGCATTTCTTATTTGAATTTGCCTGCAGGAACCGTAAATCCTAATAAAACCAGTATGCAGACCGGAAATGCTTATACACTAGAGGAAGCTTCCTGCGTGGGTTATCGATTTTTAGGCTGGTACGCAGATGCTTTATACGGTAAAGAAATTACAGGTTTTAGCAGTACGCAGAAAGACAATTTTACGCTTTACGGACGCTGGAAAAAACTTGGAGAATTTCTGGTTTTCCCAACTCTTGCGACTGGAAAAGTAACTTTGAAATCGAGTGGAGAATTTGATCAGCTGGCTATTTTCAGCATGAACGGACTTTTGGTAAAACAGGTTGATGTAATTGGTTCTGAAATGGAAATTTCAGTTTCAGATTTGGCTTCTGGAGCGTATTTCATTAAAAGCCTTAAAACAGGCCATACCGCTAGAATTATCATTAAATGAGTTTAAGATCCAGGGCGCATCTAATACTCATCCCAAATGAAAAAACGAGTTTTAAAAATTAAAATCATCACAGATATGAATTATAATTTAAAATTATTAGTCTTGGTTTTCATCACTTTACTATCATCTTGTTCAGGTGATGGCGAAAGTGATCAAGATACTAATGTAAACAAAGGATTCTTAAAAATTGGCAGCCAAACGGTAGAATTATCGCAAGGCTATTTGGAGAATTATGGTATTCGAGGAAATGCCTATAACATTGATTTTTCATTGCGGTCGAAATCTATTTCTGAAACCGAAGATGGCGCAGTAGTTTACTTCGAATTGTTTTCTTCTCTTCAAAATAATTTAGCAAAAGGAGATTATAGTTTTGCAGGTTTTTCTGAAGCTGCGGCTTATACTTTTACAAAATGGGGTCAATCTTTATTGGGCACTAATATCAACAATGCAAAAGGAGTATTGTCGGTCACAAATGGCATAAGTATCAGGCCAACAGGGGGTACTTTTAAAGTAATTGCAAACGGCGGTTTATATAATGTGAGTTTTACGGGAAAAGGCACGGCAAGTATTTATAAAGACGGCGTCGTTATTTCGACTCAAAATGATGTGAGCTTTATGATGCAGTATAAAGGCGATGTAAAGAAATCGGAAGGAAAAACTTTTACAGCCAAGAGTGCCAGCTCCATGTTGAGAATAGAAAAGAATCACGCTGTTATTCTTGATTGATTTTTGTTCTAAAAGAAGATTACAACATAAAATTATAATCTAGAAAAGTCCTAAATAATTTTAGGACTTTTTAATTTGAATTGCTACAGAATAAATCCTCTTAAAGTTGCGAACCTAAACTCGTTAAACTTTGATTTTGCTGGATTTCTTTTTTATAAAATGAGATACGCTACGATTCTGCCACAAAAATTTAACTAATGATTTAATAGGCAATTTTTACCTTTAATGATTTTAATTTTAGGGACGAGAAATAGGGATTTGATCAGATCTTCCCAACCTGCATGTATCCTCCTTAAAACTGTTAATCATAGTTTTTATTATTGAGGAAATTTGGAAGTTATTCTGCCCTTATCGTCCAAAAACAGAATTTGCGCATTTCCAAGAGAGTCAACTTTCATTTGCAGCCTGACATTTCCCTTGGTATCTGATAAGTTTAGTACAGCATCTTTGTTTATATCCTTTCCTATAAAAACTCTATTTGCAAATGCTGGTTCAGAATTTTTAGGAAACCTAATTTCTTCTAATCTCTTTTTTCTTTCAATTTCATTTGGGATTTTTTCTGCTTCTTTATATTCTTTTCTCCATTCTGCAAAATTTGGATCTTTGTGCCAGTCGTCTACATAAAGTCCTGTTTTTTTTGAGCCATTGTCATCTAAATATTGCAGGTAAAGCACTTGATTTTGGTCATATTGGTCAAAAGAAAAATGTCCTGATGCAAAATATTGTCCTGTTTTAAGATCTTTTTTTCCTGTAAAAACAAGTCCGCCACATTCAGTTAATTCATCATTAAAGAATATCAGCCCAGGTCTTCCTCCTTCTTTTAAACCGTAAGTTTTTCCATGCATTAGGTTAGCAGGCGAATTTTGAGAGTTTGCTAATACCAGTCTTGTTTGTCCGTTTGGTTCTACAATTGTTAATTTTTTTGCTGTGATTTCATTAAATGTTTCATTTCTATTAGAAACAAACGAAAACAGAAGAAAACAAATGATTAAAATTGTTATTACATATAAATTAATAGTAAGGAATTTAACTTTCCTTTTCAAAATTAAAATTTCTTCATTTTCCATATTAAAGGTTGATTTTTTGGGTTGTTTTTAGATTACTGTTAAGGTTTTCCTGCTATAAGAATTTTGGGCTAAATTAATGTTTGTTTTCCCATATCAATATATAATAATTCAATTAAATTATAGAAAGAGATATATGTTGTAGAATTTTTAAGTGAAATATATATGAGCCCTTATTACTGTTTGATTATGAGAAGTATACTTATAAAACAATCGAATTTAATAGGAGCATAATCGTCATAATTATTTTTTGGATCATTTTTTCGTAATTTACCATTATACTAAGAATATCAATTTGAATTATAATTGAATTATAATTTTTTCTCAACAATCCACTCCATTGCAAAGTGCACCGATTCTGTACCAAATTCATTTTTGCTGTTTCTAAATTTTTATTTTATGATTGATGGGAATATCTTGCGAATGCAAAATGTTTTGTTGAGCAAATAAAAACTAGATATCAATTTTATGTATCGTTTTTATCTAATGGTAAAAAAGACTATAAGTTATGTATATTTGTTTTTCAAATATTATTAATCCAAATGAAAAAATCAATATTAGTATTGCTAGTGCTATTTTATGCAGGTAAAACAACTGCACAAAGCCAACCGGAATCAACAGCAGGCAAATCAACGTATCAGAATCCAATCTTTGGAGGTGACTATCCTGACCCGAGTTTACTGCGCGAAGGCAAGGATTACTACATTGTACATTCTTCTTTTGATTATTATCCCGGACTTACCATCTGGCATTCGCAGGATTTAATTAATTGGAAACCACTTACTAATGCACTGCAGAAATATGTGGGGGATGTCTGGGCGCCGGATCTGATAAAATACAATAATAAATATTACATCTATTTTCCAGCCAACAAAACAAATTTTGTTGTCAGCGCAGACAATATAGCCGGGCCCTGGAGTGATCCTATAGACCTGAAAATAGGTAATATTGACCCAGGCCACGTTACAGATGACAACGGAAACAGATACTTATATTTCAGTAATGGTGATTATATTGGTTTATCCAAGGACGGACTAAAGACTATCGGAGAAGTAAAACATGCTTATGACGGCTGGGCAATACCAAGAGAATGGTCCATTGAGTGTTTTTGTATGGAAGGCCCGAAACTATTTAAAAAAGGAGAATACTATTATCTGACTGTTGCAGAAGGTGGTACTGCAGGACCTGCTACCAGTCATATGGTAATTTCAGCACGTTCTAAAACCCCTTTTGGACCTTGGGAAAATTCGCCATACAATCCGGTAGTTAGAACTAAAAGCAGTGATGAGCGCTGGTGGTCGAAAGGGCACAGCACCATTTTTGAAGATCATAACGGCAAGTGGTGGATGATTATGCACGCTTACGAAAAAGGCTTTTACAATTTAGGACGTCAGACATTGCTGCAGCCGGTTGAATGGACTAAAGACGGCTGGTATAAAGTCCCTGATACTATTGAGACAGATAAACCTATTGCTAAACCTAAAGGAACAGCTGTTGCAAGATTCTCACAAAGTGATGATTTTTCAGGAACTTCTCTTAAACCCCAATGGAAGTTTTTTAACGGAGTTGATAATTCCCGATTTAAAGTCATAAATAAAAGTCTGGTCATTAAAGGTAAAGGAAGCGGAGTCGGAAACAGTTCACCTTTGGTCACCGTGCCGTCGGGTCATTCTTATACTGCCGATGTTGAAATGGAAATTGAAGGTGATGCCACAGGAGGTTTAGTTCTTTTTTACAACAACAGCTATTTTTCAGGCATACTGGCTGATAAGGAAAATATATTGGCAAACCTGCGAGGATGGCAGTTTGTAACTGAGAAAAATGCACATAAAAGGCATGTATACCTGCGATTGAAAAATATAAATAATAATGTAGATATGTTTTACAGCCTTGATGGTAAACAATGGCTTAAAATTGAGAACTCAGCTGAGGTTTCTTCCTATAACCATAATGCACTGAGCGGCTTTTTAGGTTTAAGAATAGCACTTTGCTCAATTGGTGAAGGGAGTGTAACTTTTAAAAATTTCACTTATACGCCGTTATAATTGGCAACATCATCAAATACAAAAGGCAGTTACTAATCAGGAACTGCCTTTTTTAATTAAAAAATTGTAATAATATAAAATCTTTATTTACTTAATTCATAATGCGATATTCATTAGGAGTGCTTCCAACATGCTGTTTGAAAAAACGCGTAAAGTGCTGCGGGTATTTAAAACCTAATTCATAAGCGACTTCATTAATGGTTTTTGTCGAATCGAATATCTTATTTTTAGCTGTATCTATTATTTTGTTCTGAATGTATTCCTGGGCAGATTTTCCGGTTTCTTTTTTAATCAAATCGCCAAAATAATTAGGAGAAAGATTAAGTTCACCGGCATAATACGCTACGGAAGGCAGTCCTAAGATATTGGGTTTATCCGATGAAAAATAACTGTTTAAGAGTTCCTCAAATTTTTCAACAATTCCTTTGTTGGTTGTGTCCCTGGTAATGAACTGGCGGTCATAGAATCTTTCGCAGTAATTCAAAAATAATTCAATGTTTGAAGCAATAAGTTTTTTGCTGTGTTTGTCAATAGACTGCTTTAATTCAGTTTCTATTTTCGCAAAACAGTCAAATACAAGCTGTTTTTCTTTCTCTGATAAGTGTAAAGCTTCACTTGTATTGTAGCTGAAAAAATTATATTCACCAATGTTTTTAGCAAGTGATGTGCCGCGAATTAAATCCGGATGGAAAACCAATCCATGTCCTGCGGGCTGGTAATAATCTACTTTGTTTTCTACATCAATGGTCTGGCCGGGAGATACGAAAACTAAGGTTCCTTCCTGATAGTCATAATAATTACGGCCGTATTTCAAATCCCCGCATTTTACATCCTTCAAAAATATGCAGTACAATTCAAAGTTCATCCTTGAACCTGTTCTTGGTTTTGCTTTATTAAAATCAATTATACTAACTAAAGGATGTAAAGTTTCATGATTATTAAAATCATTATACTCATTAATTGTCTCGAAGTTAAATACTTGTCCCATGTCTTCAACATTGTTTGTTACACAAATTTAGTTATTTAAGTACAGTTTTAAGAGTATCATACTCTGAATCAGTAATCTTGGTAGGAGATTCCGTAATCCGTATACCAAAACCAATGTTTTTAGTTCGGAAATTTGTAATAATAGAATTATAAAATCGTGTTACAATGCATACTATAAAATTAAACAATGGAGTTGAAATGCCCATTTTAGGGTTTGGTGTTTTTCAAATGCAGGATCAGACAGAATGTGAACAGGCTGTGGTTGATGCTATCGAAACGGGTTACAGACTAATTGATACGGCAGCGTCGTATATGAATGAACAGGCTGTTGGAAACGGAATTAAACGAAGCGGCATTGCCAGGGAAGAACTTTTTATTACTACAAAACTCTGGGTAAGTGATGCAGGTTATGAAAATACCTTAAAAGCTTTTCACAAATCGTTAGACCTTTTGCAATTGGATTATCTGGATCTATATCTTATCCATCAGCCTTATGGTGATGTCTACGGATCGTGGCGCGCCATGCAGGACTTATACCATGCAGGAAAAGTAAAAGCTATTGGTGTTTCTAATTTTCATCCGGACAGGGTTATGGACTTAGTGTCGAATACCGGCTTTACGCCGGCAGTGAATCAGATTGAAACGCACCCTTTTCATCAGCAGAATGAATCGCAGCAATTTCTTCAGGACAATAATATTCAAATTGAATCCTGGGGACCGTTTGCAGAAGGGAAAAATGACATCTTCACAAACGAACTTCTCACAGCAATTGCATCCAAATATAATAAATCGACCGCGCAGGTTATCCTGAAATGGCTGACTCAAAGAGGAGTAGTAGCGATTCCGAAATCAGTTCGTAAGGAAAGAATGGCAGAAAACTTCAATATTTTTGATTTTGAGTTAACAGCTGAAGACATGGCTTCGATCAAAACTTTAGATACCAACGCAAGCCTGTTTTTTGATCACAGAGATCCCAACATGGTAAAATGGCTGAGTGAACGAACATTAAACAGATAACTAACTAGAGATAAAAATTAAAATGGATAGAAGATCAATATTAAAAACGGCAGGGTTGGCATTGGCAGGAAGTGCACTGCTTCCTTTTGCTTCTTTTGCGAATTCTGGAAGAGAAGATATCATTTTAGAAGAAGACAATCAGGTTCCACTAACAGCTCCCGGAAAACGAAAACTGGGTAAACTCGAAGTTTCCAGCATTGGTATCGGTGTACAGAATATGAGCCGTAATTACCAGACCACAATTCCTTCCAGACCTGAAATGCATAGAATTATCCGATCAGCTTATGATAACGGCGTCACTTTTTTTGATGCTGCAGAAGCTTACGGGCCTCTGGAAGTGGAGAGAATTTTAGGTGAAGGGGTTCAGTCTTTTCGTGACAAGATTACAATTGCTACAAAATTCGGCTGGAACATTGATCAGGAGACAGGAAAACGTTTACCGGGTTTAAACAGCCAGCCTGAACATATTAAAATAGTGGTGGAAGGAATGCTGAAACGCCTGCGAACAGACAGAATTGATTTATTGTATCAGCATCGTGTTGACCCTCAGGTTCCAATTGAGGATGTTGTCGGGGTAATACAAGATCTGATCAAGGAAGGTAAAGTACTGCATTATGGACTTTGCGAGCCGGGTCATCAAACCGTAAGACGTGCACACGCTATTCATCCGGTTACTGCTATTCAAAATGAATATTCACTATTATGGAGAGGTCCTGAAAAAGTGATTCTGCCTTATGCGAAGAACTGGGAATCGGATTTGTGCCTTGGAGTCCTCTTGGTGTTGGTTTTCTCACAGGAGCCATTGACAGTAACACACGATTCGCACCTGGTGATATCCGCGGTATTGAATCCAGATTTTCGCCTGAAAACCTGCCTGCAAATATGGCTTTGGTTGAATTAATTCAAAAATGGAGCGTCAAGAAAAAAGCCGCGCCAGCTCAAATTTCACTGGCATGGCTGCTGGCACAAAAGCCTTGGATCGTACCAATTCCGGGAACAACCCAAATGGCGCATATGCTGGAGAACACAGGCGCATCCCAAATAAAATTTACTGCAAACGAATGGCAGGAATTTAACACGGCCTTAAATACTATTAAGATTACGGGCGAAAGGCTGCCTGCCGGGGTATTGGCTTTCTCGGATGTAGAAGCTCCCGAAAAAAAGAAATAATCTAATTTAAAGATAAAGATAATGGAAAAGAGAATATTAGGAAATAACGGACTTGAAGTATCTGCTCTTGGACTCGGCTGTATGGGACTGAGTTTTGGTTACGGAAAAGCAACAGAAAAAAATGAAGCCATAGCTTTAATCAGGGCTGCTTTTGAAAAAGGTGTTACTTTTTTTGATACAGCAGAATGCTACGGTCCTTTTATAAATGAAGAAATTGTTGGAGAAGCTTTAGAACCATTTCGTAAAGAGGTGGTCATTGCAACCAAATTTGGATTTCAGGGAGGCGATTCTACAAAAGGTCTGGACAGCAGTCCCGCAAGAATTAGAGGAGTGGTGGAAGCTTCACTTAAAAGATTAAGAACTGACTCGATTGATTTACTTTATCAGCATAGGGTTGATCCCAACGTGCCAATTGAAGAAGTTGCCGAGACAGTAAAGCAATTGATTAAAGAAGGAAAAGTGAAACATTTTGGACTTTCAGAAGCAGGGTCAGAAACCATTCGAAGAGCGCATATTATACAGCCAGTTGCAGCACTGCAAAGTGAATATTCATTGTTTTATCGTGAACCTGAAAAAGAAATTATTCCGGTTCTAGAAGAATTAGGAATTGGTTTTGTGCCTTTCAGTCCCCTTGGAAAAGGCTTTTTGACAGGAGCAATAAATGAAGATACAAAATTTGAATCGTCTGATTTTAGAAACATTGTTCCCAGATTTTCAGAAGAGAACAGAAAAGCCAATCAAACTTTAGTAGAGTTAGTAAAATCAATTGCTGCACAAAAAAATGCCGCACCATCACAGATTGCTCTAGCTTGGTTATTATCTCAAAAACCTTGGATTGTGCCAATTCCGGGAACAACAAAACTGCATCGATTGGAAGAAAATATTGGAGGAGCAGTAATTCATTTAAGCAAAGAAGAATTAAACAATATAGATGCAGCACTTAAAAACATAGAAATTGTTGGTGCACGTTATCCACAGCAATTGCAGGATAGAGTTGGGAAATAATTTCTCGAATATTCTTACTTTAAAATGCATTTAGGTACATCTTCCGGAAATTGGAATTAAGGGCAATACGCATTTTCCATTTTCAGATTTAAATAACATCCAGATTGCAGATCTTATGTCTGACTGGTTAAAAGAAAAGGGATTGGATAAATAAAATTATTAAAGAAAGCAAAATGAAAAAATCAGCAGTATTCTTATCTCTAGTAACGACAGTCCTTTTTCTGTTTTCTGGCTGCAGTAAAGCTCAGGAAGCAGTACAAAATAATAACGAATCCCAAATGAATAAAAATGTGTTGATTGTGTATCTGTCACGAACCAAAAATACCAAAGCAGTTGCCGAGATGATTCATAAGAGTGTGGGAGGCAGTAAGAAAAAGAAGTTCAGACTGAAGTTCAAAACTGGCTCAGGAAAATAAAAATGGTCAACTAAAATAAAAATAAAAATGAAAGCACATTTAAGATTGACATTATTGTTAACGGTATTAATTGCAGCGCCTATGAAAGCACAAATAGCTACAGATCAGGATTTAAACTCTAAACAGCGTGCGATTATCAGTATATCGGCGATAACAGCCAAAGGTGATTTAGTAAAGCTAAAGCAGGAATTAAATAAAGGACTCGACGCAGGTTTGACCGTTAATCAGATTAAGGAAACGCTGGTGCATTTATACGCCTACTGCGGATTTCCAAGAAGCATTCGCGGACTGCAGACTTTTATGGCTGTATTGGAAGAACGTAAAGCAAAAGGAATTACCGATACAATTGGAGCAGAGGCATCACCCATAAAAGACGAACGTTCGAAATATGATCGTGGTAAAACAGTACTGGCAGAAATCACTAAGACATCACAGGACGGACCAAAAACAGGCTATTCTGCCTTTGCACCGGAAATTGATGTTTTTTTGAAAGAACATCTTTTTGCAGATATTTTTGAACGTGATGTTTTAACGTATTCCGAAAGAGAATTGGTAACAGTTTCTGTAATAGCCACAATAGGAGAGGCAGAACCTATGCTGCAATCACATTTGAATATCTGCCTGAATGTTGGTTTAACGCCAAAACAGCTCCAGGAATTTGTTGAAATTATCCAAACAGCGATTGGTGCGAAAGAAGCTTTGGCGGCAAAAAAGATAGTAGATCAGGTTTTAAGACAGAAGTAAAATTAAAGAGGTGAAAATGAAAAAAATAAAATTAAATATACTTATTGCTTCTTCATTCTTCATTGTCATGACAGTTTTGTCTTGTAATGATTCTAATCAAAAGCAGACCAGTGTAACAGCTAATGATGTGATTTTCCCAACAGGCAAAGAAGTAACAAACGGCAATTTTAAAGGGGCGGCCTTTTTAACTATGCTGATGCAAAGCGACACCTTGTATAATACACAGATTGGAAATGTAACGTTTGAACCCGGAGCCAGAACAAAATGGCATTATCATAAAGGGGGACAGATTCTATTGGTGACAAAAGGCAGAGGGTATTATCAGGAAAAAGGAAAACAGAAAGAAATAATCCAGAAAGGAGATGTGGTCAAATGTCCTCCGAATATAATTCACTGGCATGGAGCTTCTTCGAAAGATACTCTTGTTCATATTGCCATAAGCCCTAATACTGATATGGGTTCTGTGGTTTGGCTGGAGCACGTTAGTGATGCTGAATACAATAAAACACAGAAATAATTAGAATATAAAAAGAGTGAATAAGATAAATGGTGAGTACCTTAAAAGAACTTTTCTAGGATTTTTAGCTCCTGCCGATTATGGTAATATTCAGTATAACTTCATCGTGAGTTCACTGTTAGCAGATTGTATAAAAATATTGAAACTATACAGATTCTTACAAATAGAATTTGTATTTTTAGGTAAAGGATTGATTTTGAATAATTTTTAAATTTTAGATGTATGATATCATTAAATGTAAATGGACAAATCCATCAGTTTGATGCTGATCCTGAAATGCCGATACTGTGGGTGGTCCGCGATATTCTGAACCTTACCGGTACAAAATACGGATGCGGGGTAGCGCAGTGTGGAGCCTGTGTAATACACCTCGATGGTGAAGCGGTTAGATCATGTGTCACAAAAATTAAAAGGGCAGAAGGTAAAAAAATCACGACAATTGAAGGGCTTTCACAAAACAATGATCATCCCGCACAGCAGGCCTGGCAGGAAATAGATGTACCCCAATGTGGTTACTGCCACTCTGGTCAGATCATGTCGGCTGCTGTTCTTTTGAGAGAAAATCCAAATCCGACAGATGAGGATATCGATAACGCCATGTCTGGAAATATCTGCAGATGCGGCACCTATCCAAGAATTCGCAAAGCAATTCATTTGGCAGCTGAAATACAGCGTAATTCAGTTAAATCCTAATTTGATATCAGATGAAAAAAATATTTAATTCGGCAAAAAAAATACCACTTCGGAAATGGATACTTTTCGTTGGATTTTTTCTTCTGCTAACCAGCACTTTACTGGCTTTTGGAATCAAAGAAAAAATCACTGACCGCCAGTATGTAGCTATTCCGGTTGTCAAAAAAGATAGTATTGCTTCGGTAAAAGCTTTTGAAAAAGTCTATGCCGTACTGATGAGTCCGCGTTGTATGAACTGTCATCCTGCAGGTGATGTTCCTTTACAGGGGGACGACAGCCATCTGCATCAAATGTCACCAAAGCGTGGAAAAGACGGAAAAGGAATTTATGCCATGAAATGTTCCAACTGCCATCAGCTGGAAAATACGCCTGGCCTGCATTCACCTCCCGGTCATCCCGAATGGCATTTACCGCCGGCAGATATGAAAATGGTTTTTGAAGGCAGGACTGCACATCAATTGGCAAAACAGTTAGTAGATCCAAAACAAAACGGAAATAAAGATCTACAGAAATTAATTGAGCATGCTGATGACGGGCTTGTACTTACAGGCTGGAAACCTGCAAAAGGATTAGCATTACCGCCTTTGAGCCACAAAGAATTTAAAAAAGCATGGATAACGTGGTTAGAAAACGGGGCTTATGCTCCTAAACCTTAACATTAACTAAAGTCAATCGAGTATGTCTTCAATTAACAATACATCCAGAAGAAATTTTTTAAAAATCGCAGGTTTAGGAGGAACAGCACTTTACCTTGGTATTTTTTCATCAGATTCTACCGCCAGCGTTATAAATCCATTGAAACTGGCAGAAGAAGCAAAGTCAGTAGAATTAAATGCTTGGGTTATTATTGATACCTCAGGCAAGGTTACGCTTGTAGATCACCGTGCCGAAATGGGACAGGGATCTTTTCATTCTGTTCCGCAGATTCTTGCAGAAGAATTAGAAGTGGGTCTTAATGATATCAATGTCATCTTTGGAAAAGGTGATAAAAAGTATGGAAATCAGGTTACAGGCGGAAGTTCAACCATTCGTTCCAATTATAAAAAATTCCTTAAACTTACCGCTACTGCCAGAGAAATGCTGATTGCCGCAGCTGCTGCAAATTGGAAAGTTCCTCATGAGGAATGTTATGCTGAACTGGGGCATGTGATACATCGCAATTCAGGCAAAAAAGCACATTATGGAGAATTGGTCACAGCAGCTTCAAAACTGGAAATTCCGCAGAATGTAAAACTTAAAAACCGATCTGATTATAAACTAATCGGTAAGCCGTTGCGTCGTATTGATACACTGCCAAAAACAAACGGAAAACTAATATTTGGATTAGATAAAAGGATTCCCGGAATGGTGTATGCGGCCGTTGAGAGAAATCCAAGATTTAGAGGAAAAGTAAAAAGCTTTGATGCGACAGCGGCTTTAAAAGTACCCGGCGTAAAAAAAGTATTCAAAATAAAAATGCTCGTTTTCAATACCTATCGCGAAGGTGTTGCAGTAGTAGCAGATAGCACATGGGCTGCTTTTCAGGGTAAAAAAATGCTGAAAGTCGAGTGGGACGATTCGGGATTTGAACACATCAATACCGCCGATATCTATAAAAAGCAGTTAGAAAATGTAATGACTAAAGAAGGGCTTTCTTTTAAAGAGCAGGGTAATCCGACAACGGTTATTGCAAATTCGGCAAAAAAGCTGGACTTAAGTTACCAGACACCTTACCAGTCTCATTATTGCATGGAACCGCTGAATTGTATTGCTGATTTTAAAGATGGGAAAGTAGAAATATGGGGACCAATTCAGGCGCCGGACTGGGTTCAGGATGCGCTGAGCGAAGAATTGAAAATGCCCCGTGAAAACGTGATTGTAAACATGACTTTTCTCGGAGGCGGATTCGGCCGTAAAGCTTTTATGGACTATCCTCACGAAGCAGCTGTAATTTCGAAAGAAATCAATTCACCGGTGCAGGTCGTATGGACAAGAGAAGATGATGCTACGCAGGGACCGTACCGTCCGGGTATTACTTACAGATGTGAAGGTGTTGTAAATAATGGAAAAATAGAAGCTTTGAAATTTAGAATGTCAGGTCAGAATAACGATCACTGGCGCGATCCGGAAACAAAAAAAAGTGCCAATCGCAGTACGAGTGAAGGATTCTTAAAGCCTTATTTTGATACAGTTAAAAATGTAAGCTTTGCTGAGGTACTTTTCGAAACCCCTATTCCAAGTATGTGGTGGCGTTCTGTATATGCCTCTACAAATGGTTTTGCATACGAAAGTTTTATGGATGAAATGGCGCATGAAGCCAATAAGGATCCGCTTGATTTTAGACGGGAATATCTCGATGAAAGAATCCATAAACTCATTGATAAACTCGAAGAGGTTTCAGGATGGAAAAAGCGTAAAAAAAATGAAGGTTTTGGCGTCGCCATAACAGAATGTTTTTCATCTACCGTTGGTCATATCGTAAAAGTATCAAAAAAAGACGGTGGAGTAAAAATAGACAAAGTCTGGGCTGTGATGGATTGCGGATGGTATGTAAATCCGGATATTATCAGGGCGCAGGTAGAAGGTTCGATCGTTATGGGAATTGGTGCAGCGGCTTTTCATGAAATAACATTTAAAGACGGTATTACCAATCAGAAAAACTTTTACGATTACCAGATGCCCCGTGTAAATGATATTCCGCCAATCGAAGTTTATATAATGGAAAATAGTGAAGATGCAGGTGGCGTAGGAGAACCTGGATTGCCGCCATTAGCACCGGCACTGACAAATGCTATTTTTGACCTTACAGGAAAAAGAATCAGAAAACTGCCTTTTAATCTTGCTCAAATTTAATTGGGAATCAAAAATAGCAGACTTGGAGGATTTCTGAATTTGAATTTTTGATTTTATCCATAAAAAAAGTCCTAATTTTCATTAGGACTTTTTTGGTGGGGAGAGCAGGATTCGAACCTGCGAAGTTCACACAGCAGATTTACAGTCTGCCCTCGTTGGCCGCTTGAGTATCTCCCCTCAGCTTTGTATTGTTGCGCTTTGTTGTTCTAAGCGGTTGCAAAGATAGCAACGTTTTCTACATTTGCAAACAAAAAAAGCACTTAATTTTAAGTTATTTTAAAGTTATTTTTTAATTCATTGGAATTGAATAAAATAAAAAAAGACCAATTAGCACTTTTTTTAAATTTATTTAATAAAATAGGATTATTCTTAATGAAGAATTGTCCCTTTTTTGTTTTTCACACCGTAGATTTAAATTCAAAATAACTGATTTTCCTCAAAAATCATTAGTAAGTTGATCAAAAATTCTGTTTTATATTTTTAGTATCGGTTTTAAAAAAGTACGGAAACATTTTTAAGTTGAAGATCGTTTTCTAAGGTGTTTTTTATGCGTTCTCTTGCTTTCTCTAAAAATATGTACTTAGAATGTTTCATTAGTTATAAATAAATTTAAATGGATTTTAATTAAGATAATTAAAACTGCTGTTATTTTAAATTTATTATTCAATCTAAAACAAAAAAAATCTCCACTAGGGAGATTTTTTTTTATTCTGAAAATGGTATTATTTAGCTAAAAGCTCTACTATTTTTGCTTTCAATTCTGGACCTCTTAAGTCTTGAGCAACTACTTTTCCAGATGCATCAAGAATAAAAGTTGCAGGAATCGATTCAACATTATATTGTTTGGCAATTGGCTCGTCCCAAAATTTTAGGTTTGAAACGTGTGTCCAAGTTAAACCATCTTTTGCAATTGCTTCTTTCCATTTTGCAGCATCTTTATCTAAAGATACTCCAATGATGTTTAAACCTTTTGAATGCAGTTCTTTGTAAATAGCTACAACGTTAGGATTTTCTTGTCTGCATGGTCCGCACCATGAAGCCCAGAAATCTACGATTGTTACTTTACCTAAACTTTGTTTTAGCGAAACTACCTTTCCTTCTGGATTCGGAGCCGAAAAATCTGCTCTTCATTTAGCACTGCCTACTGGTGCAGCTGTAGCTCCAACAGATGGCATTTTTGCTTGTCCAAATCTAGTTTTAATTTCTTTTCCAGGAGTAGTTGTTTTTAAAGACTCATCTAAAGAGTTGTAAAGACTTTCTAATTTTTTAGTATCAGCTGCTGGATCATTCAATAAATTTTGAATAAGTACAACTGTAATGTAAGATTTTGGATGGCTCTCAGCATAAGTATAATATTTCTTTTTGCTGTTTTCTCCAACTTCTTTTTGGATTTCCATGTATTGTTTCATCAAACTGTTGATAACTGCTGTATCTTGAGCTTGCTGTGCTTGCTGCATTTTTTGATTATTCTTTTTCTGAAAATCAATTAAGCTTTTTTGAGTTTTTGTAATATCTTCAATGAAAGATACATACTCATCATTATTGTAAGTTCCAGAAACTTTAGATTTTTGGATGCTGTCTTTGTCAATTGTAACTTTAATTTCTCCTGTTTCAAGAATTAACGGAATAGGACCATTTGCTCCTTGTAAAATCAAAGTATGGAAAGCTGGTTCAGTTACTTTTCCTTTTATTTCAAATTTTCCGTTTTCAACTTTTACTGTATCAAGAGAAACAGGCATTCTTGTAGCAGGATCTGCACCTTGTAAAATAATAGTTTTTCCGTTTTCAATTCCTGTAGCTGTACCCGTAATTAGGTATTCTCCATCTTTAACTTTGCTGCAAGAAATGATAGCTGCAGAAGCTGTAAGTACAAAAAGTATTTTTTTCATTATAAAAAATTAATTAGTTAATTGATTTGTGCAACAAAAGTATCTAAAATTATAAAACATACAGAATTTTGGAACCTAAAATTTTGTTATAGTTTTTTTTGATCTAAAACTCATTAAATCAGTATGTTCATTGTTGTTTTTTGATTGAAAGTTTTTAATTAGAAACGTATTTTAAATCAGTCTATTCAAAATTTTATTTTTTTTGCATAAAAAAAGCGCTCGTTTAATAGAGCGCTTTTTTATGAATATAGTGTTTTTAAAACTATTCTTGATTTGTTTTCTTTCTCCAAGTAAAAGAGTTTAAGATATGTCTTTTTGCAAATCTTCCAGGAGAATCAGCATTTACCATCTTAACGTAAGTTGCTTTAGGAACACTAATGTATTCGTAAACGCTCCCATTAGAAAAGTCAATGATTAAACGACCTTCAACAAATTTATAATCTGTAATTGTACAAGTTGAAATTGTTTCTGTGTACTCAGGTAAATTAAGTTTAATAGTATCAGGGTGAATGCTTACTAAAAAGTGGTAAGCTTCGATGATAGTTTTACTTTTTTCTTCTGCAGCTTTTAGACCAGCGTCATCTCCTTGAAATTTATCAGGATGCGCTTCTTTCATTGCATTACGATAAATTGTTTTTAACTCTTTTAACTCTGCAGTCTTTTCTACGTTTAGTAACTTGCGGTATTCAACTATTTTTTTCATAAATAAAAGGTAACTACTTGTCTATTAGTTTGAAATCGATATTAATTAGTTCAAATCGACAAATTTTTTGCAAAGGTACACTTTTTTTTAACTTTTTAGTTTTGATCGAAAAAATATTCGTTACGGAATCGTTAAGAGTTAATGGAAATTTGATATACTGATCGTTTTTTTAACCACAAAGCGCACAAAGAGTTTTATAAGATTCTGAGTAAAACAAAAACACAGAGTTCGCAAAGCTTTGTATTGATAAAGCTTCGCGAACTCTGTGTTTTAAACATCCTTTAGATAAAAAAAACTTTGTGTTCTCTGCGTTAAAAAATTAAAAGTTCCAACCTGAAACCTGAAACCTGAAACTTGAAACAAAAGAACTATTCCGGTTTATGATTAGCCTTATCGAAGTTTCTTGATTTCTTTGGATATTTATTGTAGCTGATATCGCTTGGGTTTTCGATAATCGATTTTATAGTAATCCAATCGCCTACATTAAAGTTAGATTGAACCATTTTATAATCTAAAAGATATTCGCCGCAGAAATAATTATTGTTTTCATCTTTTTCTATAATACCTGTAAAAACTCCTTTTTGCGGCATTTTTTGTTCTGAATCTTTAGACATCTTTTTTTATTTTGAAATTACGAAGCAAAGGTAATCAATTAATGTTTGTTTTAGGGAGTTCCGCACAATCTGAGTATATTTGCAGCATGCAGAAAAACTTTAAGCCACATCCTAATTCTTTTAAAAATACATTTTGTGCCTTTAAGGAAGTGCTTCCAAATGAAATTGAAGGTTTAAAAAAGCAATTTGAAAGTAAAGCAGGAAGTTTTTATTATTATACAGAAGCAGGAATGTACCGCGTTTCCAATCATTGGGGAAGATTGGCAAACAGTAAATGGCGTTTAATAGCCAGAGAACCTGAGACAGAATCGAAAACTAAAATTGGTTTTGCCAAATGGGAAGAATTTTACCCAGACAACGCCGAAGAAAAACTGTATTACATAAAAGCCGATTTCGAAAAAAATCTTGCCAATTATGAACATAAAAATAACCCAGAATACGATGGGAAACCTGTGCTGCGAACAAGTTTTGAAACCACTAAAAGATTAAAACAAATAAGAAATTTACAGCAATTAACTTCGTGGGCAAAGCATTTTGATTATGATGATATTGATGAATTGCGAAAGCAGATTATAGCAGAATTGATTTTTACCGAGAAAACGTTAGAACAAATTAAAAGAGAAATATATGGGACGTAATAACGAACGCAATATCAAGAAACACAATGATAAATTGCATAAAGCCCAAGCAAAAGCAAAGCAAGCCGAAATAGCCCGTAAAGAAAAGCTAAAGGAAATTGTAAAGAAATTTAACGAAAGTAAAAACGAAGAATAGATAAGTTAAGTTTAAGGTTTCACGTTTCAAGTTAACTTTTGGAACATGAAACCTGAAACTTGAAACAAAATAAAAACAAAAAAATATATGAATAGTAAATTCGAAACCTTAAAAGCGAGCGTACAAGAAATTATCGATTTAATCGCTGCAAAAAATGAGAGAGAAGCAAACAATAAATTATTGGAAGTAAGCGAAACATTAGACGAAATGATTGATTTTGCTGAAGAAGATGAAGAAGTGAGAGAAATCACTCGTTATCAGGTTTTGTTGAACCAGCTTCATGTGAAAATTAATGGAGAAGAACCAGTCGATGGAGAATAAAATATGCTTCTGCGATACCGGTTTACTGTTCGAAAACTGCTGCGGATTGTATTTGGATAATAATCAAAAAGCTCCTTCTGCATTAGCACTAATGCGTTCGAGATATTCTGCTTATGCTTCTCATACTGCAGATTATCTTTTAGAAACAACTTATATTTCAGAAAGAAAACATTATTCAAAACCAGAAATTTTGAGATGGGCACAGACTAATAAATGGCAGAAACTTGAAATATTGAGTTTTACAGAAAACACAGTAGAGTTCAAAGCACACTTTTTAGATTCAAATAATATACCCCAAGTACATTATGAGTTTTCCACTTTTAAGTTTGAAAATGGATCATGGTACTATGTGGATGGAAAATTTGAATAATTAGCAGATCTAACATTGTTAATTCCAGTTTTCGATTAAATATTTTAACTAAAAATTAATAAACGATTCGTTTTTCATAATTCTAAAAAGACGTAATTTTAGATTTATGAAAAACGAATTTAAAAAAGGCTTTTACTTTAAGACTTACGAAGCTCCTTTTCAGTCTCCGTTTGACAAACTTTTTACTATTTTTAAAGAGTTGATCACCCATACTTCGGGCGATTTTGACGAAGCTATCAGCTGGCTTCGGGAACTGGACATCGAATATAAACTTACTGACGAAAATTATACCATCGACGATTTTATCGAGGATCTTAAGAAAAAAGGATACATCAGAGATGAAGTTAAAGATGATGGAAGTCCAGGATTAGGAATAACTGCAAAAACCGAACGAGCAATAAGACAACAGGCCTTAGATCAGATTTTTGGAAATTTGAAGCGTTCAGGAAGCGGTAATCATAAAACGAAACATGCCGGAAATGGAGATGAACACACGGGGGAATTCCGTGAGTTTAATTTTGGAGATGGTTTAGAAAGAATTTCTTTGACCGAAAGCCTTCGAAATGCACAGATCAATAATGGTGTAGAAAGTTTTATGCTCACCGAAAATGATTTGGTTGTCGAAGAAACGCAGTACAAAGCACAGATGAGTACGGTTTTGATGATCGATATCAGTCACAGCATGATTTTATACGGCGAAGACCGAATTACACCTGCAAAAAAAGTGGCAATGGCTCTTGCTGAATTGATTACAACACGATATCCTAAAGATACACTTGATATTTTAGTTTTTGGAAATGATGCTTGGACGATTCCAATTAAAGATTTACCATATTTACAAGTTGGGCCTTATCATACCAATACAGTTGCAGGTTTACAGCTGGCAATGGATATCCTTCGCAGAAAAAGAAATACAAACAAGCAGATTTTCATGATTACCGACGGAAAACCAAGCTGTGTTCGCGAACGTGATGGTTCCTATTATATGAATAGTAATGGTCTTGACGAATATATTGTGGATAAATGTTACACGCAGGCACAGCAGGCAAGAAAACTGCATATTCCAATCACAACTTTTATGATTGCCAGAGATCCGTATTTACAGCGTTTTGTAAATCAGTTTACAGAAGCAAATCAAGGAAAAGCATTTTATACTGGGCTGAAAGGTTTGGGTGAAATGATTTTTGAAGATTATGAAACGAATAGGAAGAAAAGGATTAAATAAAGGGGCAAAGGTTCAAAGTTTTTTTCTGTAGAGACGCACTGCAGTGCGTCTATTTAGGTTCAAAGGTTCATAGAAGCAAAGGTTCAAAGTTTTTTTTTTTGACAATAAAATAAACACAGTATAAATCGTAGAGACGCACCGCAGTGCGTCTAACGCTCACCAAATCATAATAAACAATCTATATTTCAATAAAATGGAAATAAATAATATAAAGACTTTAGGTCAATTAAAAGCCGCTGGATATAAAAGTACAAGCATTAAAGATGAATTGCGAAATAATCTTCGTGAAAAAATAAAATCAGGAAAACCTGTTTTTGAAGGCGTTCATGGTTTTGAAAATACTGTGATTCCAGAATTAGAACGTGCAATTTTATCACGTCATAATATTAATTTACTCGGACTTCGCGGACAGGCAAAAACTCGTTTGGCGCGTAAAATGATCGAATTATTAGATGAATATATTCCGTTTGTATCAGGTTCAGAAATTAATGACGATCCGTTAAATCCGATTTCCCGTTTTGCTAAAGATTTAATTGAAGAAAAGGGAGAAGAAACACCAATTTCTTGGCTGCATAGAAGTGATCGTTTCTTCGAAAAGTTAGCAACTCCAGACGTAACAGTTGCCGATTTAATTGGAGACGTAGATCCAATAAAAGCAGCAAATTTAAAATTATCTTATGCAGACGACCGTGTAATTCACTTCGGAATGATTCCGAGAGCGAACCGCTGTATTTTTGTAATCAACGAATTACCCGATTTACAGGCAAGAATTCAAGTTGCTTTATTCAATATTCTTCAGGAAGGCGACATACAAATTAGAGGTTTTAAAGTTAGAATGCCTCTAGATATGCAGTTTGTTTTCACGGCAAATCCAGAAGATTATACCAATAGAGGAAGCATTGTTACACCTTTAAAAGATAGAATTGGGTCTCAAATTTTAACGCATTATCCTGAGAATATTGCTATTGCAAGAACAATTACAGAGCAGGAATCTAAATTAGATCAAAACCAAACGGATATTGTTTATGTGCCGAGTTTAGCCAGAGATATTTTAGAACAAATTAGTTTTGAAGCCCGCGAAAGCGAATACATCGATAATAAAAGCGGAGTAAGTGCCAGAATGAGTATTACGGCTTTTGAAAATTTGATAAGCACCGCAGAACGTCGTGCATTGATTTCAGGAGTTGATAAAACAACACTCCGTTTATCTGATTTTATCGGAATCATTCCAGCGATTACAGGTAAAGTAGAATTGGTTTATGAAGGAGAGCAGGAGGGAGCAGATGTAGTAGCCGAAAGTCTTATTGGTTCAGCGATCAGGACTTTGTTTCCAGAATATTTTCCTAAAATCGAAAAGTTAGAAAAACCAGACGAAAAAACGCCGTATTCTGATGTTGTAGAATGGTTTTTTGCCGAAAGTGGTTTCGAATTACTAGACGATGCTTCAGATGCGGAATATAAAAACATTCTAGATGAAGTTACTCCATTAGATGAATTATTAAAAAAATACCAGCCTCAACTGGCAAAAGAAGATCAATACTTTATGAAAGAATTTGTTTTGTGGGGATTGGTTGAATATAGAAAATTAAGCAAAGACAGATTTGCAAAAGGAAATCAGTTTAGAGATATTTACGGAAGTTATATCAGCAAATTTTAAACGAAATTTTATTTAAAATTTTATCTGGTCTAACCGGTTTTTTAAAACCGGTTGGACCTTTTTATTTTGGAATAGATTACTTTTACAATTCAAATAAAAATCTATGTTATTCCTTATTTTAAGCATTTTATGCAGTGTTATTGTGGGTGTTGTATTTAAGATTTCAAGAAAATACAATGCAAATCCTTCTCAAATCATTTCTTTCAATTATATAACAGCCATTACACTCTGCTATTTTACTTTTGGACCAGATCTTCAAACATTAGATAATAATGCACCTTTCGGAATTTATACAGCAGTTGGAATTTTGCTTCCAATTGTATTTTTATTTTTGGCGCTTTCCATAAGATTTATGGGAATTGCAAAAACAGATGCTGCCCAGCGATTATCACTTTTTATTCCCATTTTAGCGGCCTGGCTTTTGTTTAATGAGTCGTTTAACACTTATAAAGTTATTGGTGTTTTAATTGGTTTTGCGGCACTTTTATTCATTCTTAGAAAACAATCGGATAATAAAGACAACAAATGGATTTATCCTGCAATGGTATTATGCGGTTTTGGACTTGTAGACATACTTTTTAAGAAAATCGCTTTGTATACTGCAGTTCCTTATACAACATCTTTGTTTTTGGTTTTTCTAATTTCGTTTGCTGTTTCAGTGCTTATCGTACTTTATAAAATAATCGTTTCAAAAGAAAAATTAGAAGTTAAAAATATTCCTTTTGGAATGCTGGTTGGAGTTTTCAACTTCGGAAATATATTATTCTACTTAAAAGCTCACAAAGCATTTGCCGAAAATCCATCGACAGTTTTTGCAGGAATGAATATGGGGGTTATCATTCTTGGAACAATAATTGGCGCATATTTCTTTAAAGAAAAACTTTCTAAAACCAATATTTTTGGTTTGTTTCTGGCTTTAATTGCTATTATTTTTATCTTTCTTTCACAATTGCAGTAATTTTTTTCAGGCATTAATCCGTTAATTTACAGTTGATTTAATGTTATGTTTTCAATTGAAAGAAAATAAACTCGACTAATTCTATAGAATTTATAAATATAATTTGTAGATTTGCCTCAACAATGAAAAACTATAGCCGAAATATGAAAACGTTTTTTCCATGCAGCTTTGCGATGTGCTGCATGATGAACCGCGTTTTGAAATGGCGTTAATAGAGAAAGTACTTGTTAGTTATTTTTTTTTTTAGCCTTTCATTGCACCATGAAAGGCTTTTTTTTGAATTATTTAAAAATGAAGATATGAGAACCAATAGAAATATAAATATTTTGATGCGCTGCTGTTTAATAAAGATTCCGTGTTGCTTATACTAAAGGAATAAAGCAGATAAAAATCTTCATAAAAGATAAAAACTTAAAAAATAACCCAAAACTAAAAACTATATATTATGAGTTCAGAAATTATAAAACATAATCCGTTTCAATCGATGATTGATCGCTTTAATATTGCTGCAGATATTTTGAAACTAGATGATTCACTTAGACAAAAACTGCAGCGGCCAGAAAAACAAATTACTGTAAACTTTTCTATTACTTTAGATAACGGAGAAGTTCAAAATTTTGAAGGTTATCGAGTAATTCACAATACAGCTTTAGGGCCTTCAAAAGGAGGCATTCGATATGATACCGCTGTTAATCTGGATGAAGTAAAAGCACTTGCCGCCTGGATGACCTGGAAATCTGCTGTAACCGGAATTCCGTTTGGCGGTGCTAAAGGCGGCATTATCTGCGATCCTAAAAAGCATTCTAAAGCAGAATTAGAAAAAATTACAAGAGCTTACACAAAAGCTCTAGCGGATATTTTTGGACCAGAAAAAGATGTTCCAGCTCCAGACATGGGAACAGGACCAGACGAAATGGGATGGCTGATGGATGAATTTTCAATAGTACACGGCAGACCCATTCATGCTGTGGTTACAGGAAAACATCTTCATTCTGGAGGATCTTTAGGCAGAGTAGAAGCCACTGGAAGAGGCGTAAGTATTATAAGTCTGCTGGCTCTTCAAAAATTAAAAATCAGACCTGCAAGAGCTACTGCCGCAATTCAAGGTTTTGGAAACGTAGGATTGCATTCGGCTTTATTTTTATATGAAAAAGGAATAAAAATTGTTGCTGTTAGTGATGTTTCAGAGGCTTTGCATAATCCAGACGGAATTAATATTCCTGAACTGATTTTGTATTATAATTTGAATAATAAAACGATAAAAGGTTATCCAAACTCAGTTGCCATAAAACACGAAGATTTATTGCTTTTAGATGTTGATGTACTGATTCCGGCTGCAAAAGAAGATGTTATTACGCAGAAAAATGCTGGTGATGTGCAGGCAAGAATTATTGTTGAAGGTGCCAATGGACCCGTTTCTTCAGATGCAGATCAGATTCTGCATGATAAAAATATATTAGTTGTTCCTGATATTTTAGCCAATGCAGGCGGTGTTACCGTTTCTTATTTCGAATGGCTTCAAAATTCACTTTTGGAGTCTTGGAGAATCCACCAGATCAATACACGTTTGGAGGATATTTTAGAAAAAGGTTTTGATACTGTTTTTAGAGTTGCAGTAAAACATGATGTAACACCTCGTATTGCTGCTTATATTATTGCTTTGAAAAAAGTAGCCGAAACACAATCTATAAAAGAGATTGCTGTTGAAGCGCCGCAGTATAAGCAGAATTAAATCAGGTTTACTTTGTAAAAGATCATTTTCGTTAATTACGTTTTTTGTTTCCCTAAAAGCGTAATTAATGGAAGTGTCTTTTTCGTTTGATGTGTTTAATGAGAATTTAGAATCGAAAGTATTATACAAATGAAAAATATTAATTTTCTGGCATTTGCCATGCCGGCCTTTTTTCTTTTTTTGTTTTTGGAATATAAACTTGCTCAGCGCAGAAAAAGGCCTGAAATTTTTAATTACGAAAGTTCAGTTTCTAATATCAGTATTGGTATTGCAGAGCGTTTAATTAACTTATTTATTGCAGCTAGTTTTTATCAGCTGTATTATTTAATTTATGATGATTATAGAATATTTGATATTCCTAGTAATGTTTTTGTTTGGTTTGCCCTCATTCTTGCTACCGATTTTGTGTGGTATTGGTACCACCGATTAGGGCATGAAGTCAATTTTTTCTGGGCAGCGCATATTGTGCATCATCACAGTGAAGAATTTAATTTTACCGCTGCAGCCAGAATTACAACTTTTCAGGCAATAATTCGAACGGGATTTTGGTGTGTGCTTCCTTTTGTTGGGTTTCATCCCACGATGGTAATTACGATGCTGATTGTGCACGGAGCATATTCTTTTTTTACCCACACACAGCTTATCGGTAAAATAAAATGGCTCGAATATGTTTTTGTAACACCTTCTGTTCACGGAGTTCATCACGCATCCGACGAAAAGTATCTGGACAAAAATTACGGAGATATGTTTACGTTTTGGGATAGGATTTTTGGAACTTTTCAAACCGAAGAAGAAAAACCAAAATACGGATTAACACATCCGCTGAAAAGCTATAGTTTCTTGTGGCAGCATTTTCATTATTATTTTGAAATTTACGAATTATGGAAACGCTCGAGCGGATTTAAAGCTCGATGGAAAGCCGTTTTTGGAAGTCCGGCCCATATGGATCAGGATATTCGTCCAATTCTGGAAAAGCGTTTTCTTCAAGATAAAAGCAATCCGCATCAAAGACTCCGATTTAAAAATTACCTCTATATACAATTGGGAATCTGTACTTTGGTATTAACCGTTTTTACCTATTATTTTGATTATTTAGAAATCTACGATAAACTGTTCGTACTTTCTTTTATTATCATCACTTTAATTAACTGCGGTGCTTTATTAGAGCAGCGAAAATGGATGTACTATCTGGAATATACGCGCCTCGCAATGATTTCAACTTATTTTTTATACGAAGAAGACTTAATTGTGTTTTTCTTTGTTCCAATTGCATTCATGATTTTTGTTGAACAGTTATTTTCGTTGAGTAAGATTTATCAGAATACCATTTTGCAGTTGGAGCCAGCAGAATAATTTTTTTCAGCCACGAATTCACGAATTATTTTTTAATTTCTATTCGTGTAATTTTACCGTGCACAAATTTCACGTATCATTTTTAAATAAAAATTCGTGAATTCGCGGCTAAAAAAACGTAGAGCCTTAGCATCTTAGATCGTCTTAATCTCCATAATCTTCTGCTCAAAAGTATCTTTAAAATCAGATTTACTCTTAATTCTGGTTTTGTAGGTATAAATTGTAGCCACAGAAAGTTCTAAGAATTCTGCCATTTGATTACTGTCCTGAATTCCCAATCGGTATAAAGCAAAAATTCGTAGTTCGGTGTTTAAAAGTTCGCCTTTCTTTACAACGCATTTATGATCGGGCGGAAACAGTTTGTTGAATTCCGTGACAAAAGTGGGAAACAATCTCAAGAAAATCTCATCAAATTGATGGAACAGATTTTCTCTTTCTTCCTTTACATTGTAACGCTTCAAACTAGCAATAACTTCATCTGTTTTTTTGGTGATAATTTTATGAAGCGTGCTTTTTTGAATATGATCTATTTTATTAATGAAAGCCGAAGTTGCCTTAATAAAATACGTAATATATTCTTCTTTTATGGCATTGGCTTCACTCAAACTCACATTCATTTCCTGTAATTGCATATAAGAAGATGCCATAATTTTTCTTGCTTTATTCTTTTCCTTCAATTGTTTGAAAATAATTCCCAAAAACAGAAAAATAATAACCGTAAGAATCGTCAAGAGAATAATAATTTTTTCCAGTTTGTCATTTTTGTCTTTTACGTTGTTCAATTGTGCTTTTTCTATAATAGGCAGAATGGTTGAAATTTCAATTTTTCGATGTCTGGCATTATAAAAAGTAGCGTCGTCCATCGCTATATTGATGTATTCATTGGCTTTGTCCAAATAACCCATTTTAAAAAGTTCATTCGCCAAATTTCGAAGCGCAACAGTTTCTTTTGTCGCATTTTTGACATCTGCAATAGCTGCAAGTGCCAGATACTGAATGGCTTTTTTAGTATAACCTCGTTCTGAATAAATATATCCAAGACTCGAAGTCGCAATTCCGTAATATTCCGCAGGCAGATTGTAGTTGTTTATCCAATAACTAAAAGCGAATTCAGCACCACGCCAGTCTTGCTGTTTCAAACGTTTCAAGCTTTCTGCTGCCCAATATTCGTTTGTATTAGTTCCTATTAATTCCAATGCCTTTTTTAAGAAATGATTTCCCTGCTGTACATAATGGATATTAAAGCGCTGATCACGATTATAATCGGCTAAATCATAATACGCTCGGGCTTTTATATTATAGTATTCAAATTTATTTCGAAGATCCAGTTTGGTATCGTCGATTACATTCAAGGTGTCAATTGCTTCCTTAAAAAGCCCAGAAGAAAGGAGAACAAAACCTTCCTTAATGCGGCTTTTAGATATAAACTTGGGATCTTTTAGGACTTTTGCTTTGATCTTGGATTGTTCCAAATAATAATAAGCAGAGTCGTATTTGAAAGATTTGTATTCGTCAAATAGTGATATATAACAATTGTACAGTTCCTCGTTGTTTTGATTGAGCGTGAATTTGGAAATATTTTTCTTTAAAGCTTCAATTTTTCGATATTTCTGTTTCAGGTAAACATCTTTCTTCAAGAGTACCTGATCTAATTCTTCTAAGTATGGATTTTTTTCTTGCGCAATTAAAGAAAAGCTTCCAATAAAGAAAAACAGTATCAATATTCTTTGCATGATTTGATTTTGGTTTAGGGTAAAAATGATTGTTTGATATAGTTAGTGAATCGTATTTTAAAATTAAAAATAAGTTTGAAATTTTACGAAAGCTAATTTTTAGAATCTATTAAATTGTTTAATAACATCGCTTTAGAAGGTGGTTTTGAGATAAAAATAAGCTGTAAATGTTAAAAATAGATAATTTATTTGCAATTATACAATAAAATGATCTTATATATATGTATAGTTAAAAAAATATACTCATTATTTTACATATTGTCATTTTTACCATTAAAAAACTGCCAATTTTGATCTAAACACCATCTTGATTTTTTAGTTATAAAAATAAATATAAACATTTGATTTTTAAGCTATTATGTTTAAAAATTTGTGATTTTAATCTTGATTTTTCTCAGATATTTTTTTTAAGATTTATTTAACTTCTAGCTTCGCTCTATCCTTTTGAAGGGGGTAACAAACTAACAAAAACCAAAATTTATGAAATGTAAAAGTCTTTATTGGTTAGCTTTTATTGTGTTTTTTTTTGCGCTTAGCTGCGACAACACAGAAGATGGAAGTTACGTAGATCCGATTACCATTTATGAGAAAGTAAATGGGAATTGGCAATTAGCAAATCTGAAAATGGTTGATGAAGTTGCGAAAGCAAATAAGATCGAACCAAATGAAGAAAACTTGAGTACCTATTTCAACTACGAAGATTTTAAAATCAACTTCAGCGTAGACGAAAAAAACCAGCCAACAACTTATGAAGTAACAGGAAATGTCCCTCCATTATTTGCTCCAAAGGGCTACTGGGCGCTAAGCGCAGCTTTTCAGCCGACTAATTCTGGCGCAACAAAAATCTACTTGTACAGCGATGCGCAAAAAACTCAAAAAACAGATGAGCTTCGATTGATTTCTGTTCCAGGAAAAAATGATGAAATGCAGCTTCAACTCACGCATTCTTCAGACGGAGTAGATTTTGTGTCTTATGTATTTAAATTAAATGCTATTAATTAAAAAGTAATATGAAAAAGTTTATATATACAATTTTACTTGCCTTGTTGATGGCTCCTAATTTTATTCAGGCACAAGAGGCCGCTGGAGCTGTGGGGCCAATGTCATCTTATCCTGTTGTATACAAATACGATGAACAAGTTACCTGGTATTTTGATCTTTCGGCAACCACATTTGCTGAAAACGAAAATTTATACATCTGGATTTGGTCACCATCTGAACCAGATGCTGGAAATTGGGAAAACTCTTCTGAATTCGCTAAACTTAAGTATGAAGGAAATAAAATCTGGAGTTTTACCTTAACTCCAACAGTTTATTTTTCTAAAACTCCTGCAGAAATTGCAGCAAGCGCTGGTTTTTGGTTTCGTTTAAAAAACAAAAACGGATCTAAGCAAAGTGATGTGGCGAACATGCCGTACACTGATTTCTCTTCATTTTATACTGCAAACGAGGTAATCAGATCTTACCCAACAAAACCTCTAATTGATAAACCAGTTAGTATTTTATTCAACTCTAATTTGAAAGATGGTTTTGCAGGCGTTGAAAGTGTTCATTTCCATAGCGGATTAAACAATTGGACAGTTTTACAAGAATATCAAGCATGGCTTCCAGATGTATCTGAAAAAACAAAATTGAAAGATCTAGGAAATGGTTTTTACAGAATGGATTTAGTTCCGCAGCAATATTACAATCCGCCGGCAGGTTTTGTTATGGAAAATATCACTTTCCTTATGGTCGCAAAAGACTGGACCACAAATTCTGGCGACCAGATTATTTACGCTGGAGAATTTATTCCGCCGCCACCGCCAAGTTTTAGTTTTTTCCCATTGCAAATCAGTCAGAAGGATTTTCTGGGAATGTCTCGAAAGAATAATGAACCAGGTGTAAACAAATTAATCTACATTATTACAGCCGGTCCAAAAACATTCTCGGGTGAGTTTTCTGGAGGAACGGCAGAAATAAAAGGTTTTGTTAACCTAGTTTCTGAACTAAACGGAATTTCGAATTTGAGTGAAATTCATGTTTTGGTAAAAGATAACAAAGACAAAACGATTTCAGACACGACTATGCCGCTGAAAACCTTAGATAAATAATTCACTATTAAATTAAAACACCAATTCTAATGAATAGTAAAAATAAAAAAAGCGTCCTGCATCAAATGTGGACTGCTAAATCGGCGGTATTGATGATATTTATGCTTTTTCTTTCTGCGGGGATTTTTGCGCAGGCGAAAAAACAAATATCTGGAACCGTTTATGACAATACTGGTACTGTGCTGCCGGGAGCTTCTATCATTGAAGTAGGAACAAAAAACGGAACTACAACAGATTTTGATGGTAAATTTAGTCTTCAGGTAGCCGTAGGAAGTACAATTGAAGTTTCTTTTATCGGTTCAACAACTCAAAGAGTTCAGATTACTGGAACAACTTCTAATCTTGAAGTTCGTCTGCAAAATGATGGTTATACTTTGGCAGAAGTACAAGTGGTTTCTGTAGGTTATGGAAAAGTAAAAAAATCAGATTTAACGGGAGCTATTTCAACTGTTGGAGCCGATGATTTAGTAAAAGGAACCATTTCATCAACTGAACAAGTTTTACAAGGAAAAGTAGCAGGATTAAATATTATTCGTCCTTCGGGAGATCCTTCTGCGGGTTCTACAATACGACTACGCGGGGGAACTTCCTTAACAGCAAGCAACAGTCCGTTAATTGTGGTTGATGGTATTGCAGGTGTGGATATTAATGTCGTACAGCCGGCAGACATTAAATCGGTTGATGTTCTTAAAGATGCTTCTGCAACAGCTATTTATGGTTCTAGAGGTGCAAATGGAGTAATTATAATTACGACTAAATCTGGAACTAAGGGCGTTTCTGTAACCTACAGCGGCTTATCAAGTTTTGGTTACGCTGCCAATAATTTAGATCTCTTATCAGCCAATCAATGGAGAGGTTATGTGCGTGAAAATGGATTAGCAGATGCTGTAGATTATGGCGGAAACACGAATTGGCAGAAAGCAATTGAGCAGACTGCAGTTTCGCAGTCACATACTTTAAGTATTAATTCTGGTAAAGCAGACAGCGGTTTTAGAACTTCACTTTCTTATCTCAACAATGAAGGTCTTATTAAAAGATCTGGTTTGGAAAGAATCAGCGGAAACGTAACGGCTTACCAATTTCTCGGAGATAATAACGATGTAAAATTTGATATGGGTTTATTTGCAAATATCGATAAATGGCATCCTATCGATTATAGAATTTTTGAAAGAGCTTACAACTTAAATCCAACAATTCCAGTTTACAATTCTGATGGTGAGTTTTCTGAAGTAACTGGAAATATTTATCAAAATCCAGTTGAGATTTTAACCAATAGAACCATTGATAATGAGAGACACAGATTATTAGGTTATTTTAAAACAGATGTCAAATTCTTAAACGATTTTACCGCTACAGCTAATATTTCCTTAGAACATAATGCCGTAAAAGGAGGTTCGTACAAGCCATCATATGCCGTTATGGAAGGGCAGACAGAAGGCGGTTTTGCACAGAGAAGTTATGGCGAATATACAAATGCACAAGGAGAACTTTATGTCAATTACAATAAAACCTTCGACAAGCATAACGTAAGTGCTTTGGCTGGATATTCTTACCTGCAAAATATTTACGAAGGTTTTGGAGCACAGAGAGGCGGTTTTGTGACAGATGCTTTCAGCTATAATAATTTAGGGGCTGGTTACAATTATCGTTTAGGCGATGTTTATTCATACAAAGGGAAATCAAATTTAGTTTCGTTTTATGCCCGCGCCAACTATGGTTACGACGGTAAATATTTATTGACAGCAACTGTAAGACGCGACGGATCAAGCCGTTTTGGAGAAAATAATAAATGGGGAACTTTTCCTTCTGCTTCTGCAGCCTGGAGAATTTCTAACGAGGCATTTATGGAATCTTCTAAAGGATGGTTAGACAATTTGAAAGTTAGGGTTGGTTACGGAGTTACAGGAAATCAAGATGGAATTGGCGAATACAAATCGCTTTCTATTTTGGGAGTTGGAAATGACAGTTACTACGATCCGATTACTAAAACTTGGAGTTTAGCTTACTCCCCAAAACAAAACCCGAATCCTGATTTGAAATGGGAATCAACAGAGCAGATAAACGTTGGTTTTGATTTCGGTCTTTTCAATAGAATTACAGGATCATTCGAATGGTATTCTAAAACAACAAAAGATTTATTATATACTTACGAGGTACCTCAGCCTCCTTACTTAGTTGGAACTATGCTGGCCAACGTTGGTGAAATGTCAAACAAAGGAGTTGAACTTACTTTGAATGCAGATATTATAAAAGGAGATAAGTTCAATTGGAATGCGAATTTGACACTTGGTCATAACGTTCAAAAAATCGAAAAACTTTCAAACCCAACGTACAAAACAGACGTTATCTACAGTGGCTCTCTGCACGGTTTAGCAGGAATGTCTGGACAATATTCTCAAATTATTGCCGAAGGATATCCAGTTGGAACTTTCTGGGGATTCAAAAACGCTGGTCTAGATGCTGATGGAAAAATTCAATATTACAACGCTGCGAATGAAGTAGTAGCAGAAAGCGCATTGGTCGATGCAGATAAAAGAGATTTAGGAAATATCCAGCCAGATTTAACTTTAGGTGTCGGAATGAATTTTACTTATGAAAATTTTGATCTTGGAATTTCAGGCTACGGAATGTTTGGGCAAAAAGCATTAAATGCAACCAATATGATGTTAAACGATCCAAACAGATTACCAGCCTTTAATGTGCCTGATGACTTTTTGAACAGTGGTATTACTTCGGCACCAAAGTACTCTGATTATTGGATTGAAGATGCCTCATTCTTTAGACTTCAAACCTTATCATTGGGTTATACTTTACCATTGAAGTATAAAAAATCTAAAGTTAGATTTTATGTCATGGGAGAAAACCTATTTGTAATTACAGGCTACAAAGGTGTAGATCCAGAGATTGGTCTAAATGCTCAAGACGGTATAAATCAAACGGGAGTAATGGATCAAACGGGATTAGCAGCTCCTGGAATTGACAGGTACAACAATTATCCTCGACCAACTACAATTTCTGTTGGACTAAATTTTACGCTGAATAATTAAGCGAATTGATAACCATAAAATATTAAAAATGAAAATCAAAATAACAGCAGCGATACTTTTAAGCATGCTTTTTACGGTATCATGTACTGATTTGGACGAACAGTTATATGATCAGGTAGAAGATGGAAATTTTGGAAATACAACTAAAGAAATTGATGCGCTGGTTGGTGGAGCTTATTCTTCTTTAAGAGGATTCTCAGATGCTATATCAAATAATTTCCCGACTTGCGAATATGTTTTCTTTTTGAATGAAGTAGTTTCAGACGAAGCTACAATTCCAACAAGAGGAACCAACTGGTACGACGGCGGACAATATCAAGATGCGCAAAAACATACTTGGAAAGCTGATAATAGAATGATTCTTTCGGCTTGGCGTTACAATTATACTGGAATTGCTAAGATCAACGCAATCATTTATCAAATCAATAAATCATCTTTAACAGAAAAAGCAAAAGAGCCGATTTTTGCAGAATTAAAAGCGCTTAGAGCGTATTATTACTACAATCTTTTGGATTTATTTGGAAATGTGCCAATTGTAACCAATTTTGAGGACACAGATCTTCCAACAAATTCAACTAGAAAAGAAGTTTACGATTTTGTTGAAAAAGAATTGACAGATGCAATTCCGTTTTTAAATGGAAATGTGGTGTACTCTAAATTGACTAAAAATGTGGCGTATTCTATTTTAGCAAGATTGTATCTAAATTCAGAAGCATTTATTGGTGTGGCACGCTGGCAGGATTGCTTAGATGCATGTCAGAAAGTAACAGGTTACAGTTTAACACCAGATTTCTTTGCCAATTTCGCTACAGAAAATCAAACTTCAAGCGAAATTATTTTTGCAATTCCTTACGATTCAAAAGCGGGAACTGTTGGAAATTACATGAATTCAATGTCTGCACATTACAATCAAAAATTAGCGATTTCGCCAATAGGAAATTATCCTTGGAGCGCTAACGGAATGTGCGCTCAGCCAGGAGTATATTCAGCTTTTGCCGATACAGACAAAAGAAAAAAATGTATGCTGGCAGGAGATCAAATTAATCTTGCAACTGGTTCTGTAATTATGATGGACAATGGAGAACCGTTGACTTATACAGAAAACTTGACAAGTTTAACCGATGCCAAAGAAAACGAAGGAGTTCGTTTGGCGAAATACGAAATGAAAGCGGGAGAACAATGGGAGCGTGATCATGATTTTGTATTAATCCGCTATTCTGAAATCTTGATGATGCAGGCAGAATGTTACGTGCGTTTGGGCTCGCCAGATTTAGCAAGACCATTTTTACAGCAGGTAACTGCAAGAGCTGGAGAAGAAATGCCGGCAGTAATAGACCTTGCTTTTATAGATCAAGAGCTTCTTAAAGAATTTACTTTTGAAGGAAGAAGAAGAACAGATAATATTCGTTTTGGAACATTTTTCCTTCCTTGGTGGGAAAAAGGAGCTACAGAAAAATACAGAGCAATTTTTCCAATTCCGAGTACTGTTTTAACTACCAATAAAAACCTAAAACAAAATCCTGGGTATCCTTTGAATTAGGTTTCTAAACTGTCAGTCTTCCATGTTGGTTAGTCGTGGAAGGCTGATATGTTTTTAAACATAAGTAAATTAATAGAACTGCATTTATATAAATGTATTTAACACATAGAAACATAGATTTTTTTATGTGTAAAATAGAATAATAAAAGAAACTCGTTTCTCACACATAGCTATGATTGTTAATGCAAGTGAAACGTCTTTTTCTAAGTTTAAAAAGCTATGTGTCTATGTGTTAAAATGTTTAAGAGCAATTTTATTATAAGTAAATATCAATTAATATGAAAAGATATATCACATCGCTGGTTTTTGGTTTAATAAATATTATGATGGTTGCTGGCTGCAGCAGCGATGACAAAGGTCCAGAGAAACCAATAGAACCAGAAGTAGTAAAACCTGTTGCGATAGAGAAAACCAACAATACCAAAATTTATATGCATTACATGCCCTGGTTTGAGACCAACGAAAGCACCTCCGATAAAAAATGGGGATATCACTGGACAATGGCCAACAAAAATCCGAACAACGTAGGGGCAAACGGACGAAGAGAAATTGCATCGTATTACTATCCGCTGATCGGGCCTTATCACTCAGGCGATAAAAATGTGATTGAAAATCATTTATTACTGATGAAATATTCAGGAATTGATGGAATCCTGATCGATTGGTACGGCACCTACGATGTAAATGATTATAGAATGGTCAAAGAGAATACAGAACAATTAATTGACATGCTCGAAAAAGTAGGTTTAGAATATGCTATTGTCTATGAAGACCGATTTTTAACCAACGTTGTCAATGCCGGCAAAGCAATCTCGGTAACCAGCGCTGCAAAAACAGATTTAGCTTATGTGCAAAATAATTATTTTACTGATGCTAATTATATCAAAATTAATGGCAAACCTCTGTTGATGAATTTTGGACCAATTGTCCTGCAGACTCCTGCTGAATGGACTAATGTGTTTAATACTTTAACCACGAAACCAACTTTTTTGACCCTTTGGGATCATTCTGTAAAAGCGGGTGAAAATGCCTCTGGCGAGTATGCATGGGTGTACAAGGACAACAGCTTCCTGACTAATTTCTACACGAATACCAAACCAAAATTGGGCGTTGCTATGGGAAGTGCTTATCCAGGCTTTAAAGATTTTTATGCAGAAGGCGGGGGCGGTGCAGCAATTGGCTGGACAATCGAGCATAATAACGGAGCGACGCTGGACGCAACATTGGCTTTAGCTCAGAATGCGGCTGTTGATTACTTGCAGCTGATTACTTGGAATGATTTCGGAGAAGGAACAATGTTTGAACCTACAGTTGAATTTGGTTATTCTTTTATTGAAAAAATAAAAACTTTTTCGGGAGTAAAAAATACAGAAAATGTATTTCCAGAGATAAGCAGATTGTATGATTTACGCGTGCAGAAAAAAGGAAATGTTGAAGCCCAGAAAAAACTCGACCAAGCGTTTAATTATTTTGTTTCCATGCAGTCAGCAAAAGCAAAACAAATAATGAGCGAAATTAAATAGAGCTGTAATTAATACAATTAAATAATGAAAAACAAAAAATATAGATACTGTTTAATGGCGCTCGCATCAATGCTGATTTTTGCCTGCAGTACTAAAAAAACGTATAAAATCAGTTCTCCTGAAAAAATCTCCGAATTAACTTTTGAATTAACAGCTGCGGGACAGCCGCAATACAGTTTTTCTTCTCACGGAAAATCGGTTATTGAACCTTCTCTTCTTGGTTTCGAATTTCAAGGTCTTCCTAAAATGACGGAAGGTTTTGAAGTCGTTTCAACAGAAGAAAAATCGGCTGACGAAACTTGGGAACAGCCTTGGGGAGAATTCAAAAAAGTAAGAGATCATCATAACGAATTAATTGTACACTTAAAAGAAGCAAAAGGCGAGGAGCGTTTGGTGGATATTATTTTTAGGGTTTTTGATGATGGAGTAGGATTTCGCTATGAGTTTCCAAAACAGCCTCATTTAGGAAAAGTCAAAATTTCTAATGAAATAACACAGTTTACTTTTAAAGACAATAATGAGGTGTGGTGGATTCCAGTTCATCGAGAAAATAGTTATTACGAAAGCGAGTACCGCAAAACGTTGATGAGTAAAACAGATACCATTAATACGCCGGCAACTTTTGAAACCAAAGATAAAATGTATGTAGCCATTCACGAAGCCAATCTTACGGATTTTGCTTCAATGACGCTTCTAAAAACTACAGACAAACAATACAAAAGTGATTTGGTGCCGTGGGCAGATGGTGTAAAAGTATATGCAGAAACGCCTTTTAAAACACCGTGGAGAACCATTGTTGTAGGTAAGAATCCGGGAGAAGTAGCCACTTCGACCATTATGCTGAATTTAAATGAACCATCTAAAATTGAAGATTTATCTTGGATCACACCTTCAAAATATATTGGAATCTGGTGGGGAATGCACTTAGAAAAATTTACTTGGGGAAAGGGACCAAAACATGGAGCAACAACAAAAAACACAAAAGAGTACATTGATTTTGCTGCAAAAAATGGTTTCGATGGCGTTTTGGTTGAAGGCTGGAATGAAGGCTGGGACGGCGATTGGACAGCCGATGGTTCTGCATTTAGTTTTGTAAAAGCGTATCCAGATTTTAATTTGGAAGAAATTACAAAATATGCGGCAATGAAAAATGTTCGTTTAATAGGACATCACGAAACTGCAGGAGCGACCAAAAACTATGAAAATCAATTGGAAGAAGCATTCAAATTGTATCAAAAAATGGGCGTGAATTCAGTTAAAACAGGTTACGTAAACAAATTCTTGGATAAAAAAGAATGGCATGACAGCCAGTACGGAGCACGTCATTATAGAAAAGTAATTGAGACTGCGGCCAAATATCATATCATGATCGATAACCATGAACCGATGAAAGGAACGGGATTACAGCGTACTTATCCCAATTTTATGTCGCAGGAAGGCGGACGTGGACAAGAGTATAATGCATGGTCTGTAGATGGAGGAAATACGCCAGAGCATTTAACCACGCTTCCTTTTACCAGAATGCTTTCTGGACCTTTTGATTACACGCCGGGGAATTTCAATTTTGATTATAAAACGCCTTCCGGGGCAAAAGTTCAGACTACTTTAGCCAACCAATTGGCGTTGTATGTTATTATTTTCAGTCCGCTGCAAATGGCATCAGATTTACCTGAAAATTATGAAGGCAAACCAGAATTTCAATTTGTAAAAGACGTTCCGTGCACTTGGTCTGATACTAAAGTTTTAGATTCTAAAATTGGTGAATACACGACAATTGCCCGTAAAGACTGGGAGGAGAAAAACTGGTACTTAGGTTCAATCACGAATAGAAATGCACGTGATTTAAAAGTCGGACTTTCATTTTTGGATAAAGACAAAGAATACGAAGCCGAAATTTACGCAGACGGAACTGGGGCAAATTACAAAACCAATCCGTATCCAGTTTCAATCTATAAACAAAAAGTCAACAGCAAAACTGTTTTAAATATCAAATTAGCTGCTGGAGGAGGAACAGCAGTAAAATTCACTCCAATAGCGAAATAAATGGAAATAAATTAGTTGAGTTTTATTTTGAGTTAATTAAGTTTAAGTTTAGTAATGCAAACCCGATAGCTGGAGAGTTATCGGGTTTGTTTTTTTGTTTCAGGTTTCAAGTTTCAGGTTTCAGGTTTCAGGTTTCAGGTTTCAAGTTTTCTTCGCTTTGAGTAAAATTTTACCGCAAAGCACGCTAAGTTTTTTAACAAGCGAGGTTTTGAAAAATGCAAAAGTTCGCAAAGCTTTGAGAAAAAAACTTTGCGAACTTTGCGTAAATCTTAGCGCCTCTGTGGTTAAAAAAAAATTAGAACCTTAGCACCTCAGAACCTTAGTACCTTCAAAATTAATGTTTATAAAGCTTAACATGATTTCCAAAGCTATAAGTTGCGGTTATAGTCGGACCATTATATCCCCATTTAAAAAATCCATTTAACCTTTCTTTTTCAACATCTACTCTGATATTAAGACCAGTATATCCAGCCGTTAAACTGAAATTTTGATAAACATTATATAAAACAGATAAATTGTAACTTAACAAACGCCCGTCAAAGTCATTAATTTTAATAGCAAAATAATTGATATTGGCATAAAGTCCAACTTTTCTCCCCAATACAAATTCGCCCCAAAGTCCAATATCAGGAAGCGGAGCAGTAAAGTCAAAATTATCTTTATATTCTGCGTCTATTGTTGCTCCCTCTAATCTCATACCTACATCTCCAAACAAAACGTGCGCTCCAATAAGAGCTCCAATTTCGTATTTTGGTTTTGATATAAAAGCATAGCTATAGGTAATTCTAGCAATATGATTATCCATAAAAGCAGAGACAGTGGCATCTACCGGATAAATGTGGTCACCAAATTCAATTTCCCTCTGAAGTATTTTCGTGGCACTTCTACTCAAATAGTAATATTCTGCTCCAATTCTTGATCTTCTTGAGATTCGCCATTCAAACGTTCCCATAAAAGAAACAGAACTTTTATTAAATCCGAGATCTTTCTCAAAATCAATTAAATTGCCAAAATTTCCATTATTACTTCCTACTTCGACTTCCGTATTATTTACAGGAAAAAAAGCACCCGCCGTTACCTTAAATCTTCTCGCATGCCACGGAAGATCATCTGAATAACTGTCCTGAAAATCTTCATTCTCAGTTTTAAAAGTTGTTATACTTTCACTCAAATTATTTTCTGCAATAGTTTGAGCTTTTAGCGGAATCCATAAGAGCGTCATTACCAAAAAAACAAATAATTTTTTCATCAGATTAGTTTTTAGATTTTGATTAGGTAATATTTAACATTAAAGTTAGTAAAAATAATCGTTCATTTTTGCTTTTAAGGTCAAAATGTTAAATTGAAGTATTTGGTTATCAGTTAAATATGTTATTCATGCTTCTTTTTTATTTTCTAAAATAATAAGGAAATGAGTAAACCATGTAGTATTAAGCCATTGCTCCCTTTAATAAATGACTTATATTTGAGAGTAAATCCTTAAATTCTATGAGCAAAAATCTAAAACGTTATTTCGTAAAATCAGTAATTGTCTTGGCCTTAATTCATTTAGCTTATTTTTTATATGGTTATTTTACTTTTAAAGGAATAGGGAAAATTAATATCTATACTGAGTTTTATCGTTTTAAGTTTTACGATGATGTTTCGATATCGCATTTTTTCGTAAGCGGTTTGTTTTTGCTTTTCTTTCTAATTTTTCTACTTAGAAATCATTCCAAGGAGAATTACAAAGGAGTAGGTTTACTTAAAATCGCTGGCTGTTTATTAATCGTTTCGTTTTTAACTTTTTCGTTTTTCATTAGCTACAGCTTCGGAATGAATGCTAAACTAAAAACAGAATTATCTGAAAATGATTTTAATGAAGACAAAAAGCTGCTCAATGTCCTGAATCCGTTTTTATATGGTTACACCTCATACAGCTCAGAGAAACTGTTTAATTATGAGAATATTTTATATCCAAAACCCTATCCTGTAATGAAGCAGGAAGATACTATTAGTGCCGGCGAATATCCGATAACTGAAACTAATTATTATAGTATTGATACCATAAAAACGCTCACAAGTACTTTTGATAAAACCACAAATAAAGCAGATAGTATTCTGGATATTATTGGTCTAGATAAAGAAGTGTTCAATAAAAGAATTATTTCAAAAAAGGTGATGAAGGATAGTACAGAGATTATCTTTAAAGGACTTCCAGTACATCCTGATCATGATGAAGACATCTGCATCTTTTTACAAAACAAATCTTTATTTAATCCAGTAAAAGGTGATTCTGTCTATAAACAGCAATATCAATCTGCTGTAGACCGTTATAAATTACTCTACAAATCCAAGAAAGATTCTTTGACATATGAGTTTCAAAAATTGGATACACTTTTAAGAAAATATAATATAGAAACCAATTTGGTTCCAAAACAACTAACTCAAGATGTTTATCGTTATAAAGATAACCAGAATGAACCGTTGAACGGCATTAGAAATAATTTTGAAAGGAAAGCTTTGACAGAAAAATTTGGCACTTTAAATAAGCTTTTTTACGAACCGAATTACCTGCATCCAAACATTATCGGAATTTATTTTATTGTAATCCTATCGGTTTGGATAGTATTGTCGCTGTTTTATGTAGCTTTTAATAAGAAGAAAAAATAGATTCAATAGCAAAAATCAATAACAAAAATCAATAACAAAAATCAATATCAAAAATCAATAACAATAAAAGTAGAATAATATCAATTCTAAATTGTAATTGCCATTGATTTTTGATATTGTACTTGTTATTGAATTGTTATTGCTAAACCCTGTGATAATCGGCTTTCCAGTGGACAATCGCTTTTTTGATTGCGTCTCCGCTTAAATTATTTTTTAAAACATCATCTACAAGCGGAATTAATTCGCTGTCTGGTGCAAAACGTAATGCAAATATTTGATCGTCTGTAAGTTTGTATTCAAATTCTTCAAATCTTTTGCCAGTTAATGAGAAATAGCGGTAACGCATCTCTAAACGCACGATTCTGTTTTGTAACGTAAGTGCATAATGCTGGCGCAGCATAAATGCTAGAGCGAACAAAAAGATTAAAATCACGCTTATGAATCCCCAGATAAGATAATCTTCTGTGGTTGCAGCAAAATAAATGCTTGCAATTAAAAACAGAATTAAAATAGGATAATATATAAAGTGGTGCGGTGTATAAAATCGTATATGATTGTAATAGGTCTGAATTTTCATGTTTTTTTGTTTTAAGTGTCTTATAAAAACAAAGCTGCTCTATAAAATTATAGAGCAGCTTTTTCCCAAAAATAAACTAACATAACCAATGTTCTCTTTATAATCTAAACTCGTTAAAGTTTGTTAAGTAATTTTAATAAGAATAAAGCCTTTCCTTTTCTTTAATCAAATTTTCAACAGGGCTTATTTTTCTTTGTTTTCTACGATGTAAAATTAGATTTTGAGTGGCTATAATTTGTTATATTTTAAAAGGAAAAAGTTACATGATTCCAATATTTGCATTTTAATTCTATAAAACTGCTATTCCTATAATAAGGTTTTAATAAGGTTCCACTCGCTTAATTTATCTTGGAAAGTCTTGCTGGCGTTGGCGGGACTGGTTGATGGAAGCGTGAAACTTTTATACTCTTTTTCTAAATGAACATATTTTTTAAAAAATGCCTCAGCCTTCTGGCCATTAAAAAAAATGTATTCTATTTGCGGATGTGTGTTCAGAAAACTTTCAAAATCGTTTGCAATTTCATTCTTTATCGCGCTGTCGAGACTTCCAACACGGTCGCAAAATTGTAAGACATCCCAAAGCGCAATTTTGTTTTTTATCAATAAGTTTTTGCGTGTTTGGTAATCCATTGAAAATTCTTCTCCTATTATAGTGAATAAAAATTTCCAAAAGTTATTCTGTTTGTGACCATAATATTGATTGAGTTCTAAAGACTTTGTTCCAGGCATTGTGCCTAAAATCAGGATTTTAGAATCTTGAGAACTAATAGGAGGAAAGGAAAAACTTTTCATGTTTGAGGTTCGAATTTTGTATCTGTTAAAATAATCATTTATAAGGAATTATAAAACAAAACGAGAAAATTATATAACACGGTTCATGGGGGTTTAGACGAACTTTGACTTCAGATTTTAGCAAGATCTATTTAGCAAATTATTAGAATTTAAATCCAGTCACCATGAAAATTGTTACTATAAATACAGAAAAAACTCAAAATATATTTGATGAACTTCATACTAACTTTGGTGGAAAAGTGACTTTTGACTTAGACGAATATACTCTTGAAGTAGAAAACAGCTTTGCAGAAGGTTCAATTATCGGAGCTTCTTTTAATGATAACATTTCGTATGTTCAGTTTGATATGACCTTTTCAAGCGATGTCAGATTAGATATTCTAAACGTAAAATCGTCACCTATTTATTTTGCTTATTGTTCTAAAGGAAGTTTATCTCATAGTTTTGGATTGAATGGGGAAGAGCGAAAACTTAAAACTTTTCAAACTGCAATTGTAACTTCAAAACAAAATCAGGATAATGTTTTATTTTTTGAAAAAGGAAAAAAAACTAAACTGACTTTAATTATTGTGGGAACTCAAGTTGATGCTAAAACTCAATTACATTCTTTAAACCAAAGAGTTAAAGATACTTTTTTTGAAAATAACCTAGTTCAGGATTTCTTTTATATAGGTTCTTATAATTTACAAATCGCCGAAAAAATCGAACAGCTTAATTCTATTACACAAACTGGAATTGTTCGTAATTTATTGAAAGAGGGCATTATGAGAATTATTCTAGCAATGGAAATTCAGCAGCATTCTGACGATTTACATGCTTTTGCAAATGAATCAAATGGATTGACTTTAAGAGAAATGGAAGAAATTAAAGAACTTTCAGAATTTATTAAAGCAAGCCCGGAAGAAGCTTTTTCTATCAAATCTTTGAGTAAAAAATCAGGTTTATCACCAAACAAACTTCAAGAAGGTTTTAAAATGATTCACAATCGCACTGTCAACGACTATATTACGCATATGCGCGTATTAAAAGCAGAAATCTTGATTAGAACATCTGATCTAAATATTTCGGAAATAGTGTATTGCATTGGTTTTACCAGCAGAAGTTATTTCTCAAAAATCTTCAAACAAAAATTCAACTGCAGTCCAAAAGAATATAAATTTAATTTGAATTCTTTGGCAATTACAGCTTAATTGAAAGATTCTAAGGTTCTAAGATGCTAAGATTATAAGCTTTGGAATCAAATATTAGTAATGTCGTTAGCTTTAAAGCATGATATATATACAGTTAAGGTTCTAAGATTCGAAGTTTTTAATAAAACTCAGCATCTTAGAACCTTAGCTTCTTAGTAACTAAAAAAAAAAAAAAACTTTGTATGAAGTTTTTTTTTATACATTTGCATAACTAGTTATATAATTAATTATTGTTATGGAATTTTTTAATAAAGTTGGTAAAGTGGCGTTGGGAAGCCGTTTACGTTTAATGACGGCAAGTTTTACAGATGATGCTTCTAAAATTTATGAATTATACGGAATAGATTTTAATCCGAAGTGGTTTCCTGTATTTTATACCATTGCAGAAGATCGAGAAATGACGATTACAGAAATTGCGAATGACATTGGACATTCTCAGCCGTCTGTAAGCAAAATTATTCAGGAAATGATTGGAGCTGGAATCCTTGAAGAAGGAGCCAAAACTGATGATAAACGCAAGAATAATGTTGTTTTGACAGAGAAAGGAATTTTGATTTCTAATAAAATTAAAAATCAATTATTAGATATTGATGTGGCTGTTGAAGTTTTAATTTCTGAGGCTAAACATAATCTTTGGGCAGCAATTGAAGAATGGGAATTTTTATTACAGCAAAAGTCTTTATTTAAAAGAGTAAATGACCAGAAGAAAATTCGCGAAAGTAAAGATGTTGAAATCGTGGAATATAAACCCGAATATAAAGAAGCTTTTAAGTCTTTGAATGTTGAGTGGATTTCGACTTATTTCGAAATGGAAGAAGCTGATTATAAAGCACTGGATAATCCCGAGAGTTATATTTTGGATAAAGGCGGAAAAATTTTAGTGGCTTTGTATCAAAATGAACCAGTTGGTGTATGCGCGCTTATAAAAATGCAAAACAGTGAATATGATTTTGAAATGGCTAAAATGGCAGTTTCACCAAAAGCACAAGGCAAAAATATTGGCTGGCTGTTAGGAAAAGCAATTGTAAATAAAGCTAAAAATCTTGGGGCGAAAAAGATATACTTAGAAAGCAACACCATATTGAAACCTGCAATAAATTTGTATTACAAATTAGGTTTTGAAAAAGTTTTCGGAATTTCAACTCCCTATAAAAGATGTAATATTCAAATGGAGTTAATTCTTTAATAGTCACAAAGGCTCAAAGGCTCAAAGGAACAGAGGTTTTTGTAGATGCAAAGGATCAAAGTTCTAAAACGGACAAAGATTAAAAACCTTTGTAACTTAAGACCTTTGATCCTTTGGAACTTTTAAAAGTCACCTTCCAAATCGATAATATTCCAAATCTGTATTTTTTTTATTGCGAAGAGAATCTAGTATTGAATTCATACCTATTACGCTGAAGGTTATTCCGTTTCCTCCAAAACCTAAAACATAATGCTCATTTTTTCTTGGATTTGGTTTCCCGAAATAAGGAAGGCCGTCTTTAGTTTCGCCAAAAGTTCCTGCCCAGGAATAATCAAGTTTAAAATCTAAATCTGGGAATCTTTTAAAAAAATGTTTTAATAGATATTGCTCTTTTTTTGGAAGTAATTTATCTCGTTTTGCAGCATCTTTAAAATCTTCGTCTCCGCCGCCCATTATGATACGATTATCTTCCGTACTTCTTATGTAATGATAAGGTGAAGCTGTATCCCAGAATATAGCGTGTTTAAAGCTTTCTGGAAGATCAGGCTGACTTTCAGAAGCAATTACATATGTACTTTTTAAGTCAACAACTTTTTCTGTTAAGGTTTCTGTACTTTCATAGCCTGTGCAGTGAATAATGTGCGAAGCTGTTATAGTATGTTTTGAATCGGTTACGGCGATAATTTTTCCTTTTTGATGCTGAATAGAACTAACATTTGTTCGATCAAAAATCTGCATGCCTTTTTCATGACAATGAAATAGTAAATCGCTTGCTAATTTAAAAGGATCCATAACCGCCGCAGTTTTAGATTCAATAGCTGCAATGGCTTTTAAACCCATTTTCTGTAAATCTGATCTATTGAGCCAGCTGATTTCAAAACCGTGCTGTTTACGGACTTTATACTCATTTTTTAGAAAAGGAACATCTTTTTTTAAAGTTGTAAAATAGATACTTTTTTTAAATTCAAAATCACAATTACTGCCTACGGTATCAATAATGTGGCGAAGATCAAAAATGGCTTTTTTACCATTCTGGTAGCTTTCGACAGCACATTTTACACCTCGCATTTTAATGAGCTGATGCAGCGGCACATCTATTTCATATTGCAATAATGCTGTACTGCCGGATGTACTGCCTCCGCAGACGTCGCGGCGGTCTATTAATACAATTTTTTTTCCTTCATTAATTAGTTTGTATGCCATTAGCGCTCCTGTAATACCGCCGCCGATAATTAAAATATCGGTATCGGTATCAGAATCAATTGAAGGATAACTCTGTTTCATGGCATTTTTTAGTGGCCAATACGTTTTTGTAGAGCTCAATTTCATTTTTTGGTTGCGTTTTTTAGTGTTGTTTTTGGTTGTATTTCTTGAGAGCAGTTTTGTTTTTTTTTTAGTAGTTGGGTTAAAATGCACTCTCGTTATTTGCAGATTGATAATTTATTATGATTTTTTTGTTTTTGATTTGCTGACTTTTTCTTTTCTAATAACTTTATTATTTTTCTCGTCATAAACAGCTGGGTTAATTTCCTGCCCAGTTTTACTAAATATTTTGATTTTTGGTGCGTCGTGAGTTCCTGTAATTACAATTGGAAAACCAATAATTCCAAAAAGAGGAAGGCCTAAACGCATTCTAAGATCCAAAAGTCCATCAAAGCTTGTAGTTCCTTTTACTGTTGGTTTAAAACCAGCAACAGTAAAGGTAAATGGTTCAATTCTTATAAGGTTTTTATCAATTGTAGATTTGACTTCAATTCCCTTCATATCAGGATTATTTAAACCGTTTTGACCTGTTTTAGAGCTTATTCCGTCAAATAATTTTAGACCTTGAATTTTTACATCTCTTAAATTCAGCGTACCGCCGCCTTGAAGAGATTCGTAAATTGGACTCATATTTCCATCCAAATCACCTTTGATTTTATAATCAACAGAAATGATTCCGTGGGCTTTTTCAGCCGCAGTGACCATATCATGAAACATCGGAATTTCTTTGTAAGCTCTCTGTACATCAAAGTCTTTCGCACGGAAATGAGCGTCAAAATGTGCAGACGTAGGTGACTCATCTTTGTATGACGCATCAATTCCTAAAATGCAGTCAATGATGTTAAAGGTAGCATTTTCTAGATAAAATCCTCCTTTTGTAACACCAGTTTTCCCATTAAGTTTGTTGAATACCAGTCCGTTGTATTCTACTTTGTCTGCGTTTGCGTTTAAGCTGACATTTAAGTTTTTCGGAATCATAACGACGCCGCTCATTTTCGGATGATCTTCTTTGGCGTATTCTACTTCGATTTTTCGATCTTTATTTTCTCCATTTTCAAGCGCCATAAATTCATCAACATTAATCAATTTCGATTTTAAATTGAAGTTTCCGCTAAGAGTCCCGTTAGATTCTAAGAAATAATTGATTGTATTTAAAAGATATCCGTTAATGTCAAAATCCGATTTTCCGTAAGAAGCATTAAACTTCTCAAACCACATTTTTTCATTCTGAAAACGGAAATTTCCTTGTTTGATAAAAAACGCTTTCGGAAATAATTCAGAAGTTGCTTTTATATTCTTTAGGATTAAAGTACCTCTATTATCCAGTTTATCGTACTGTCCGGTTGTGGCATAACTTTGTTTGCCTTTCAGCGAAAGATCGGCTTTTGCGTACCCCGTTAAATCAAGTCCTTTTTGAGAAAAAACCTGATAGATTCTGCCGACATTCAATTCCCCTTTTATTTTGGCATTATATGCTAAATCGCTAAAATCTGAAAGTGCTGCATTTACATAAACAGGATTTCCTTCAAAAACAAAAGAAGCAGGAGCAACGGCAACAATTAAATCCTGAAAAGTTCCTGCTTTATTCAGCATATTAGCAATAAAAGTAATATTGGTAATTGGATTAGGATAATATTCCGTTTTAAGCCATCCATTTCGAAGTGAAATACCGCCTTTAGTTTTAGGGAACAGTTTTTTAGATGTGCTGAAAGTTCCGCGTGCCTGTATATCTGTTTTCAAAATTCCCTTTAAATCTACACTGCTTAGACCTAATGCAGCATCTACAACAGCTAAATCTAACGCGCCTTTTACACTCGCATTGATATTCATTTCGCTTAATCCTTTACTGTGAAGATAAGCGTTGAAATAATCTTTTTCGCCAACTTTGAATTTCAATGTTCTCAAATTCACCAATAACTGCTCTGTATCTAATGACGGAAGCATCGCATTCAAATCCATTTGGAAATCGGTTAGTGGAACAGGTGCGTCTTGATAATTTACAGAACCTTCATTAATTTTTAAATTGAAAGCTAAATTTGGTTTTTGTTTTTTCTGGACATTATAATCTCCTTTAAAAGTTAGAAGCAAATCACTTTTTCCAGAGATTTCTGTTTTTTCAAGCCAGGTTAAATACTCTGGAGGCATAACAGAAAGTAAATCCTTTACAGTTGTATTCTCTGAAGCGGCCTTGATATTAATTTTATATCCGTCTCGTAGAATGGTAAACAGCCCTGAGAATTTCAAAGGAAGTTTATTGATTCTTAATTCATTTTTTTGAAGAATAAAAGAAAGGGCATTTGTATTGATTCTGGTAATTAAATCGGCTCGAACTTCTTTTTTTCTTATATAACCGGTTCTATCGTAAAAGAAATCAAGTTCATCGATTTTGGCATCGGTTGCAAGATCAAAAATATCTTCACTTAAATTTCCTTTTCCAACATAATTAAAACCTTTTGCATCAACCAAAATTTTTGCCGAACGGTCATTATATTTTACATGGCAATTTTTTAAATCAATGCGTTCTAATCGAATTGCTGTTCCTTCTTCTGGAGCATTTGGGTCTTTTTTATCGTCTCTATTTTCTGGAGCGATGTATATATTATAGTTCGCCTGACCTTTTTCATTAACCATAACATTAATTAAAGCATCGGAAACATAAAGCTTGTTGATTTTGACTTCATTATCAAAAATCAAACGTTTTAAATTAATTCCGAAAGCAACTTCTTCGGCTTTTAATAATGTATCATTGCTAAATGGTTTTGACCCCGTTAAAGATAAATCATCTAGTGAAACTGTCAGCGAAGGAAAATGTGTAAAAAAGGAAAGTTTAGACTTGGTAAAATCGAGTTTTGTGTCTAAACGTTCGTTGGCAATTTTCTTTACTTCCGAAGCAATTTTTCCAGGAAATAGCAGCGGAATTATAAATAGCAAAAACAAAATAACCGAAATCGTAATTCCGGTAATTTTTAAGACTTTAATGGCGGTATGTTTAATTGAAGCAGGCATATACTATAAGTTTTTGCTGTCTAAAAGACAGCAGTTAAATTTAGAAGTAAAAAGAGTTTCAAATTATGATGATCTGTTATAAGTTATTAGTTATAGTAATAAGTTATGAAAAACAAAAAGTTTGGAATTTGAAGTTTATTTCTTCTTCTCAGCTTCCGCTTTTTTAGCTTCTTCCTGTTTTTGTTTTTCCTCTTTTTCTTTTTGCTCTTGAAGTTCCTTTTCTTTTTTCTCTTTTTCTTTTTGAGCTTTCTCTTGTTGTTCTTCTTTTTTCTCTTTTATTTCTTCTTGTTTTTTAACTTTTTCTTTCTCTTTTTTCTTGTAATAACCTCTTAAAAGGAAATTACTTTTCGCAGCCTCCATATTATCACTGAAACCTTTTGTTCCAGATTCAAGGTTAGAAAGCGTGTTCGATACACTATTGGCCATTTTATCATCTTTAACCAATCTGGCTAAAGCTCCGTTTCCGTTGTTCATGCTATGACTGAAAATGGCTATTTCATCTGATATCACGCCAATATTATCGACGCTTTTCTTAACGCTTTTCATAATATCATGCATTTCAATTCCGTCAACAGACGCAAGCTGCCCATTATCTTCAATAATTTTTTGAGATTTTGCACCAGGAGAAATAGTTAAAACTTTATCGCCCATTAATCCGTCAGAACCAATGCTTGCCGTAGCATCTGTTTTAATAAATTTTCGAACATCTTCTTTCATTACTAAAACAACTATTACTGTTGAGTCGTTTTTTAATTGAATCTGTTCTACAGTTCCAACATTAATTCCTGAAAAACGAACATTATTTCCAACTTCCAAACCACTTACAGTTTTAAACTGAGAAGTAATATGAAAGGTAGAGCCAAATAAGTTTTTCTGTTTTCCGATAAAATATATGGCCATTACAAAAAGCAGTAAACCTATTGTTACAAACATTCCTAATTTCCAAGTATATCCCGATTGCTTTTCCATGATTTCTATTGTTTATTTTGCTTTATTCAAAAAATGAGCGTACCCATTCGTCTTCGTCTTTCTCTAGTTCTTCGTATGTTCCTTCGGCGTGAATTACACCGTCTTTCAAAACAATAATTCGATCGGCAGTAAGCTTAGCGCAGGCCATATCGTGTGTTATAATGATCGATGAAGTTTTTTGTTTGTGTTTGATATCCAAAATCAATTCACTAATTTCTCTCGATGTTATGGTATCTAAACCAGTTGTAGGTTCATCGTATAAAATAATTTCAGGTTTTAAAATTAAAGTACGCGCCAAACCAATTCTTTTTTTCATACCGCCCGAAAGTTCAGAAGGCATTTTGTCAACTGCATCGCCTAAGCCAACACTTTCAAGGGCTTCCATTACTTGACTTTCAATTTCTTCAGCACTTAAATCACGTTGATGTTTGGTAAGTGTAAAAGCCAGATTTTCTCTAACCGACATCGAATCGTAAAGTGCCCCGCTTTGAAACAAAAAACCGATTCTTACGCGAATGGCATTCAGTTCATTCTTAGGAATATGAAGCACATTTTCGTCAAAGACTTTAATTTCTCCTTTGTCAGGTTCTATTAATCCGACGATGCATTTTATCGTAACAGATTTTCCTGATCCAGAACGTCCTAAGACTACTAAATCTTCACCTTTATTCAAAGTGAGATTTACGCCTTGTAAGACCTTATTATCTTTTCCAAAAGTTTTATGCAGATCTTTAATCTCTATAATCGGAGTTTGATCTTTTTCTTTTGATTTAGGTTCTTTATGTAGTTTTTCTTTGGTCATTTTTAAAAGAATAAATCGGTTATTTGAACTGCCACCATATCAATTATAAATATGCTTAATGATGCTGTTACAACTGCTGAATTGGCTGCCTGACCCACACTTTCTGTTCCGTTTGAGGCATTAAATCCTTTAAAACATCCAATCATTCCGATGAAAAATCCAAAAAAGAATGTTTTAATGGTTGCGGGAAACACGTCTAAAAATTCTAGTGATTGAATAATTTGGGTTAAGTAGCGATAAAAATTGACATCGCCATGAATATTAATTCCTACATAACCGCCGAAAATTCCGATTGCATCAGCAAAAAAAACTAAAATTGGAACCATTAGTGTACAAGCTAAAACTCGCGTTACAACCAAATAGTTATACGGATTTACCGCTGAAACTTCCATGGCGTCTATTTGTTCTGTTACTTTCATAGACCCTAATTCGGCACCAATTCCAGATGAAATCTTTCCGGCACAGATCAATGCTGTAATAACAGGGGCGATTTCTCGAATTAACGAAAGAGCTACCATTCCCGGCAGCCAGCTCTCGGCTCCAAACTTTACCAGAGTTGGTCTGGATTGAAGCGTAAGTACCAAACCCATAATAAAACCTGTAATCATTACCAAAGGCAGAGATTTATAACCGATAACATAACATTGCTTTAAAAACTCTTTCGTCTCGTAAGGCGGAATAAAAACCTCCTTAAAAAACTTCTTGGCGAACAAAGCTGTTTCTCCTATTTCGGTAAATGTATTTTTTAGGTTGAGAATCAAAATGTTTTGTTTTTAATGTGAATGATATAAAATGAAAATTCTATTGCATAAATCACCACTGATTTCTATATGAAAGGTACTTTTTTTATGAGCCAAAAATCTTACACAACTTTTTTTGAAGTTTATATAATTATCATCGCTTTTTGCACAATAAAATAATGGAAGTTGCGTTGTCAGAATTTCCAAAACAAAAAATCCCTTTCATTAAGAAAGGGATTTTCCGGGTTTTAAAAGAGAAGTATTTGGTTAGCTTCGCCCTTATATTTTTATGAGTTAATTGCTATTCCAGTGCGAGACTTCATTAAGGGAATAACTTTAGACTGCGATTGTGCTAGTTTTTCCATTAATAATCTTGCTGTTAAAAAGCAAACTGTAGATTCTGCGCCTTGATTTAAGTTTACATTTTCTTTTTCAAGTCCGTCATAACCACCGCCGCTTACTGGATTGTACATAATTTGATTCAAATGGTTTTTTCCTAAGAACCAATTAAAAGCAGCTTTCATTTTCTTTTTGTATTCTGGAGTTTTAAATGCTTCGTAGAAAGAATTTAAAGTCTGAATAGTGTAGGTAACATCAATTGGCTGTTCTCCGTATTGTTGCGGCTCTGCCCCTTTATGATGCCAGCTTTGATTTGAAATAGCTTTAAAGTTTCCGTCTATAAATGTTTTAGAGATCAAGAAATCTAAAGAATCCAAAGCGACTTTTTTGTAAACAGGTTTGTTTGTAATTAAGTAAGCATAAAGCATAGATTCTGGAAGAACACCATTACCGTATGTTAAATAATTTTCAAACCACTGCCAGTCTTCTGTAGCTGTGTCTTCGTAATTAGCAAGCAGTTTTGCATTCAATTTATTGATAATTGCCGCTACGTACAAGTTTGGAATTGTTGAATGGTATAAGTATAAACCTTTAGTTGCAAAACCAATAGAACGAGGCGATTGAATAGTTTCTGTCCATTTTAATGAATTCAATAAACATCTTGTTGCTTTTTTGGTAATTGCTTCTGGAAGAATATCTGAAATTGAAACTACAGTTCCTAATGCCCAGATTGCTCTTGCGTTTGAATCTTCCAAATTAACTTCGGCATTTTGCTCAATATGTTCACGATTTTCCTGATCTACATAATTGATGAAGTTTCCTTTTGGTTTTTGACAGCGTTGAATAAAATCTAAATAGATTAAAATATACGCTAAATCATCTTTGTCCTGCGTTAGTTTGTAATGCATACAGAAAGCAATAAGCGCTCTTGCATTGTCATCTAGAGTGTAACCAGAATCTAAATCTGGAATAGAAATTTTACTAAACTGAATAATTCCAAGTTCAGTAGTTAATCTCTTAATATGTCTTAATTGAATGGTAGGATAGCTGTATTTAATTTCCGATGGATTTTCAATTAAGTTTTTATAGGCATTCATATGTGTAATTGCAGCATTTTCCCAAGAAGAAGCGCGCATTTTTGTAAATGAATTGATACCCATTTCGTTTCTTAAGTCTTCATCGGCAATCAATTTAATTGCAGCATCTGCAAATTGATCAACATCTCCGATATCTACTAAAATTCCAGAATCTGGAGTTAATACCTCTCTAGTATGAGGGATTTTTGATGCTACGATCGGACATGCACAGCTCATTGCGTAGGCAAAAGTACCGCTCACAGCCTGATTTGGATCTTTAGATGTAAACATATAAATATCAGTTGCTTTTAAATATTCTAAAAGCTCGTCCGTATCCAAATATTCATTGATAAAACGTACGTTGTTTTGAAGGTTTAATTCTTCTACAATAGATTCCAATTTAGTTCTATAAGTGTCAACACCGTCTTTAATTAGATTTGGATGTGTTTTTCCAATAATTAAGTATAAGGCGTTTGGCGCTTTCTCGACAATTTTTGGAAGTGCCTGTAATCCTGTTTCGATATTTTTTCCTTCGCCTAAAAGTCCGAAAGTAGACAATACTATTCTGTCTCCAATGTTTAATTTTTCCTTTGCATTTTGTGGAGCTTCATATACTACGATGTGAGTTCCATGAGGTACGCAAGTAATTATTTCTTCATTGATGTCATAATCTTTAATTAGTATTTCTTTTGATCTGTTAGTCATTACAAAAACCGAATTGCTATAGCTCAATAACAATTTGACGAATGTTTTTAATTCGTTATTAGGATTTGGAATTACACTGTGAAAAGTATAAGTAACAGGTTTTTTAATGACATTTAAAAAATCTAAAAGATAATCTCCGTAATTTCCTGAAAACAAACCAAATTCATGTTGAATATGTACCAGTTTTACAGCTTCATCATTATTGATTTCTTCTGCAACAGTAGTATATTCTTCTCTATTTTTCGTGTTTAAAGTAAAGGCTTGAGTCGGTTTTTCTTTTGGTTCATCTACAAGTTCACAGATTTCACATGTAATAGATTTACCATATACATCGGTAATTCCTTTAATTGTGTCTTGAGTGTAAGTTGCTATACCGCATTGTGTTGGCGGAAAAGTAGATAGAAAAACTATTTTTGATTTATTTGATATTGCTTTCATGAGAATACATTTTTAATTCGGTTAATAACTCGTTAAGGTTCAAAGAGGCCACCGCAATCTTATCATCGGCGGCACCATAATAAATATATAGCTGGTCATCAAAAATTGCAGTTCCTGTTGGGAAAACCACATAATTAACATAACCATGTCTTTCGTAATATTCTGAAGGTGTAATAATTGGTTTTGGCAGTCTTCCGATAACTTTAGATGGGTTTTCTAAGTCCAGTAAAACGGCACAAGCATGATAAACCAATCCTTTTTCCCTTTTTTCAGCAGCATGATAAATTAAAAGCCAGCCGTCTGCTGTTTCGATTGGCGGTGCTCCAGGACCAATATGACTTGTTTCATGATCAAACTTCGGTTCAAGTACAATATAATCTGGAAGGTTTTTTAAATAATCTTTCCAAAAATCCTCTGTCAGTTCCGATTTTTTTTCAAACGAAACAATCTGAATAGAAGGAAAAAGCCTGTGTAATGCCACAAATTTTCCATTGATTTTCTTCGGAAAAAGAACAACATTTTTATCCCATACATAAAGATGCTCTTTCATTGTTTCTGTCAGCGGATAATTTCTTGCTGTGTTGAAAGCCAGAATTTTTGCAATGCTCGGCTCTTGTAAATGATTTCTAATATGGTTCGTAAATTCATTTAAAATAAATCTTGGCGTAATAATTCCTTTCTTTTTAAATTTTACCAGATCTTTAGAAACTGCCAAAGCACCACAGGCATTCAATCCATCATAAGTGACATAAGTCAAATAATACAGGTCGTCTATTTTCGTAATTCTGGGATCTTCGACACCATGAATTTCATAAATATATTCTGGGACAAAAATGGGAGTTGAACGTCTTTCAACCAAAGTTGTAGGTCCTTCAAACCGACAATATCCAATGGTTGAAAAATTCCCTTTTTTTGCAGCTCTGTAAAACATGTGTACAGTATTTCCGTCTTGATAAACAGCTGGGTTTAAAACTCCCAATTCTTCAAAATTTCTTTCTGTTTTTTCTAGAATAACACCATGCTTTTTAGCCTCTTCCATTACCCTTATTATTTTTGATAAAATTACTTTGGGATAGGAGCCATAATTAATCCAATCCATTAAAAAATTAACTCAAAAGCATAAACATGGTAATTCTGTAAGAAGAAATAATAATAATGAAAACCAGCCGTAATTACTTGTGATTTAGTTTATTGAGTTAATTTAAAATGCGTTTTGAGTTAACAAGGTTTGTAGGAATAAAATACATTTGAATTAACAAACAAACAGACTATTGAAATAGTCGTATTTACGAACTAAAAAATCTAATATTATGTTACGCTGGACAGTCATTTTTATTATTCTTGCTATAATAGCTGGAATTTTTGGTTTTGGTGGCATTGCTGCTGGAGCTGCAGGTATTGCAAAAGTTTTATTCTTTATCTTTATAGTGTTATTTATCATTTCACTAATTACAGGAAGAACAAAGGTTTAAGCACTTTAAGAAGATATTTTTTTAAACATATAAGTAATCCTGGTTATAAACTTGGATTACTTTTTTGTTTTAAAGGGATATGATTCTCAATAAAATTATTACTAAATAACAGAAATGAGAATTATATAGGTCTATATTAGTAAGTTCAACCTTTGAGCCTTTGCAACTTTGAACCTTTGCACCTTTAAATACACCCCCTTTATTCCTAATACCATTTAGCATAATATTTACGCGTTATAAAAGCAATAGGAATACCCACGCAGCAAATTACAATTAAAATAGAGAGCAGGAGCGCAAAGTCTAGTTTCTTTTCTGGTAAAACTGGAAATACAATTGGAAGAACTATTAAATTCATAACCACCCAAATGAAAAACCCGTAAGAAACCCCAGATAACACTGTGTTTATTTTAAAGAAAGGGATATAAGGGAAAATCTTAAAATAAAACCACGCAAAGATAAAAGCTATTAAAAAATGAAAACCTAATCCTATAAAAGTCATTTCTGCTCCAGCTGTATAAGCATCTTTTTTAAAAACACCACTTGCAATAGACTGCAGAATTTTTTCGGCAGTTGTTTTATGAAGGATCACAGCATAAATTAAAATAGCTGCAGTAATGTCTAAAATTCCCGCTGCTAAACCAGATGAAACAATGGTTTTAACTTTTGATCTCATAACGTTTAGAGTTAAAATTCTGATTTATGGTTTATTGATAGTTTCGTAAATCAATTGTAGTTGATGCGTATGTCTCTGAGTGTGAATGATTGCAAAGTGAATCCATTCGTAAATAGTGAAATTTTCAAAACCAGGCATTTGAAACTCGAGGCAGGTTAATGTTAAATCGTATGTTTCTGCGGCTTCAAATAAATCGGTTTGTATTTTTTTGATGGAAGAAATTAATGCCTCTTTATTATAATCAATTTTGGCAGGTTTAATATTTTCTGGCGATTCCATTTTAGTATTAAAATCTAAAAAGATTTCGTCCAGCTTCTTTACATTTTCATCAGGTTCGCGAGTTGTCTTTTCGGTTTTCCCGGCAAAAACACTCGGAAAACCCGAACAAGCCAAAATAATATGTTGAACAGTTTGTCCGCCAGTCCAGCTTCCTTCAAATGGAACCCTATTAATTTCATTCTCAGAAAATAGCGAGATCGTATCTGTCAATTTAGTGTAAGTTTCTAGGATCGTATTTTGAACACCGCTTTTCATCTTATTTAATATTTGAATTAGACCAATAATAAAAGTAAACCGAGTGATTTAAAAAAACCAGCAGTCATTTTTATTGAATTAAATTTTTAGAATTAGAGGAATGAAAGTATTTCAAATTTACAATAAATATTTTTAAAACACTAATAATGAGTAATTTGTGTGTTTGTTAAAATTATTTTACAGATGTAATCCACCACACATTTCCAAAAGGATCTGTAACACCGCAGGTTCTCCCATAATCCTGATCGCTTAATCCCATTAGCGGAACAGCACCGTTTTCTAAAGCTTTCTGATAGGTTTCATCGGCATTAGGAACATAAACAAATAAATGTGAAGTTTGTTTGGCCCAATCGGTAATTTCATCCGTAACCATAATGGTGCTTCCGTTTAGGGTAACCTCAGCATGCATGATGCTTCCATCTTCGCGAATGGACTTTGTATTAGTCTCAGATGCCCCAAAAACAACTTTTGTAAAATCGATAAATTTGGCTGCGCCTTGTAAAATTAAATAAGGCATTATAGTTTGATGTTCTGCTGGAATATTCATTTTCGATATTTTAAAATTAGTATTCTAAAATTACGATTTTTATTTTACTAATTGTAAATCAATAAATTGTGTTTTTATAAAAGAACCTCACAATGAAAACCATGTGCATTAAGAAGCTCAATTATTATGCTGTTTGAAATTCCGGCAGCATGAATTCGTAAAATTTTATCGCAGTCTTCCAGATCGAAATTGATCGCGCTGTTGGGATAATGCTCAAGAAGTTTCTCAATAATAACTTTGCATTGAGATTCTTCCTGAACATTTGTTTTAAAAACTTCAATCATAAAGTTTTGAATTTACAGCGCGATATTTTTGTATCGCTCGATTTTATGATAGTAGATATAGGAAATCGCTAAAATCACTAGAAAGATTAAAGGAAAGAAACTTTGAAAATTCATTCCGTCAACCGCAAAATGACTTATTGAAGCAAATATAAAGTCAAAACCAAATCCCGCATAAGCCCATTCTTTTACATTTTTAGGAACTTGTGGAATTACCAAAGCCAGAACTCCCAAAATTTTAAAAATAACCAATGCATTTCCAAAATATTCAGGATAACCTAAATGCCTGATTCCTTCTTTCGCCATCTCAGATTGTGAAGTCAAGGCAGGCATAACGCCTTCAAATAAAAAAATAATAATTGTAGCAGTCCAAAAAATAATTTTTGCTTTTTTCATACGGTATCGTTTAACAGGTTATTAGTTAATGTGTTACAAATCTAATAATGTTTTTCTTTTTAACGAATACACATTTACGACTAATTAAGGGGCATTTGGGACATTTGCTGATTTTAGACTGTAGATTTTAGATTCTAAATGTAGATTTTTTAACCACCAAGTATGTCATTACGAGGAACTAAGCAAACTCATTTGCTGCATTACTAATGTTAGTGTGGTTGCTTCGTTCCTCTCAATGAATTAGATTTGGAATTTGGAATTTTAAAATTTACGTCAGTTGATAATTAGTAATCAAAAACAAATCTTGAAAACCCAATCTCGTATAAATCCCTTTTCCTAAAGCTGAAGCTTGTAATTGGGCATATTCACAGCCGGCATCAATTGCTTCGTTGATGGCAAATTTCATGATCTCTTCTGCAAAACCTTTTTTACGCATGTTTGGAATTACTCCGACACCATGAATTCCCATTACATTCCCAGTTTGAAAAAGGGTAAGTGTTCCTATTGGTCTTTCTTCAAAATGAACCAGATAAAACTTCACATTTTCATAATTATGTACCAGCGTTTCTTTACTGATAACATAGCTAAAAGATAACGGATAAATATCAGACCAAGTTTTGGCATCTTCTTCATTTAGAACTCTTTTAAAATTCAAATTGTTTGGAAGTTTGAACTTTTTATCCAGCTTCAAAGCCATAGCCATCAATTGAATTCGGATTTTAAATCCATTATTTTCAAAAATTTCATTGGAATTGGTTCCAAAAATATCCCAATACGGAATAATTAATCCCGGATTTTTTTCCATAATTTCCAGAATCTGCGGAAGATTTTCTTCTTTAATATCTTCACGAAACCATAAACGGTTAGGCCAGCCTGAGTTCTTTATTTGGCAAAATTCAAAAGGATCAGATTTATGATAGGAAAGGAGAGGAGTGGCAACAGTTCTCCAAAGCGCTGTAAGATTGTCAATATTGTCTTTGATAAGGTTTCTATTGGTCATTGTAATAACAAGTTTGAATTATAGAGCAAAGATAAAACCAGTCTTTTAGAAAAGCCTTTACATATGTTGATTTACAAATCTTTTTCCAGACTTTTTCTAATTCGGCTTAACTGTGTCGGGGTAATACCTAAATGCGAGGCAATATGCAATAACGGAACCCGATCTGCAATACTTGGATGTTTTTCTAAAAGACTTACATATCTTTCGGTTGCGTTCTGCATAACCAAAGCGACTTCTCTCTCCTCTTTATCGATAATCCAGTTTTTCTCTAAATGTGCAATATAAAAGTTTTTGAGATCATCGTTTTCATTAATTAACGAAATGTACTTTTTATAGTTAAGATTGATGATAATGCTGTCTTCCACAGCTTCAATTGTAAAATTTGAGGGTGATTGCAGCATTAATGAAACCTTAGAACCTGCAAAATAATTTTCAAGAAAAAGATTTTTATTATAGAAATTTCCCTCTTGATCTGTGATAAAAGCTCGTAAAACACCTTTTGCAATGAAATGAAGATTTTTAGCGATTTCACCGTTTTGTAATAATGTTTCACCTTTTTTTAAAGTTTGAAATTCGGTGATGTTCTCAATCAATTGCCAAGAGTTTTCAGAAATCGGATAGTAGCTTTCGATCGTTTGTTTTAATTGATTGAGGTATATTTCATTGCTCAAAGTCATAGTTTTGTTTTGGTATATCCCGATAGGGATTAAGTAGCAATTTTTTTTGACACTAATTACACAAATTTACGCTATTTTTTTTCCTTTTTTAAACATAGCCCGCGGTTTCAACCGCGGGAAACGTATTATGATGAAAAAGATTAAAGCAGATTTGCACGGATATTTTTTTTATAGTAAAAAAATAATCTTTGCGAGAAATTATAACGATTGTCAGTTTAAGCGAAGTCGAAGACCTTTATAACTTTGCGAGTGCTTCGACTTTGCTCAGCATGAAATAAAATGCCATAAATGAGATAAAAAAACTCTCGCAGATTTTGCAGATAAAGCAGATTAATTTTTTGAGTTGTAATAAATAATCTTCGAAAATCGGCTTAAATCTTTTTAAATCTGCGTGAAACAAACCTTTCCGACTCTGCAAAAAATAGCGGCATAATCTCCAAAATCTGCGAGAGGCTTTTTAAAAAAACTTCGTGCCTTAGCGCCTTCGTAGCAAATTTAAAAAAACTAAAAAACGCCATGAAACCCAAAGGTCTCACAGCGTTTTCATCTCAAAAAATAAATAATTAACGGGTAATGTAACAGGTATTATTTCCAGCCTCCGCCCAGAGCGCGGTACAAATCTGTATTAGCTGTAAGCTGTTGTCTTTTGATATCAGCAAGTTCCAGTTCGCTTTGCAAAAGATTTGCCTGCGCTGTTAAAACTTCCAGATATTCTGCCATACCATTTTTGAATAATAGGTTGGCATTTTTAATAGCCAGCTGTAATGTTTTTACTTTTTCTTTTAGGAAAGTTTCCTGCTGTTGTAATTTCTCTACTTTAACCAAAGCGTCAGAAACTTCACTTACAGCAACCAAAACAGCTTGTCTAAAATTTAAAACCGCTTTTTCTCTTTCTGCTACAGCGATATTATATTGCGTTCTCACTCTTTTGTTGTTCAAAAGTGGCTGCGTTAAACCTCCCGCAACAGTTCCGAATAAAGAAGCCGGAATGTTGAACCAATTACTGGTTTCAAAAGAGTTTAAGCCGCCTTGCGCTGTTATTCTTAAAGCTGGATATAAATCGGCTTTTGTGATTCCTACGTTTGCGTTGGCTACTTTCAGAGCCAATTCGGCACTTTTTACATCAGGTCTTCTGCTTACTAAGGCAGACGGAATCCCGATTGCTGTATTTTGTTTTACATCAATAGCAGTTAAACGAATTGTTCTTTCTTTAGAATTCGGAAAAGAACCCGTTAAAACACTCAAAGCATTTTCCTGAATCGCAATATTTTGTTCCAATAACGGAATCAATTGCGCTGAGTTTAATTTTTGTGCTTCAGATTGCTGAATTGCCAATGTCGTTACCTGACCAGCATCGTATTTTAATTTGATAATATTCGTTGTACTGTCATTTAAGCGAAGATTTTGTCTGGCAATTTCTAATTGGGCATCCAGCATCAAAAGATTATAATATCCTCTGGAAACATTTGCTACGATATTCGTCTGCAAAGCTTTTTTTACTTCTTCAGACTGAAGATACCCTGCATAAGCACCTTTCTTTTGGTTTCTGATCTTTCCCCAGATATCAGCTTCCCAAGAAAGTGAAGCCCCTGCAGAATAATCATCAATATGTTTGGCACCAATTGCTTGGTTTAAATTCAATCCAGTAAAACTATTATCAGACGGATTGCTTGTACTTGCGTTTACAAATAAGTTAACCTGAGGTACATTTCCCCATTTAGATTGAGTAAATCTGTATTGTGCAATTTCGATGTTCTTTTCGGCAATCTGAAGGTCGTTGTTTCTCGCAACGGCACTGTCAATTAGTTTGATAATATCTTTTTCTGTAAAGAAATTTTTCCACTCCACATCGGCAATACTGGTTGTATCACTCGAAACGGATGCATTCCTGAAATTCTCAGGAAATGCATCTTTTGGAGTTTCAATATCCTTCGAAACTTTACAGGATATTAAGGTCGTGATCAGAATGGCGAAGGTCACGATTTTGGTTATATGATTTTTCATTGTTTTTTTATTAGATTTTTTATCCATTGGGTGAGATTTTTTAGACACATAGGAACATAGTTTTTAAGACTATAAAAGACGTTTCACTAGTTTAAATACACATAGTTTAGCTATGTATGGAAACTAGTTTCTTTTATTCTCTTTTTTGAAATAAGAAATCTATGTCTCTATGTGTTAAAATATTTTTTATTCCAAAGGGTTAAATTTCTGTACAAGTATCTTTTCTGGTTTCAAGATCTTTTGAGATTCTGTACGATATGTAAGCGATGCCAATTATAATGGCTACTAAAGCTGTTGTTATATAGTTTTCCATATTTTATTTTTCTTCATTATGAATTACGGCAACTGGTTTTCCAGAAACCTTTTCTTGTAAATGCTGGAAGATGATAAAGAGAACCGGAATGATAAACAAACCTAGAATTACTCCTGAAATCATACCTCCTGCGGCACCAATACTAATAGAGTGGTTACCTTGTGCTGACGGTCCTTTGGCGCTCATCATTGGCACTAAACCAACAATAAAGGCAAGAGACGTCATAATAATTGGTCGCAGACGTAATTTTGCAGCATCGATTGAAGCTCTGACTAACGCTTGTCCCGATTTTCGTTTTTGAACGGCAAACTCGACAATCAAAATGGCATTTTTAGCAAGAAGTCCGATCAGCATGACGAGCGCAACCTGAACATAAATGTTATTTTCGATTCCAGTTAAACCAATCGCTACGAATACTCCAAAAATACCTGCAGGGATTGACAAGATTACAGCCAAAGGCAAAATGTAACTTTCATACTGTGCAGCAAGTAGGAAATAAATGAATATCAAACACAGTAAGAATATAGTTGCAGACTGCCCTCCGGAAGAAATCTCCTCACGAGTCTGGCCCGAGAATTCAAACCCGTAACCTGCAGGTAATTGTTGTGCTGCTACTTCTTCAATGGCTTTAATGGCATCTCCGGAACTAAATCCAGGTTTCGGAATCGCATTAATCGAAATTGAATTAAATAAATTGTATCGTGAAGCGGTTTCAGAACCATAAATACGGGTTAGTTTTACTAAAGTATTTATCGGCACCATTTCGCCTGTTTTGTTTTTGACAAAAACTCTGTCAATAGCAGTTGGATCAGCTCTGTCTTCAATATCGGCCTGAACAACCACACGGTAATATTTACCAAATCGGTTGAAATCAGATGCCTGTGCGCTACCAAAATAAGCCTGCATCGTTTGTAAAATGTCTTTTACATTTACGCCTAACTGATTTGCTTTTTCGTCATTAACTTCTAATTGTAATTGCGGATAATCTGCTTTGAAAGATGTAAAGGCAACTGCAATTTCCGGACGTTTCATTAATTCGCCGATAAAGTTTTGAGAAATCCCAGAGAATTTATCCAGTTTGCCTCCCGTTTTATCCTGAAGAACCAAATCTAAAGCTTCAACGTTACTAAATCCAGGAACAGTTGGGAAACTGAATACGAAGAAACTTCCGCCGGAAATAGCGCCCAGTTTGCCACGAACCTGATTCATGATTTCGTCAATATTTTTTACATCACCGCGTTCTTCATTTGGCTTAAGTAATACGAAAACTACTGCAGAAGATGGACTTGTTGAATTCGTCAATAAGTTGAAACCAGAAATCGCGGTTACAAATCGAGAAGCATCTAAACCTCTTAAAGTATTTTCAGCATCACTCATTACTTTTTGAGTTCCGTCAAGCGAAGTTCCAGATGGTGTATTTACTGCAATGGCGATAAATCCTTGATCTTCTGTTGGAATAAATCCGGCAGGAGTTGTTTTTACCATTACAACAGTTGCTACAGCAATTAAAGCTAATCCGCCTAAACTCAACCATTTTCTTCTGATTAAGAATTTCAATCCGCCTACGTAACGGTTTGTCAACGATTCAAAACTGCTGTTAAAAGCGGTAAAGAATTTTTCCTTAAATCCTTTTTTCTGATAAGGTGTATCGTGATCGTGAGCTGCGTGATTATCTTTTAAGAATAATGCCGCAAGCGCCGGACTCAATGTTAAGGCATTAACAGCCGAAATCACAATTGCAATTGCCATCGTAAAGGCAAACTGACGATAGAAAACTCCCGTAGAGCCTTCCATAAAACCAACCGGCAGGAATACAGCAGCCATTACCAGCGTAATCGAGATAATAGCACCCGTTATTTCGTGCATTGCTTCATGGGTGGCGATTTTTGGAGACAAACGTTTGTGCTCCATTTTCGCATGCACCGCTTCGACTACCACAATGGCATCATCGACCACAATACCAATCGCCAGAATTAATGCGAAAAGTGTTAAAAGGTTGATCGAAAATCCGAATAACTGCATGAAGAAGAACGTTCCTAAAATTGCTACAGGTACAGCAATAGCCGGAATTAATGTTGATCTAAAATCTTGCAAGAAGATAAATACCACAATAAATACAAGTATAAAAGCTTCTAGTAATGTATGCTCAACTTGTTCAATAGATTGGTCAAGAGATACTTTTGTACTATAGAAAATATTGTGTTTAATACCTTTTGGAAAATCTTTAGAAGCCTTTTCCATCATTTTGTTAATGGCAATCTGAATATCATTCGAGTTAGAACCCGCTAACTGAATAACCCCAATTACAATTCCTTTTTTACCATTTAAACGAGTTAAACTGTTGTAAGAGTAAGCACCAAGTTCAACTCTGGCTACATCTTTTAAGCGAAGTACTGAGCCATCTGCATTAGAACGTATAGCAATATTTTCATAATCTTCTGGTTTGGTTAATTTTCCTTTGTACTTAATAACGTATTCAAAAACCTCTTTGCTTCGCTCTCCAAATTTCCCCGGAGCCGCTTCCAAACTTTTGTCCTGAATCGCGCCCATAACTTCGCTTGGCGTAACTTTGTAAGTCGACATTTGCGTTGGATTCAACCAAACACGCATAGAGTAATCTTTTACACCCCCAAAAATACTGGCAGAACCCACACCCGGAATACGTTTTAGCTCCGGAATAATATTAATCTGCGCATAGTTGGCCACAAAAGTCTGATCGTATTTCGATTCATCTTCAGTGTACATACCAATTGCCATGATGAAACTGTTTTGCTGTTTCGCCGTCACAATACCTTGCTGTACAACCTCTGCAGGAAGCTGACTCGTTGCCTGCGCAACACGGTTTTGTACGTTTACTGCAGCCTGATCGGCATCTGTTCCAAGTTTAAAGAAAACCGTAATCGCTAAAGTACCGTCATTACTGGCTGTAGAACTCATATAAGTCATGTTTTCTACACCATTTATAGATTCTTCGATAGAAGGTGCCACAGAACGTAAAACCGTTTCTGCGTTAGCTCCAGGATATACCGCCGTTACCAAAACCGATGGAGGCGCAATATCAGGAAACTGTTGTAAAGGCAGTTTAGTTAAACCCAATACTCCCAGAATTACCAATAAAATGGAAATTACGGTTGCCAGTACAGGTCTTTGTATAAATATTTTGAACATTGTCTTTTAGAATTATTTTTTATTAGTTACTTGGGCAACTTTTGCAGCTTTCTCTGGCTGAATCGCCTGTCCGTCCTGAAGTTTGTCAATACCGCTCATTACGATTTGATCACCCGTTTTTACACCATCTTTAATTAAATAATTGGTACCGTTTTTACCTACAACTGTAATTGGCATTTTGGTTACTTTGTTGTCTTTTCCAACAGTGAATACAAATACTTTATCCTGCATTTCAATCGTAGCAGCTTGCGGTACTAAAATCGCATCATCGTGTTGTAATCCTAAACGGATTCTTCCTGTATTTCCAGAACGTAACGTTCCATTTGCATTGGGGAAAGTTGCTCTAATGGTAATCGCTCCCGTAGTTTTATCAAACTGACCGTCAACCATATCGATTTTTCCCGTTTGAGGATAAGCGTTATTATCAGCCAAAATCAAAGTAACCGGAGGCAGTTTTTTGATTTTATCACCTAAAGAACTTCCGGCGTATTGTGATTTAAAATTGATGAAATCTGTTTCGCCTAACGAGAAATAAGCAAAAACTTCATGAACGTCAGATAAGGTCGTTAAAGGCTCAACATCAGCAGCAGAAACTAAACTTCCTTGTTTTTTAGGCAGTCTTCCAATGTAACCACTTACTGGAGCTGTCACATTAGTATAGCCTAAATTAATTTTAGCAGAACCAACCATTGCTTTTGCCTGCTCGATATTCGCAGCAGCAATTTTTTGAGAAGCTTTAGCCGTTTTCAACTGATAATCAGAAACTACTTTATTTTGAACCAGCGGAGTCAGTTTGTCTACTTCTAAATTAGCGTTGATTAAAGCTGCTTCTGCAGCGTGTAGACTTGCTAAAGCATTGTTTAACTGCTCACGAAACGGACGTTCGTTTATTTTGAATAAAGTTTGTCCTTTGCTTACATAAGCACCTTCGTCCACAAAAATTCTGTCAAGGTTTCCGCTTACTTGCGGGCGAATTTCAACATCAACAGTTCCTTGTATTGCAGCAGGATATTCAGCGTCAGTAGTTGTATTTGCACTTGTGATAGCCAGCACAGGTAAAACTGGTGGCGGTGGAGCAGTAGGCGCCTGATTTTTATCGGCACAACTGCTTAGTACTAGGGCCAGAATAAAACTGGTTATAATTACATTTTTCATTTTCATAGTGGTTTTAATTGGTTGAACATTTTCTCGGATTAAATTCTTTTGTATTCTGGCATTCTCGGGATTCATATTTAATTGAATTAAATTATCTAACGTTGTTAAGTAAAAGTGCGCAAATTTCTATACAGTAAGCCCTTTCCAATTTATTCTAAATCGGTATTAAATTATCTAACGACGTTAAGTAAAAGTCTAAAAAAAGAGCTTTTTATTACCTTTATTAAATTTTCTAACAGTGTTAAGTAATTTTTACAAAAAAAAGGATTTTATATTATCCTGTTTAAATCATTTTACACCGTTAAGTAAAATTGAAAATTTTTTTATTGTATAGATTTGATGATACCACCAATGGCATCTTTCAAAATCTGAGCATTTATTGTTTCTAAAATATCACTTTTATTAATGATGTTAATGGCGATTAAACCATGTATAACAGAAAAGAAAGTAAAATATTTTTGTTTGATGATATCTTCACTCGGATTGCTGTCTTTCATAATTTCAGCAATAACACCCGTGAACAATTTGTAAGGTGCTTCCTGAGCCGAACATCGCTGTGCGCAGCAGGTCATTTGAACACCAAACATTAACTGATACATTTCAGTATTAGTAAAAGCGAAGTCCCAGTAAGTCATCCACATGGCTTCTAGTTGTTCTTCGGGTTTTTCAAATTTGGCTTTAGCAGTTTGTAACTCTTTCGCCAGTTTCATAAAACCTTTGCCGGTCAGTTCTTCTAAAATTGCTTCTTTATTTGAGAAATATTCATAAATAATAGGAGCAGTATATTCGATTCTGTCGGCAATTTTACGCATACTCAAACCATTCCAGCCTTCATCTTTCACGATATCATAAGCAGCGCCAAGGATGTTGTTCCTTGTCTCTTCTTTTTGTCTTAAAATTCGATCTTTACTAGCCATTTTATTCGAGTATTAAATTGTTTAACACTGTTAGGCAAATGTATGGCGGTTTTTCTAATTATGAAATATTTTTATCATAATATTTTCTTATCGTATCATAGATCAATTTAAAAAACTTCGGAAAGCCTTTATTTTATTCAATTTTTTAGTTGAGTAAATTTTTTAAGAAGCAGAAATTTTTCGGTTTTTAAGACCATTTATCCCGCTCTCCATTATATCTTTTATGCCGAACCCCGGCATAAAAGGATGCCATTTCGATCGGGGCTAGGCGAGAACGTATCTTTTTCATTAGAACTTTGTCAAAGTTTACCATGAAAGATTTTCTCGAAGGTAAAATTCCAGAGGAATGAAATAGTTGTAGATTGTTAAATAGCGGTTTACAAACGCTCCAGCGAAGCGATATAATAATTATCGAAATCAACAGGGATTATTTCGCCCCACTGGGGCTCTATCAAAATGTAATTAATTGTTTCTATAAATATTTCGTCCCACTGGGACTTTTAAACAACCTAAAAATAAAAAAATCTGCCAAATCTTTGTCAACCAAAATTGACAATCATTGACGATTTAAATCACTTCTTCAAATAGCAAAAGCAAGCTCACAACCACCTGTATCAATTTTTTTCGTAACATTACAATAAAAATGAAACTACTAACTATCCTAAAAACCACAATTGCTGTTTTATTTTTCCAGCATACCTTTTCTCAGGAAACCAAAAAAGAAACCGCACAGCCTCAATACACAATCGAAAACTGTGTCAATCATTTCGAATTAGACAAAGCCACTAAAACCAAAGTAGGTTATCAATATTGGTTTGGCGATAAAAACTTCACTCAGGAAAACACACTCAAAATGAGTATCGTCGAACCTGGCAAATCTACGCACGCACCACATCATCACATCGAAGAAGAATTTTTCTATATCCTCGAAGGCACAGCCGAATTCTACCTCGACGGAAAAACCAAAACTGCTGGCCCAAATACGAGTTTTTACTGTCCCTCAAATATGGAACACGGAATCAAAAATGCTGGAAGTACCGATTTGAAGTATTTAGTTATCAAGAAGGATCTGAGATAATTGCTTTAGTATGATCTTTAATCATTCTCTAAGTTGTCATCCTATAAAATAGGGAACTAAAATGACATTGATTTTATATAATTTCAGTTTAATTTTTAATAAAAATCTGAATTTCAATTAATTAACTTTTATTAAAGAAAGGTTTAACATTGTCCGTTTTCGCTGGCTGTTTGAAATAAGTAATTTTATCTAAATCAAAATTAATAACGTTTTAAAAATTTAAAATTATGAAAAAGAATATAGCCATATTAGCAACAAACGGGTTTGAAGAATCAGAATTAGCATCTCCAAAAGCGTATCTGGAAGAGCAAGGTTGGACTGCAGATATCATTAGTTTAAAATCAGGAACTATTAAATCTTGGAAAGACGGTAACTGGGGCAAAGAATATAATGTTGATGTTGTATTAGATCAGGCAAATGAAGCCGATTACGATGCTTTGGTTCTTCCGGGTGGAGTTATAAACCCTGATTTATTAAGAAGAGAAGAGGCTGCAGTAAAATTTGTACGTTCGTTTTTTGAAAGTAAAAAACCAGTGGCAGCTATTTGTCATGGACCTCAAATTCTGGTAGATGCAGATGTTTTACAAGGTCGAAAAGTAACTTCGTTCTTCTCTGTTAAAAACGATTTGAAAAATGCCGGAGCGCAATGGGAAGACTCAGAAGTAGTTGTAGACAATGGTTTAGTAACCAGCCGAAACCCAAATGATTTGCCTGCTTTTAATAAAAAAATGGTAGAAGAAATTAAAGAAGGAAAACACGAGCGTCAGACAGTGTAGTTTTTACATTTATGAAGTTCCAAAAAATGCAAGATCAATTTGGTCTTGCATTTTTTATTGAAATAGCCCCTAGTTTTAACTAGGGGATTAAAAGATTCAATAGTAATAAGCCTTTAGCCAAATGCGTATTTTGGCTAAAGCCATTTCTAGCTTTATTTATACCTCCAGCTAAAGCTGGAGGCAATTGATTTTTTAAATAATTTAGGATCAATCTTTGCGTTCCTCTGGTCGAAACCAGAGGCTATGTTTTAAAATGATCGTGGAGTTTGCCTTGATTTTATTGCCTTTGTTATTGCTAGCGTTATCGTCTTAAGTTTAGTTTGTCATTTCGATCGAAGGGAGAAATCTCCGCAAGTAACTCCTCAATCTAGATCGCCAATCTTTGTAGAGTTCTCGCGAAGATTTCTCTCCCGAAGCCTCGGGATCGAAATGACAAACTAGACTTTAAATCACAATTTCTAATAACGATTTTATACATTTGGTATATTGTAAAGTTGATAAATATAGAAATATTATTGAAAGAAAAATCTTTCTTTTTAGAATAACTTTCTCTACATTTGAAGTTCCTATAATTACGACTTTAAATTAGAACAAGAATTGCCCTTGTATTATGTGTACGGTATCGGAAACGACCGTAAACGCTGTCGTAGGCGTTAGGAACACTAAAATGCAAGGGTTTTTATATTCCTAATACTACGACATTATGAGTACAAAAAACACCCTTACCAAAGAAGCCGAAACAAGGCTGATTGATTTCTTTAACCATATTATAGATCCCAACGATATGGCTAAAATATTAAGACAAGTAAACTGCATTTTAGCTCTCGGCGTAACGCGACAGCACGAAACTCTCCAAATTGGACTTTTAAATTTTGAAGACAATTATTATTGGCTCAACGAATTGGCGGAGATTTTGAATCCTTATTTGAGTGAGGAGTAAGGGTTTATAAAATGGAAAAACCTCGATTTTTAGGAATCGAGGTTTATTTCTATCATCAAAAGAATTATATCTTATGAGCAGTTTTTACAAAAAAGACTTCTGTATTTTGTTCATAATAAAACACTAACTTCAATTTTTCATTTTCATTAATCTGTACTTCTGAATATGACGTAAATTTATCTACGACTGTAACATTACCTTGAAAAAATGCAGTAATTATTTTAAATATAAGTACAGATGGATGCTCAATATTATTTATTTCTTTACTTGTTGATAATGGATTTCCTTGGTAACTAAAATGTTTATAGCAATGAAATATACCACCTATAAAGTCGAAACCACCATCTTTATTTCCTTTAATATCACGATATAAATCAATTCTGAGTAATTTCTCATTAATGACTCCATTTTTTACTTCTACCACGTAGCAGAATTGCTCAGTTTTTAAAATTTCATTGAATCTGTTTAAATCAAACCAAGGCTCCATGTCATATATAGCCTTAATGACGTCGTTTGCATTGCCTGTTCCAAATTGATTTGGATATTTTGCACTAGCAATTCCGAGATATCTGTCGACTATAGCTGTGAATAAGTTAGTTGGAATTAAATAGTATTTTTTTCCATTAATTTCGGCAGTCTTATAATTATTTATTGCTATTCCAGTTCTTGCATGATTTTTCTTTTCATGATCCATTAATAGCAGAGATTTCTTCTTTATAAAATCTCGTATAATTTTATATTCATCAATATTCAGCATATTATTAAAAGGTTTCTATTACAAAAAAGTTTACGTAATGCTATCTAATATTTTGATCATCAGCATATCTAAAATGAATTAATTCAGTTCTACTTTTTAATAATATATCTTTCGTTTTAGCTAATTGTAAATCTTTTAAATTTTCAATATAACCATCATGTATAGAAGTATGTAAATAGCCTAAATCAAATTGGTTATTGTATAAATCAATTATTGTTTTTTTATTACTAGCCCATGTTAGAAATAAATCCCCTTCATCAATACTAATTAATTGTTCAAAATTTTTTTGACCTTCAATACCAAAAGATTCGCCCAAAAAATGTTCTGAAAATGATGTTTTATCAATATATGATATTATATTTTTAACCAGTTTTTCAAATTTTTTTTCAAGATTGATTTTTGAAAATTTTATATTAAAATGTTTTTCTATTTTCTTAAGATTTTCAAAATATTTAAATAATAATTTAGCATCTAATGCATCGTCTTCAAATTTTATTTTCGGTATGTAATTGTAAAAAATTTCATTTTCCTTATAAATTTTGAACTTCTGATTAGAAATAATTTTATATAGTATATTATAGAATTTAAACCCACAATTAGTTGATCTTATTTCTTCACTAGGAAAAATTTCTAAATTATATTTTGTTGAATCTTTTTCTGTTTGAAATTCAATTTTTATAATCACTGTAAAATCTTCGAGTTGAATTTTTAAATGAGCCTCATTTTTACCAGGAGAAATAACGAATAATTTGAAAGGATAATTGTCAATTTCAAAACCATCTTCGAAAATGATATGCATATTAAAATCAAAAACAGGTAGTTTCTTTATTATAAGATTTTGAATGTCTTCTTGTGTCATAAAGCGAAAACCTTTAAAAAACAGATTGAATTCTTTTAATGAATTTTTATCTAAGTAAACATCTTCGAAATTTTTGCCATTAACTGAATCTATAATATTCATTGATTCTTCATTTGTTGGCATTTCAAATTTAACTTCAATTTTATGATCACTAATTTCGTTCGTAGATTTTATATCTCCAATTTCTATTCTTTCATCTTTTTTACTTAAGGTAACATTAATTTGATTTGCATTTGCAAAATCTAAAGCAGTACCAGCAACTCCAATTCCTTTAGATAAATTTGTAAAATAATTTAATCTCAAATCTTCATGTATTTCATGGATTAACTTTTCGCCAGTAGATTCAATATATTCGATTCCTAATCTTTGAAAATATTTTAATTTAGCAGGAGTTATAGAAGGTGATACAAAGAAAATTTCTTTTCTATTAGAACCCAACTCTTCTATGATCTTATCAAGTAAAACATTAATATTTGAATCTTCCATTCCATAGCCAATAAATAAAATATGATTTGATGCAAGTCGATCTCTAACTGCATTCCAAAATACACTATCTTCTTTAGCTTTAGAAAAATAATTAATATAATCTGAAGTTGTTAGGATAATATTTTCCGTATCAGTTAGATCGGAATGTATTTTAAAAAGTAATGGTTTTTTGGGATCAACAATTGAGTAGTCAGCACTTTTGCGAATAACTTCAATATTATTATTTGTCGATTCAATTAATGTGTCATAATTAGTTGTTATAATATTTTTAAAGTGGGGTATTTTTGCTAATAATTGGTGAGTTTCAGTTGACTTAGGTGTTTTTTGAAATACTTTTTTCAGAGAAGAGAATAAATAATTTTTATTTCCACCCTTCATATTACAGATTTCTTCGGTTAACTTTGATAAATCATAATTTAATGGAATATCATTTTTTAATTCATCAGTAAGACCTTCATGCAAAATTTCGGCGAGTTTTGCACCAGATGGATAACCAGCAGATATAGACATTCCAGCTCCAACAAACAACAAAACTTCTTCATTTCTTATAAGTTCAAAAACTCTCTCTTTAGCCATATTTATTATAATTTAAGATACATGACCAATTTAATAATATTTCTAATATTAATCTTATGTTTGTAAAAAAACAGCCCTCTAAATTAATAGAGAGCTGTCCTTAGGCAAATTTTTAGATTTGCATTCCTAAGAATGCGTACAATTTTTGGTAATTACTAAATTGAAGAATAGACTTACTTTAGTAACATGAAAAAAATCAATAAAGAAAGTTTTAGAAATTATTTAAATGATGTCTATCAATCAAAAATAACTTTCTATGAAGAATTTAGTGAATTTTTAAGTTTTTTTGAGATAGATTGTTTTTCTGAAGATTGCAAATATAAGCTATCAATTGAAGTTTCAGATAATGACATTAGGTTTGGTACAGTAACCAAAGAACCATCAATTGATTTTTCTTTATATGATTTTGTAATGGCAACGAATAAAGAAGCACAAGAATTTGTCGAAAAAATAAATAAACTTGGTTGGCCAAAGCAATTGGAGTAATTAGTCGCAAATATTTGAAGAGCTATTTTAGCTTCTAAAAAAAACAGCCCCTCAAAAAGAGGAGCTGTCTTTAAGCAAATTTTAAATTTGCATTCCGAAAAATGCGTACAGTTAATGGTAATCTACTAAAAAGAAGACTAAAACGCAGGTTATTCGTTTATTGTATCGCCTTCCTTAGTTTCTTCGCTGGCAATTTTTACCAGTTTATCTTTCGGGTTTAAATCACCGAATATTTCGATTTTATCGTCGATTTCTCTTCCTTTTTTAATGTTGACTCTGGTTGCTTTGTGGTTCAAAACTTTGATCACAAATAAACCTTCAGCAGAATTCACCACCGCCGATTTCGGAACTACAAATGTGCTGTCTTTTGCGTTTAATGGCAATAAAACTTCGGCAACCATTCCAGGTAAAAGATCTTTTTTGGTATTGATAACATCCATTTCAACACGCTCAGAACGCAGTTTTAAATCTAAAGCGCCAGACATTCTGGTAATTTTCGCTTTAAAAGTTTCTGGTAACGATTTTACATTAAAACTCATCTCGTCTCCATTGTGTAAATATCCCGTATACAATTCCGGAATAGAAACCGCCAAACGTAATTTATCCTGCTGTTGAATCGTCAATAAAGGTAGATCAGAACCTTTTCCGGCTGGACCAACATAAGTTCCTAAATTTACATTTCTTGCTGCTACAACACCGTCAAAAGGAGCACGAATTTCAAGATAACCTCTCATAATGCCCACTTCTTTGTGTGCCGCAACCGCTGCCTGATATTGTGCGTAATCAGAATTCTTTTTACCGCTTGCCATTTCTAAATCATTTTTAGAAATCGTTCCTTCTACTTTGCTTGTTTCATACAAACGGTTGTAAGTACTTTTGCTGGTGGCGTAAATAGCTTCCATAGATTTCAATCTTGATTCGGCTACAGCCAATTGCGAACTGATTTCTGGCGCTTCTAACACAATCAAAAGCTGTCCTTTTTTTACTTTCGTTCCAATATCAACTTTTAATAGTTTTACGAAACTGCTCACTTTGGCGTATAAATCAACTTGTTGGAAACCCGTTAATTCAGCAGGTAAACGCAATTCTGTAGTCAGTTTTTCTTTTTCTAAAAGAAACGTTTCTGTTTTAGGTTCGATTTCAGCTTTTATCGTTTCTTCTTTTTTACAGCTGTTTAGAAAAAATAATGCTGCAAAAAACAGCGCGCTATATTGTATTTTATTTTTCATTTTTTGATTTTATATAATGAATATGTTTTAACTCTTTGGGATTAATTATTTTAACACATAGATACATAGTTTTTCTTTGTGTATAAAAGGCGTTTCACTTTTTTAAATAAACATAGCTACTATGTGTGAAAACTAGTTTTTTCTTTTACCTTTTTTTATTTAAAACTAAAATCTATGTTTCTATGTGTTAAAAAAAATAATTACACGCAACGAGTTATGACTTTCGACTTTATGACTTTATGATTTTCCAACTTTCGACTTACTTATTGATGAGATATAATGAATACTTTCTTTGTCTTCAGGATCTAAAGAAACAGATTGTGTCGTTGTTTTTTCTTGTGCCCAGGCAAAAATCTGCGGAAGGATTAATAATACGGCAAAAGTAGAAAATAAAAGTCCGCCGATAACCGCTCTTCCTAACGGAGAAACCTGATCGCCTCCTTCGCCGTGGCCAATTGCCATTGGCAGCATACCCGCAATCATCGCTACAGATGTCATGATAATCGGACGAAGTCTTAAAGCTGCAGCTTCACGTGCTGATTCTAAAGCATTTCCATTTATTTTTCGAAGCTGTTCGGCATTCGTAACCAGTAAAACGGCATTCGCAATCGAAACCCCAACCGACATAATGATTCCCATATACGATTGTAAGTTTAGTGTAGAACCTGTAATTGTCAGCATTAATAAGGCGCCTAAAACTACCGCAGGAACTGTCGTTAAGATTACTAACGAAACTTTGAACGACTGGAAATTAGCGGCCAACATTAAGAAGATTACAAAAACGGCAACCAATAATCCTGATTGTAAACTGCTTAATGTTTCAGTCAGTACAGTACTTAATCCAATTGGCGTGATAAACAAACCACGTGGTAATTCGCCAAGAGAACTAATTGTTCTGCCTACATCTTTTGTAGCCGTACCTAAATCGGTTTGGTTGATGTTTGCAGTAACGGTAATGTACGGCATGGCCCCTAAATTGTCATTTTCACCACTTACAAATCCGGGTGTAATTTTGGCAACGTCGCTTAAAACAGGACGAAGCGAGTTTCTCAATAACGGAATTTCTCCAATATCGGTTTTACTTTTCATCTGGTTCAACGGAACCTGAACCTGAACGTTGTATGATAATCCTGCTCTTTCATCGACCCACATATTTTTATCGGTGTATCTTGATGATGAGGTTGAAGCGACAAGCGAACGCGAAATATCGTTCATGTCTACGCCCAATTCTGCTGCACGAGTTCTGTCAATATCAATATTCATTGCTGGATAATGAATAGGCTGTCCGATTTGAACGTCTCTGAAATACGAAATCGCTTTTAGTTTGTCAACAATTTGATTCGCGTATAATTCGTTTCGTTTTTTGTCTTTTCCTGCAATTCGAATTTCGATTGGAGTAGGAGAACCTTGGCTTAAAACTTTATCCGTTAATTCAATTGGTTCAAAAGAAACTTTAGTGTCTGGCAGTAATTTTTTTAATCTTGCCCTGAACTCGTCTTTAAACTCATCCATATCGGCATGATAATCTTTTAAACTTACTTGAAATACCGCTTCATGCGAACCTGCCATGAACAAATAAATCGGGTTGATGGAGAATAAAGACGGGTGCTGTCCAACATACACAGAAGATATTCCGATATGTTCTGGCCCAACCATTTTTTTCAATTCTTTTAACGTAATTACAGCTTGTTCTTCTGTTCTTTCTAAACGCGTTCCGTCTGGAGCACGAAGTCGCAGTTGAAACTGGCTTGAATTGGTTTTAGGAAATACATCTTTACCGATAAAAGTAATTAATACAATTGCTAAAACCGTTGCAGAAACTAAATAAACAATACTGGTTGCTTTTTTATGAACGAATAATCGATCCAGCGTTCTCATAAAGCGGATTCTAAAACGCTCAAAAGCACCTATTTTTCCATCGTTGTTTGTATCGTCTTTTTCTACATAGTTTTTTTTCTGCGTAATAAGCTCTCTTTCAGATTCTGGAGTTAAGCCGCAGGCATTAAATTCAGCTTCATCATCTGTAATTTCAGGCGTATGATCGTGTTTTGGATGCGCTTTCATTAACCAGTTGGCCATTACAGGCACAAAAGTCTGCGATAATAAAAACGAAATTACCATAGAAAATCCGATTGCTAAAGCCAAAGGCAGAAACAACGCGCCTGGAATACCAACCATTGTAAATGCTGGTGCAAATACGGCAAGAATACACAACAAAATCAATAATTTTGGTAAAGCAATTTCCTGACAGGCATCCCAAATGGCGAGTGCTTTTGGTTTTCCCATGTCGAGATGCTGGTGAATATTTTCGATCGTAACCGTACTTTCATCCACCAAAATACCAATTGCCAAAGCCAATCCTGATAGCGACATTAAGTTGATCGTCTGCCCAAATAATTTCAGGAATAAAACTCCTGAAATAATCGAAATCGGAATCGTTAAAATTACGATTAACGCGGCACGTCTATCTCCTAAGAATAATAAAACCATTAACCCCGTTAAAACCGCACCGATAATTCCTTCGGTAATTAAACTTTTAACCGAGTTAATTACATAGACCGACTGGTCAAATTCGTATGATAATTTTACGTCTTCGGGTAATGTACTTTGAATTTTAGGAAGTTCTGATTTTAATTTCTGAACCACATCCCAAGTCGAAGCATCTCCTGCTTTTGCAATACTGATGTAAACCGAACGTTTTCCGTTAACCAAAGCATAACCCGCAGTAATATCGGCACCATCTTTTACAGTCGCTACATCGCCCAATTTTAAGTTTTGAACGCTTCCTTTAAATAACGGAATGTTTTCAAAATCCTTAACTTCTTTAATTGTATTGTTGGTTGGCGTGATATAATTTTTGTCGCCCATTCGCACGTTTCCGCCCGGAGCCGTCTGGTTGTTAACACGAATCGCTTCTACAACTTGATCTGGTGTCATATTATGCGAACGCAGTAAATCTGGGTCAACGTTAACCTCAATTGTTCTTGGGCTTCCGCCGAAAGGTGCCGGAGACAATAATCCAGGAATCGAAGTAAACGAAGCACGAACATAAACATTGGCTAAATCTTGTAATTCGTTGTTTGAACGTATTTTACTGCTCAAAACCAATTGCCCGATTGGCAGTGAAGAAGCATCAAAACGAATAATAAACGGAGGCTGTGTTCCCGGAGGAAATGCCGCCTGAATCCTGTTCGAAAGCGAACTCAACTCAGCTGCCGCCTGCGCCATATTGGTGTTTTCATAATAGGTTAATTTCATGATCATTAACCCCTGAATATTTTTAGTTTCTACCGATTTTACACCATTGGCAAAAGGCAGAATGTTGACGTAAGTCTTGGCAAAATAAGCTTCCATCTGGTCTGGTGTATAACCTCCAAAAGGATGCGCAATATAGATAACCGGCAAATTCATTTTCGGTAAAATATCTACCTTAATGTCTTTGATGGCACCAATTCCGAAGAAAAATAGACCCGCAACCAATACTAATATGGAAATGGGTTTGCGGAGTGCAAAACGTATTAAATTCATTTGGATCTAATTAAAATTCATTTATAAATAAGTCAAAATTGCCCGTTGCAGCAACTTTCAGCAAAAACGACTGCCATACATTATTGTTGACAATATCACGATCAATTTCCGCACGATTCAAAACATACATTGTTTGTGTTAAATCAGTTAAGTCGGTTAAGCCGTTTTTGTATAAAGTCGATTTTTGCAAATAAGCTCTTTTTGCCGCATCAACCTGAATAGGTGCTTCGGCATAATTTTCTAAAGTAATTCTGATCTTATCTTCGGCAAAATTCAGCTGCGATTTCAATTCTCTATCCGCCTGATTGTATTCTTCCTGCAAAGCTTGAGAAACAAATTTCTGAGCGCTGACTTGTTTGCTGGATCTAAATGGCGTGGTTAAATTCCATGTAATTCCAACGCCGATCAAATAGTTTGTACGATCTGGATTTACGCCGTCCCAATAATTTCTGCTGAAAGCATTTTGGTCGGTTGCGTAACTATTTTCAAATCCGGAAGCTCTGGTTTGTAAAACACCAAAAGCACTCATGGTTGGGTAATAAAAACGTTTGAATAATTTAACCTGCTGGTTGCTGTAATCAATTCTCGTTTTATAGAATTGCAATAACGGATGCAGACTGTCATTTGCCGCATTTCCTTTAATTAGTTCTTTTGGAATCTGAGTTACAAAAAGAGTATCGGTAACAAAATCCTGCGGTGCAACACCCATCAAGTCAACTAATTTGTTGTTTTGTTCTTTAACGAAATTTCTAGCTAGGTTTAAAGCAATTTTAGCTTTAGAAACTTCTGCAGTTGCCAATGTAGAATCGACGCCTGCCAATAATCCGTTTTTAACTCTGGCAGCGGCTGTCTTTTTGAAAACCTCTGCACGCTCCAGATTTTTTTGCTGCGAAATCAGTAATCTCTGACTTGCCAGTAAATTTAAATAAGCTGCAGAAATTTTGATTTCCTGCTGGAATTTTTCCTGCTCTAAATCTTTTTCTTTGGCCTGAACATCAATTTTAGTCAAATTGATTTTTTCTTTGGCTTTTCCAAAAGTGAAAAAATCCCAGTTCATGTTGACCAGATAAAGTGCGCCAAATGCTGAGTTCCAGTTTTGTTCAGGTAACGGAAGTCCTGATGAAGCAACTCCAAGTCCTCCAAAACCATAAAGCGGTCCGTTTTGTCCGTTTACAGTTCCGTAATCTTGCTGCGCCGACAAATTTAAGTTGGGCAGATAATCACGACGAGATTGTTTTAGAGTCTCTTTTGATGCATTGGTGTAATTGGTTTTTGCTCGGATGGAACCGTAGTTTTCAAGCCCAGTTTTTACTGCTTCTTTTAAAGAAAGGGTTTGAGAGTAACCGATTGAGGCAAAAATCAATAAAAATAAAAAGGTAATTTTTTTGAAATACATAAACTCAAGGTGTGATATGAAATGTTTTTGATGAAACAAATTTATTTCTCTTACGCTGATAAAAGTCATGTTAAGTGATGTACTGCACTAGTAAATGACGAATTGAATTTGTCATTTTTTGAAAAAATTAATTAAATATTTGTTCGTACTTTGTACCCTATTTCAAAATTAAGAATGAACAAAAAAATCGATAACATATTGGATAACAAATGGTGGCAGGAGGTTGCCGTTGTCCTTTTTTCATTTACAATTTATACCTTAAAAAATGATTGGATGTTATTTAGTTCCTTCATTTCTATTTTAATGGGTATATTTTTCTACTGCATTTTGTACATGCATGCCCAATTTAACCGCTTCTTTCTCCTTCCCATTTTATTCAAAGCAAACAAACCTTTTACGTATATCATATTGACATTGTTTGGCGTTTTTGTGTTTTCTGTCGTATTGTACGAAATCACAATGCTGGATATGTTTGCCAAATGTCATTTGTATCAAAATTCACATCAAAGAAGTTACGCTTATCAATTAGCCAGTGTTTTAGGAACTTTAGTCTGTATTCTGAGTCCTATAATTGTTTTTAAGTTTTATCGTATCCACAGAAAACAAACCGATGCGGCTTTATTGTTCAATCAAATGCAGTTAAATTCTTTGAAAGGACAATTGAATCCGCATTTTTTGTTCAATACTTTTAATACACTTTACGGAATCAGTCTTCAATTTCCAGACCGAACACCAGATTTGATTATGAAAGTTTCACAGCTCATGCGTTATCAGCTGGAAAGTAACGGCAAGCAATTTGTGTCTCTGGAAGACGAATTAGAATTTATAAACAGTTACGTACAGCTTGAAAAAGAACGAGTTGGCTATCGATGTGATATTACATTTGATTCTAGTATTGACAACGAAAATGCTTATAAAATTTCGCCAATGCTTTTAATTGCATTTGTTGAAAATGCCTTTAAACACGGAACTTGTGCAATAGAAAACTGCTATGTAAAAATCAGCATTTCGGTTAAAGAAGGATTATTACATCTGCATGTTACCAATTCGATTCCGAAGAAAAATGATGTGATTTCAACTAAAATCGGCTTAAAAAACACAATCGAACGTTTGAATTTAATTTATGGAAAAGACTATAAATTAGATATTCAAGACGATAAACAGACTTATATTGTTGATTTGGAAATACAACTTAAAAAGTTTGTAGGATGAGAGAAGCAAAAAAGTGCATTATTGTAGACGATGAACCAGCGGCGCATTATGTTTTGGCGAATTATATCAAACAGAATCCGCAGTTAGAATTGGTTTTTCAAGGTTATAATGGCATTGAAGCAATGAATTATCTCAGAGAAAACACGGTTGATTTGATGTTTCTGGATATTAATATGCCTGAAATTTCTGGAATGGAACTGCTGAAGATTCTTCCAACACATCCAAAAACTATTTTAACAACCGCTTATTCTGAATTTGCTTTAGAAAGTTACGATTACGGCGTAATTGATTATCTGCTGAAACCAATTTATTTTCCAAGGTTTTTAAAAGCAATTGATCGATTTTTTGCCACAGAAAATGGAAAGCAAAAAGCAGAAGAAGCTATTAATTCGGTTAACGTAAAAGTCGACGGCTATTTGATGAATATCGAATTGGATCAGCTTTTGTTTGCGCAGAGTTTTGGCAACTACGTAAAGCTGCACACGACAAAAAGAACTTATCTGGCATCAATTACAACAACTGAATTTGAGAAATGTCTGCCAGAAAAGAGTTTTATGCGCATTCATAAATCGTATATAGTTGCTTTGGACAAAATTGAGGTAACCGAAAAAGATTTTGTGATCATTAAAAATGAAAGAATTCCAATTGGAATTACCTATAAAAGAGAGCTGACGGATAGATTAAAGAAAGTTTAAGCGTTTATTTTTAAGTTTTTTAGTGATAAATAAAAGACTGCTTACCAAAAAAAACAAATACTACATACTTGAAGAAAAAGTAGTACTTTTAATACGTGATTTAAAGTTTAATTTAAAAATGAAGCCATGAAGAACGTGTTTTTGACTTTTACTTTTTTATGCACCAGTTTTCTACTTGCGCAGGAAGGAACTACTATGAAAAAGGTAGTTACACCGCCAGAAAAGGTGAAGCTTGCTTTTGAAAAAGAATATCCTGGTAAAACGGCTGTTTGGTCGGAGGAATATGTTGGAGATGATAATGATGAAATTCGGTACGAGGCGAAATACAATGTAAATAATACCACAAAAGCATTGGCTGTTTATGATAATTTAGGGAATATGAAAGCTTATGAGCTGCAGATTCCGTTGAGCCAGCTGCCGCCAAAAGCACAAGCTTATTTAAAGAAAAATTACGCTGCTAAAGCTATTCGCGAAATTGCCGTTGTTGTAGATTATAAAAAAGTGACGACCTACGAGGTTGGAATAGAAAAAGATTCCAAATTCTATGATATTCAGTTTGATAAAGATGGAGGTTTTAATGTGATAGTAGAAAAAAATTAATTTTGTAGGAAAAATATATATTTTTTGTTTAGTTTTATATTTTAATTTAAACCTAAATATGAGAAATATTATTTTGTTTGCCTTTGTGGTTTGCAGCAATTTTTTAATAGCTCAAAACGGAATTTTACTGCCGCCGGAAAATATTAGAACAGCTTTTGAAAAGCAATATCCAAAAAAGAAACCAATTTGGGAGGTAGAATACAGTAGTAAAAATGAAGATGTTATTTTTGAAGCAAAATTTAATGAAACACCAAAAATAGCAGCTTTTGCAAGATATGATAAAAACGGAAATTTTAAAGCTTATAAAGCACAAACAATACTAACCAAACTGCCAAAAAAAGCACAAGTTTATCTCAAAGAGAATTATCCTGTTAAGTCGTTAAGACAGTTTTTTTCTGTTGTAAATGATTTAAATGTAAAAAGTTACGAAGCCAGCCTGATTAAAGATTCAAAATTTTATAATATAATTTTTGATGAGGATGGCGAATTTTATAAAAGAGTCCAAATTAGGTAAACTTCTTACTAATTCAAATATATTTGAAATGACAAACCCGATAAGTTTTTAACGCTTATCGGGTTTTGTTTTATGGGGGAAGAAATTAAAAATTAAAAATTAAAAATTAAAAATTAAAATTCCACTAATCATCAACCAGTAGAAACATTAACCATTAACCATTCACCATTCACCATTCACCATTAACAATTCACCATCAACATTAAAGCATCATTCCGCCAGAAACTTCAATGCGTTGTGCATTTACCCAGCGCGCTTCTTCAGAACATAAAAAAGCTACGACACCACCAATATCGTCAGGTAGACCAACTCTTCCTAGAGCAGTTACAGAAGCTATTTGCTGATTCATTTGTTCATTATCACGAACCACTCCGCCACCAAAATCCGTTTCGATTGCTCCAGGAGCAACAACATTTACTTTAATTTTTCTAGCGCCTAATTCTTTTGCCTGATATTTAGTTAAAGTTTCAATAGCACCTTTCATAGCTGCATAAGCTGCATAACCTGGAAACGAAAATCTTGCTAGACCAGTGGAAATATTTACTATTCCGCCGCCGTCATTCATTACATTTAATCCTTTTTGAGTTAAGAAAAACGGACCTTTAAACTGAATATTGGTCAATTGATCAAACTCATCTTCAGTTGTTCCAATAAATGAATTGTGAATTCCGATTCCAGCATTGTTTACCAAAAAGTCGAATTTATCTGTTTTAAAAGTGTCTTTTAGAACTTCAGAAACATTTGAGAAGAACGAATCAAAAGTTCCAGATTCAGCCACATTTAATTGAAGCGAAGCCGCTCTCTGACCTAAATTTTCGATTTCTTTTACCACCAAATCAGCTTCGTCTTTTTTACTATTGTACGTGATAATTACATCAATCCCTTTTTTAGCAATTGCAATTGCCATATTTTTTCCTAAACCTCGGCTTCCGCCTGTAACTAAGGCTATTTTTGTATTTACTGCCATTTTTTTATTGTTTATTGTTTATAGTTTATTGTTACTGTTGCTGTCAGTCTGAGCAAAGTCGAAGACCTTTGTGTTATGAATATCCTTCGAATACGCTTGGGAGGACAAAGCGTTTTGTTCTATTCTTTTAACACATAGAAACATAGTTTTCATTTTGAGATGAAAAGATTATTAAAAGAAACTAGTTTCTAACACATAGCTGTTTAACTGCATTGCTATGTTTACTTAAACAAATGAAATGCCTTTTAACGTTTTACAATATCTATGTTTCTATGTGTTTAAATTTAAAATTTAAAGTTATAAATTAGAATGCAAAGCCTCAAATGATGCCTTTAGTTCCGGAACACTTGCATTTAATCTCATTTCACTTTTTCCAAAAGTAAGTTCTGTTCTGCCTTCTTTTAATTGTTCAAAGATAGATTCGATAAAGCTGTTTACACTTGGATGCGCATCGTGTAATCCCACGCCGCCCAGATCTGTATTTAGTGCCGGCGGAATAATTTCTATTACTTCGATATTTTTCGCTTTTAATAAATGACGAAGTGAAATTGTAAACGAACGGAAAAATGCCTTTGTAGCAGAATATACAGGAACTTTTGCAAAAGGAGAAAATGCTAATCCAGAAGTTACATTCATAACTGTTTGTAAAGATTTCAACTCAATAAATAAAGAAGTTAAATGTAAGGGAGCTTCTATATTCGTAGTAATTTCTGATTTCATACTTTCGTAAAAACCAGCATCTGATACAGAAATCCATTTTTGAATTCCAGCATTATTAATTAGTACGTTTAAATCTGGATGATTCTCAGAAATCCATTTGTAAAGTTCGATCCTTTCTTCTTCTAAGGATAAGTCGCAGACTTTAGTTACAACCGAAGAGAATTTTGCTTTTACTTCATTTAAAACAGATTCTCTTCTGCCGCAGATTATAACAGTATTATTTTCCTGAATAAATCGTTCTGTTAGTCCAAGTCCGATTCCGCTTGCACCGCCTGTAATTAAAATTTTATTGTTTGATAAATTCATCTTTTTGATCTTTTAAATTGATAAGACAAAGGTAGGGTGGAAGTAGAATCGCGAAGTTGTAAATATCAAACCGATGTTTGCGAAATTCAAATCAGAGGCTGAAAATTTCAAATTTTTTAAATTCCAAAATCCAATTCTCATTTTATGTCTTTTTGAGCGAATTCGAAAAATGTATTGTAAAACACTCTTTCTCGATGCGGCATGCGATCCTTCGACTTCGCTCAGGAAGACATTCGGCACGCTAAACTTTGTCAAAGCTTCAAACTTTTACAAAGTTCTACCAAACCTGAAACCTGAAACAAAAAACTAACTCCTAAAAGCCAAAGGCGTCAACGATGTTTGTTTTTTAAAGAAATTAGAAAAATGCGCCAATTCTTCAAAACCAAGAGAATAGGCTATTTCAGAGATATTCCAGTCTGTTTGTTTTAAAAGAATTTTGGCTTCGTTTGTTAATCTATTGCTGATCAATTCGGTTGTAGTTTTTCCGGTACTTTCTTTTAAAACCTTATTTAAATGATTAACATGAACCGATAATCGAGAAGCAAAATCTTTAGCAGTTCGTAGTTCTAACCGCTGATTTGGAGACTCAATAGGAAATTGTCTTTCAAGCAATTCAGCAAATAAAGAAGAAACTCTCGCAGCTGAATTATGTTTAGAATAAAGTGCTGTTATAGGCTGTAATTTTTGTCCGAAATGAATTAATTCTGCAACATAATTTCGGATTAAATCATACTTATAGGTATAATCAGAATTAATTTCTTTTTGTATTTTGTTGAAAATCAATGCGACATCTTCTACTTCTTCGTCGGATAATTGAAAAATAGGATAACCGTCTGAAGCAAAAATAGGAAGCTCGTCCAGATCGATTCCGCTTTTGTTTTTGGATAAAAATTCACTGGTAAAAACACAAAACTGTCCAGACTGGTTGGTGTCCTGCGGTAAATAGTTGTACGGAATTTTTGGCGTTGCAAATAACAATCCCTGCTTTTCTATATCGATTATTTTATCCGCATATTCGGCTCTGTTTTTGCCGCGAATTAAACTTATCTTATAGTAAGCTCTTCTATCATAAGGCATTCCAGGCTTTCCTTTCATGCGTTCCAGAAGTTCTTTAATATCAAAAACATTAAAATGACCAATTTCTTTTTGAATATCGTTTGGTAGAAGAGAAGTAGGATCAACAGTTGAGCCTTCGGTTATATCTTGATAAAATGAATCTAGGGATTTCATACTTTCGAATTGTAAAATTCAAATATACGAAAAAATAACTTCGTTAGTTTAACCGCAAAGAGCGCAAAGATTTACGCAAGGTTCGCAAAGAATAAAATAGCGTGCTTAGCGTATGTCCTTGCGCTCTTTGCGGTTAAAAAAGACTTCCTTGAATCAATTCTGGTTTTGGATTACTTCCAAAAGGAAAAGCATCAATTACAAAAAACTGTTTTGCTATGGGATCAAATTCTCTCAAAACAATTTCACTGCATAGAAAATTGAGATCAATTGTCGTAAAAAGTTCAGAAGCAATTTTAAGATTTTCAGGAGTTAACCTTCGTCCGATTGACATGTGCGGATCCTCGCTTTTTTTGAGTTTTAAGGATTTCAAAACCTGATGAATCTTTTGCATTATCGGTTTCAAATTTTTTAACGCATCTTCGTTAGGTGCAATGAAGAAAGCACCGCTATTTGGATAAGAATCAAAGTGGTTTAAAGATACTTGAAATGGAGTAAAAGTATCCGAAATTTGAAAAAGCTTTTGTTTGATAGAATCAAGCTGCGATTCATCGATCGTAAATTCACAAATGGTAATATGTGCTTCAGAATTACAGCTGTTGTACCAGTTGATTTTGCTTTTTAAAAAATCTTTCAATTTTTTGACAGGCTCAACTAATGTCTTAGAATAAAATACAAGCGAATATTTTTTTTCCATTTTTAGGACTTTGAATGACACAAATTTAGAATTTAAATTGTGCATTCAAAATCCTATAAAATTTATCTTTTTTAATTTTTAGTTTTTTTGATAACCCCCATAGTAATTTACAGGACTCCACTCTGGAATTGCTTTAGGTTTTTCAGCTGCAAAAGTTCTAAAATCATTATCGGCGTACACTACCTTTCCGTTTACAACTGTCAGTTTAGCTTCGATATTAAGAATATTTTCTTCAGAAGTAGTAAAATAATCATGAGAAAGAATAGCAAAATCGGCTAATTTATCTGCGGTAAGCATTCCTCTGTCTTTTTCGATATTGATTAACTGCGCACTTCCGTAAGTAAATAATTTTAATGCTGTTGATCGGTCTACAATGTTTTCATCACTCATGTATTTTAAACCGCCCAAAGTTTTTCCAGTTGTTAACCAGTACAAACCAACCCACGGATTATAGCTTGCTACACGGGTTCCGTCTGTTCCCATTCCAACTTTAATTCCCAATTCTAAAATTTTCTTTAAAGGAACTGTATTGGCTGCGGCGTTTTTTCCATATCTTTTAATGAAACTTTCACCTTGATACGCCATTCTATGCTGAATTGCTAATCCGCCGTTTAAAGCTTTTATGCGTTTTAAATTTTCAATAGAAACCGTTTCACCGTGATCAAAGAACCATAAAAGTCCATTTAGAGGAGTCTCTTTGTTGACGTCTTCAATAACATTTAAAAATCTTGTAATGCTTTCATTGTAAGTAGCATGAATTCTAAAAGGCCATCGGTTTTTTACCAGTAATGACAACACTTCTTTCAATTGTCCTTCCATTGCCGGACTTAATTCTGGTCTTGGTTTATCGAAGTTTTCAAAATCTCCAGCACTCATCACCAAATTTTCACCTGCACCCTGAACGTGATATTCTACTTTGTCAGAATGGTGATCGTCGTCGCAGCCTTCGCCAATTTCAACTGTCTGCATCCATTTGGTGTAATCATTAAGTTCTGTTCCAGCTTTTTGAGCAAACAAATAATAAGGCATTCTCACTGTCAAATCGCTGTCTTTGCATAAACCATTTGTTACGCCGTAATCGTCTGGAAAGTTTTGAAATCCGCCGCCTGCATCCATAATGGCAGTTACGCCCAGACGGTTCATTTCGGACATAAATTGTTTTGTCGAATTGAATTTTTCTTCTTCAGATAATTCTGGGAGCTTAGAAAGAGTAGAGTATAAGATAAAAGCATTTGGCTCTGCCACTAACAATCCTGTTGGATTTCCGTAGGTATCTTTTTCAATTAATCCCGCATTTGGATTCGGAGTATTGGCATCGATTTTTAAAGTTTCTAAACCCGCTTTGTTCAAATAAGCGTGTCCGTACAAGTGAAGAATAAAAGCTGGAACGTTTCCTGTTGCTTCATTGATTTCGGCTAAAGTTGGCAGTCTTTTTTCTTCAAATTGATATGCATTCCATCCACCAACAACGCGAACCCACTGCCCCTTTGGAGTTCGTTGTGCTTGTTCTTTTAGCATTGCCAAAGCTCTTTTTAAAGAACGAACGCCGTCCCAGCGTAATTCGGTATTATAGAATCTTCCCCCTCGGATAATGTGCATGTGAGAATCGAATATTCCAGGAATAATCACTTTTCCTTTGGCATCAATTACTGTGGTGTTCTTGTTTTTTAGTTTTAAGACTTCGTTGTTTTTTCCCGTTTTCAGGATTTTTCCATCGGCGACAGCCATAGCTTCGACAATTGTGTTTTTTTCGTCTAAAGTATGAATGACAGCATGATGAACGATTAGCGATGCCTTTTTGCCTTGAGCGAAAATAGGCAGGGAAATGATTAATAGAAATGCTGATATTTTATAGGAGAGTTGCATGGCTTAGTGGTATTTTTATATGGTTTTGAGTTGGTTTTAGTTAAAAGCTGAGAATTAAAAATTAAAAATCTGCTGCTCTTCGTGAAAAGCTATAGATTAAAATATTTTTTAATTTTTAATTCTCAATTTTTAATTTAAAATAAAATTAGTGTTTCAACATTTCATGAGCATATTGTACACCTACGCCATAAGCACCACCGTATTTTTTAACTAAATCGGTTACAGGTACATAAGTTTCCTGACGAGCCCAGTCACGTTGTAATTCTAGTAAATATTGTAATGCAGTTATTGGGTGAGCACCAGCCTGAACCATGCGCGTTACTGCCATTTCGTGAGCCTCTTTAGAGATATCACCACTTGCATCTGTAATTACATAAACATCATAACCTTCATTCATTGCTGATAAAACAGGTCCAACGATACAAACGCTTGTCCATAAACCGCCAAATACGATTTTCTTTTTACCAGTTGAAATAATGGCTTTGCGTGCAGGGACATCTTCCCAAGTATTCATTGTAGTACGGTCAATGTAATTTGACGTTTTTTGCGGATAAAATTCTTCGATTTCTCTAAAAACAGGTCCGCTGAATGATTTTTCGGCAACTGTTGTTACTATGGTTGGGACTTTAAATATTTTTGATGCGCCAGCTACAAGAGCGGTATTATTTCTAAGCTGATCTATTGGAATATTGCTCACGGCAAACGCCATTTGGCTTTCGTAATCAATTAGTACTAAAGTGTGATTGGCTGGATCTAATAATGCTGGACTTGGCTTTTGTGCGAATCCGATAAATGTTATGAATAAAAAAGCTGCGGTAAGGATTAATTTTTTCATGATAATGTGATTTTGTTGTGAATAAATGGTTTTTTAAAATATTTTTTATTTGATTTTCAGTATTTTGCATTCAAATTAAATGCCTTGTTTAGAGATGTTGATTTTTAAAGGATTTTGAAAAAAGGCAATAGAGATCCTAGCGATATATCGTCAATAAAAATTGGATATTCGTTAAAGTATTATCGTAAAGCTTTTAGTAAATTTTAAAAGAGAAAAATATGCGCGCCTAAATTTTTCCTTTTAAGTGTAAACGGTGAAGAATTTCAGATTTTAGTAATCCGCTGCCTCCTCCAAAATGTTCGATAACTTCTACGTCTGGCTGTGTTTTTATGCAGAAAGCTGTAAATTGTTTTTCGACATGATCTTCGATTCCGGAACTCAAAAGAACAACATCGATTTTGTGATTTTGAAAATATTCCTGAGCTTCTTGTTCATTGCTAAATGCGACTGCGTTCCAGTCATCATATGCATTTACAAGGCGAAGTAAAATGGCCAGTATTTCTTCGTTTTTTCCGAGTAATAAGAATTCAAGTGTTTTCATTTTTTCTAAGTTTCTGAGGTTCTGATCTGCTAAGGTTTTAAGTTTTTTTATTTAAAAATTAGTTTTGGCAGAACTTCTAATTTACTTTACAAATTTATTTCTTTCATTTTTGTTTCGACTTAATCTAGAATAAGAAAAGATTCTAAGTCTCGAATATATTTTCTCTTTTTTCTATTTCAATGTTAACAGAACTTGTAATTTACTCTGCAAATTTAAAAGTTCTACTATTGCTTCAACTTAATCTAGAATAAGAAACATTTTGTACTTTAAAAATTTTCCATTTTGAGTGCAGTTTTTAATAGAATTGTAATTTATAGTGCAAAGATAGGTTTCGAAGAAAAAACAGCTGTTAATCTAGGACAAGAACGGCGTGTTTAAGTGTTAATTTTACACTTTTTAATAAATAATCGATTATTATATGTGCAAAAGTAATGTTAAAGTTTTAAAGTTAGTTTATTGATAAACAGTTTGTTGTTTTGTTTTGATAGATAAAAAAGCGCTGTATTTCCTGTGATATGAGGAAAACCGTAAGGTTATTTGTCGTGCGGATTATAATTTTGACATATAGAAATTTGAAAACAATGACACTCTTTACCTTTTTAGATGTTATTTAGAATTTCTATAGAAAACTGTTTTTGGAGAAACGTTTTTTTAGAATTTAATTGACAGATTCATTTGATCGTGGGTTTTGTATAAATTTGGAATATACATTAATGTCAAGTTTTTAAGGGTTTTAAGATTAAGTCGACGGACATAATTTTAAGACCCTTTTTTTACTACAAAAGTGATAAAGCAATCAACCAAAATGGAATGATATCGGTATTGATTTTAAATTTTTGAGGAGAAAAACCGTAGTAACTTTTGAAAGCGGCGGAAAAATGCGAAACATCTTTGTAACCGCATTGGTAAGCCACATCGCTTACAGTTGCTTTACTTTGAAACAATTCTTTGGCGTGTTCCATCCTGAGTTTGATGATATAGCTTTTTACCGTTGTGCCAAAACAAGCTTTAAAACCTTTTTTGAGTTTGAATTCGTTTAGCGAAATAAGTCTCGAAAGTTCGGGGAGGGTAGGAGTGTTTTTGTAATCGTTCTCTAGTATTTTTTTTGCTTCTAAAAGTTTGTTGTAATCTTCGTTGTCAACTTCCTTTTTGGATAAAGGATTCAGAAATATAGCTTCGAGCTGATAAATCAGAAGTTCCTTAATTTTACTTTCAATATAAATTCTCTTCAAAGTGCCTTTGCGTGTACAGTTTTTAATTTCGTGAATTACCCATTGAATTGCAGGTGTAAAAGGCAGATATTTAGAAGTTAAATAACTCGACTGCTTATTGAGAATATTCTTTGAAAATTTTTCATGAAGCTGCCAGTCTTCATTAATTATATTGTAATAGAAATCTTTTGAGAGAACAATTGATAAATAATTAGTTGGTGTAAAAGCCGGAATTGTAAAAGTGGCGTTAAAATTATGGGTATAAAAAATGTTGTGGGTATTTTCTTTAGAATACTTTTCGCTTTCTAGTTCGTCGATGTGTGTTTCTACATTACTGTTGTAAATAAAATTCATTATAACAGATTCTTCGTCAATTTCAAAAACAACCGTTTTAGAACTAGAATAATACATTTGAGTATCAATTAAAACCAAGCCTTCGGTAATGAGATGTCTGCTTGTAATTTTCTCTAAATCTTTGTTTTCTATGTTGATATTTTCTTCAGTCAGTATACTTTTTGGGTAATATTTATCTCCAATTTGAATTTTAATTATTGGAGTTTCCGGCGCTAAAAGGGTGGCTGTGATTTTCAAAATTTAATCCGTTTTTACAAAATAATAATCCGTTTTTCCCTAACTTTTTTAAAGCAGTTGAGAGTACTTTTGCGTCAAAGTTATTTATAATTAGTCTAATTAAAAATATGTCAACTCAAAAATTTTTATTTTTTATTTCATTTTTCTGCTCTTCATTCTTTGCATACTGCCAGCAAAATCAAGGTGTAACGGTAAGTGGACAAGTCGTTGAAAAATCTGGACAGACAGTCCCGTTTGCAACAATAGTTATCGAAAAAACAGATTTAAGCATAATTTCCGATGAAAATGGAAATTTCACTTTTAAAAATGTTAAGCCTGGAAAACATACCTTAAAAATTTCCGCAATCGGTTTTTCAAACTTTAAAAAAAATATAGAAGTTTCTGATATAAACATAAATATTCCAGTTCAGTTAGAAAGTGAATTACAGGAGTTAGAAAGCGTAACTGTACTTGGACGAACACAAACCGAAAAAGTAAATAAACAAGCTTACAGCGTGACGGCAATTGATGCTAAAAAATTACACAATTCAACACTCGATTTATCTCATGCCTTAGATCGTGTTTCTGGAGTTCGTAACCGCGAAGCAGGAGGAGTTGGTTCGAGATCTGAACTTTCTATAAACGGATTTTCGGGTAATCAGATCAAAGTTTTTATTGACGGAGTGCCAATGGATAATTTTGGTTCTTCGTTTCAAATGAATAATATTCCAATCAACCTCGCCGATCGTGTGGAAGTTTATAAAGGAGTTGTGCCAATCTGGCTGGGCGGAGATGCTCTTGGAGGTGCAATTAATATTGTGACTAACAGCAAGCCAAGAACTTTTGTAGATGCCTCTTATTCTTTTGGATCTTTTAATACGCATCGTTCTAGTATCAACGCAGGCTATACGGCAAAAAGCGGATTCACAACAGAAATCAATGCTTTTCAAAACTATTCAGATAATAATTATTGGGTAAACGTAGATGTAGCCGACTTAAATACGGGAGCCTATTTCCCCAATCAGCGTGTGAGACGTTTTCATGATAAATACCGCAATGAAACCGTAATTGTAAATATTGGTGTAACAGGAAAAAAATACGCCGATAAATTAATGATTGGTTTTACTGGAGGCGAAAATAAAGCTGATATTCAGACCGGTGCAAGAATGGTTAGCGTTTTTGGAGAAATCTACAGAAGAGGAAGTATTGTTATGCCGACTTTGAAATATCAGGTTAAAGATTTATTTACCAAAGGTCTTAATGTTAATGTGACGGGTAATTACAATTTTGGATTCGAACAAAATGTAGATACAGTTTTTAGAAGATACAATTGGTTTGGAGATTACAAACAGTATGAAGGTACTGGCGGAGAAAGAAGCAGAACACTTCGTAAGTTTTATAATAATAATGGTGTAGCGACAGCAAATGCAACCTACACGCTGAATGAGAGACACTCATTTATGATCAATAACACTTTTAATACTTTTGACCGTAAAGAAAGTGACGAATTAGTTCCTGAATCTTTGGTATACAAACAGCCCAAAAAGACACAAAAAAATGTTTTAGGTTTAGGGTACAAACTGGATTATAATGAAAAGTGGAGTACTTCTTTATTCTTAAAAGATTATTCATTAAAAACTACTTATTCAAGAAGTTACAATCCTTCTGGAAATGCAGGCGATATTGCCTATCAAAAATATGTTGACAATACTTCTACAACTGGCTACGGTGCCGCGACGAGTTATTATATAAAACGTAATCTTCAGGTAAAAGCTTCTTTTGAGAAGAGTTACAGACTCCCGACTCCTGAAGAAATCTTCGGAAATGTAAATGATAATTTAGAAGGAAATCTGGCTTTAAAACCAGAAACTAGTAACAATTTTAATATTGGAGCAAGTTATCAAACGAGTTTTAATGTAAAAAATGCACTGTCATTTGATGTGAATCTTTTACATAGAAATGCAACAGATTTTATTCGTCCTACCTTGAATAATAATCAAACGATGACTACGAATGTCAATCAAGGCAAAGTAACCAATTATGGTATTGATGGGGAAATAAGATATTCATATAGCAACCGCTTTACAGCTGGTATCAATACAACGTATCAGAATATTAGAAATATGACTGAATATGAGCCAAATCAAAATTATGTTTCTCCTTTTTACAAAGACAGAATTCCAAATATGCCATTTCTTTTTGGAAATGCCGATGCAACCATATTCTTTAACAATCTATGGAAAAAAGGAAATAATTTATCTGTTGGCTACAATTTACTTTATGTCCATACTTACTATTTGTCTTGGCCAAGTATGGGAAGCAAGGATAGTAAATTAGAAATTCCGCAGCAGTTCAGCCACGATTTGAATGCAGTATATACGCTTGCTAACGGAAAGTATAACATTGCCTTTGAATGTAAAAACTTCTTGGATAATAAACTTTACGACAACTTCTCCTTGCAAAAACCAAGTAGAGCTTTTTACATCAAACTTAGATATTACTTCAGTAAATCAAATAATTAATTTAATACAAACACCATATTTACAATGAAAAAAAGTACCAAATTAGCGTTATTATCAGCTGTATTAGCTTTTACAGCTTTTTCTTGCAGCAGTGATTCAGATAAACCAGAAGACACAACAGGTGGAGGAACAGATACTGGAAAAACTAAATATATTATAACTGCAACAACTGGAGCAGCAGGAATTGCAGATTATTTATTAACTGCAGACGATGTTACTACAGGAACTATCACAACGACAGGAAACGGATTGGAACAAGACGGAACGTACCGTTACTATATTACAGCACAAAACAACTTTTTTAGTTTACTTTACGGACAAGGAAATCCTGGAGCTGTAACAACTTACAACTTAAATGCAGAAGGAAAATTAGTTAAGAAATCTGATTTCCAAGCAGAAACTGTTCACGTATTTGCTGCCGTAAATAAAGATATTTTAACCATTAAAGTTCCAAGAAGTGGTGCTTCAATTGCTTCTATGTACAAAATTGATGCAGAGAAATCATTAATTACAGGTGAGGCACAACAAGATACTAAAGTATTGGCTAAAAATGGCGAAAGAGCTTTCTTTACCTGGGCAACTCAAGTAGGTGATAAAGTTTATATGCCATACATGAGTATTAAAGGTGACGGTGTAGATAACTTCGGAACTGTAAATCCAGATAGTACTTGGGTTGCGGTTTACAACTATCCAGAACTTAAATTAGAAAAAGTAATCAAAGATAACCGTACAAGTTATTTAGGAGCTTATTTTACAAACGGATTATTCCAAGACGAAAATGGAGATGCTTACGGGTTCTCTGGAGCTATCGCTACAAGTAATGCTGTTTTGACTTCTACAAAACCTTCTGCGGTTGTAAAAATCAAAAAAGGAACTACAGAGTTTGATCAATCTTACTTCTTTAATGTTCAGGAAAAATCTGGAGGATATAAAATTTCTTCTACTTCTTACATTTCAAAAGGTAAATTCTTATTGTTAATGTACGGAAATGTTGGAAAAAACAATGGTGCAGTTAAAATGGCTATTGCCGATGTTTACAACCAGACATTTACTTGGGTTACAAATGCACCTGCAACATTAACGTCTGTTACAAGCCGTTATAATATTACTTCTGAAGACGGAAATTCTGCAATTGTTGGTATCAATACTCCAGACGGAAACTGGATTTATTCTATCAATGGTTCAACAGCTGCAGCAACAAGAGGTATGAAAGTGGAAGGCGGACAAATTACTGCAATTCAGAAATTAAAATACTAATATTTTTTTACCGTAAGTCCTTATTCTTATATGGGGACTTACGGTTTTTTTATTTATCCAATTTATCTATCCAATTATGTTTTCTTTTTCAAAACCAAAACCCAATACTAAGAAAAAAAGTAAAAAATCGCTTTTTAAGCGTGTTATGGCATGGCTCCATTTGTGGCTTGGTCTGGCATCTGGAATTATTGTAGTGATTGTCAGTCTTACGGGCTGTATATATGTTTTCGAAAATGAAATTAAGGATTTTATTGAAGAATGGCGTTTTGTAAAGCCACAGGGAAAGGCATTTCTGCTTCCATCTCAATTGGTTACAATTGCAGATAAGAAAATGAAAGACAAACATGCAGCCAGCGTTACTTTTGGAGAAAAAGACGAAGCAGCTATTGTAGGTTATTTTGTGGAGAAAAAAGAAGAAAGCAGCAAAAGCGGGAGAGAAAGAGGTGAACGCAAACGAGACGATAAGAGAAAAAACTTTGCTAAAAATGAAAGTGTAAAAGCAAAGTCGGACTTAAAAGCGCAGCCGAATGAAAAAGGAAAAGAAAAAGGTAAAAAAGGAAAAGGCGGAAGAAGAAGCGGGACTTTTATAAGTGTTTATATGAATCCTTATACTGGGGAAATCCTGAATGTTAAAACCTTTTCTAGAGGAGAATCGCCAGATTTTTTCAGATGGATTTTAAACGGTCATCGTGCCTTATGGCTTCCGTATGATATAGGACGCCCAATTGTAGGAGTTGCGGTTCTGATTTTTGTTTTTCTTTTAATTTCTGGAATTGTTTTGTGGTGGCCTACAAAATGGATAAAATCAATTATAGATAAAAGTTTTAAAATAAAATGGGACGCAAGTTTTAAGCGCGTCAATTACGATTTACACAATGTGTTCGGATTTTACAGCTGTATTTTTCTGTTTTTTATTTCCGTAACTGGTTTAGTATGGAGTTTTGGCTGGTGGAGCAAATCATTGTACTGGGTAACTTCAGGTGGAACACCATTGACAGAAAATCGCGAATCACCAAAATCGGATACAACTAATGTTAAGGCATTTAATATTACAACGGCCGATAAAGTATTGTTGAATATTAAAAAAGAAAACCCTCAGGCAGCGGGAATCATGATCAGTATTCCTTCTAAACCTGCTGATCCTATTGGTGCATTTGTTTACAAGCAAAGACATACTTTTTATAATATGGACCGCTATAGTTTTGATCAGCAGACTTTGAAAGAGATTTCCATTAAAACGCCTTTTTCTGGGAAATATATGGAAGCCAATATTCCAGATAAGATCCGAAGAATGAATTATGATATTCACGTAGGAAGCGTTCTTGGTTTGACAGGTAAAATTATTGCGTTTCTCGCTAGTTTAATTTCTGCCAGTTTACCTATTACCGGATTTATTATTTGGTGGGGAAAACAAAAATTTGGCAAAAAGAAAACGCCTGCAGCGAAACAAAAAACAGCCAGTAAAGTAATTCCTGCTCCGAAATTGAAAAGAAACGCAGCAGAAGAAGTTACTGCTTAAAATAAAAAAATGGTTTTTTAAATTCCTTTTTGTTTTTTTTTTTGATCAAAAGGCAAAACTTGTAAAAGTTTTGCCTTTTTTATTTTTTATTTATAACCATTAGCTTTTAGCCATTCTACACAATCTCTTGTCCAGAATTTACTAGTGTCATTTACTCCTAATCCAAAACCGTGGCCGCCTTTTTCATATAAATGTAACTCCGCTTTAACTCCGTTCTTTTTAAGTGCCAAATAATAATTAATACTGTTTTCTGGTATAACAACTGTATCATCTGTCGCATGAATTAAGAATGCTGGAGGCGTTTGAGACGTAACTTTCTTTTCATTTGAATAAGAATCAATTAAATCTTGTGACGGATTATTGCCCAGTAAATTAGTCTGCGAACCTTTATGCGTAATTTGATTTTCCATTGAAATAACAGGATACATTAAAAGAGAAAAATCGGGGCGCGCGCTAACTTTATATGTAGATTCATAAACTTTATCATCATAGTGAGTAGATAGAGTTGAAGCTAAATGACCTCCCGCAGAAAAACCTAAAATTCCAATCTTATTCGGATCAATATTTAATTTTGCTGCATTTTGTCTTACATAACGAACTGCCTCTTGGACATCTTGTAACGGACCAACATTTTTATTCTTCATAATCAAATCGTTCGGGAGACGGTATTTTAATACAAAAGCCGCAATTCCCAGGCTGTTGAACCATTCGGCTACTTTTGTTCCTTCTTTATCAAAAGCTAAATGCATATAACCTCCGCCGGGACAAATGATTACCGCAGTTTGATTGGGCTTTGCATCTTTAGGAATAAAAATACTTAAGGTTGGAATGGTAACCTGAGTTGTACTTTGCAGTTTTCCGTCAGTAATACTTTCTTTTTCCTTATAATCTGCTGCTTTTATTTCATTTGGAATTTTATTCCATAACGGAATTACCTGATTCTGTGCACTGCTGGAAAATATTCCAGAAAGCAGTAGAAAACCCAAAGTAATTCCTCTTAATAGTTGTGTTTTTTTATTTTTCAATTTATTTTGTAATTATTTGATTTTTAAATACTTATTTGCTTTTGTTGTGAAAAATGCAACCGTTTGTTCGAAAAAGTAAAATTAGAATAAAATTGATTGGAAAGACATTTCAAACAGGACAATTTTACCCCATAAAAAGGATGAATTTCACCTCTTAGCTTTTAACAAATATATTGTTTAATGTGTAATTTTGTATTCTTTTTTTTATGTAATATGTTTATTTAAATAGTTAAAATAATTTTTTATACAATTTATTTGGATTGTAGAGATTAAAAACTATATTTGTGCAATCGATTACATTATTTCTTTCAGTGAATGTTAAAATATTGATTTTAACATTTTTAAATAGAAGTAAATGCTATAGGTTGAGATTACCAAAAATTACAAAACTATAATACCCACTTACTATGAATCAAACCGAAACTGTTGCCGTGAATGAGAATGTCAAATCTACAGGAAAATACCGTTGGAGTATTTGTGCATTGTTGTTTTTTGCAACTACAATTAATTATTTGGACAGACAAGTACTTTCGCTGACTTGGAGCGATTTTATCGCGCCAGAATTTCATTGGACCAATAATGATTACGGAAATATTACAGCGTTGTTTTCTATTTTTTATGCAGTTTCGCTATTGTTCGCAGGAAGATTTGTGGACTGGTTAGATACAAAAAAAGGATTTCTTTGGGCAATCGGGATTTGGTCTGTAGGGGCTTGTCTTCATGCATTTTGCGGTATCGCAACTTCGGGAATTATTACAGGCGAATGGTTTGTAGGGTTTCATGGTTCGAAAGAAATAATCAGCACTATAAGTGATACTGCATTGGTAATCAATGTGAGTGTTGCTCTTTTTATTTTCGCCCGTTTTGTTTTGGCAGTGGGTGAAGCTGGAAACTTTCCCGCAGCAATTAAAACTACAGCAGAATATTTCCCTAAAAAAGACAGAGCTTTTGCAACTAGTATTTTCAATGCTGGTGCAACTGTAGGAGCTTTAGCGGCGCCAATTACAATTCCTTTTATTGCAAAGTCATTTGGCTGGGAAATGTCATTTATTATTATTGGAGCTTTAGGATTTGTCTGGATGGGATTCTGGATGTTTATGTACGATAAACCAGAAAGACATTCAAAAGTAACAGCAGACGAATTAGCTTATATTCAGCAAGATGATATTGCCGATAGTAAATTAGTGGGTTACGTTCCTGAAACGACTACAAAAGTATCTTTGTTAGAATGCTTTAAATACAAACAAACTTGGGCATTCGCATTCGGAAAATTTATGACAGATGGTGTTTGGTGGTTCTTTTTATTCTGGACACCGGCATATTTAAGTTCTGTTTACGGAATGGATTCTACACAAGCTGCCTTACCATTGTTTGTTTTATACATGATTACTTTATTGTCAATTATCGGCGGATGGCTTCCTACTTATTTCGTAGAGAAAAAAGGAATGAATCCATACGAAGGAAGAATGAGAGCGATGTTGATTTTTGCATTTTTTCCATTGTTAGCATTGATTGCACAGCCTTTAGGATATATTAGTTACTGGATTCCAGTGATCATTATTGGTATTGCTGGTGCAGCGCATCAATCTTGGTCGGCAAATATTTTTACAACCGTTGGAGATATGTTTCCTAAAAAAGCAATTGCAACCATTACGGGAATCGGAGGTTTAGCAGGTGGAATTGGTTCGACATTAATCAATAAAGGATCAGGAGTTTTGTTTGATCATGCTAAAGAAACAGATATGGTTTTCATGGGATTTAAAGGAATTGAAGCTGGATATTTTATCATCTTCTCAATCTGTGCAGTTTGTTATTTAACAGGCTGGATTGTAATGAAAACATTGGTTCCAAAATACAGACCGATTACAAATCTCTAACCAAGATTTCTCAAAACTAACTAACCAACCTAAACCAAAACCACATCATGAACCAAGCTAACGCAGCAATAGGAAAATACCGTTGGACTATTTGCAGTTTAGTGTTTTTTGCTACAACTGTCAATTATCTGGATAGAAATGTAATAAGTTACCTTCGGCCCTTTTTAGCAGAAGCTTTTCACTGGACACCAGAGCAGGAAGTAATTGATTATTCTAATATCGAATTAGCTTTTAAAATAGCTTATGCTTTGGGAATGCTGGTTGCAGGTGGAATTATTGATAAGTTAGGAACAAAGTTAGGTTATGCAATTGCAACCGGATTATGGAGTTTAGCGGCAATTGGACATGCACTGGCAACAGGAACAGGCGGATTTTTAATCGCACGTGTTTTTTTAGGAGTAACAGAGGCAGGAAACTTTCCGGCAGCGATAAAAGCAACAGCTGAATGGTTTCCGCAGAAAGAGAGAGCTTTAGCAACGGGGATTTTCAATTCAGGAAGTAACATTGGAGCTATAATCGTACCTTTAACTGTCCCTTTTATTGCCGAAAAATATGGATGGCAGTGGGCTTTTATTTTAACTGGAATAATTGGTTTTGTCTGGCTGGTTCTATGGTTTGTATTTTATGAAGTCCCGCAAAAGCAGAAACGTCTGTCTCAGGCAGAATTAGAATATATTACTTCTGATAAAATTGAAGAAGTAGAAGAAGAATCAAAAGAAAAAGTTTCGTGGATTAAATTGTTGTCGTTTCGCCAGACTTGGGCTTTTGCAATTGGTAAATTATTGACAGATCCTGTTTGGTGGTTTTATTTATTCTGGCTTCCGGATTTTTTGATGAAAGAATACAAGCTTACAGCAACAGAAATTATCTGGCCTTGCGCGCTGGTATACATGATAGGAAGTGTTGGAAGTATTGGCGGAGGCTGGCTTCCGTTAAAATTAATAAACAATAATTGGCCTGCTTACAAAGCTCGTAAAACAAGTATGCTCATTTATGCATTTGCCGTTCTTCCCGTTTTGTTTTCACAATATTTAGGAACAATAAATATGTGGTTTGCCATATTGGTTATTGGTCTGGCGGTTTCAGCACATCAGGCTTGGAGCGCCAATATTTTTACAACTGTTTCAGATATGTTTCCAAAAAAAGCAACGGCATCGGTTACAGGAATGGGAGGAATGTTTGGAGCGCTTGGCGGCATATTATTGACTTTAGTAGTGCAGAAAAACATGTTTGTGTATTATACTAAATTGGGTAAAATCGAAACAGGATATTTCATTATGTTCTGTATCTGCGGAGCTTCATATTTATTGGCTTGGCTGATTATGCATATTCTGGTTCCGAGAATGAAAAAAGTAGAATTGTAAAGAAAAAATGATCGGCAGTGAAATAAATTTTGGTTTGAATTATGGTTTTTCAATATAAAAAATTAATTTTGTGCAATCGATTACATTAAATAGAAATTATGACAAAATATAGTTCAAGATACGCGTCAAGCCCAGAAGCTGTAAAAAAATATGATACACAACAATTAAGAGAAGAATTCTTAATTGATGACCTAATGCAGGAAGATGAAGTGGTATTGGTTTATTCTCATTACGACAGATATATTGCAGGTTCTGCAGTGCCGGTAAAAGGTGATTTGGTTTTAGAAACAATCGATCCGCTTAAAGCGCCCTATTTTTTAGAAAGAAGAGAACTTGGAATTATAAATGTAGGAGGAAGCGGTTCTGTTGTAGTGGAAGGAACAACTTATGAATTAGGTTTTAAAGATGCTTTGTATATCGGAGCAGGAAACAAAGAAGTTATTTTTAAAAGTGATGACAGCAGTACTCCTGCTAAATTTTATTTGAATTCGGCACCAGCACATACTGCTTATCCAACTAAAAAAGTAAGTTTAGCAGAAGCTAATAAATTACAGTTAGGAACAATGGAAACAGCTAACCACCGTACCGTAAACCAAATGATTATTGGAAGTGTGGTTACAACCTGCCAATTGCAAATGGGAATGACAGAATTAAAACCGGGAAGTGTTTGGAATACAATGCCGGCTCACGTTCATGACCGTAGAATGGAAGTATATTTTTATTTAGATATTCCACAAGATCAGGCTGTTTGTCACTTCATGGGACAGCCTCAGGAAACAAGACATATCTGGATGAACAATCATCAGGCAGTTATTTCGCCGCCTTGGTCAATTCACTCAGGCTCAGGAACCAGTAATTATACTTTTATCTGGGGAATGGCAGGTGAAAACTTAGATTACGGAGATATGGATGTTTGCAAAATCACAGATTTAAGATAAGAATATGACAAACTTATTTGATATAAAAGGAAAAGTTGCCCTTATTACAGGAAGTACGCACGGACTGGGAATGGCAATGGCAAAAGGACTTGGAGAAGCTGGAGCTACAATTGTAGTGAACGGAAATTCATCTCAGCAAAAAATTGATGACGCCGTAGCAGAACTTCAAAAAGAAGGAATCAATGCTGTGGGTTATAAATTTAACGTAACAGACGAGCAGGAAGTAAAAACTGCGGTTGAAAAAATCCAAAATGAAGTTGGGCCAATCGATATCTTGATCAACAATGCCGGAATCATCAAAAGAATTCCGTTGTTAGATATGGAAGTTTCAGACTTTAGAGAAGTGGTTGATATTGATTTAGTAAGTCCGTTTATCGTTTCAAAGCATGTTGCAAAAGGCATGATCGAAAGAAGACAAGGAAAAATAATCAACATTTGCTCTATGATGAGTGAATTAGGTCGTAGCACAGTTTCTGCTTACGCTGCTGCAAAAGGCGGTTTAAAAATGCTGACTAAAAACATGGCTACAGAATGGGCAAAATACAATGTTCAGATTAACGGAATCGGACCAGGATATTTTGCAACGGAACAAACAAAACCAATTAGAGTTGACGGACATCCGTTTAACGATTTTATTATTAGCAGAACTCCAGCGGCAAAATGGGGAGACCCAAGTGATTTAGCCGGAGCTGCAATATTTTTATCATCAAAAGCGAGTGATTTTGTAAATGGTCACATTTTATATGTTGACGGTGGAATCCTTGCTACAATTGGAAAACCTTCAAACGAAGAATAATTCTCAAATTATATTTTAAAAGACATGAGCGCAAATACATTCATACATGACAATTTTTTATTAGAAAATAAATACGCTGAAGAGTTATATCATAATTATTCTAAAAATCAGCCAATTATTGATTATCACAATCATCTTAATCCGCAGTTTATTGCAGAAGATAAGATTTTTGATAATATAACAAATGTATGGATCAACGGCGATCATTACAAATGGCGTGCAATGCGTACATTGGGAATTAACGAGCAGTTTGTAACAGGAAACGGTTCAGATAAAGATAAGTTCTTAAACTGGGCAAAAACAGTTCCGTACACGATGCGTAACCCTTTATACCACTGGACACATTTAGAATTAGCTCGTTATTTTGATATTTATGATCTGCTGAATGAAAAATCGGCTGAGAAAATTTATATCGAAACTTCAGAAAAAATAAATTCTCAGGCGTACAGCACACAGAATCTTCTTAAAAAAGTAAACGCTGAATTAGTTTGTACTACAGAAGATCCAATTGATTCGTTAGAATATCACCAAAAATTCGCAAACAATTCAGTTGGAATCAAAATGAGTACGGCTTTCAGACCTGATAAAGCCATCTTAATTGCTAATGATGGTTATAATGCATATCTGGACACATTAGGGGATGTGTCCGGACTTGCAATTAATACTTATGCTGATTTACAAACTGCCTTAAGAAAAAGAATTGAATTCTTTAATGCAAACGGCTGTAAATTAAGCGACCACGGTTTAAATCAAATTGATTTTGAAGAATTTACTGAAAATGAAGTAAATGCGATTTTCAAAAAGAAAAGAGAAAACAGAATTTTATCGCCAGAAGAAGCTTTAAAATTCCAAAGTGCGATTTTGATTTTCTTATCAGAAACCTATCATGAATTTGGATGGGTGCAGCAGTTTCACTTAGGCGCATTACGTAACAATAATGCCCGTATGCACAGAATTTTAGGTCCAGATACAGGCTGGGATTCTATTGGAGATTATCCACAGGCACAAAAATTATCTGCTTTCTTAAATGCGTTAGACAGCAAAGATAAATTGACCAAAACAATTATCTACAACCTAAATCCAGCTGATAACGAAGTTATGGCAACAATGATTGGAAATTTCAATGACGGAAGCGTTCGCGGAAAAGTACAATTTGGTTCTGGATGGTGGTTCTTAGATCAAAAAGACGGAATGACAAAGCAGTTAAACGCGCTTTCAAATATGGGATTAATCAGCTGTTTTGTTGGAATGCTTACGGACTCAAGAAGTTTCTTATCGTTCCCAAGACACGAATATTTCAGACGTATTTTATGTAATCTTTTAGGAGATGAAATCAAACGCGGTGAACTTCCAAACGATATGGAATGGATCGGAAAATTAGTTGCTGATATTTCATACAACAACGCTAAGGAATATTTCAAATTTTAATTAAAAGTTAACCGCAAAGTTCACAATTCCGATAGCTATCGGGAGTGGCAAAAAAAATATAATATGAGTAGAGTAGTTGCATTTGGAGAAATCATGCTGCGTTTATCGACAGAAAGACATTTGCGTTTTTCGCAGTCTACAGCATTTGGTGCTACGTATGGCGGCGGTGAATTTAACGTATGCGTTTCTTTGGCAAATTACGGAGTTAATGCTGAATTTGTTACCAGACTGCCAGAAAATGAAATTGGTTTTTCTGCATTAAGAGAAATCCGAAAAATGAACGTTGAATCTAAAAACATTGTTTACGGAGGAGAGCGTTTAGGAATCTATTTCTTAGAAACTGGCGCAGGAACACGCGGAAGCAATGTTGTTTACGATCGTGCACACAGTGCCATGTCAACTATTCAAAAAGGACTGGTTGATTGGGAAAAAGTTTTAGAAGGAGCTGAATGGTTTCACTGGAGCGGTATAACACCAGCGATTTCAGAAAGTGCAGCAGAAGCTTGTTTAGAAGCAATTAAAGTCGCTCATAAATTAGGAATTAAAATTTCATGCGATTTAAATTACAGATCAAAACTTTGGCAGTATGGCAAAACTCCAAGCGAGGTAATGCCAGAAATGTTAAAATATAGCAATGTGATTTTAGGAGATATTGATACGGCGTATTTTATGTTGGGAATTCCTAAAGTAAATCCGAATTATCAAGACGAGAAAACGCTTCCAAATTTATATACAAAATTGTTTGAATTTATTCCGAACCTTGAAATCGCTGCGACAACACTTCGTTATTCTGTAAGTGCTTCTCACCAAAGAATCGGCGGGATTTTATTTGACGGAAAAGCAATTCACAGTGCAGCAGTTAAAGAAGTTACTCCAGTTGTAGACCGTGTAGGAAGCGGTGATGCATTTATGGGCGGATTAATTTATGGCCTGTTAGAATATCAAAATAATAACCAAAGAGCATTAGATTTTGCAGTTGCAGCATGTTGTTTAAAACATACCATTGCAGGCGATTACAACTTGGTTACATTGAAAGAAGTTGAAAATATGATTGATGGTGATGGCTCTGCATTAGTATCAAGATAAAAAAATAAAAATGGCAAAATATTCAAGAATTGAAGTCGCTTCACAAATGAAAGAAAACGGTATGGTTCCGTTATTTTTTCATTCTGATATCGAATTGAGTAAAAAAGTATTAAAAGCCTGTTACGACGGTGGTTCTCGATTAATGGAATTTACCAGCAGAGGTGATTTTGCACACGAAGTTTTTGGCGCTTTAAACAAATACGCTTTGGCAGAACTTCCAGGAATGATCTTAGGAGTGGGCTCAATTACAGATGCGGCTTCTGCTTCATTGTACATGAGTTTAGGAGCAAATTTTATTGTAACACCAGTTTTTAGAGAAGATATTGCTATCGCTTGTAATCGTAGAAAAGTATTGTGGTCACCAGGCTGTGGTACTTTGACAGAAATTGCGAGAGCAGAAGAATTAGGCTGTGAAATCGTAAAATTATTTCCAGCAGATATTTACGGACCAGAATTTATAAAAGCGATAAAAGGACCGTGTCCGTGGACAAACATCATGCCTACGGGAGGTGTTTACCCGACAAAAGAAAGTTTGAGTTCATGGTTAAATGCAGGTGCAACCTGTGTTGGTTTAGGTTCGCAGTTAATTTCAAAAGATATATTAGAAAATAAAGATTTTGACGGATTGACTGCAAAAGTCAGTCAAGTTCTTGACATTATAAAAGAGATTAGAAAATAGATTAAGGGGTAATCATGCCGAACTCCTTATTTTATAAGTTTTTTTTAGATTTTTAGAGATTGTAATTGAACATTACGCTTGAAAAATTTTACCCGCCATTCCTCACAGCAGGTTTTATTTGCTAATCGGGTGTAATGTTTCATTTACAATTTAAAAGGCAGAAATAAAGAAATAAGGTTTGTAAATGGTTATTTATAACGCATTAAAGAAAATTTAAAATGAAAAAATTAAATAGAATAAATACAGGATTAGAAAAGTTACAGCCAATTAAGGTAGTTCAGTTTGGAGAAGGTAACTTTTTAAGAGCCTTTGTTGATTATGCTTTTGACAAACTAAATAAAGAAGTTGATTTTAATGCCGGTATTGCAATAGTGCAGCCTTTGAAAGACGGTATGGTAAATATGATTAATGATCAGGACGGTCTTTATACCTTATTTATGAACGGAATTAAAAAAGGTGAAAAAATACAAGATATTGAGTTAATTACCAATATTGTAAAAACTATAAACCCTTATACTGAATTTGCAGATTATTTGGCTTTAGCCAAAGAAGAAGAACTTCAGTTTATTGTTTCTAATACTACAGAAGCTGGAATTGAATTTATCGAAAGTGATACTCCAGACATGCAGCCGCCAGTGTCATTTCCTGCAAAATTGACGGTTTTATTATATGAAAGATTTAAACATTTTAATGGAGATGCTTCTAAAGGAGTTACAATAATTCCTTGTGAATTAATTGATTATAACTCTGAGACACTGAAAAAATATATTTTACAATATGTTGATTTATGGAAATTAGAAGACGCATTTAAAACTTGGGTATCAGATGCTTGTACGTATCATAGTACTTTGGTTGACAGAATCGTTCCTGGATATCCAAGAGCTGAAATTGAAGAATACAATAGTAAATTAGATTATGAGGACAATTTAATTGTTGCGGCCGAACCTTTTTTCCTTTGGGCTATTGAAGGCGGAGATGATTTAAAAGCAAAATTGCCATTTCATAAAACAGACTTGAATGTAAAAATCGTTGATGATATACGTCCTTTTAAAATGATTAAAGTTCGTATTTTAAACGGTGCGCATACGGCAATGGTTCCTTTTTCACTTTTGCATGGTAATAAATTAGTAATGGAAACGGTTAACGGAGATTTTACTGGAAAATTTGTAAACAGCGTTATTAGTGAAATTAGCGAAACTCTTGATATGGACAAAAATGAAATTACGGCCTATTCTGAGGAAGTAATGGACCGATTTAAAAATCCATTTATCAAACATGCACTTGCTGATATTGCATTAAATTCTGTATCGAAATTCAAAGTAAGAGTTTTGCCTAGTTTATTAGGATATTATAAGGCTAACAAAAAACTGCCTGTTAATTTGACTTTTTCATTAGCGAGTTTAATTCGTTTCTACAAAGGAACGTGGAATGGTGAAAATCTACCGGTTAAAGATGGTGAAGATATTATAACTTTCTTTAACGGACTTTGGAAATCTGATGATTATGAGAAAATCGCTCGTTTGACATTACAAAATAAAAATTTCTGGGATGAAGATTTAACAGAAATCCCTGGATTAACAAAAGCAATTACAATTGCATTAGAAGAAATTGATGCAAATGGTATTGAAGCTGGCTTCGCTAAGTTTCAAGAAAGAATCAAATAAAAAAACACAAAAAGAACAAAGAACAAAGGTTAATTATGGCAACGCAGAAAAAATTAATAAAAGTTCATCCTACTGATAACGTAGCGGTAGCTTTGGTAAATCTTACAGCAGGCGAAGTAATTGATTTTGAAGGAGAATCAATTACTGTTGAGTCTGATGTAAAAATGAAACATAAGATTGCAATGGTTCCTTTTAATGTAGGAGACAGAATCATTATGTACGGTGTTTTGGTAGGAAAAGCTAGTGCAAGAATCGAAAAAGGAGGATTGCTTTCTACTTTAAACGTAAAACACGAAAGTGATAAAGTTACTGGTAAAACAGAAACTATTGGCTGGAATGCACCAAATGTTGATAAATGGAAGGACAGAACGTGGCAGGGCTATCATAGAGAAGATGGGCAGGTTGGAACGGAAAATGTATGGTTGTTTTTTCCATTAGTTTTTTGTGAAAACAGAAACATCGAAATCTTAAAAGATATCTTTGAGAAAGAATTGATGAAACCTAAAGAAAACGATTATCAATTGTTATTGCGTTCTTTAGTGAAATCAGAAACTGGCGGAGCAGGAAATCAAGAAGCTTCAAACGATGCTAACTTGTTCAATAATATCGAAGTGAAATTCATCACGCATCAAGGTGGGTGCGGTGGAATTCGTCAGGATTCTCACAGTTTAGCGAAGCTTTTGGCTGGTTATGTAAATAATCCAAACGTGGCTGGAGCAACTGTTTTGAGTTTAGGATGTCAGAATCTTCAAATTTCAATTTTTAAAGAAGCTTTAGATGCGATTAATCCAAACAGTAAAAAGCCGGTTTTAATTTACGATCAGCAGTCTATCGGGACAATTGAAACGATGTTAAGCAGTGTGGTAAAAGATACTTTTGAAGCTATTAAAAAAGCAAATGAAATAAAAAGACAACCAGCTCCATTATCTAAATTAAGAATTGGTTTAGAGTGCGGTGGATCTGACGGATTCTCTGGAATTTCTGCAAACCCAACGTTGGGAGTGTTATCAGATCATTTGGTTGCTTTAGGAGGAACAACAATTCTTTCTGAATTTCCTGAATTATGCGGAGTAGAACAGGAATTAGTAAATCGTTGTGTAGATGATAAAGATGGAAAACGTTTCTTAGACTTAATGCAGTGGTACGAAAAAACAGTTGTAGATGCAGGTTCAGGGTTTGACATGAATCCGTCTCCGGGTAACATCAAAGACGGTTTAATTACAGATGCAATGAAATCGGCTGGTGCAGCTAAAAAAGGAGGAACTTCACCAATTGTAGGGGTTTACGATTATGGAGAATATATTAATGAAGCAGGTTTTACATTGCTATGTACTCCTGGAAACGATGTGGAATGTACAACTGCAATGGTTGGTTCTGGAGCCAATATGGTATTATTTACAACAGGTTTAGGAACTCCGACAGGAAACCCAATTGCACCCGTTGTAAAGATTTCATCAAACACACAATTAGCAAATAAAATGTCTGATATTATCGATATTGATACGGGTGGAATTATCACTGGAGAAAAATCAATTGATGAAATGGCTGACGAAATGTTAGAATTTATTATTGATGTTGCCAGCGGTAATGTTAAAACTAAAGCTGCAATATTAAATCAGAATGATTTCATCCCTTGGAAAAGAGGGGTATCGCTTTAAATTTTCAGGTACTAAGGTTCTAAGGATTAAAGTGACAAAGGTTTATATAGAAGACGCACAATATAGTGCGTCTTTTTTTATTTTTTTTGTTAGGTTTATTGTAGAGACGCACTGCAGTGCTTCTATTTTTTCTAGAGAAAGCTCCAGCGGAGCGACATACATCTAGGCTGTAGAAAAATATAACGCTCTTCTGCTTGATGCTGTGAATCTTATTCTTTGCTATAAATATTTCGCTCAGAAGTTAGCAAAAAAAAGCCCATTCTAAAATGAGCTTATATAACTTATATAGTGAAAAAAATTAAAAATTAGTTTTGGTAGAAGATTTACGAATGTGTAATTCAGGCGCAAGAACTACCTTTTTTTCGATTTTTATAGTATCTGTTTTATCTACTTGTTCTAAGAAAACGCGGGCAGACATTCTTCCCATTTCCAATGGTGACTGATCTACAGATGTGATAGATAATTCCATAAATTTTGTGAAAGGCTCATTACTAAAACCAGCAACACAAAAGTCATTTGGAATATTAATATTACGCTCTTTTAATTCCTGAATGGCTCCCAATGCAGCAAAATCACTCGAAGAAAATATAGCGTCTGGAGGAGTTTCTAACTGTAAAAGTTTATCGACAGCTTCTTTTCCCGCGTCAACAGCACTTTTGGTATAGATGACATATTTTTCATTAAACTCTATTCCGTTATCCAGTAAAGCTTGCTTGTATCCTAAAAAACGGTTTTTAAATATATCAAGTGATTGATCTCCAGAGAAGTGAGCAATATTTCTACAGCCTTCGTCAATTAAATGTTTCGTGGCTAAATAACCTCCTTTAAAGTCATTAATAGTAACCGAGCTTACGCCATCAATATGTTTACTTCTATCAAAAAATATCAGCGGTACATTTTTTTCTAATACATTTCTAAAAGCGCTGTCATTTTCGTCAGAAACACCAGTTACAGACATCATAATTCCGTCAACCTGCGCATCTACAAGCGTATGAAGGTTTTCATTCTCTCTCTTAATGCTTTCGTGCGTTTGACAGATAATAACTTGATAGCCATGAGGATAAAGTTCTTCTTCAATTCCCCTGATAACAGAGGCAAAGAAATTGCTGTCAATACGCGGTACAATAACTCCGATATTATTACTTCGACCACTTTTTAAAGCCAGCGCCAATTTGTTCTGCTTATAGTTCATCGCCGCCGCCGTTTTAATAACCAGCTCACGCGTTGCCTCCTTAATTTTAGGATTGTTATTTAGTGCTCTAGAAACTGTTGCAGCAGTGATATTTAATTTTTCAGCAATATCGTAAATGGTTACTTTTTCACTCATTAAAAAAAGTTTTTTCGGATTATTTTTAGACAAAAATACATTTTTTTTTATTACGCAATATAAAATGTTATCGATTACCTTATATCATAACTCAAACGTTTGATATTTTACAATGATAATAAATTATGTGTTTTTTTAAATTAAATGTAATTATAATTTATAATAAAAATTAAATATATAATTTTTTTCTAAATTAATTTGGTGTCTTAGAACAATTTTTCTACTTTCGTGTAATCGATTACACAATTACTTGCGTTTTCGGCTTTAAACAAGAAAATACGACTAAATGATTCCTGCTAAAAACCTCAAATTTAATTGGATTGTATTTTTAACTGCTTTAACTATAGCAGTGGTTTCTTGTGCAAAAAAGACCTCTTCTATTACTACAAACGCGTCTAATCCATGGGAAAAAATGGATTTGGTTCTAAAAAGTATTCCACAGACACATTTTGAGGATAAAGTGTACAACATAAATGATTTTGGCGCTGTTGCAGATGGAAAAACGCTAAATACAGAAGCTTTTCAAAAAGCAATAAAACAATGTGCGGCAAATGGAGGCGGGCAGGTTTTGGTTCCAAACGGAAAATATTTAACAGGCGCCATACATTTAGAAAGTAATGTTAATCTGCATTTACAAGATAATGCCGAGATTCTATTTAGTTTAAATCCTAAAGATTATCCACTCGTTCATACTTCTTGGGAAGGAACAGAAGTAATGAACTATTCACCTCTTATTTATGCGAAAAATAAAACCAATATTGCTGTAACTGGAAAAGGTACTTTAAACGGCCAGGCAGACAGCACGAATTGGTGGATTTGGTCTGGCGGAAAAAATTACGGCTGGAAAAAAGGGATTCCATCTCAAAATGACCCCACAAATCGTGAAGTATTAGTTGATATGGCTGAAAAAGGAGTTCCTGTTGCAGAACGTATTTTTGGTGAAGGAAGATATCTTCGTCCAAATTTCATTGAATTTTTTGAATGCAATACGGCATTAATTAAAGATGTTACTATTATAAATTCTCCTTTTTGGATTCTGCATCCAATAAAAACAAACAACATGATTATTGATGGTGTAACAGTTAACAGCCATGGGCCAAATAATGATGGATGCGATCCTGAATATTCTCAAAACATTGTAATTAAAAACTGCACGTTCAATACTGGCGACGATTGTATTGCAATAAAATCCGGACGCGATGCCGATGGAAGAAGAGTAGCAATTCCGAGTAAGAATATAATTGTGCAAAACTGCAAAATGATCGATGGTCACGGCGGTGTTGTTATTGGGAGCGAAATTTCTGCAGGCGTAAATAATGTGTTTGTTGAAAATTGTGTAATGGACAGTCCCAATCTGGATCGCGCCATTCGTATCAAAACCAACTCTAAAAGGGGCGGCGTTATCGAAGATATTTTTGTTAGAAATCTTGAAGTAGGTACTGTTAAAGAATGTGTTTTAAAATTAAACATGTTTTATAATGTATATGGATCGCAGACAGGAAACTTTATTCCGACCATAAGAAATGTAAGTTTAGAAAATGTAAATGTGAAAAACGGTGGTAAATACAGCGTTTGGGCAGAAGGATATGCAGCATCTCCAGTGGAAAATATTACACTTAAAAACGTGAAAATTCAGAAAGTAGATTCTGTCTATTTATTAAAAAACGTAAAAAATATAAATTTTATAAATACCTATATCAATGACAAAAAAGTAGAATCAATTAAACACTAAACACTATCAATTAACCAAACTTTAAACCAGACTATGAATTTTAAAAAACTATCAAAGAAAAAAGAAAAATACAGCTTTGTATTTTTGTTTTTCCTGAATTTAGTGCTGTGTAATACCACAAACGCACAGTCAGGAATAATTGAAGGGAAAATCACCGATGCCGCGGGATTATCACTTCCTGGAGTAAACATTCAGGAAAAGGGAACTAAAAACGGAACTTCAACAGATTTTGAAGGAAGTTTTAAAATCAATGTTACTAATCCAAAAGCCACTTTGGTTATTAGTTATCTAGGCTTTCAGACACAAGAAATTAGTATTGCCGGAAAATCAAAAATTAATGTAAGTCTTGCAGAACAATCCAATTCACTAAATGAAGTTGTTGTGGTTGGTTATGGATCTGTAAAAAAGACTGATTTAACAGGATCTGTAAGTACAATTAGTGCAGCAACTATTACAGAAAGAAATACAATTAATCCTTTAGAAGCTATTCAGGGGAGCACGCCGGGAGTTCAGATTTCATCTTCTTCAGGACGTGCGGGCGATGGATTCAAAGTTGTAATTAGAGGAAATAACTCGTTGATTGCCGATTCTAGTAATCCTAGTATGGTTGGATCTTCACCATTATATGTGGTAGATGGAGTTCCGATGGATGGTATAGATTTCTTAAACCCTCAGGATATTGCCAGAATGGACGTTTTAAAAGATGCTTCTTCAGCAGCTATTTATGGTTCTAGAGGATCGAATGGAGTTATTATTGTTACTACAAAAAGTGGTACAAGTGCCAAAGCAGGTATCAGTGTTACTTTTGATACTTCATACGGAAATAAAACTGCTGCAAGATTACCAAAAATGATGACAGGAGAAGAGTGGTGGAAATTCCATCAGGTTGCTTATATGAGTGCAACACCTCAAACGCAGACTCCGGCTCAATTAGCATCTTTGGCAGGAAATCAGAGTCCGTTATTAGTTTCAAGAGCCAACAGCGGTTATAATTTTGACTGGTATGATGCAGTATTAAAAACGGGTATGACCGAAAACAATTATCTAAATATTACCGGCCGTTCAGATTCTGGCTTGAGTTACAATTTAGGATTCGGTATTCAAAGTGATCGCGGTCTAATCGAAAATGATGCAACAGATAAGTATTCATTCAAATTAGGATTAAATCATAAAATAAACGACAAGTTTTCTACAGGCGTAAATGTTACAATTGCCAGATTAAACAATCAGCTAGGGAGTGATTTAGCTATGCAGGATGCTTTTAGATTAAGTCCGCTAATGTCACCGTGGGCAATCGACGCGGCAGGTAACGAACAAGTTGGGACATTATTTTTCCTTCCTGGAAAACTAACGTATCCTAATGGTTCTTGGGCGATCAATAAAACATCAACCGTAAACCCGTTAATGGAAATTGCGAATTCTTCTCAAACAGAAAAAACGTGGCAGACAGTTGGAAACGTTTATTTCCAATATCAGCCTATTAAATGGCTTTCCTTTAAAACTACTTTTTCTGCAGGAATTATGGATACGACAGAATCTGCTGCTTACACGGCACAGACAAATGCTGGTGTGACATTAAACGGAAAAAATTCTGCAATTTTAGAAAGTGCGAACAACTTTAATTATACTTGGGATAATCAAATCGATTTAAAACATACTTTTAACGAAGTACACGATTTTAGTTTATTATTACTGCAAAGTTTGTATTCAAATGTTGATGAGAATTCATATATGTCTTCTAATAATCAGCCATTTGATGTGGGAACAGACAATATGGGTTCTGGTGTTCAAACGAGTTATGTAATAAGATCTGCTTATGCAAAAAACACTTTAAATTCGTACGCTGTTCGTTTAAATTATGCATTCAAAGATAAATATCTGGTAACAGCTTCAACTAGATGGGATGGTTCTTCTGTTTTATCTGAAGGGAATAAATGGCAGAGTTTTCCATCATTGGCTTTAGGATGGAAATTGAGTAAAGAATCATTCTTAGAAAACAGTTCGGTTGTTTCAGATTTGAAAATTCGTGCGAGTATTGGTTACACAGGAAATGATAACGTGGCACCTTATACTTCACAAGCATTATTAAATCAGCAGACATTTTATGCATCTGGAGCAAATGTAGTTCCAGGATGGCAGTCAGAAAATTTGGCTAATCCAAATTTAACCTGGGAAAAAACCAGAGAGTACAATTTAGGAATTGATTTTGGATTCTTAAAAAATAGAATTTCAGGTAGTGTTGACGTATATGATAGATTATCAGATGATTTAATTTACAAACAACAGCTGCCGGCAGAAACAGGATGGAAAAATACTTTTGCAAATGTTGGATCTGTAAGCAACAAAGGAGTTGAAGTTTTATTGACTACTAAAAACATCAAATCTCAAAATGTAAACTGGGAAACGACTTTTACATTTACTAAAAACGTTAACAAATTAGAGTCAATTTACAACCAAGATCAAGTCAGCGATATTGGAAATAAATTAATACTTGGAGCGCCTTTAAATCCAAATTACAATTATGTATATGACGGAGTTTGGCAGGAAAGCGAAGCATCTCAGGCAGCATCTTACGGAATGGCGCCTGGACAAGCGAGACCACAAGACTTAAACGGAGACGGTGTCTTCAATCAAGATGACAGAACAGTTATTGGAAATCCTAATCCAGAGTGGCAGGGAAGTTTGTATTCTAAATTAACTGTAGGTCAGTTTGATTTCAATTTTTCTGTATTGACAAGTCAAGGGCAGACAGTTTTAAGTACATTCCACCAAAACTTTGCAGACGTTAGTGATCGCGGACGCCAAAAATTAGCAATGGAATATTTTATTCCAACCAATGGTACAGGTATTGAAGCAAATGCTAATACAGTAAATCCAAGACCAGGACCTGTTGCAACTGGAGCAGGAGCTTATTGGACTTCTTTATTTGGTTACTACAGAGATGCATCTTACGTGAAAATTAAAAATATATCTTTAGGTTATACATTAAATTCTGATTTATTAAAGAAGTTAAAAATCTCAAATCTAAGAGTGTATGTAAATGTTTTAGATCCATTTGTATTTACAAAATTTGATGGATACGACCCAGAATGGGCAGGTTCGCCATTTGGTGTAAACCGTCCAGCATCTGTTACTACGCAATTGGGATTAAGTGTTAAATTTTAAGAAAGATATCAAATGAAAAAAATAATAATAATGCTAGGATTAATCGCTGTATCTGTAAGTTCTTGCAGTGATTATATTGAAGAAGACAGCCGCTCTTACGTACCCGCTGATGCGACCTATAAAACTGCAACAGGATTTCAGCTGTTAGTAAACTCTAATTATGCTTGGTTAAAAGGAATTTATGGCGGAAATCCATGGCTTTTTGAAGCTGGAACCGATATGTATGCGGAGGGAAGAACTCCAGAGCCAGCAGGATTAAGCCAGTATGCACTTTTAATCCCGTCCTCAGATAATGTTGCCGATTTGTATAACTCCTGTTATCAGCAGATTCAGGCAGTAAACAAAACGGTATATTATTCGACAGTTACAGAACAGACACCAAATATAAATACACTTGTTGGCGAAGCACGTTATTTAAGAGCCAATGCTTATTTTTTACTAGTGCAGACTTATGGAGGTGTGCCGATTGTTTTGGATAATATTACGACTCCAGTTTTGTCTTTTACAAGAAACACTGCCGAAGAAGTTTATACACAAATTATAGCCGATTTAGATTTTGCTTTGGCTAATGTAGGAACAGCTTCATATGCCACAGCTGGAAAAGTAAATAAAAGAGCCGTAAACGATTTATTGGCAAAAGTTTACCTGACAAGAGGATACGAAAGTTTTGGTAAAGCTGATGATTTTTCAAAAGCCGCAGCCTATGCTGACGCCGCAATCGCTGGTCAGACATTAGCCATTTCATTCGATCAGTTATTTAAACCTGGAAATGATTTAAATGCTGAAACAATTTTTTCTGTACAATACGATAAAGCGTCAACCAGTACAGATCCTACAAAATTAGGTAATAATCAGTTTTACTATTTCAGTTCGTATTTAGGAGGTGCAGAAACTGGAGCGCCGCTAAGAAGCTACAATTTATGTCCAACAGACTATGCCTTAGGTTTATATGAAAAAGGGGATGCAAGATGGAATGCTACTTTTATGACGGAAATTTTAGAAGGACCTGAAACAACAAACGGAGTTACAAAAACTATTTTATACTATCCATACTACAGAAGTTCAAATCCAGCTTCGTTAAAAGTGAGACATTTTTACGAACCAAAATGGTTTACTCCTGCAGATAAAACTGCATGGATGACAGCCAATGCCTCTAGATTAGCTTCTACATTTGTGTATCATCCATGGGGAGAATATTCTGCGGCGCATACGTTAATTAAAAACTTAGACTGTTATACAATTCCAGTTAAGAAATTTGATGACCCAGATCCAACTACACCTTCAAGTACAGGTCCTGTAAGCACAAGAGATATCATTGTTTCCAGATTGGGAGAAACTTATCTTGTAGCTGCCGAAGCCTATCTAAAAGCTGGAAATCCAGGCACCGGTTTAGATCGTTTAAACGAGGTACGCAGAAGAGCAGGTGTGGCAAATGCTACTTTAGCTCAATTTAATATCGACTATATTTTAGACGAAAGAGGAAGAGAGTTATTAGGAGAATACAAACGCTGGTTCGACTTAAAACGTACTGGAACATTGGTAGCAAGAGCTTCGGCTCATAATTATAAAATAAAAGAAGCAAATTTTGTTGGTGTTGACGGCAAGCTTAAAATTTTAAGACCTATACCACAAACAGTTTTGGATTTAAACCAAAATAAAGATTTTCCTCAAAATCCTGGTTATTAGTAATTTTTTAGTTTTTTGAGACTATTGTTTTTTTGAAGTAGTTGAGAAAGAGTTTGACAAATCGTCAAGCTCTTTTCTTAACTAAAATTAGAAATTGAAATGCAGAAAGTGAGATTAATTTTAGTAGTATTTTTTTATGTGATTGCGGTTCAAAGCCAGCAGTACAAGATAGATACGTCTTATACAATTAAAAGCACTTTTACTAAATTGCTTAAGAAATATCCTTTTATCACAATTCCAGAAGTTACAACCAACCCAGACGTTACAGAAATGTTTGACTTGGTTTATAATAAGGAACAAGAAAGAACATTGCATTTTGATGCATTTGTAAATACAAAAAAGAAAAAGAATCCAGCCGTAATTATGATTCATGGCGGAGGATGGAGATCTGGCAATAAAAACCAAATGCAGTTTTTAGGAAAAGAGATCGCAGCAGCAAAAGGGTATTCTTGTTTTGCCATCGAATATAGATTGTCGCTGGAGGCCAAATATCCAATGGGTGTAATTGATGTGAAAAATGCCATCAGATTTATAAAAGACAATGCGGGAAAATTTAATGTAGATCCTAATAAAATTGCGGTTTTAGGCTGTTCGTCAGGAGGGCAAATGGCAGCTTTAATAGGAACAACAAATGAAAATCCGATTTTTGAAGATAAAACTTTTAAAAGTAAAAATTCATCAAAAGTTAATGCGATTGTCGATGTAGATGGGGTATTAGCATTCAAACATCCAGAATCATCAGAAGGAGATATGGCGGCTTTTTGGCTTGGCGGAAAATCAGATGAAATTCCAGAAAACTGGAAAAATGCTTCTGCATTAACGCATACCAATAAAAATACACCGCCAATATTATTCATCTGCAGCAGTATTCCGAGATTTCATGCAGGACGCGATGATATGATTACAATTTTGAATGAGAATAAAATCTATAATGAAGTGCAGACCATTCCAGATTCGCCGCATTCATTTTGGTTTTATCAACCTTGGTTTGGACAAACAGTTTCGTACACCGTACGATTTTTAGATAAAATTTTTAAATAAATTAGAATACAAATGAAAGCAAAGATCACCACAGCAATTTTATTTTTAGCAGGTATAACAGCCGTTAATGCTCAAAAGTATGATATTAAAACCAATAAAACGTATGCCGAAATATCTGCAAAAACAGATGGTAAATGGGAAGGAAGAAAGTACAAAGGCGGTACTGTTTTTAAAAATGTGGATCGATTAAAATTGGCTCCAGAACATACAGATCATTCATTTGACATTCGTTATGAAGGTCCTGGATGGGAAAACAATAGAATTGGTTACCGCTTGTATTTAGACTGGAGAAATGCAATTGATATTTTTGGAAAAAAGACTTCAGAAAATATTCTTCCGTTAGTGGGACAGGATGGATTTGATTCGTATCATAATATGAGCGATTGGGGAGCAGATATTTTGAAGGCTGGAAAAGGAATCGGAATTGGTTCTATCGACCGTTATTTAAACAATGAAAAATTACACTTCCGCGAAGTTGACTCTACAATCGCAGCGGTTTCAAACAAAGCAAATGAATCTGTTGTAAAAGTAAATTATTACGGATGGAAAACAGCTTCGGATAAAATTGATTTCATCTCAGAATTGACTATAAAACCAAACGAGCTTTATACACAGCATACCATTAAAGCATCAAAGGAGATTAAAGGAATCTGTACCGGAATTGTAAAACAAAAAAATACAGAAGTTCTTAAAAAAGAAAGTAAAAATAAAAAATGGGCTTATTTAGCTACTTACGGAGAGCAATCTTTAGTACCAGATAAATTAGGAATGGCAATTTTTTATGAAATTAGTACAATCGAAAATATTGCAGATACAGATTTAGATTATCTATTAGTTTTCAAACCCACTACAAAAGCGACTACATTTTATCTTTTAGGAGCTTGGGAACAAGAAGTAAATGGTATTAAAAACAAAGAAGAATTTGTTAAATATTTAGATCAAAAATTAGAAGTGCTAAACAAAAAAAGTAAAATGTAAATTTTATGAGTAAATCTCTTTTTGGAAAGATTAATCTAAAAAAAACTGCGATTGTTTTACTATTGTGTTTAGGTTGTAAAGGCATAGCTCAATATCAAAACAATTCAGAAAATACTGTTGTTCTTTATGATTTGAAATGGTCGGAGAGAACAGCTCTAACTATTTTAAATAAATATCCTCAGGCGTGGCAGCTCGACGGAAATGAAAAACCAAAATGGGATTATAAAATGGGATTTGTATTGTCTGGTTTTGAGAAATTGTATCAAAAAACAAACGATAAAAAATATCTGAATTATATTAAAGAGTATGTTGATGGAATGATTGACAGCACTGGAAATATTAAAAAATACGATATTAAAGAATATAATATTGATTATTTAAATCCAGGAAAACTACTTTTCAATTTGTACGAAATCACAAAAGATTCACGCTATTTACAAATTATAGGAAAGTTACGAAATCAGCTGGAAACACAGCCTCGAACAGCGAGCGGCGGATTTTGGCACAAGCAGATTTATACCAATCAAATGTGGATTGACGGTTTGTACATGGCAGAACCTTTTTATACACAGTTTACGGTTAAATATGAAAAAGGAAAAAGTTTAGACGATATTGCCAGACAATTTGAATTGGTTCATAATCATATTGTAGATAAAAAAACAGGTTTGGTTTATCATGCCTGGGACGAAAGTAAAGAAATTGCCTGGGCAGATAAACAAACAGGAACATCGCCAACCATTTGGGGACGCGGCATAGGCTGGTACATGGTTGCATTGGTTGAAACCTTAGATTATTTTCCGAAATCACATCCAAAATATAAAGTTTTGGTAGAATATTTGAATCAGATTTCAAAGAATGTGAAGCAGTACAAAAGTGAATCTGGATTGTGGTATCAAGTAGCAGATAAACCAGAACTGTTTGGAAATTACGTTGAGCCATCAGCTTCGGGAATGATTATTTATGCTTTTGCAAAGGGAGCTAATAAAGGTTATTTAGCGGGCAGTTATAAATCGACAGCTAAAAAATCATTTGACAGTTTTGTAAAAGAATTTGTGAAAGTTGATAAAAAAGGTGAAGTAAATATTTTGAATGTTTCGTCGAATGTAGGATTAGGAGGAAAACCTTTTCGAGATGGAACGAACCAATATTACCTGATGGCGAAACCAAAAGAAAATGGTGCAATAGGCATCGGGGCATTTTTATTGGCCGCAATTGAATTAGAAAAATAAAAGAATTTAAATATATTTTGAAATGAAAAATACTAGAAAACAAAGTTATTTGATGTCGGTTTTAATGATCTGCGTTATGACAATTACAAGTTGTAAAGTAACTTCTCAAGAACCAGCAAAAAAGGATATTGTAATAGGAAAAAATGCAAAATGGTCAGATAAAATGGCTTTGACGTTAATGAAACGCCATCCAGAAGCGTATATGCTGGACGATGCTAAAAAACCAAAATGGGATTATGTTCATGCTTTGGTTTTACATTCTATTGAAGAATTATACAAAAAAAATCCTGATCCAAGATATAAAGCATACGTGAGAGGTTACGTAGATGAATTGGTTCAGGCTGATGGAACTATTAAAACTTACGAATTCGAAAAATACAATATCGATCTGGTTCTCCCAGGACGTTTGCTTTTTGATGTCTATGCATACTCAAAAGAGGATAAATACTTAAAAGCGATGCAGTTAATTCGTAAACAGCTTACAGAACAGCCAAGAACGGAAAGTGGCGGTTTCTGGCACAAGCAAATTTATCCAAATCAAATGTGGTTAGATGGTTTGTATATGGGAGAGCCATTCTACGCAGAATATACAGCTAAATTTGAAAACGGAAAAAGCTTTGATGATATTGCCAAACAATTTGAATTAATTCAGCTTCACGCAACAGATCCAAAAACAGGATTATTATACCACGGATGGGATGAAAGCAAGCAAATGCCTTGGGCAGATAAACAAACAGGAAATTCTCCAAATTTTTGGTCAAGATCTTTAGGATGGTATGTAATGGCTTTGGTTGATGTTTTAGATTATATGCCAAAAGATCACCCAAAACAAAAAGAGTTGGTAAAATATCTAAATAATGTTTCTGAAGCTTTACTTAAATTTCAGGATAAGTCTGGTTTATGGTATCAAGTTACAGACAAAGTTGACGGTAAAGGAAATTATTTAGAGGCTTCTGGTTCGGCTATGTTTTCTTATGCTTTTGCGAAAGGAGCAAACAAAGGATATTTACCAGCTAAATTTAAAAAATCAGCCAATAAAGCTTTTGACGGATTAACTAAAGTTTTAATCAAAAAAGTAGATGAAGATGGCGGAATCACTTTAACAAACTGCTGCCAAGTTGCAGGTTTAGGTGGAACACCTTATCGTGACGGATCTTACGAATACTATGTAAACGAAAGAAAAAAAGACAACGACCCTAAAGCAACAGGACCATTTATTCTTGCAGCTTTAGAGTTGAATCGATAATTTGTTGATGGTTAATTGTTGATGGTTGATTGTTAATGGTTGATTGTTAATGGTTGATTTTTAATTTTTAATTGTTAATTTAATTGAATACTTGGAGTAGAAATTTTTGTTTTCTGGATAGAAGTGAAGGGGCGCATAAAGCTCTGCTAAGAATTATAAATAGAATCCTGACAGGTTTTTAAAACCAGTTAGGATTTCTTTAAAAGCCAATATTTTTAAAAAATGAGAAATATAAAATTCATCCTTTTTCTTCTTATAGTTTTTTCTTTTCAGAAGAATGGAGCACAAGTCTGGGTGCCGGATAATGGAGATGGAACTTATACGAATCCAATTATTCATGCCGATTATTCAGATCCGGATGTTGTTCGCGCAGGCGATGATTATTATATGACAGCTTCATCTTTTAATTGTAATCCGGGATTACCAATTTTACATTCTAAAGATTTGGTAAACTGGAAAATTGTTGGGTACGCACTCAGCAAACAGCCGCCGTTTGAAACGTACGATAAAGTACAGCACGGAAACGGGGTTTGGGCGCCGAGCATTAATTATCATAATAATGAATTTTATATTTATTACCCCGATCCAGATTTTGGAATTTATATGATTAAAGCCAAAAAAGCAGAAGGACCTTGGTCAGAACCGCTTTTAGTAAAAGCCGGAACAGGATTAATAGATCCGAGTCCGCTTTGGGATACAGATGGGAAAGCTTATTTAGTTCACGCTTTTGCGGGAAGCCGCGCGCAGATTAAAAGTCTGCTCGTTGTTTGTACAATGAACTCAGAAGGAACGGTTGTTAATAACGACGAAGTTATGGTAATTGATGGACATGATGGAGAAGGAACAATAGAAGGGCCTAAATTTTACAAGCGAAACGGCTATTACTACATTTTTGCTCCAGCAGGCGGAGTTCCTACCGGATGGCAGACTGTTTTAAGATCGAAAAATGTTTTTGGACCTTACGAAAAGAAAAAAGTTCTGGAACAAGGATCAACTGCTATAAACGGACCGCATCAAGGAGCTTGGGTAACTACCCAAACTGGTGAAGATTGGTTTTTTCATTTTCAGGATAAAGGTGCTTACGGAAGAATTGTTCATTTACAACCCATGAAGTGGGTAAACGATTGGCCGGTTATGGGCGAAGATTTTGATAAAAACGGAATTGGAGAACCTGTTACCACTTATAAAAAACCAAATGTTGGAAAGAAATATCCAATAGAAATTCCAGTGGCTTCAGATGAGTTTAACGAACCAAAATTAGGACTGCAATGGCAGTGGCAGGCGAATAAACAAATCAACTGGGGTTTTCCAACGAGTTTAGGCTACCTGAATTTGTTTTGTAATACTACTACGCCTAACATTTTTAATGCTCCTAATTTATTACTTCAAAAATTTCCAGCCGAAGAATTTACAGCAACTACAAAACTGACTTTCAACGCTAGGTTAAATGGAGAATCTACAGGATTAATTGTTATGGGATTAGATTACAGTTTTTTATGTTTTAAAAATGATAATGGAAAATTATATCTGAATCAGAAAACAGGAACTTTTTCTAATGTAGTTTCAGAAACAGAAACCAAACCAGTCTTAATTGATAGTAATACAATTTATCTCAGAGTTAAAATTAAAAAAGGCGGAATCTGCAGTTTCTTCTACAGCTTAGACGATAAAAATTATGAACCTGTTGGAAAAGATTTTACGGCCAAAGAAGGAAGATGGATTGGAGCCAAGGTTGGTCTTTTTGCTTTAGGTGAAGAAGTAAAAAATGATTCTGGAAATGCAGCAGTAGATTGGTTTAGAATTACGAAATAAATTCATTTAAAAGTAATTTTTTCGTCTTTTAGAAAAAAAACGACGCACATAAATTAAATATTTTAAAAGAAAAATAAAAATTGACATTGTGATACATTTTCATGTTTGAAAATACCTTAAAAGTTATTTAAATGATTTTTCTTACAAAATATGTTTTTTAAAACTTGTTTTTGCATAATTCAAGATTAAAATAAGTACAAGTTAAAACAGATAAAATGATTCTATTAAAAAAAACATCTTTACTTTTTATACTTTTCTGGAGCATCGGAATGACCGCTCAGAATACCTATAAAAATTGGTCTGAAATTATTCGCAAAAGTGATGCTTCTTGGTTTGCTTCGGCGGAAGCCAAAAAAGTAGCAGAGAATGTTTTATTATATCAGAGAGATATTGGGGGCTGGCCAAAAAACATTCAAATGCAGCAAGAACTCACCGAGAAGCAAAAGAAAGATTTAATTGCCCTTAAAAAAATAGCTGTAGAAACTACAACAGATAATGGGGCAACTTGTCAGGAAATGCTTTTTATGTCAAAAATGTATGCACAGGTTAAAGACGAACGTTACGCAGCATCTTTTTTAAAAGGATTAAATTATTTACTTGAAGCTCAGTATGCAAACGGGGGCTGGCCTCAATTTTATCCATTAAAAAAAGGGTATTATACACATATTACCTACAACGACGATTCGATGGTTAATATTCTAAACGTGATAAGAGCGGTAGCAGATCAAACTGATTATTACAGTATTAAACCATCAAAAGAAGTTGTTGAAAAATGCAAAAAATCATTTGATAAAGGGATTGACTGTATCTTAAAAACACAATACAAACAAAATGGAGTTTTAACAGCTTGGTGTGCGCAGCATGACGAAGTTACTCTGGCTCCGGCCAATGCAAGAGCTTTTGAATTGGCATCTTTAAGCGGTTATGAATCGGCAAAAATTGTACTGCTTTTGATGTCTTTAGACAAGCCGTCCCCAGAAGTTGTAACCGCTGTAAAAAGTGCTGTAGCTTGGTTCGAAAAAACTAAAATTACCAATTTAGAAGAAAAAAGGGTCTTAAACGATGCAGGAAAAATTGTAGACAAAAAAATGATTCCTGCGACAAATGCGACACCAATCTGGGCAAGATTTATGGATTTGGAAACCAATGAACCTTTCTTTTGTGATCGCGATGGAATTAGAAAGAAGTCGATTGATCAAATTGGTGCAGAGAGAAGAAATGGCTATTCTTGGTACTCAGAAGCACCAAAAGAAGTATTAAAAAGATTTCCAGATTGGGCAGTAAAAAACGGGACAAAAGTTTCGGCTTCAGAAAAGAAAAACGTCACTTTAATTACTGTAGCGCAAGACGGTTCAGGAGATTTTACAAAAATTCAGGATGCAGTATATGCGTGTCCAGCTTTCCCTTATGAAAAAGTGACCATCTACGTGAAAAATGGAACTTATAACGAAAAAGTCCGCATACCAGAATGGAACACCAATGTAATTTTAAAAGGCGAAAGCAAAGAAAATACGATTATTACTTTTGATGATAACTTTTCAAAAATTGGTTTAGGAAGAAACAGTACCTTTTACACTTATACGGTTTTAGTAGAGGGAGATGATTTTGCGGCATCCAATTTAACGATTAAAAATACTTCAGGAGAACGCGGGCAAGCTATTGCATTGTCCGTTGTGGCAAATAGGGCAAAGATTTCCAATTGTAATTTATTAGGAAATCAGGACACGTTATATATTTCTGGGAAGGATGCGAAACAGTATTTTAAGGACTGTTATATTGAAGGAACAACCGATTTTATTTTTGGAAGCGCAACAGCTTTATTTGAAAATTGCATTATTCACAGTATTAAAAGTTCGTACATAACTGCTGCTTCAACACCTGAAGGAACAGCTTTTGGTTTCGTTTTCAAAAATTGTAAACTTACTGCAAATGCTGATGCCAAAGATGTTTATTTGGGAAGACCATGGCGTATTTATGCCAAAACGGCTTTTATTAATTGTGAAATGGGCGGGCAGATTAAACCAGAAGGCTGGGAAAACTGGTCTAAACCAGAAGCTGAAAAAAAAGCTTTTTATGCAGAGTACAATTGTACCGGAGAAGGTTTTCAACCTTCCAAAAGAGTTAGCTGGTCACATCAATTAACTAAAAAAGAAGCGGGGCAGTATACAATAGAAAATATTCTAAAAGACAAGATCTCGAACTGGTATTTGAGGTAGAGTATTAGTCTCAGTTTTCAGTCTCGGTCTCAGTTTGAAAACTATGACTGAAAACTATGACTGAAAACTATGACTGAAAACTATGACTGAAAACTATGACTGAAAACTATGACTGAAAACTGCGACTGAAAACTGAAAAACAGCTATTAAAAACTATAAAAAAATGAATTCTAAATACTTATTACTCTTATTTTTTACCTGGGTTTCTTTTTCCCAAAACAGTGATTTTCCTTCAGAGAGAGTAGATTCTATAGTGAAAAGAATTCAGCTGCCTGTTATTCCTGCCTATCAGATAAATGTTTTGAAATTGGGAGCAAAAGGCGATTCAATTACAAACAACAAAAAGGTTTTTGATAAAGCAATGGCTTTGTGTAAAAAAAATAACGGCGGGACTATTATTGTGCCTAAAGGAATTTATAAAATCAACGGACCAATCCATTTTGTCAGCAATGTCAATTTAAAAATTGAGAAAGGCGCAAAAATTAAATTCAGTGATAATCCAAAGGACTATCTGCCAATGGTTTTAACCAGCTGGGAAGGAACAATGTTGTACAATTACAGTCCATTAATATATGCTGAAAGCTGTACCAATATTGCACTTACAGGAGAAGGTGTAATTGATGGAGAAGGCGGTAAAACGTGGAAAACATTTAAGGCAAAAGAAGGTGAAGGCAAAAACCGCAGCCGTGAAATGAATCATAACAGCACTCCAATTTCAGAAAGGAAATTTGGAGAAGGCTATTTTTTAAGACCACAAATGATTCAGTTTTTGAATTGCAAGAATATTTTAGTAGAAAACATTCGAATCGAAAATTCGCCATTCTGGTGTCTGCATCTTTTAAAATCAGAAAGTATTACAATTAGAGGAATCAGTTATAAATCATTGAACCATAATAATGACGGAATCGATCCAGAATATGCAAAAGATGTTTTGATCGAAAATGTGAACTTTGATAATGGGGATGACAATGTTGCCATAAAAGCAGGAAGAGATCATGAAGGAAGAGCCAATACAGCAACACCCAGCGAAAATATTGTGATTAGAAATTGTAATTTCAAGGGATTACACGGTGTAGTTATTGGCAGTGAAATGTCGGCTGGTGTCCGAAATGTTTTTGTTGAAAATTGTAAGACGGCGGGTTATCTTAAAAGAGGAATTTATTTGAAAACCAATGCAGATAGGGGAGGTTATATTAAAGACGTTTTTGTTAGAAATATAAAACTAGATGAAGTAGAAGACTGCCTTTATATGACTGCCAATTATCACGGAGAAGGTAAAGGTTTTCAATCGGATATATCAAATGTACATTTTTCCAATATTACCTGTAAAAAAGCTTCAGAATCAGGCATTGTTATTCAAGGTTTCGCAGATAAAAAGATTAGAAATATATCTTTAAGAAATATTGAAATCAAGTCGGCAAAAAATGCATTGTCAAACGAGAACGCAGAAAATGTTGTAATGACAGATGTTTTTATAGGACAAAGAGCCGGAGTGCCGTCGGCGGTTTCAAAACCGTAGTTTTTTTTTTAAAGGTTCAAAGGTTCAGAGGTTCAAAGCGACAAAGGTTTTTCTGTAGAGACGCACAGCAGTGCGTCTTCGCAAAGAATATCGAAATTGAGAGGTTCAAAGCAACAAAGGTTCAAAGTGACAAAGGTTTTTCTGTAGAGACGTACAGCAGTGCGTCTACGCAAAGATTATCCTCAAAAAAATAAAAAAAAAACTTCGTGCTCTTTGCGTAACCCTTTGCGTTCTTTGCGGTTAAAATAAATCACAACAAAAACAACAAATGAAAAAATACATTTTACTAACATTCCTAATCACCACGATTAGTTTTGCACAAAAAACATCTATTTACTGCATTGGTGATTCAACAATGGCAAATAAAAAAGATCCCGAAAAAAATCCAGAACATGGATGGGCGCAGGTATTACAGCCATTTTTCAAAGACAATATTGTTGTAATAAATAAAGCCGTAAACGGAAGAAGCACAAAAAGTTTTATCAACGAAAAGCGCTGGGATTCTATTTATAAAAAATTAAAAAAAGGCGATTACGTTCTAATAGAATTTGGACATAATGATGAAAAAATAGAGGATTCGACACGTTATACCAATCCGCATACAAGTTATCGCTATAATCTAATTCGCTTTGTGCAGGAAAGCAGAGAAAAAGGTGCTGTACCTATATTATTAACATCAATAGCGAGACGTAATTTTAATGATAAAGGCGTATTAGTTCCAACGCATGGAGATTATCCTTTAGAAACACGATTAGTGGCACAGGAATACAAAGTACCATTTATTGACTTAGAATATTATACCGAATTGTTAGAGCAGTCTTACGGTCCAGAAAAGTCCAAACAGTTGCACTTGCATTATAAAGCAGGTGAAAATCCTTATTACGATAAAGATAAGGCAGATGATACACATCTTTCCTTAAAAGGAGCTGCCGCCATAGCTCAAATTGTCATCAATCAAATAAAAGGTTTAGAGGGGGCGTCAATTCAAAAGTTGAAAGCTGGAATTAAATAATTTTGATTTTATAAACTTCATATTTTAAAGAGAGGACTGGTTCCTCTTTTTTTGTTGTTTCATTTTTAAAATGTTTTTCCTAAAAATTTTTCTATCTTTTTTAGTGTTAAAATTTTATTAATATACTGAAATTCAGTACTTTTGTTTTTTGAAATTCAAAAAATCAACAATTCACAATTTGTTACAGCCATTTTTACAAGCCATTCTTCTAGAGCTGTATTTTTTATTAGCCATTACTATTTTTCAATTGCTACTTTTTCAATTAATGTAAACTATCTGTAATTAGGTCTTTAATTACTTTTTAGTGTTGTTCAATTGTTTTGCATTTATCATTGATTCAAGAGATAAGTACTTTTTTTCTCTCAAGGAATAAAAAAAATTGAACAAAGCTCACTTTTGCATCCTATAATGGAAGTAGGTTGTAAATCAATAAAGTATAAGATTTAGTTGCAAAGCAGCTGCTTAAATAGCAGCATATATCTTTTATTCTTAAATAAAGATATTGTGTACAATTAGGTCTGTTTAATTAAATAATAAACCATTATGAGATTAAAAATTACTTTTTTAGTGCTATTCCTTATTTCGCCAATCCTAAGTTTTACGGGATATTCAATTTTTGCGCAGAGCGTTTCTGGTGCAGCAAGCAACACGGGCTGTCAGAATAGCGGAATAGTTACAGCAAGCAGTGTAGGTTTAGGAGCGACACCGCAGTATCAATTATTACGTTCGGGAACTGTGGTAGCACCTGTTCCCGGAGATGGCACTCAATTTACAAATGATCCTGTTTTTACAGGTTTAATTACTGGCAGCTATGTTGTAAATGCAAGAGCATCTACGGGAAGTACAGTTTATAGCAGTACGACTATTGCTGTTACCGATGGTTATACACCGATGGTAGTAACAACGCCGACAAAGGTCGCTGGCTGTGTTGGCGGCAATGCAGTTCTAACAGCGACAGTAACGGCAGGAAAATCCCCATTTACTTATACTATTGCGACACAAGCCGCTCCTGGCACCATCTTGCAAAGCAGCGGCAGTATAGCAGCCAGTACCTTTACTTTTAACGGTCTTCCAGCTAATAGTTATGTTGTAAGCGTGACAGACAGCTGCGGGCAGACGGTAATTGGTGCCACGGCTATTACAAATCCGACTTTAACATTAAATGATATTAAGTTAGGTTACATTGCTTATCCGGGTTATCTGCCTGCTTACAATTGTTCGGCGCCGCTAAATATAATTAATTCAGCAAATTTTAGATATATAACGACTAACACAATCCTTTCTACGGCTGATGCGGCCAATTTTACTTGGAAGGTTAAATATCAAGGACAATTGTATGGTAGAGATACAGATGGAGATGGTTTTAGCGATGTTGGAGGTGCCGGTTATCCATCATCTCAATCTAGTATAGGTATGCCGGCAATTGCAACTAGAGCAGGTATTGAAGCAGATTTGACCAATATGAGAGCGGTATTAATTGATAACTGCGGTAATACTAAAGAGTTTCCGATAAGTTTAAATTACAATGCAATTACCTCGACAAATTGTGGAGGCAGCGGAATCATCCGTATTGGGCCGTCAACTTTAGCTTGTCTTCCCATAGATATGACTTTTACAAACACGGCTAATGCTGCCGATGTTATCACAGGTACATTGACCACGAGTTCAGGAATTTTTACAGGTTTTACTGCTGGGGCAACTTATCATGTTACGTATATTGATGCTGGAGGAAATACTACGGGGGACTTTTCATTACCAGTTTCACAGAACTTAACTATTCCGGCTGCTCCAAATATTACTTTAACGCAGTACGCATCATCAGCAAATGCAAACTATTTAGGATATGGAACCCTTTCTATAAATGTTAGTCCGTTTCAGGTTGGAGATGCAATAAGTTATGTCGTAACAGCTTCAAACAATTCACTTGTGCCTATTGGTCATAGTGGAAATATTACGCTGGATGGCGCTGGTTATGCTAATTTTCCTAAAGTCAATGCATCAGATCCAACTGGCACTTGGCCCAAAGGTAATTACACTTTAGATATAACGACTGCTTGCGGCACAAAAAGCATAAATGTTACAGTGGCTGGTTATGCCGCCACAGTATCAGAAAGTAATACGATAACATCCGTTTGCGGGGGATTCAATTATGTAATGAATGGTACTTTTGATGTGCCTTCCGCTTATCAGGTTATTATTTTTTCTGGTCCTTCGAGCGTGGGGCAAACCAGAGATTTGGCTAGTGCAACAGCTTCACTTCCTTTTAATGGATTGAGTTATGGTACCTATGTTTTTGCTTTACGTACCAAAAGCGGTTCGCTCAATCTGCTGACTCAAACAGTTACCTATGATGCAAATAATGCCATTATAGTTGATAAAACAAATACTGGGGGATATGTCTGTGCAAGTGGTGCCACAAATGGTGTTTTAACTATTACAGCGACATCTATTTCACCTCCGCCCGGCAATGTATTGCAATATGCTTTAAGTACAGACGGTGGTGTCAATTACGGACCTTATCAAAATGGTAATACCTTTAGCGGATTAACAGATGATACTTATTTTTTTAGAGTAAAAGATGACTGCGGTAATATTATTACCCAATCTGCCCAAATTGGTGTAGCTGCCGCTCCAACTATAACTGCAGATGGTATTGCTACACCAGCAACGGTTTGTAATGTAGGTTCAGGAACTATACAGCTCGATGTAGATGTGTTGGGAGCTGTTTCGTATTTATGGGCGGGGCCGGGTATAAATGCAGGCAATCAAAATGTTAAAGATCCCGTTATAAATTATGCAGATTTACTAGTGGGAGCAAACAATATAACGGCTACGGTAACCTTTGGAGCACCCTGCAACAGCAGTACCGTATCTAATTTGACTATCAATGTTAACCCGCTTCCCACCATTGCTATTACAAATCCTGCGGAAGTTTGTGCACCCAATTCTGTAGATATTACTTCCGCCGCCATAACTGCCGGAAGTGATGCAGGTTTAACGTACACTTATTTTTCTGATGATATTGGTACAGTACCCGTAGCCGATCCTGCTGCAATCACCGTAGCAGATACGTATTATATAAAAGGAACAAATGTAAACGGCTGTAGTTCAATTTCACCAGTTGTAGTTACGATTAATGATTTGCCACTCGCATCTATCAATTATTTAGCGACACCATATTGTAAAACAGGAACCGCTGTTGTTGAAGAAATTGGCATCGCTGGAGGAACCTATTCCTCAGATCCTGATTTAATCATTAATACTGCGACGGGAGAAATTGATTTAGCAGCTTCTACAGTTGGAGATCACACGGTAACTTATACCTTTAATGACGGCAGTTGTTCTAATACCACTACTACAGTTATTACGATCAATGCACTTCCAACAGCAGCAATCAGTTATCCAAACACACCTTACTGTCAAGCCGGAACAGCTGTTTCGACCGAAACTGGTATTCTTGGAGGAGCATATAGCGGAGATGCAGGTTTAAGCATTGATGAAATAACAGGAACAATAGATTTAGCGGGTTCTACTGCTGGAAATCACACCGTGACTTACTTTTTTAGTGATGGTACCTGCTCAAATAGTACAACAACATCAATAGTAATCAATCCAGTTACATTACCCTCTGCTTTATCCAATATCAATGCACAATGCGAAGCAACACCAACTGCGCCAACTTTGACAGATATTTGTGCAGGAACTATAACGGCCGCTACCACGACGGTTTTTCCTATTACAACTCAGGGAACAACTGTTGTAATCTGGACTTTTGATTATGGAAACGGGTATACACAGTCAGTAAATCAAAATGTAATTATTGAAGATACGTTTTCTCCCGTTATGCCAATATTATCAGATGTAACAGGACAATGTGAGGCAACTCCAACGGTACCAATAGCTTCTGATGCATGTACGGGGGCAGTCACAGGAGTAACAACAACCCCATTTCCAATTACAGCAAAGGGTACGACAGTTGTATTGTGGACTTTTGATGATGGAAACGGTAATACTTCATTTGCTAACCAGAATGTTACTATAACAGATACTACTGCACCCACAGCGCCCGTATTAACTGATCTAATAGGAGAATGTTCTGTAACCCCAACGGCTCCAACTACTGTTGATAATTGTGACAGCGCAGCAATAATCGGAACTACAAGCACTTCATTCCCAATTACGGCTCAGGGAACAACTACAGTAACATGGAACTTTACCGATAGTTCAGGAAATACTACAACAGTCAATCAAAATGTAGTTATTGATGATGTCACACCTCCGGCAGTGCCTGTTTTAGCAAACGTAACAGGAGAATGTTCTGCAACCCCAGCTGTGCCTACAACAGTCGATGCATGTTCAGGAACAATAACCGGAACTACAAGTACATCTTTTCCTATTACAACTCAGGGAACCACAGCAGTAACTTGGAGTTTTGATGACGGAAACGGAAATATTGCAACAGCCGTTCAAAATGTAATTATCCAAGATACATTTTCGCCAGTTATGCCAATATTGGCAGATGTAGCAGGTCAGTGTGAAGCAACTCCAACGGTACCAATAGCTTCAGATGCCTGCGCAGGCGCAATTACAGGAGTAACAACAACTCCATTTCCAATTACAGCAAAGGGTACGACAGTTGTATTGTGGACTTTTGATGATGGGAACGGCAATACTTCATTTGCCAATCAGAATGTTATCATAACAGATACTACACCGCCGACCGCGCCAGTATTAACAGACCTAACGGGAGAATGTTCTCTAATACCAACGGCGCCAACTACTGTTGACAATTGTGACAGCGGAACAATAACAGGAACCACCAGCACTTCTTTCCCTATTACCAATCAGGGAACAACTATAGTTGCATGGAATTTTACAGATAGTTCAGGAAATACTACAACAGTTAATCAAAATGTAATTATTGATGATGTAACACCTCCGACAGCACCAATTTTAACCGACGTTACAGGAGAATGCTCAGTATCGCCAGCTGTGCCGACAGCATTAGATGCATGCTCAGGAGTTATCACAGGAAGCACAAGCACCATTTTTCCAATTACAACTCAGGGAACCACAGCAGTAACTTGGAGTTTTGATGACGGAAACGGAAATATTGCGACAGCAGTTCAAAATATAATTATTGATGATGTAACACCGCCTGTAGTACCAGTTTTAGCCGATGTCACAGGAGAATGCTCAGTATCGCCAGCTGTGCCGACAGCATTAGATGACTGCGCAGGAATCATCACTGGAAGTACAAATGGATAACAAAGGTATCTTCCTAAAAATGTTTAAGCGCAAGTTTAAAGATGAATTCGAATTTTCGGAAAAATCATTTTTTGATCATAGTGAAGAAGAGGTAAATCCATACGACCGTATTGTCTATGTGGTGTATAATAGAGAAGAACTTATCGGTTTTTTGCAGGAAACTAAAAGGACCAATGTTTTGGTTTGTTTGTTTAATAAACAATTTTATACAAGCTTAGCATTTTTAGAAGCAATTAATAATTTGATTTTATTTGACGAATCAAAAACAAGCCGGGAAATTTTCAAGGAATTGAAAACATTTTTTAAAAAGACATTAGATTTTAAAAATGAAAAAATTCCGGTAACCGAATCGAACATGCCGCAGTCAACAACTTCGGATTATTACAAAGCAATGTATTTTCTAATGTAATTTATTTATTTTTTTTATATTTTTTCGTGCACACATTTTTAATTTTGACTTGATTTAAAGTTGTGCTTTGATGCAGGATAAGTGTTGTTCTTTATCCTGCATTTTTTTTTTTGGAGTATGCTGAAATTCTTTCCAAACAAAGTTTTTATTTTAAGTGTTGTAATAACAATTAAAAACACTTAAATTGTTCTAAAAAAAATAAAGAGTCAGAAAGAATGAAAAAAGCAGTGTTATTTTATCTTCCAATTACTTTAATTACAGCACTTTTTACAAGTTGTAAAGTTTCTCAAAATGTTTCAGAAAAAGCTATTGTTTTAAAAAATAGCAGTTCAGCTGCGTTATCTCAAAAAGCAATTTCAATACAAAGGGGGGAGCTGGGCAAGATGGATGCTAAAGGAGTTTTTCCAATATTGCTTTTTAAAACAGATACAATTCCTGCCCAGACCAACGATCTGAATGGAGATGGAAAATGGGATGAACTTTTTTTTACAGCTGATTTTTTGCCAAATGAGGAAAAAAATATCCAGTTAAAATGGTCCGATACAGATCCGAAATTTACCGTAAAAACTAGTGCACGTTTTGGAAAAAGAGAAGGAAAAAATCTTCCTGTTCATCCAGATACACAAGAGGTTTTGATTGCGAATCAGGTTCATAAAAAATTAGGATATCAAAAATATCAAACAGACGGACCTACATGGGAAAATGATAAAGTAGGCTTTAGGCATTATTTAGATGGAAGAAATTCTAAAGATGTTTTTGGAAAAAAACTTCCAGGCATAACGCCAGAAAATGTGGGTATAAACAGTAAAGGCGCTGTCGAAGATAATTACCACGTCATGTACGATTGGGGACGAGATATATTTCCTGTTGGAAATTCAGCTGGACTTGGAGGTTATGCCTTGCTGATTGATAACAAGATTAGTAGACTTGGGATTTTAGGAAATGACACTATAAATAATGTCGAAAAAACAACTTTTAAAATAGTGAGCGAAGGTCCAGTAAATTCTGTTTTGAGTTATCAGTACGAAAATTGGAAAGCTTCAGACAATTTGTACCAAGTACAAGAAACGACTTCGATCTGGCCGGGAATGTACGGTTTTAAAAATACAGTTTCCATAAACGGAATTAAAGGCAAAGAAACTTTTCTTGCCGCAATTTCTAATTTAAACAATAAAAATCCGCTGCAGGTTATTGAATCTGGAGATTGGATCTGTTTGATTCAGCATGACTATTTGACCTACGAGCGTCAATGGATTTTAGGAACCGCTATTTTAGTTCCAAAAAACATTTACGAAGGTTACATAGAAGTACCTAAAACGGGTCAGCTAACAGATTCTTACTTGGCAAAATTAAAGGTTGAAAACAATAAAGAAATTAGTTACTATGCGATTGCGGCTTGGGAATTAAGTGCAGATAAAGGATTTAATGATTCGGCTTTTTTTACCAATTATGTAACCAATTTAGCGAAACAGCTTTCGGCGAAAATAAAAGTTGAAATTAAATAATCATTAAGTCTTAACTATTGCTAAAATGAGAAATATTCTTGTAATCTTATATATTATAGCAGGTTTTAATTTCTCTTTTTCACAGCAGAAAACTGAAAATTTTCCTGATGGAACGCCAGTAGAAAAATGGTTTAAAGAACATCCAAAATTAAAGCTCGAAAATTTAGGAAAGCAATATGTAATTACCAATTTTGGAGTTAAAAACGATAGTACTTTAATTCAAACGCAGACCATACAAACTGTTATTGATAAAGTTTCGGCTGACGGCGGAGGCGTAATCGTAATTCCGAAAGGCGTGTTTTTAAGCGGGGCCTTATTTTTTAAGCCAAAAACAGTTTTACATTTGGTAAAAGGCGCAGTTTTAAAAGGTTCTGATGTTATTACTGATTATCCATTAATGCCTTCGCGAATGGAAGGGCAGAATTTAGATTATTTTCCAGCTTTGATTAATGCGTATGGAGTAGATTATTTTTCTATTTCTGGGGAAGGCACCATAAACGGAAACGGAAAAAAGTTTTGGGAAGCTTTCTGGAAAAGACGCAGTGAAAATCCAGATTGTACTAATCTTGAGGTTTCAAGGCCAAGATTAGTTTTTGTTTGGAACTCTAATAATGTACAGTTTCAGGATGTAAAAATGGTCAATTCTGGTTTTTGGACGAATCATTTTTATAAATGTGAGAACGTAAAACTGCTCGGACTTCATATTTTTTCACCGCACATTGGCATAAAAGCGCCAAGTACAGATGCCGTCGATCTTGATGTGTGCGAAAATGTTTTGATAAAAGACTGCTATATGTCTGTTAATGATGATGCGGTCGCTTTAAAAGGCGGCAAAGGACCGTACGCAGATCAAGATAAAAATAACGGACCCAACAAAAACATTATAATTGAAGACTGTACTTTTGGTTTTTGTCATTCGGCATTGACAAATGGGAGTGAGGCAATTCATAATCGAAATGTCATATTTCGGAATTGTAAAATTGAAGGTGCTTCAAGATTGCTTTGGTTAAAAATGCGCCCAGACACGCCGCAGCGGTACGAATACATTTTGGTTGAAAATATAAAAGGTGAAGCAGAAACCGGTTTGGCCATTTTTGCCTGGAGACAATTTTATGATTTAAAAGGTCGTACGGATATTCCTTTGTCTTATGGCGATCATATTACTTTGAGAAACATAACTCTTAAATGCGGTAATTTTTACGGCGTAGAAAAAGATCCAAATGTTCGATTGAGTAATTTTAAATTTGAAAATTTAAATATAGAAACTGCAAAAACTAAGTTTGATAAAAGCATTATAGATGACGTCATTTTAAAAAATGTCTACATCAATAAGATGCTGATTGAGTAAAATTTCCCTTTTTTGAGTATTTTTTCCACTTTTAAATTAACACAACACAGCGTTCTCTGCTATATTTCATACAATTTTTTTACTTGGGCGAAAGTAATGTACAAAGCTTCAAAACGATCATGAATAATTTATTTTATAAATAAGTATTTGATTGCTAGTTGTTTGTGTTTGCTGTGTTTTGGCAAAACTGGGAGGTCAATTTATTGTAAAGAAAATGAATGAAAAACTGCATTAAATTTAACAGCAATTTTGTTGTAACTATCACACAAACTTTTATTTTTGTGGCTTAATTTAACAATATATAAGCATGAAAGATTTATTAGTAAAAATCAACGCCGAAATTGACACATTTAAAGCAGAAGCTGAATCTTTAACTGAAAAAGGAATTAAAGCAGCAGGTCCAAGAGCACGTAAAGCTACATTAGAAATTGAAAAACTTTTAAAAGAGTTCAGAAAAGTTTCTATCGAAGAATCAAAAAAATAATTTTCTTTACAGAATAGTAAAAAACCTCGCTGAGAAATCAAGCGAGGTTTTTTTATACATTTAAAATAGGAGCAAACGACATTTAGTTTCAAATAAAGCATAGAAACCTTAGAACCTTAGCATCTCAGAACCTTAGCAACTTAGATAGAATTTCTATCAATAAAATTAAAAGGAACTTTTACCTGACCTTTTTCTTTATTCAAAATCATTCTTGCGGCGGTTTCTCCCATAATATTAAAGTCGGTAGACATAACCGTAATGCCCAATAATTCTTTTAATGGCGTATCATTATAGGAAATAACTCCAATTTCTTTTCCTAAAATAAATTCCTCGTCTCGAATTTGTTTCATTAAATTCACTAAATCAGATTCTTCAATAGTGATAAATAAATCTCCTTTTTTAAGAATCATGTCATCGTAAACTTCACTTAGGATTTCAAAATTGATTTCGTGTTCCACACAGAATTTTCTAAATCCATGTAAAATTCTTCTCGGATACGGATAAACAGCTTTGTCTGGATAAACCAAAATTAAGCGTTTGTATTTGGCTATTTTAGAAAGACCTTCTTTTAAAGCATTATAAATATCATTTTCAAAATCCTGATAAATTTTAATGACATCGTCGCTGGTTCCTAATTTAATATTATCCAGAACAACCAGTTTTTCTGTTGGAATATTTTTTATGGCATTCACCACTTCATCTGTAAAACTTAAATGTTTAAGTTCGTCTGTTTTAAAATGGGTTGTAATTACATAGTAATCATAAGCGCCTTCAAACTTATCTAAGATATTCAAAAACAAAGTTTCGTCGCAATGGTAAATTTGCAGGTCAACGTGTGCATTTGCTCCAAGAGTATTGATGAAAGAACTATAAGTCTTCATTTTATAGGAACTCAGCTTATTAGTCAGAAACAAAATATTGACTTTCGATTCTAATTTTGTTCTTGTAATATAGTATCCTTTTCCTCTAATGGAAGAAATAATTTTACGTTCTTTCAAAATATTATAAGCCTTTTCGACCGTGTCTCGAGACATATAAAATTCTTCACTAAAACTATTGATGGAGGGAATTTTTTGGTTGATTTTTAAATTTCCGTTGGCGATGTTTTGAAGAATAGAGTCAACAATCTGTTTGTATTTAGGTACTCTTGAATCTTCGTCTATTTTAATTAATTTAATCATGATTATGTCTGGAAATTTGTTTCATCTTGCAATGAAACCAATTTTGAATTCTAATTTTCTTCTTCTTTTTTGAGTGAAATAACTATAGAGGTTAAATTATTTTACTTTTTTAAAAAAGAGAATATATTAAGGCTTGTAATACTTTTTTTATAATTCTTGAATTTTCTCCTGAATGAGGATTCAATAATTACGAAATCGATTGCTAAAATAGCTATTTTAAATTTATTTACCCAATAATTACAGTGCCTTATTTCTAATAATCCTTAGTTTTAACAAAAAAACACAAGAACTATAAAGGATAGTACAGGACAGTTTTGTTTTTGACATTCTATTATTTTACAAAACCAAATTACTATCAAACTAACCTTAAACCAAAAATTATTAAATGGAATCATTATTAGGAATCATTTTTCATTCTATCGGAGGATTTTCTTCAGGTAGTTTTTATATGCCTTTTAAAAAAGTTAAAGACTGGGCTTGGGAAAGCTATTGGCTGGTAGGAGGATTTTTCTCTTGGCTGATCGTTCCGCCAATTGCAGCTTACTTAACGATTCCAAATTTTGCCGAAATTATTGCAGCAGCTTCTCCATCAATAAAAGCCTTTACTTATTCAATGGGATTAATATGGGGAATTGGTGGTTTGACTTATGGTTTGGGAGTTCGTTACTTGGGAATGTCTTTAGGGAATTCAATTACTTTAGGATTCTGCTCTGCATTTGGAGCATTAGTACCCTCAATTTACTATGATTTTGTTCCAACAGAAGGTAAGATTTCATTTTCTGACATGCTTTCTAACACTGGCGGGCAGATCGTTTTATTGGGAGTGGTGGTATATCTTATAGGAATTGCTATTTCTGGAAAAGCAGGAATGCTTAAAGAAAAAGACTTTGCGACAGGGCATGAGGATAAAGACAAAGATTTCAATTTGGTAAAAGGGCTTATTGTAGCTGTGATTTCAGGAATTTTAAGCTCCTTTTTTAATTACGGAATCGAAGCAGGAAAATCAATGGCAGAGCAAGCGGTAATAACTGGCTCAAATCCGTTATTTCAAAATAATGTGACTTATGTTGTTTTGCTTTGGGGCGGATTAACAACCAACTTTATCTGGTGTCTTTATTTGAATTTTAAAAATAAATCGATCAAAAATTACACAGATAAATCTACTCCGATCACTAAAAATGTTTTGTTTTCTGCTCTTGCCGGAACCATGTGGTTTTTACAGTTTTTCTTTTACGGAATGGGAGAAAGCAAACTCGGAAATGGTGCCAGCTCTTGGATTCTGCACATGGCAACCATTATTTTAACAGCAAACTTTTGGGGATTTTATTTGAAAGAATGGAAAGGAGTTTCTAAAAAAACATTAAGAACTTTTTTCTGGGGAATCGGGCTGATTATGCTTGCAATCGTTTTGGTAGGAATTGGTAACTCATTATAAATAAATACAAGAAATAATACAAATAGTATATGTCGAATACAAACACAATTAATATGAATTTTAAGCATGTAAGCTACCTTTGGGATGAAGCTAAGGCAGCAGCATTAGCAGGAGATGAAGTAGCGCTTTTTATTTATCGTTCTAACTTGTTAGGAGCTGATTTAAGATTGACCAACTACGGAGGTGGAAACACTTCTGTAAAAATTACAGATAAAGATCCTTTAACAGGAGAATCTTCTGAAGTAATGTGGATTAAAGGTTCTGGTGGAGATATTGGAACATTAACAAAATCGGGTTGTGCGGCTTTGTATTTAGACAGACTGCGTAATCTGGAAAATGTGTACAAAGGAATCGAGTTTGAAGATGAAATGGTAGAGTTATTCAACCATTGTATTTTCGATTTAGCTTCAAAAGCACCTTCTATCGATACACCTTTACATGGTTTTCTTCCATTCAAACATATCGATCACTTACATCCAGATGCGGCAATTGCTATCGCTGCAGCGAAAGATGGACAGAAAATCACAGAAGAATTATTTAACGGAGAAATTGGCTGGGTAGGCTGGCAGCGTCCAGGTTTTGATCTTGGTCTTCAGTTGAGAGCTTGTTTAGAAGAAGCAGAAAAAAACGGTAAAAAACTACGCGGAATCATGTTAGGTTCTCATGGTTTGTTTACTTGGGGAGATACTGCGTTTGATAGTTATATTAATACGCTGGAAGTAATCGAGAAATGTGCTTCGTATTTAGAGAATAATTACGGAAAAAAACGTCCTGTTTTTGGAGGTCAGAAAATTGAAAGTCTTCCTGAAGCAGATCGTAAATTAAAAGCAGCAAAAGTTGCTCCAATCTTAAGAGGTTTCTGTTCTTCAGAGCGTCAGATGATTGGACATTATACAGACGATGCAAGAGTTTTAGAATTCATTAATTCTAATGACCTTTCAAAATTAGCTCCATTAGGAACATCTTGTCCAGATCACTTTTTGAGAACTAAAATCAGTCCATTGGTTTTAGAATTAGATCCAAACGAAGATTTATCAGATATTGATGCGATCAAAGCAAAATTAACACCTGCTTTTGAAGCGTACCGTGCCATGTACAAAGACTATTACAATGCTTGTAAAAAGTCTAATTCACCAGCAATGCGTGACCCAAACCCAGTGGTAATTTTATATCCTGGAGTTGGTATGTTCACTTTTGCTAAAGATAAAACAATGGCGCGTTTAGCATCTGAATATTATATCAATGCAGTAAACGTAATGAAAGGCGCTGAAGCAGTTTCAGAATATACTTCTTTACCGCACCAAGAAGCTTTTGATATCGAATATTGGTTATTAGAAGAAGCAAAATTACAGCGTATGCCAAAACCAAAAGCATTATCTGGAAGAGTAGCTTTGATTACAGGTTCTGCGGGCGGAATAGGTAAAGCTATTGCTAAAAAATTCGCTCAGGAAGGTGCTTGTGTGGTAATTAATGATATTAATGAAGAGCGTTTGCAAGGCGCAGCAGCTGAGTTTATTAAAGCATTTGGAAAAGATGCCGTTTCCAGCACTTTATTAAATGTTACAGATGAAACAAGTACTGAAAAAGCATTAGACGAAGCTTCTTTAGCTTTTGGAGGTGTTGACATCGTAGTAAACAACGCTGGAATCAGTATTTCTAAATCTATTGCAGAACATACTCTAGAAGAGTGGGACAGATTATACGACATCTTGGTTAAAGGACAATTTATTGTTTCTAAAGCCGGAATCGAAGTAATGCGCAAGCAAGGTTTTGGAGGAGATATTGTAAATATCGTTTCTAAAAATGCTGTAGTTGCAGGTCCGAATAATCCAGGTTATGGTTCGGCTAAAGCAGCGCAGGCGCATCTAACACGTTTAATGGCTGCCGAATTAGGAGCAGACAAAATACGTGTGAATACAGTAAATCCTGATGCCGTAATTTCAGACTCTAATATTTGGTCTGGCGGATGGGCAGAAGGTCGTGCAAAAGCATATGGAGTTACAGTTGAAGAACTGCCAGCTTACTATGCGAAACGTACGTTATTAAATGAAATCATATTGCCTGATGATATCGCAAATGCTTGTTATGCTTTTGTTGGAGGTTTACTTGGTAAATCTACAGGAAACGCATTAAACGTAGACGGCGGTGTAGCAATGGGCTTTTATAGATAAAGATTGTTTAGGTTTTTTATATAAGTTTGTTTAAGCAAAAGTGGTTTTTTGTGGTCTAACGTTCGAATCTTTCGAACGTTAGATTTTTTTAGACACATCGCTTTTGAACTTATAAAAAAAACAAAAAAACTGAAGTAAAACCGAGTTAAGATTCTAATTTGACTTTTTAGTATAGCCACAGGTTAAAGTATTAAAATGAATGGAAAAATCTGCTTAATCTGCGGGAGAAATTTAAACACATAGAAACATAGATTTTTTAGTTTTAGAAAAGAAAAATGAAAGAAACTTGTTTCTAACACATAGCTGGATGTTAGCAGCTTTGTCAAAGTTTTAAATTTGACAAAGCTTTACGTAAAGAATTAAGCAGCTAAATATGTGTGTTGATGCAAGTGAAATGCCTTTATCCGCAAAGCTAAACTATGATTCTATGTGTTAAAAAACTATACCCAAAGTATAAAATTATATATCTTGTAAACTCTATTAAAATATCAAATTACTATGTTAATCTCATCAAACCACATTGAATCTCATAACGAAGATTTATTAAAAAAACACCAAAACAAATTAGTTTTTACAGCATCAGAAATAAATGATACAGAAGCGATTATCCAGAAATTAATCGACTTTCAAATTGCAATTCCATCTTGGGCTTTAGGAACAGGAGGAACTAGATTTGGACGTTTTGCCGGCGGCGGAGAACCTCGTTCTATCGAAGAAAAAATCGAAGATGTTGGTTTACTTCATAAATTAAACAACGCTTCTGGAGCCATTTCACTTCATATTCCGTGGGATATCCCAACCAACTACAATTCAATTAAAGCACTTGCAGCACAGCATGGCTTAAAATTTGATGCTATGAACTCGAATACTTTTCAAGATCAGGCAGATGCTTCAAATTCATACAGATACGGTTCTTTACAAAACGTAAATAAAGCAGTTCGCAAACAGGCAATTGCTCACAATATAGAAGTTATCCAGCACGGAATCGAATTAGGATCTGAGTCGCTTACCATTTGGCTAGCAGACGGTTCTAATTTTCCTGGACAATTAAACTTTAGAAAAGCATATCAAAATACATTAGAAAGTTTAGAGGAAATCTACGATGCGTTACCTTCAAATTGGAAATTATTTTTAGAATACAAATGCGCAGAGCCTAACTTTTATTCTACGACTGTAGCAGATTGGGGGCAGTCTTATTCGTATGTTAAAAAGTTAGGCGACAAAGCGCAGACTTTAGTCGATTTAGGTCACCACCTTCCAAACGCTAATATTGAGCAGATTGTTTCTTTATTATTGATGGAAAACAAATTAGGCGGATTCCACTTTAATGATTCAAAATATGGCGATGACGATTTAACTGCCGGAGCATTAAAACCATACCAATTATTCTTGATTTTCAATGAATTAGTTGAAGGAATGGATGCTAGAGGAATGAATCACGCCAAAGATTTAGGCTGGATGATCGACGCCTCTCATAACATAAAAGATCCTTTAGAAGATTTATTACAATCTGTAGAAGCGATTATGATTGCTTATGCTCAAGCACTTTCTGTAGATAGAAAAGCATTAGAGCAGGCACAAGAAGAAAATGACGTAGTAAAAGCACAAGAAATCCTTCAAAATGCATTCCGTACAGATGTTCGCGCGTTAGTAGCAGAAGCTCGTCTTCGTTCTGGCGCAGCTTTAAATCCAGTAGGATTATATCGTTCACTTCAGGTTAGAGAAAACCTAATTGGCGAAAGAGGTTTAAAAACATTGGCAACTGGATTATAATTACAAATTATTAATTGTTAATTATAAATTGACAATTGATAATTAACAATTTACAATTAAAAAAATGAATGTAGTTGCGATTTTTGATATTGGTAAAACAAACAAAAAGGTTTTTTTATTTAACGAAAATTATAAAATTGTCTGGGAGAAATCAGTAAATCTGGAAGAAACCACAGACGAAGATGGATTTCCGTGTGAAGATATCGAAGTACTTAAAAATTGGATTTTAGACCGATTATCTGAAATAAAAGAGCTGACGGAATATGTTTTGAAAGCCATCAACTTTAGTACTTACGGAGCTAGTTTTGTGTATATTGACGAAAACGGAAAAGTTTTAACTCCTCTGTATAATTATCTAAAAGATTATCCAGAGGAATTAAAAGCTGATTTCTATGAAAAATACAAAGGAGAAAAAAAGTTTGCCGTAAAAACGGCTTCTCCGGTTTTGGGCAGTTTAAATTCGGGAATGCAGATTTACCGATTGAAAGAAGAAAAGCCCGAAACATTTGAAAAAATAAAATACTGTCTGCACCTGCCGCAGTTTTTGAGTTTTCTTTTAACCAATGAAGCATACGCCGATATTACCAGTATTGGCTGTCATACGAATTTGTGGAATTTCAAAAAAATGAAATACCACAAATGGCTGAAACAAGAAAATATAGTATCTAAAATTCCGCCGATTCATTACGGTAAAGATGTGATTATGAATAGCGATAATCTTGCTGTTGGTGTTGGTCTTCATGATAGTTCATCAGCAATTATTCCGTACACGATCAATTTTACAGAACCTTTTGTTTTATTGTCAACAGGAACTTGGAGTATTTCTTTAAATCCGTTCAACAATAAACCTTTGACTTTTGACGAATTGCAAAACGACTGTCTTTGTTATATGCAATACACAGAAAAGCCTGTAAAAGCGGCACGTTTGTTTGCAGGAAACGAACATGAAGTACAGACCAAACGTTTGGCACAGCATTTTAATGTACCTGTTGATACGTACAAAGAAGTTTACTTTGATAAGAAAATCGTAGCCAATTTACGCTCGCTCAATTTTCAAATTATCTATCCTAAAAAGTACGATTTTGATATTTTAAAAGAATGTCCTTTTCAAAAAAGAGATCTTTCTTACTACAAAGATTATGAAACAGCATATCATCAATTAATGCTGGATTTGGTCGAGCAGCAGGTTTTTTCAACCAATTTAGTAATTCATAACAGTCCTGTAAAAAAGATTTTTGTAGACGGAGGTTTCAGCAAAAACTCTATTTATATGAATTTGTTAGCAGAAGCTTTTCCAGATGTAGAAGTCTATGCGGCTTCGATGGCGCAGGCAAGTGCATTGGGCGCGGCATTGGCCATTCATCAAAACTGGAATCCAAAACCAATTCAGAACGATTTAATTGACTTGAAATTCTATAAACATTAGGTAAATGCGGTCTGTATGTTGTAAATTTGCGGAGAAACGTATTTTTTACATTTTTACAGTATACGCCTAATGAACAACACACTAAATACTACAACATGAAAATTGGACTTTTTATACCTTGTTATGTCGACCAATTTTATCCAAAAGTAGGAATTGCAACCTACGAATTACTTCAAAAATTAGGCTGTGACGTCGAGTTTCCAATGGGGCAGACCTGCTGCGGACAGCCAATGGCAAACAGCGGTTATGCGCATTTAACAAAAGGATGCGATGCCAATTTTATTGCCAATTTTTCTGGATTTGATTACATAGTCTGTCCTTCTGGAAGTTGCGTTTTGCATGTAAAAGACCATTTGCACGACGAAAACCAAGAAGATAAAGCAGCCGCAATTCGAAATACGGTTTACGAACTAACAGAATTTATAACCGACATTTTAAAAATCGACCATATCGACGGAAGATTTCCTTATAAAGTTGGAATGCACGTAAGCTGTCACGGTCAGCGTGGATTAAAGCTTTCGCAGATGTCTGAATTAAACGCACCTTTTTTCTCTAAACCAGAACAATTATTACACAATATTGAAGGTCTTGATTTGGTTGCTTTAACCAGAAAAGACGAATGTTGTGGTTTTGGAGGAACATTTTGTGTTACTGAAGAAGCGGTTTCTGTGAAAATGGGACAAGATCGTATTAAAGATCACGAAAGCCATGATGTGGATTATATCACCGGAGGCGATATGTCTTGCTTAATGCATTTAGAAGGTATTTTAAAAAGACAAAAAAGCAGGATCAAAACCATTCACATTGCTGAAATATTAAATTCACTCGAAAATTAAAATAAATGTTGAGTGTATTTTTTAACCGCAAAGTTCGCAAAGAAAAAATACGCAAAGCACGCTAAGAATAAAAATCAGCTTTGCGAACCTTGCGTAAAAACCTTGCGAACTTTGCGGTTAAATAGAAGATACCAATAATAAAGATTTCAAAATTGACTTTTAAATAATTAAAAATGTCATCAGAAAAAATAATACCGCACAGCGAAGCCGCAACCAAATTCAACAAAGATGTAGAGCGTGTCAATTGGCATGATGAAACACTTTGGTTTGTGCGTGCAAAACGTGATAAATCTGCTCATCAAATTGCCGATTGGGAACTGCTTCGTGAAACCGCTTCCAAGATCAAAAATAATGTACTCTCCAATATTCATGACTATTTAGTTGAATTTGAGGCTAATGCTCAACGAAACGGGATAATTGTGCATTGGGCAGCAGATGCCAAAGAGCATAACGAAATAGTGCATTCGATCATGGCAAAACATGATGTAAAGCAAATGGTGAAATCCAAATCAATGCTTACAGAAGAATGCCATTTAAATGATTATTTGGCCGAAAAAGGAATTGAAGTAATCGATTCTGATTTAGGAGAATATATTGTACAGCTTCGAAAAGAACCGCCAAGTCATATTGTACTTCCAGCGATTCACTTAAAGAAAGAAGATGTAAGCGAAACTTTTCACGAACATTTAGGTACAGAAAAAGGAAATTTCAATCCACAGTACTTAACAGAATCAGCGCGTCATAGTTTAAGAAATACTTTTTTGACTAGAAAAGTAGCTTTAACCGGAGTGAATTTTGCTGTCGCAGAAACAGGCGAATTTGTAGTTTGCACGAATGAAGGAAATGCCGATATGGGTGCGCATCTTGCAGACGTCCACATCGCGTGTATGGGATTTGAAAAACTAGTTCCGAAAAGAGAACATTTAGGTGTTTTTCTGAGATTATTGGCAAGAAGTGCAACAGGTCAGCCTATTACGACTTTTTCTAGTCATTTCAAAAAGCCAAGAGACGGTCAGGAAATGCACATTGTAATTGTAGATAACGGAAGAAGCAATCAGTTAGGTAGAGAAGATTTTAGAAATTCGCTAAAATGCATTCGTTGCGGCGCTTGTATGAATACCTGCCCAGTTTACAGACGAAGTGGCGGACATAGTTATCATAATGCAGTTGCAGGTCCAATTGGTTCTATTTTGGCACCAAATTTAGACATGAGCAAAAATGCCGATTTACCATTTGCAAGTACACTTTGCGGTTCATGCACCAATGTTTGTCCAGTAAAAATTGATATTCACGATCAATTGTACAAATGGCGTCAGGTTTTGGTAAAAGATGGTTATACGCCAACAGCAAAAACCGTTGCCATGAAAACGATGGCAAAAGTTTTGGCCAATCCGACAATCTTTAATATTGCCGGAAAATCAGGTAGATTTGTAATGAAAAATATTCCTGGAATGGTCAATAATAAGATGAACAAATGGTACGATCAACGCGAAATGCCTGATGTTCCTGAGGAATCTTTTAGAGAATGGTACAAGAAAAATTCAAGAGAATCTAAAACGAAAGACAATGAGTAGTAAAGCAGAAATTTTAAATAGAATAAAACTGAATCAGCCTGATTTGGTTTCTGATCTGCCAGATTTAAGTCTTTTAGGTTCAGAACAATTTGACGTCCTAGAAACGTATAAAACGGTCCTAAAAGGAATTGGCGGCGACCCAGTTGAAGCTGCTGATTATAATGAAATCATCAATTACATCAAATCGAATTATAACTTAGAAAAAAGACTAATTACAACGCTTCCAGAACTCTCTGAAATTGCTTCTTTAGACTGGAAAACCGTAGATCCGCATTCACTGCAGGATGTTGAATTGACAGTTATAAAAGCACATTTTGGCGTAGCAGAAAACAGCGGACTTTGGGTGACAGATGATATTTTAGGACAACGTGTGGCGCCTTTTATTGCGCAGTATTTAGCAATTGTGGTTCACAAAAAAGACATTTTACCAACTATGCAGCAAGCGTATCAGAGAATTGGTAACATGGAATACGGTTTCGGAACTTTTATTGCAGGTCCTTCAAAAACCGCAGATATTGAGCAGTCATTGGTTCTTGGAGCGCATGGTGCAAGAGGATTGATTGTATTTTTACTGGATTAAAAATATAGAGATAAAGAAAAAGCGAGGCATTATACCTCGCTTTTTTTATGTTTGAAACAGTTTGTAATTATACCGTTTGGTCGTCAATTACTGCGTCTGGCGCATTTGATTTTACAGATGCAATTCCATTATCTCTTGCAGAAGTACTTTCATACATTTCGCTAGAACCAATTATCTGTCCGTTTCCAGCTTTTAATGTAAAATAAGGTTTGCCGCTTTTAGATTCTTCTTTATTGTAACGAGAATCATCCTGCGAGTTCGTTTTTACAGATTCGATTCCGTTTTCAGCAGCTGCTTTAGTAGAGTAACCTTCGCTGCTTAAAATGGTCTGGCCGTTTCCAGCTTTTAAATTAAATTGAAATTCACCGTTGGTTCTTTTAGTAATTACAAATTTTCCCATGTAGTTTTTTTATTAAAGTTAGGTAATACTTTATTTTTGATAAACATAAAAATACAAAACTTAGTCCTATTAATCATACAATCATTTTAAAAAATGATTACCAAAACCATAAAAAAGCTGTCGTAAATATTGAAATTAAATTCCTAAACGAAAGTCAGATACACTTTTTTCTTCCAGTTTAATTTCCTCAAAAATGCTTTGAGTGCCTTTATCTACAGGACACTGCGTACTAATTCCAGCCCAGATTTCTTTTGGGTAATTATTTTTATACAAACGCACCATCTGCCAGTTTTTCTTATCAAGAGAATAATAGCTGGCAACCGTTTTGGTATCCGAAGAAATTTTCATGTAAATAAACGGCTGTTTTACAATATCGTGATTATTGTCATCAGAAGTACCCATTGTGCGTACCGTTACAACTCTGTGATTTCCTCTTTCGTCTTGTTCAAAACAAAATTTTTGGTAGAAACTATCATTTACATAAATGTATAAAACACCAGCATTGTATAATCCTTTTTCGGTAAATTCTGGAGTTACTTTTGCTGTAAGTGTAAAAGGTTTCGTATTATCGACTTTAGACAAAAGCATTGGAGCAGTGTTATTGGATAATTTTCCATCAGGATCTGAAAAGTAATCTGACTTTTCGCCTGCTTTAAATATAATTTTTTCGTCTTTTTCAGTTTTAATTAAAGTATCTGCACCGTTAACTGCTTTTGTAAAATGTATTGCAGATAATTTAATATCACAAGGTGAGCCATTGACCAATGCTGAATCTTTTTTGGTTTCTTCTGTTGTTGCCGTTTTTGCCGTTTCATTTTTAGAATTACAGCTTATAAATATAGAAAGGCTTGAAATAATTAATGTCTTGTAAAAAAATGTTTTCATAATTGGTCTTTTTTGGGATATTAAATGATATTTTTAGTTTTCCAAAATTAAAATTGCTTTTCAAGAAGGGCAATACGTAAAATTAACCAATTCCTGTTTTAAATGCCACAGAAGCTTTCAATCGAAAACCAATTAATGACTACATTTTTAGAACAAAAATTTGATATAAAAGAATCGAATGATATTGAAATGTACAAACAATTTGTAAGCAATTATGTAAAGATTGAACAATGTGTGGCAGTTCTATCCGATTATCAGTCAGATTGCAGTTATATTTATGCGGGAAGTTTCGGTGCTGTATTTGGAATTCCCGATGCAGATTCGGTAATTGATTCGGCTTTTGAAGAATGTATTTTTACCAAAATAAATCCAGATGATTTAGTCGAACGTCATGTTTTGGAACTTAATTTTTATCAGTTTTTAAAAGGAATTTCGCGAGAAGAATATAGTAATTACAGTACTTTCAGTCGTTTAAGGATGAGAGATTCTGTAGAAAAGTGTTCGTATATCAATCATCGTACTATTTATCTCAAAACATTCAGCAACGGCAGTATTTCTCTGGCACTATGTTTATATTTGCCTTCAACAGATTTACAGCCCCGAACAGGAATTGATGGAAAAATAATCAATATACAAACTGGTGAAGTAATAGAATCTGAGAAATATAAAAATCAGGTAGAAAACATTCTTTCAAAAAGAGAAATAGAAGTTTTAACAAGCGTTGCAAAAGGAAACAAAAGCGAGCAGATCGCTTCAGAAATGCATATCTCCGTATATACAGTTCGTCGTCATAGACAGAATATTATTGAAAAACTAAAAGTAACCAATACGGCAGAGGCTGTGCAGACGGCTTTTGTTATGGGAATTATTTCGCTTTAAATTTTTAATTTGTATTTTTATAATCACTTGTTCAAAACACGTCGACGTAAATTTTGTCGGCGAATATTTATATGAAAGAAATCAGCGAAATACTAAAAGCATATTCAAAAGCAAAATCAGAAGGAAAAAAAACAGCCCTGGCTACTGTAGTTAAAGTCGAAGGATCTTCATACAGGCAGGCAGGCGCACGAATGTTAGTTACAGAAGATGGCTTGCTGACTGGCGCAATAAGCGGCGGATGCCTGGAAGGAGATGCTTTACGAAAAGCGCTTCTCTCGATTAATCAAAAACAAAATAAACTGGTTACATATAATACCAGTAATGAAAATGATGCCGAAGTTGGTCTACAGCTGGGGTGTAACGGAATAGTACATATTCTTTTTGAATACATTGATGATGAGGCTCAGAATAATTCAATTCAGCTTTTACAGCAATTAGAATTAGAAAGGAAAGAAGCAGTTATTGTTACTGTTTTTTCTTTAAAAAGAAATGCTTCTCAAATTGGAACTACATTATTTTTTAGAAAAGACAGTCCTATTTTAAATCATAATAATGAAGTTTTGAATTTAATTTCGGATGTAAAAGAAGTTCTGGAAAACAAAACCTCGGTAGTTAAAAAACTTCAGGAAGAAAGGGATGATGAAGCTTTAATTGAATATATAAAACCTCCAATTTCTCTAGTTATTGCTGGCGCAGGAAATGATGTACAGCCGTTAGTAGAAATGGTTTCGATTTTAGGATGGAAAATTACCGTTGCAGAAGGCCGTGCCACTCATGCCGTACAAAAACGATTTCCAAAAGCAGATCAGGTTTTTGTTACAAAACCCGACCAATTTTTAGAGCATATTAGTATTGACGATCAAACGTATTTCGTTTTAATGACGCATAATTACAAATATGATCTGGGAATTCTAAAATTATTACTAGAAACAAACTGCCAGTACATTGGTATCTTAGGTCCGAAATCAAAGTTGAACCGAATGATCGATGATCTTGAAAAAGAAGGTGTTTTTTTAAATGAAGAACAGCTTAACAGAATTTACAGTCCAATTGGACTAGATATTGGTTCTGAAACAGCAGAAGAAATTGCGCTTTCTATCGTATCTGAAATTAAAGCATTTTCTACTGAAAGACAGGGAGCTTCTTTAAAATATAAGTCAGGTAAAATTCATGATGAAATTCATTATGGAAAATAAGTTCCAAAATAAAATAGGCATTGTAATTTTGGCTGCAGGAAGTTCTTCCAGATTAGGACGCCCAAAGCAATTATTGCAGTACAAAGAGACAACGCTTCTAAATATTACAATTTTAGAAGCTTCTAAAGTTCAGAATTCATTTCTGGTTGTGGTAACTGGTGCAAACAGAGAAAGTGTTTTAAAAGAACTTATTTCTTCTGAAATGACGTTATGTTTCAATCCAGATTGGGAAACAGGAATGTCGTCTTCAATTGTGAAAGGTTTAAATGAAATACTGCTTTTAAATCCCGATTGTGAAGTATGCATTTTTGCAGTCTGTGATCAGCCTTTTGTAACGACTTCAATATTTGAAAATCTTATAAATGAATATTATAATACTGAAAAAGCGATTGTAGCTTCTGCGTATTCCAAAACTTTAGGAACGCCAGTGTTATTTCATAAAAAATACTTTCCTGAATTATTGGAATTGAAAGGGCAGGAAGGCGCAAAAAAAATCATTAAAAAGTATGCTGAAGATACGGCTTCCATTATCTTCGAAAAAGGAAATATTGATATTGATACCGAAGAAGATTACAATAATTTGATTCGATGATCTAGTTGCAGAGGCTCAAAGGTTCAAAGGTTCAAAGTTTTTTATCGAGTGATTAAAAGATTAAAATCTGTTTAATCTGCAAAATCTGCGAGACGAAAAAAATACTTTCTTATGTTTTCGAGTAAAGTTCACGAACCAAAAAAAGCACACGATCAATAACAATATCAATTTCTTCTTCGGTAGTAAATCTTCCCAAACTAAACCGAATCGAACTCAAAGCTTCTTCATCCGATAATCCCATTGCTTTTAAAACATGAGAAGGCTCAGAAGTCACTGCCGAACAAGATGCTCCATTTGAAACCGAAATAGTACCTAAAGCCATAATAAGTTGTTCTGAGTTCACACCTGGAAAACATATATTTGAAGTATTACAAATGCGGTTCTGAGTATTTCCATTTACATAGGAATTCTCAAACTGAAGTAATCCTGCTTCTAATTTATTTCGTAATGATTCTATTCTATATTGATCCTCTTTCAATTCATTTACAGATAATTCACACGCTTTACCTAAACCAATAATTCCAGTAACATTTAGCGTGCCGCTTCGTAATTTACGCTGCTGGCCGCCACCAAGTATCTGTGAAGTTAATTTTAGTTTGGCTTTTGCCGAAATATATAGCGCACCAACTCCTTTTGGACCATAAAACTTATGCGCTGATAATGCTAAAAGATCAATTCCCAAAGATTTAACATCAACCTGAATTTTTCCGACGGCTTGAGTAGCATCACAAAAAAACAGCACATTTTTAGCTTTCAGAATCTTAGAAATTTCTTCTGTATTTTGCATGACACCTGTTTCATTATTGGATAACATTCCAATGAAAGCCAGTGTTTTATCTGATAGTATTTCTTCTAAAAGTTTAATGTCAAAAATACCATCAGAGCCGGTTGGTAAATATGTTACTGTAAAACCTATATTTTCCATAAAGGCACAAGTTTCAAGTACAGCTTTGTGTTCAGTAGCAATTGTAACAATGTGTTTTCGATCTTGATTGGCCAGACCTTTGATCGCTAAATTAATCGCTTCCGTTGCTCCAGAAGTAAAAATAATTTCTTCTGCATCTTCTGCATTAATTAAATCTGCTGTCTGCCAGGCGGCATTTTCAACGGCTTCTTTTACGGTTAATCCCGCAATGTGCTGACTTGTCGAATTGGCATAAAAATCTGTAAAATAAGGAAGCATAGCTTTTAGAACTCGTTCATCAACTCGAGTTGTAGCATTATTATCCAGATAAATATTTTGGTTTTGAAACATAATTTTAACTTATTCTCGTAAAAATACAATTTTGAAAATTCCTAAAATTAAAAAAATGTATAAATCTATCTGTCTGTTTTAACGCAGAGTCCGCAAAGGTTTAATAAGTAGAGGGATTTATAAAAATACAAAGTTCACAAAGCTGAGATTGATTAAGCTTTGCGGACTCAGCTTTTTTTAAATAATCTATATCAAAAAAAAAAACTTAGCGCTCTTTGCGGTTAAACTTTAAAGAGAAATTGTAATTATTCTAAATAAGCGTAATGTTTGAATTTTATAATTTTTTGTGAATTAAGATTGTTAAATTTGTTAGAATACCCAAAAGTGATTTCGCTAATTTAAAAGATAGATTGAATGGCTTCTAAAAAAACAAATCCGAATAAAGTAAGTGTGGAAGACTCCAATTCCCGCCGGGACTTTATAAAAAAATCAGGACTTTTTACCGCTCTCGCCTTGGCACCGCCTTCATTGGTAATGGCATCCGAGAATAAATGGGATGAAAAAATCGCGGAATATTTGGAGACAGTACCGCTTTCTATCGAAGTAAATGGCAAAAAGCACAATCTTAACATCGAACCACGAACAACTTTATTGGATTTGTTAAGAGAACAATTGCAGCTTACCGGAACTAAAAAAGGATGCGATCACGGACAATGCGGTGCGTGTACCGTTCACGTAAACGGAACTCGAATTTTGTCGTGTTTATCTTTGGCTTCAATGCAGCAAAACGCACAGGTTACGACAATCGAAGGTCTTTCAAACGGAAAAAAATTACATCCTATGCAGGAAGCTTTCATCAAAAATGATGGTTTTCAATGCGGTTACTGTACTCCGGGACAAATTATGTCTGGAATTGCCTGTATCAAAGAAGGCCATGCTAACAGCAGGGAAGAAATCAGTGAATATATGAGTGGCAATATCTGCAGATGCGGTGCTTACCATAATATTGTTGATGCTATAACTGAAGTGAAGGAAGGAGGAAAGGAGATATGAAAAATTTTCAGATCATAAGAGCATTGTCAGCAGCCTCTGCTGTTTCAAATATCAAGAAAGAAAAAGAGGCGATGTTTATTGCCGGTGGTACAAACTTGGTTGATTTAATGAAAAAGAATGTTGTAGCTCCAGATAAACTGGTAGATATTACAGCTTTAGATTTAAAACAGATTGAATTTTTAAAAGGAAAAGTTTCCATAGGAGCTTTAGCCAAAAATAGTCAGGTTGCCGAAGATAAATCAATTAAAGAAAAACATCCTTTGCTGGCTCAGGCTTTGGCAGCAGGAGCTTCACAACAAATAAGACATATGGCAACGGTTGGCGGTAATATGTTACAACGTACTCGCTGTTCGTATTTTTACAACACTGATATGCCTTGTAATAAACGTGTTCCTAAAAGTGGCTGCGGTGCTATTGGCGGTGTAAATAGAATGCACGCAATTTTTGGAGCTTCAGAAAGCTGCATTGCTGTCCACCCAAGCGATATGTGCGTGGCGCTGGCAGCATTAGACGCGAATGTTTTGGTGGAAGGTCCAAAAGGGAAAAGACAAATTAAATTCACAGATTTTCATCGTCTGCCGGGAAATACGCCAGAAAAAGACAATACTTTGGAAAGTAAAGAATTGATTACTTCAATCGAAATTCCGGATAATAATTTCACTAAAAATGTACATTATCTAAAAGTACGTGACCGAAGCAGTTATGCCTTTGCATTGGTTTCTGTTGCCGTTGCTTTAGATCTTAAGAATGATAAAATTAATGATGTCAGACTTGCTATGGGCGGTGTGGCACATAAACCTTGGAGATTAACTGAGGCAGAAGAATTTCTGAAAGGGAAAACAATTTCAGAAGGGATTTTTAAACAGGCAGCAGATTTAGCAATGAGAGGCGCAAGAGGTTACGGTGATAATGATTTTAAATTGACATTCGGAGCCAATGCCATAACAGAAGCACTTACAATAGCAGCATCAAAATAATTAGATTATGAGCAAGACAAGTAATATTAATAGAGTTGACGGATTTGCTAAAGTAACAGGTTCTGCAACATATTCTGCCGAATATAAAACGCCTGGTGTTGTATATGCGTGTTTGGTTGGAAGTACGATCGCAAAAGGGAGAATCAAAACCATTGATACTAAAAAAGCAGAATGGGCTCCCGGAGTTTTGGCTGTCATCACACATTTAAATGTCGATAAACCTGTTGGATATCAAAAAGCGAAAGACAAACATAATTTCGGTCAGCCGCTTCAGATTTTTAAAGATGATTCGGTTTTTTACTACGATCAGCCGATTGCATTGGTTATTGCCGATACTTTCGAGCGTATGCAGTATGCTGCAAGTTTAATTAAAGCCGATTACTTAAAAGAAGAGCATTCGACCGAACTTAAAAAAGCAGCAGATAAAGAGAAAAAAGTTGAAACCGATAAAGGAAATGACTACCATCGCGGTGAACATGACGGATATAAAAATGGACAGGTTGTTTTAGAAGCAGAATATACCATTCCAACCGAAGTTCATAACCCGATGGAACTTGCCAATATTATCGCAAAATGGGATGGAAATAAACCTATTTTGTATACTAAAAGTCAAGGTGTTGAAGGCACTCGTAAAAGTGTTGCCGGAGTTTTTGGAGTACCAATTGAAGATGTTGAGGTGCATTCTGAATATCTTGGAGGTGCATTTGGTATGGGTTTACACACCTGGCCTTATGAAATCGCAGCTTTAATTGGAGCAAAAAAACTAAATCGTCCGGTAAAATTAGTATTGCATCGCGAACAGATGTTTACCAATGTAGGATTCAGACCTTATACCATCCAAAAAATGGGCTTAGGTGCAACTAAAGAAGGAAAACTAACCGGCTTAACACACGAAGCCGTTGCGATGACTTCCAGCTATGAGGATTTTATGGAAGGAACCGTAAACATGTCCCGATTTATTTATGATTGTGCGAATGTTTCTACGCGTTATCGCATTGTACCTTTGGATACTTGTACACCAATTTGGATGCGAGGCCCAGGCGAGGCAACGGGTTCTTTTGCACTAGAATCTGCAATGGATGAAATGGCACATAAATTAAATCTTGATCCAATTGAATTTCGAAAACTGAATTACGCCGAAAAAGATCTGGAACAAAATAAACCGTGGAGTAGTAAATATCTTTTAGAATGTTACGAAGGCGGTATGGAACGTATTGGCTGGAAAAACCGTAAAAACAAACCTGGATCTGTGAAAGAAGGCGATTGGCTTGTGGGCTACGGAATGGGAACTGGAACTTTTGGAAGTTACAGAAACCCAACAGCTGTAAAAGCTAAATTTTTAGCTGATGGAAATTTGGTACTTCAATGCAGTGTAAATGATATGGGACCGGGAACGGCAACGATGATGACTGTAATTGGCGCTGAAATTACCGGAATACCGCCAGAAAATGTGATTATCGAAATGGGAAAAAGCGGACTGCCAAAAGGTCCAACGCAGGGAGGTTCTGCAACAACTTCATCTGTAGGTTCTGCAGTTCATGATTCCTGTAATTTATTAATAAGCAAAGTGCTAGGACTGGCAAGTGAAAATCCATCTTTAAAAGGAATTCCGATTACAGATTTGACTTTTTCAAATGGTGTGATTTCTTCTAAAAAAGACAGTTCCAAAAAGGTTGATTTAACTTCATTACTTACTGCTAATAAATTAGAAGGAATAGAAGTTGAAAACCAATCGAAAGGTACAGAGGAAGCTAAGAAATATTCTATTTATTCATTTTCAGTGCATTTTGTAAAAGTATTAGTGAATCCGAATTTAGGTAAAATAAGATTAGCGCATGTTGTTTCCTGTGCCGATATTGGAACGGTTATCAATCAGAAAACATCGGCTGGGCAAATGTACGGCGGTGCAGTAGGAGGAATTGGAATGGGATTAATGGAAGCTCTCGAAATCGATCATCGCTTCGGAAGGCCAATCAATAATAATTTCGCCGATTATCACGTTCCCGTAAATGCCGATATTGAAAAACAGGAAGTTTTCTTCGTCAATAAAAAAGACCCAATCAGCAACCCAATGGGAACCAAAGGTCTAGGAGAAACCGCTTTGGTTGGAATGGCGCCTGCAATTGCAAATGCCGTTTTTAACGCCACTGGAAAGCGTGTTCGTGATTTGCCAATAACGCTGGATAAAATTATAGAAACCGTTAAGGTTTAAAACAAAAAAAGAGACATTGAAAAATGTCTTTTTTTTTGCGCTGCTATTTTAAAACATAGCCCGTGGTTTCAACCACGGGAACATAATCGAAGAACATTTGTTTACGTATCCCCGTGGTTGAAACCACGGGCTATTTTGCAAGAGATTATATATAAAAGAGACATTGAAAAATGTCTCTTTTTTTTAGTTTCAATAAGATAAAATATATCGCTTCTCTGGAGCTTGAATTTCATGACTTAGAATTTTCTATAACTATTAAGCTCCGCTGGAGCTATTAAATGTTCTAAAGAAAGTCCCAGCGGGACGAAATATTTATAGAAATCACAAATCAGTTTCTCATTTCCAAAAGCCCCAGCGGGGCGACATAAACCGTTATTAAAAACAATCTAAATCAAACATAGCGAGATAAAAAAAACAAACTTTGCAAACCCTGTCGTCTTTACCATTAAATAAAAAAAGTCGCAAAGCTTAAAAAACTTTGCGACTTTGTGCCTTAGTGGCATATATCATTAAAACTTATTTTAACGTAATAGGAAATTCAACAGTTGTTTTATCCCATCCTATAACTAAGTTAGCAACAGAACCCTGAGTTGTAAAAGCGATTGATAAAGCTTCGATTACATCAGATACAGATTTAACAGGAACTGAAACTCTTACAACGTCTTTGCTTTGATCATAAGCATATCCACCCCATAAATCAAGCTCCTTGTTGATAATGATAGTCCATTTATCTTTTTCAGGAATAGCAAATAAACTGTAATATCCTGCAGGAACTTTTTTACCGCCAATAGTTACATCTTTGTAGAACTTAATCTCTGTATTTTCATTAGCACCAACTCTCCAAACTTCTCCGAATTTCACAACGTCACCAAAAATTGTACGTCCTTTTACAGAAGGTCTTGCGTAAATAACTTTGACAACTGGATTTGGATTATCTGTTTTTTTGAATTTAACTGCTTTGTTTGGGAAATAAGAAATGTCAACCGGGCTTGCATCAAGCGGAGCAAATTTTACTACATCTTGTGCTTGAACTGTAAAGGCAGCAAATAAAGTAACTGCCAGTAAACTTAATTTTTTCATAGGATTACAATTTTTAGAATAACTACAAAGTAAGTTAATAATGAAGAAAAATCATATAATTTAAAAGCTGTTTTTTGTTAATGAATTGATAACAGATTTTACAATATAATTTTATTTTCGTTCCTACAAATAAACTTTTGTGTTTAATATTCGCTTTTCTTTTTTGCGTACCACTTCTGCATAATGTAAAACGCTTTTTTCTTTTCACCATCATTGGAAATTAAACCTTTACGATTGTATCCATCTTGAATACCTGGAAGAAGACGTTTTGGAGATCTAAAATCAACTAAAATCCAAGGGCTTAATCCGCTTAAGTGAGGAATTTTTTCGATCATTTTCAAATTCTGAATGTATAGATATTCCTGATATTCCTCTGTCCAGCGTTCGTTTTTCTCGCCATGAAAACCCGCTTTTGCATCACCTCCAAACTCAGAAACGAAAACTGGTTTGTTGTACGGCGTGGTCCAGAATGTTTTTTCAGCATTTTCTAAGTTACCGCCATACCATCCTAAATATTGATTGAAAGCAATAATATCAAGCGATTTGCCAATCTCATCATCGATTTTTCCATTGTGTGTTAATAAAGCGGCACTAATTAACCTTGTATTATCCAATGATTTTGTATGATTGACCAAATTTGTGATAAAAGCATTTCTCGCGTCAGAAACTGGAGTTTCATTTGCCATAGACCAAATTACTATACTTGCTCTATTTTTATCTCTTGTAATCGCAGCCGTTAACTGATCTTGGGCATTTTGATACGTATTTTTATCAGTAAATTCCACAGTCCAGTAAACCGGAATTTCTTCCCAAACCATTAGACCCATTTTATCAGCTTCTCGAACCATGTTTTCGTTATGCGGATAATGCGCCAGACGAACATAATTGCAGCCTAATTCTTTTGCCCAATTCAATAAACGTAAAGCATCTTCTTCAGAATTAGCACGTCCGCCTTTTGCATTTTCTTCATGAATAGAAATTCCTCTTAAAAAGACTGGTTTTCCATTTAATAAGATTTTGTCTCCTTGGGTTTCAATTGTTCTAAAACCAATTTGATCATTTAATTTCTGTCCGTTAAAATTAACGGTTACATCATATAGTTTCGGATTTTCAGGTGACCAATAAGAAATCTTTTTGGCTGGGATTTCAAAGTTTAAAATTCCGCTGTTATCCGCTTTTCCTTTGTAATTGATTTTTAATTCAGGTATGGCAATTGAAATCTGATTTTTTGACGCATCTAAATTGTTGATCTTGATAAACCCCGAAATCACATTTGCATTCCCTTTTTTCAGCTGAATGTTATAATCTTCCACAAATGAAGATTCTTCTTCAATTAAAGTGACATCGCGCGTAATTCCGCCATAATTCCACCAATCGGTATTTACAGTTGGAACATCTTCTTTATGGCGCGTATTATCCACTTTTATAACCAAATAATTGTCTTTTGGCTGAACAATCGAAGTCACTTCGTAATTAAACGGCGTAAAACCACCTTCGTGAGTTCCTAGTTTCTTTCCGTTTAAATAAACATCAGCTTTGTAGTTAATGGCGCCCAAATATAAAAACAGACGTTTGTTAGCTGCTAAATTGTAATCGAAAGACTTTTTAAACCATACATTTCCTTCATAATATTTTAGTTCCGTAACCTGCGAATTCCAATCGCCAGGAATAGTAATAGTTGGCGATTTATCAAAATCATATTCTACTAATTCCTGTTTGTTTTGAGCGTGGTAATTGGTGAAAAATGCTCCTTTTGCTGGTTTTTCCTGTTTGTCGTACTGATCAAGGTGAAAGCTGTAAAATCCCGTTTGATAAGGATCGATAATATAATTCCAAACGCCGTTTAAAGAAGTAGTATTTCGGTTTGGAACGTTTGAGATTAAATTTTGTGCAAATCCCAGAAAGGAATAGGTAAGGAGTAATGTGGTTAATAGTCTTTTCATTGTATTATAATTTGTTTTGTAATTGTGTTTTTGCCATGAAGACGCTAAAGCACGAAGTTTTTTTTACTAGTTTTTTTGTCAGGATGACAACTAGATTAAAAAAACTTAGAATCTTAGTGCCTTAGGATCTCAGAATCTTTTTACTCAACAGAAATCTTCAAATATTCCCCTTTAAAACTCTGATTTAGTGCCGTCATTTCAATCGGATTGCCTGAACCGTCTGGAACAACTTCAATAGAAGCCTTTCCGTTTGCCATTCTTATAGATTCACTTCCCGTTGGCGTTCCTTGATTTTTTAACGTTTTACCGCCTTTCATACATTGAAAATAAACACTCGCTTCATAATCCAGACAGCGTAAATTATTGTTGTCAATTGCAATTGCTGTTACCAGATAGTTACCGTTTTTTAGTTTTTCTGAAGATAATTGCAAAGAAGAGGCCGTGTCATTTTTATTGAAACGATAATTCACTTTTATAGTATCAGAAACCGTTTTTCCATCTTTATTTTTACCAATAGCAATTAGGATATTTTGTCCTTTTAAAAAATTAACATCCCAAGTTAAACCATTTGCAGGATAAAGCGAAAGATTTCTTTGTTTTTCGCCAAGAGATTTTCCGTTATGTATCAAAGTTACTTTCTCGCAATTACTGAAAACACTGATGGTTCTTGGCGTATTTTCTGGACCTTGACGCTCTGTCCAAGTATGTGATTCAATGTAAGCGAAAGGTTCTTTTGCCCAATAGCTTTTAAAAACATAATACGCATCTTTTGGAATTCCGTTTCGGTCTGTTAATCCTTTTTGGTTCATGTACGGAATATCGTCTTCTGGGCGTAATGGCGTTGCAAAATCCTTAAATGCCCACTGAATATTTCCCACAAACGCTGGATCATTCTCGGATATATGCAAATGCCAGTCAAACAAATCAACTATATAATTTTCGCTCCAATCTCCAATTTGAGCAATGTTAGCGATTTTAGTCTGTACAATGGCTTCTTCCCATCCTTCAGCTTTTATTACATTTTCGCCTGTAATTGGATTTTCACTATGACGGCCAACATGACTGTCTCCGCCATATTCGGCATGAATAAAATGCTTGTATTCTTTTTTATAAACATCAATTGCTTTTTGGTAGCTTTTATAACTTCCAGAATACCAGCCCGACCAAATCGAAGGTGAAAAAACATCAACAATATGAGACCCTTCATAGTATTTTCTAATCGCCGTTTTTCTAGTTGGATCCAGTTTATGAGCAATCTCGTTTAGTTCATTTAAAAAAACGTTGGTTTTATCTGCATTATCACCGTCAGGGAAGTCTGGAAGCCAATTGATTTCGTTTCCTAAAGACCAGATAATTATACTTGGATGATTGTAGTTTTGGGTAATGATTTCTTCCAGCATGTTTTTGGTATTCGTTTTCCAGACATCGTTGCCAATTCCGCCACGGCACCAAGGCAGTTCATCCCAAACCAAAAGACCAAGTTCATCACAAGCTTTATATATTTCAGGATCTTGCGGATAATGTGCTAAGCGAACAAAATTAGCACCCATTTCTTTGATTGATTTCATATCGGCCCAATGCTGTTCGTTGCTCATTGCAGCGCCAACTCCCGCTTGTTCTTCATGACGATGTGTACCGCGGATTAGCAAACGTTTTCCGTTAAGGTAAAACGGACCATGATCTTTAAATTCAAACCATCTAAAACCTACTTTCTCAGAAACGCTGTCTTTAATTTGATTTTTTTCTGATAAAACAGCACTTAGTTTATATAAATTAGGTTTTTCGGTATCCCAAAGTTCTGGATTTTTGATGTTTTCAAAAGTAATTGTTGAAATTTTATCGGTAACAGGAATTGTTTTACTTGCCACTTTTTTTCCTTTCGGATTTTTAAGTGTTACGGTTAATGATAAATCTTTTGAATTATCTGGATTTACAAAAGTAGAAACGATTTGCACCGAAGCTTTTTTGGCAGAAACTTCAGGAGTTGTAATTTTTATATTTTCGATATGATTTTTGTATTTCGAAACTAGCCACACATCGCGCGTGATTCCGCCATAAATAAAGAAATCACTCTTTTGAGACGGGATAATTTCGATGTCGTAGCTATTATCAACTCGGACAAAAATATCGTTATTTCCTTCTTTGATAAAGTTGGTAATGTCTATTGAAAAGCCAATATATCCGCCAATATGCGAACCAGCTTCTTTTCCATTTACATATACTTTTGTGGTAACATTTGAACCTTCAAAATATAAGGAATAAACTCGGTATTTATCGATTTGCGGAATGTCTAATTTCTTCTGATACCAGCTGGCATCGCGTCTGTAACCCGGATATAAGTCGGTTGCATCTTCGGCGTTCCAAGTATGTGGTAAATTAAGAGAAATCCAGTTTGAAGCTTTTTCGGCTTCGTTGAGGTTTGAAGTATGATTTTCTAAATAAAGCCAGTTGTCATTAATGTTTCTTTTTGTCTGAGCAAAACTGCTCAGACAAATTTGAAACAAAACAAAAAGCGCAAAAATTGAAAAAGTTTTATTCGGTTTATTCATAGTTACAAAGGTTCATAGTTACAAAGGTTCAAAGGTTTTCTGGCTCAAAGATTCAAAGATTCAAAGATTCAAAACCTTTGTTACTTTGCACCTTTGAGCCTTTGCACCTTTATTAATGCTTCTAGAAAATAATAATCGGCGTAGATTATTGGTTCGTCAATTTCATCGTGTTTAGGCCAGTTTCCTGTACTGTGGTCAAAAAGAAAAGGCGCTTTAATTGTGGTGTCTAAAATGTATTTATCGGTTTGTACCGAAGCCATCATTTTATCGGCGAAAGCCAAATAAGTATCATTTTTAGTATAACCATACAGCTCATATAATGCTGATGCCATTACCATTGCTGCAGAAACATCTCGAGCTGCATTTGGAATACTCGGATCTTTAAAATCCCAATACGGAATTCCGTCTTCTGGCAGGTTTTTATTTGTCATAAAAAACTTTGCCGTCGCTTCGGCTTGTTTTAAATAGGCAGGATCTTTTGTATATCGGTAGGACATCGTAAATCCGTAAACTGCCCAACCTTGACCGCGCGCCCAAACCGAATCGTCATTGTAACCCTGAAGCGTGGTTTTCTTTCTGACTTCACCTGTATTCGGATTATAATCAATAACATGATAGCAAGAGTTATCTGCTCTAAACTGGTTTTTTAAAGTTGTATTGGCATGCTGAATCGCTACATCACGGTATTTATTGTTTCCAGATAACTTTGAAGCTTCAAAAAGCAATTCCAGATTCATCATATTGTCAATGATTACAGGATAATCCCAAATTTCCTTGTTAAAATCCCAAGAACGAATCGAACCCACTTTTGGATTGAACCTTATGCACAAAGTTTCAGCGCCTTTAATAATTACCGCTTCGTACTCTTTCTTGTTTTCCACTTTTAGAGCTTCTCCAAAACTGCAAAACACTTTAAAACCTACGTCATGCGAATTACTGTTGACACTTTCCTTTTTGCTGAAAGGAGTCCATTTTTGAGCTTGTTCTTTATATTTTGAATTGCCTGTAAGTCGGTACAATTGCCAAAGATTTCCAGCAAAAAAACCGCTAGTCCAATCTCTCGACGGCACTTTGCGAATTTCAAGAGTTTTTATATTCATACTTCTAGGCATAGACATCGAATCGACTGGATAATCGAGCAACATTTTGTAACGCGTTTCCAGCTTTTCTGTCGCTGCAGAGGTAGTTTTTGTGTGAGTATTAATTCCGGATTTGCACGCTGTTACGAGCGATGCAAACCCAAGAATTAAAGAAATGAAACTGACATTCTTCATATTAAAATAATATATATTGTGATATTTGGACGCGGATTGGACGGATTCGCTATCGCGAAAACGCGGATTTATACGGATTTTATTCTCTCGCAGATTTGGCAGATTTGGCAGATTTTTTTTACTTTATCTGCTAAATCTGCAAGATCTGCGTGAAACCAATTACGCGTGACGTAATAAAAAAATCCGTTTATCCGCGTTTTTGCGATAGCAAATCCATTTTATCCGCGTGCAATATTAATAACCAGGATTATTTGGTTTTAGATTCGGATTAATAGCCAATTCTGTTCCTGGCAATGGCCATAGATAATCTCTGTTTGGATCAAAATTAGCATGCGGTTCTAAACCATTTTGACCAAATACTTCAGGACCATTTTTTAGTCTCTTAATATCGTACCATCTGATGTACTCAAACGCTAATTCTAATCTTCTTTCGTCAATAACCATTTTTCTGAAATCTGACTGAGAAAATCCAGGTGTAACGTTTGCAGGAAATGAAACCAGTTTTCCAGCTTTGTTTCTCGCCCTTGCACGAACACGGTTTACATAGCCATCAGCTTCAGTTGTTCCAGGATTGATTTCATTTAAAGCTTCGGCAGCCGTTAATAAAACTTCTGCAAAACGCATTGTAATATAATTGTGCTGCGAAGTTCTTCCGTTTGCACCTGCTTTTCCTGGGAAACGGAAATATTTGGCAATGTGCGGTCGCGGCGCTTTTTCGTTATCGCTTGAAGGATAAACTTGCAATGAACCGCCTGGACCAGTTTTCTTTCTGATAATCGTATCAAAACTTACAGCTCTTCTATAATCTCTTTGATCCCAAGTTTGAAATACTTTTAAAGAAGGAACGGCAACAGAGAATCCTTGTCCGTAGCTGTAACTGTCATCTTTCAATGAACCAGTAAAAAACGCCGTATAATCCTGACCGTAATTTCCAGAGGTTAAGTTGTTAAAGTCGATTGTAAAAAGTGGCTCTTTTAATGAAGCTGTTTTTGTGGCATTAAATAAATCCTGAAAATCAGCATCCAAACCTAAACCAAATTTAGCTTCGTTTGTAATTACATATTTAGCTTCATCATAGGCTTTTTGATAATTGCCTAAAGTCAGGTAAACAGAAGCTAAATAACCTGCTGCTGTACCTTTTCCTGGAACTGCTTTTACTTTTGGTTTATCGTCCAGCCATTGTTTTGCAAATTCTAAATCGGCAATGATTTTTGGGTAAACATCTACTTCTTTTGTTTTACTAAGGGAATTTACCTGCGCCACATCACTTACAACAAAATCGATATACGGAATATCTCCAAAAAGACGTACCAAATGATAATAAGCAAAAGCTCTCGCAAAATATGCCTGAGCCACGATTGCATTTACTTTTGCAGGATCGCCTGGTGTTTTTTTAGCGCCTTCAATAGCTTGATTGGCTGCGGTAATTATTACATACGACTGCGGCCAAAAGTTAGCTACAAGCGCATTTGTATCGTTCATACTCATATCATTTACATCGATACGTGCAGCCTGTGTGGTTCTGTCGCCAATATCCGCCATATCATCGCGAAGCATTAGGGCAATTGTAAATTCTCTTCCCCAATAATTATTGTGGGCAATATTGGCAAAGGCTCCGTTTACAGCGGCCTGTAAATCGTCTGTATTGTTAAAAAAGTTATCTGGGCGAATAATTCCTACTGGTTTTTCTTCCAGATCAGAACAACTGAAGAAAGTCATTGTTCCTAAGCAAAGAAGAGCTATATATTTTTTCATAGTGGTTTTAGATTAAAATTTTACATTAAATCCTGCTGTAAATGTTCTCACGTTGGGATATCCTCCATAATCCAATCCTAAATTGGTATTACTTCTTGAATTGGTGTCGTTTAAGTAATTCGTTTCAGGATCTGAACCGGGATAATCTGTAATCGTCCAAAGGTTTTGTGCACTGATGTAAAAACGAACTTTACTTAATCCCATTTTCGAAACAATTTTTTCATCTAAACTATATCCTAAAGAGATGTTTTTCAAACGGATATAACTTCCATCATAAACAAATCTAGAAGTGATTCTTTTGGTTCTCGCGGCATTTGCAGGAACATTTGTATCTGTATTTGTTGGTGTCCAAGCATCTAAAACCTCCGTTGTAGCATTGTTATTTCCAGAAGCCAGTTCCATCAAAGTATAGTTTAAGATTTGATTGCCTTGTGAACCTTGAAAGAAAATATTCAAATCCAGATTTTTATAAGTGAAATCATTGTTGAATCCAAAGATGAAATCTGGATTTGGATTTCCGATGATTGTTTTATCTTGAGAATCCAGTTTTCCGTCGCCATTTACATCTCTGAATTTTTCGCCTCCGGCCACAGTTTCAAAATTTCCTGGCAATACTGGTTCTCCCTGCTGAATTACACCATCATAAATAAATCCGAAGAAAGAGCCAACCGGCTGGCCAACTCGCAAGATTTGAGACTCTGTTGCTAGGAAGTGACCTGGAGCAGAATTGATCAAAAGGTCTTTATTATCAGCTAGTTTTAGTACTTTATTTTTGTTGGAAGAAATATTAAAGTTTGTTGACCAAGTAAAATCTGCACCAATAAAGTTTTTAGTGTTGATTCCTAATTCCCATCCTTTATTTTCTAATTCTCCAACGTTTTGAAGCTGCGAAGCAATTCCTGAAATTCCAGGTAATGGTCTGTTAAACAATAGATCTTTGGTAATTGTTTTATAATAATCAGCCGTAATACTGATTCGGTTATCAAACAAACCTAAATCAATTCCGTAATCCTGCTGATAAGAAGTTTCCCATTTCAAATTCGGATTATCCAAAGAAGTCAATTGTACCGCATTTACAATTACGTCACCGCTCACATCATAAATTTCAGAGAATCGCGATAAAGTAGAGTAGGCGCCAATTGAAGGGTTTCCTGTTGCTCCATAACTCGCTCTTAATTTAAGATTAGAAACTGTTTTGCTGTCTTTGAGGAAATTCTCTTTTCCGATATTCCATCCAATTGCACCCGAAGGGAAGGTTCCGTATTTGTAGTTTTTACTAAAGCTTGAAGAACCGTCTCGTCTGGCTGTAAAAGTTAGTAAATACTTATCGTCATAATCAAAATTCAACCTTCCGAAAGCAGAAATCAATTCCGTTTCAGACAAATTAGAATCTGGTTTTAAAAATACAGTTCCAGCGCCTAAATTTCTATACGAATTGGTATTGGTTAAAAATCCTCTTGAAGCAGCATACGAACTTTCATTTTTATTTTTTTGATAGGAATAACCGCCAAGAACTGTCAAAATTCCTTTTTCAATAATTTCACGTTTAAAAGTCAGATAGTTTTCTGTTAGGAAAGAAGAAAATCTGGTATTGTTTACAGAAGCTTCTCCTTTGATATTTTTTCCGGCAATTAAAGTAGATGGAATAAATCTTCCCGTCTGCGAATTATTATCGGTTAACCCTAAAGTAGTTCTAAAGTCAAGATCTTTTGTAATTTGATATTGTGCAAAGAAATTATTTCTGTTTACTATAGAAACCGTTTCCAGAATATTTTCCATTGCTGTAGCGTACGGGTTGTCAATATCATCTCCAATTGGAGCTGTTGTCGTGTAAGTTCCGTCAGCATTGTAAATTCCTTTGTCGGGCATAAATCTGTACGCCGCCGCAATTACGCCCGCTGCACCAGTTCCTCCAGCTCCTGTCTGGCTGATAATTCCTTCTTTGTTTTGTTTACTTGTAAAAGTATTTAAACCGACTTTTAATTTTGGAGACAAATCAGCTTCCAGGTTACTTACAATTGTGTATTTGTCAATTCCTGAATTAATTACAACTCCATTCTGGTTGAAATAAGTTCCAGAAACATAATATCTCACGTTTTCTGAACCACCAGAGAATGACAATTGTGTATTCGAAATCATTCCGTCACGATAAATTATGTCCTGCCAGTTTGAATTTGCTGGACCTTGCGTATGCGTGGTGAAACTTTGTCTGTAAGCTGCAAACTGATCGGCGTTTAATAATTGCAGCTGGTTATTTACCGATTGTATCGAAGTAGAATTACTAAATTCAATAACAGGTTTTCCTGGTTTTCCTTTTTTAGTCGTTACCATGATAACCCCGTTTGAACCTCGAGACCCGTAAATTGCAGTAGCCGAAGCATCTTTTAAAACCTCAATAGAAGCAATATCCTGAGGCGCCGGCATCGAAACTCCTGCAAAACCATCTACTACAATAAGTGCATCGCCGCTGGCATTAATCGAAGTGCCGCCACGCACCCTGATTTTCACTGGAGCACCTGGTTCACCACCATTATTAGTCATTACAGATACACCCGCTGCACGACCCTGCAACGCTTGTTCTGCATTTAAAAGTGGATATGCAGTTAATTCTTTTGCTGTTACAGAAGATACAGAACCAGTAATATCACTTTTTTTACGTGTTCCGTAACCCACTACAATTACTTCTTCAAGAGCTTTTGTATCTGGCTTTAAGCTTACATTGATAACAGTTTTGTTTCCTACTGGAATTTCGACGGTTTGAAATCCGACAAAATTGAAAACTAAAACAGCATTTTTTTCTGAAACAATAACAGTATAATTTCCGTCCATATCTGCAGATGCACCGACAGATGAATTTTTAATATAGACATTCGCACCAGGAAGTCCGAGTAAATCTTCGCTCGAAGTAACTTTTCCGGTAATTTTTCTTTCCTGCGCATTCATCATGAAATTTACCAGTAAAAAAGATACCAGTAAACACCATTTAAACGGTTTGTTTTTTTGGTTTGTAAACATTCATTTTTTGGTTTTAAGGTTAATAAGTTAGATAAAGTAGAAAAGCAATAAACTCATTCCGATTATCACAATGACAAACAGAATCTGCAGTAATAAGAAGTTTGTTTTTTTGATTTTCATATGGCAAATGTAGAAGCCAAAAAAGAAATAGAAATACAAAAAAGGGTATCTAAAAATACAGATACCCTTTTTTAAGCCTTTAAAAATGCGGATTGTTTAAAATACAGTCGAAGATTTATAAAATTTATCTGCGTATTGCGACGGCGTTTCTCCGTATTTTTTTTGAAAGCATTTGCTGAAGTATTTCGGATTATTAAATCCGACTTTATAGCTTACTTCTGAAACATTTAGTTTGTTTTGTTCTAATAATTGAGCAGCGCGTTTTAATCTTATTTCGTGAATGAATTCGTTTGGTGTGCAATTGGTCCAAGCTTTAATTTTGAGAAATAACATGGTACGGCTGACACCCAATTCTGAACAGAAGAAGGGAATATCAAATTGTTCGTTTGAAATGTTTTCTTCTACAATCTTGAATGCTTTTTTCAATAATTCTTCATCCAAAGAAGAAACTGTGATTTCTGATGGAATAAAACTGTCTTCGCTTGAAAATTTGATTTTTAAACGTTCAGTCGTGTTTAAAATGTTTTTAACGCGAAGTCTGAATTCCATTAAATTGAATGGTTTACTGATATAATCATCGGCACCGCTTTCCAATCCTTCAAATTTATAAACCAATGAAGATCTCGAAGTCAATAAAATAACCGGAATATGACTGGTTTTGAGATTTTCTTTTATTTTCGAGCAAAGTTCTGTTCCTACCATTTCTGGCATGATAACGTCGCTGATAATCAAATTTGGAACAAACTTTAGTGCTTTTTCAAAAGCGATTTTTCCGTTTTCGGCCTCAATTATATTATAGTCTTTTTTGAGCAGGTTTTTCATGAACTTTCGCAAAACCTTGTGATCTTCAACAATTAAAATCGTTTGTTTTTCTTCGTTTACAATTAAATCTTCTAGGTCTTCGTTTTCGATTACTTCCGATGGTTCTAATTGTGCGGTATATTGTGCAATATCATCACTGATTTTAAAATCGGGAATAATTTCGCTGTCTAAAAGGTGGTTTCGCCCAAGCGGAAGTGTAACCTTAAAAATAACACCGCCAGTTGGTTTGTTCTTTACATCAATATTTCCTTTGTGCAGTTTTACAATGTTTTTTACAATCGAAAGTCCAATTCCAGTTCCTTTATTATAATTTTTTTGAACTTGATTATGCATCGGAATTTCAAAAAACAAATCAAAAATTTTATCGATGTATTCTTCAGAAATACCAACTCCAGAATCTTCCACAGCAATAAAAAGATTATCTTGGTCGTGATTTATTTTAATGTTGATTGAACCGCCTTTTGGTGTATATCGAAACGCATTCGAAATCAAATTATAAAAAACACGTTCGAGTTTGTATCGGTCAAAATAAACCAGAATTTCTTCATCATCAGATTCAAAAGTATACTCGTAACCGCCGTCTTTGGCATATTCTATAAACGATAAAAAGATTTCTTTGGTGAATTTTACAATGTTTCCGTTTGCAGATTCCAGCGTTGCCTGATCGTTTTCGAGTTTTCTAAAATCCATTAATCTGTTAATTAAGCTTAGCAAATGATTCGCGCTACCTTCAATTACTAAAAGCTTTTTGTACATTTCGTTCGTTCCGTTATAATCGGCCAGAATTTGCTGTAAGGGACCTAAAATCAATGTTAAAGGCGTTCTGAATTCGTGCGAAATATTGGTAAAGAAATCCAGTTTTGCACGGTTGTTTTCTTCCACACGTTTGCTTTCCAGATATTCCAATTCGAGTTTTTGTTTCAATCTGGCTTTCGATTTCATAATCCAGATCAGACCATATAATCCTAAACCAATTATAATTCCGTACAGCAAAAATGCCCAAATACTGCGCCAAGGAGCCGGATTTACAATTACGGTAAGTATTGTTGGAGTTGTGTTCCAAATGCCGTCGTTATTGGCACCGCGGACTTCAAAAGTGTAAGTTCCCGGATTTTGAATGGCAAAGTTGGCTTCTGAATTTTTTGTAATTGTCCAGTTGTTTTCCAAACCCGTTAAACGGTAACTGAATTGATTGTTTTTGGATCGAATGTAATTTGGAATCGCAAAGTTTATCGAGAAATTGGCCTTATCATAATCCAGTGTAATTGTTTGGGTAAAACCAATGCTTTTCTCTAAAATTTCAGCTGAATCGCCTGGATTTATGGTTTCATTTTTGATTTTTAAATCGGTAATTAAAACCTGCGGCGCATATTGATTTAAGGAAATTTTGGATGCATCAAAATAAGTCGCGCCAGACGGACTTCCGAAATAAAATTGATTTGAACTTAATTTTAAAGCTGAATTATCATTGAATTCATTACTTGCCAATCCATCTTTTTGATCGTAAATAACAATGTTTTTTTGATTTGTATTGTATTTGATAATTCCCTGATTGGTGCTGATCCATAGGTTTTTATCATCATCTTCTAAAATAGAATGTATAGAAGTTATTATAGTATTTCCAATTCTGAGATTGATTCGGTTGAATTTTTTTCCATCAAAATAGTGAAGTCCTTTTGCTTTTGTTCCAACCCAGATTTTGTTTTGAGAATCCTGAAACAAAGTCAAAATATCATCGCCTGATAAAGAGGAATGATCGTAAAAGAAATGCTGAATTGCATATTGCTTCGGACTAAAATTTCGTAAAGGAATGCGGTTCAGTCCGTTTTGGGTTCCAATCCAAAGAAAATTTTGTTTGTCGACTAAAATAGTTCGGATAATATTATTGGTCAGAAAAACAGATTTTGTATTGTCGTTTCCAATTAGCCGAAACGTTTTATCTGTTGTATTATAGCGAATTAATCCCTTTCCAAAAGTTCCAATCCACAAAATACTGCCTTCTGTTTTAAGAGAATATACGCCGGTTTCTTTCAATAAGTCGGTTAAATCTGAAGCAATTCGATTGTCTTCAATTCTTTTCGTAATCGTATTGTAAGCAGATAATCCTTTAGAAAAAGTACCAATCCATAAAATACGATCGTTAGAAAGGCACATCGATTTAATGTCATTCTTATTGCCTTGACCAGTTTTGCTGTTGATGTAACTTGTGGTTTCTGTACTTTTATTGTAAATCGTAATGCCGCCGCCTTCTGTCCCAAAGTAAATATTCTGATTTTTGTCAGCAATGATAGAACTCACGACATCAAAACTCAACGGAATCTTTTTTGAATTCTGATTGTAATTAGAGAAATTGATATTGGAAACGTCCCAAAGATTCACGCCTTTATAATAACAGCCAATCCAAATAGAACCTTTTTTGTCCTTAAAAAGTGACTTTACTTTGTCGATTCCGTTACTGTTATTGCTGTTGTTTATTTTCTGCAGAATTTTATCCAAACCTAAAATATAGATTCCGTCATAAGCCCCAATCCATAAAGAACCTTGATTGTCAATTACTAAAGATCGAATGTCTGTATTAATTTCTTTGAACTTTTCATTATCCAAAAAAGAAACATAAGATTTCTGTTTTTGATCGAATTTTAAAAGACCTTTATTTTTTGTTCCGATCCATAAATCACCATTTTTATCTTCAATAACCGACTGCACATTCAATAAATCAAACTTATTCAGCGGATAATTTTTAAATTGAAATTTACCATTTTTTCGACTAATTAAGTGACATAAACCTTTTGTGGTTCCAATCCAAATTTCGCCTTTTTTGGTTTTTAAAATGCTTAAAATATTATTGCTCGGAAGGGTAGAAGCATCATCGTCTGAATGAAAAACCGAAGTAAATAATCCAGATTTTTTATTGTAAATCGTTAATCCTTTTGAAGTTCCAAACCACATTTCGCCGCCAATTTCCCGAATGCTCCAAACGGCATTATTACTTATGGTATGATTGGCTTTGGTATGCAGATATCTTGTAAATTTATTCAAAACAGGATCATAACAGTTTAATCCATTGTAAGTCCCCACCCAGATTTTTCCAGAGTTATCTTCTTCAATTGCCAAGATATCATTGTTACTGATAGACGATTTATCATTGGCATCATTTCTAAAAATAGTAAATCGGCTGCCATCGTATTTATTCAGTCCGTCACGCGTACCAAACCACATCTGCCCAAATTTATCCTGATGAATGGCAATGACAGAACTCTGCGAAAGTCCATCGGTCGTAGAGATGTTTTTAAGACGGTATTTATTTTGGGAAAACAAATTTCCGCTGATAAATACGATAAACAAAAGAGCTATTTTGAATTTCATAGCGTTTTTTTTTAAGGTTCAGAGAGGCAAAGGGGGGCAAAGGTGCAAAGTTTTTACTTATGATTTAATCTCGCAAAGTCGCTAAAACGCAAAGCTTTTCTCATTTTTGTCATTTCGACGAAGGAGAAATCTCCACTACTAGCTCTACAAAGATTGGCAACATCCTATATGGAGCAACTTACGAAGATTTCTCTCCCGAAGCCTCGGGATCGAAATGACAAACTATTCTTAATTAATGATTATAATGAACAAATAAAACCTTTTGTTTTAATGATTTTTCGAAATTATTCTAATCGCTTTTTAAGCTGATACTCATATAGTGACGGAATTTTTTCAATGGCTGTATTTAAAAACTCAATATAAGGATCGACATCGTATTTAATTTCAAATTTCGTATTTCCGTGAACGCCAATGATTCTGGCGAAAGCACCATCTTTCATTCCGTACAATAAAACAGGTTTAGCGAGATCTGGGTTTGAAACCTGAATATTTAAGTTCCAAAAAGTACTGAAAGGTCCGTGCGAAGGTTTCCAATAATCCGCTCCGCCGCCGCCAAATAAGTAAAAGCTGTTGTTTTTATCAGCAGTAATATGAACCGTAATATTATCAAACAAATTTTGATGATTTGCTCCCGAATGCTGGTCTAAAAGAGCATCTTCAAAAATCTCACAATTTTGATACACATTTTTGGTAGAAAAAGTATTGAAGCTCAACGGGTGAACTGCTTTATTGTAGATTTTTAAATTCTGGACTAAAACATTATGTACGCCTCCCAAAGTTACGGTATAATGTGATAAATGTGGTCCATCTGTAATGATATCTTGAACGGTTACATTAGAAACTTCTTCGGCTAGAATACCGCTGTCTGCATTGGTGATTTTGACGTTTTTTACCCAGCTGTTAAAAAGGCGTGTTAAGAAAATTGCATTATTTCCCGGTTCAACGTGATGCGCGACTCTCGGAATATACGGAAAAGTAAAACGTAAATTTTCAATTCCCACTTCATTTAAATGTTTCCATTCGACGAGTTGTGCTTGGTAACTTGGCTTTATCGAAATGGTTAAAGGTGTTTTTAAGGTAATTTTGGAACCAGATATTTTAGCGATTTCAACTTGCTGTCTGACAATTGGAAGTTTTGGAAATTTCCAATGATGCGAACCAAGTTTGACTTTTGCGCCTTGATATAAATCTTTTATAATTTCACCGTTTTCCCCATCTTTATTGAACAACTGCAATTCGACAATATCGCCGACTTTTAAATTATTCAATTGAGAAACATTGATGATAAATTCGCCCATTTTCCCCGAACTGACTTTTGCTAACACATTAGGTTCGGGCTCATATTTATCCAAATAAGATTTCACACGTTCATTCGGAATCTGTGTCCAGATAAAGCCTCCCGACCATGCATATTGCGAAAAAGGCAGGTCAATATTATTTTCGGGTTCGCGTTGTCTTTTATCAAAAGAGGTTAGGTATTCGCGAAGTTCCGCTAGAGATTCAGGATCTTTTAGATACATCATCGGTCTTGGGCAGTAGATTTCAGTTCCTTTTTCGTTGGAACCTGTACCGCGAAGCACAAAATTACTTCTTTCGATGTAGAGAATATCGCTTAGAATAATTCGGCCTGCGGGTAATTGTAAAATTACATTTCCATCGACTGAGTTTGCTGCTTTTAAAGCTCTGAGTAATGCTTTTGAATCGTCTAGATTATCATTTGCTTTTACGCCAAAATCAACGACGTTAATAATTTTTCCTTCGGTTTCTGGAAGTTTGTTTTCTCCAAAATGGTAACCTGCATAGCTAAAATTTGGAAGGTAATTGGTTTTTTGAGATAGAATTTTGGGTAATTCCTGCGCCATTGTAATATTTACAACAAGGCTGCAAAAGATAGTTATGGCTGGACGAATCATGGTTTTTTGTGGTTGTGTGGTTAGTTAGTTTTTTTTTGTTTGCCGCGAAAGGCGCGAAGGCGCGAAGTTTTTTCTTTCACGCAGATTTAAGCAGATAATTTATTCAAAAATAATCTTCTTAAATCTGACAAATCTGCGTAAAAAAATCTCTTTAATCCTTTTAATCTGTGGCTTAAAAAAAAATCGCGCCTTAGCGCCGTCGTGGCAGGCAAATTATAAAGATCGTTTAATCCCCAATTCAAGCCCCCGCAATTCTGCCAATCCTCTTAAACGGCCAATCGCAGAATAACCCGGATTTGTTTTTTTCTTTAAATCGTCCAGCATTTGGTGACCGTGATCTGGACGCATTGGTAACTTGCTGTTATTTCTTTTTTCGACTTCTAAAATTGCTTTTACCACTTCGTACATATCAACGTCACCTTCAAGATGATTGGCTTCGTAGAAACTTCCTTCTTCATCTCTCTGCGTGCTTCTTAAGTGAATAAAATTCATTTTATCGCCGTGACGTCTTACAATTCCGGGTAAATCATTATCGGCTCTTACACCATAAGAACCTGTACACATTGTAAATCCGTTTGATGGGGAAGGTGCTGCATTCATTAGTTCCACTAAATCTTCTTCTGTACTTACCACTCTTGGTAAACCTAAAATAGGGTAGGGCGGATCGTCAGGGTGAATAGCCATTAAGACACCTTTACTTTCGGCAACTGGAATAATCTGCTGTAAAAAGTAAAATAAATTATCTTTTAAAGCCTGTCTGTCAATATGATTATAAGCACTTAAAGTAACTAAGAAATCTTCAACGGTATAAGCTTCCTCGGCACCCGGAAGTCCCGCTAGAATATTACGTTGTAATTTTACCTTATCTTCGTCTGTCATGGCGTCAAAGTAGCTTTTAGCTTTTTGAATTTGAGTTTCAGAATATTCTTTTTCTGCGCCTGGTCTTTTTAAAATAAACAATTCGAAGGCAGCAAAAGCATTAATATCAAAACGAAGTGCTTTAGAACCATCATCAACCGTATAAGATAAATCTGTTCTGGACCAGTCTAAAACCGGCATGAAATTATAACACACACATTTGATACCGCATAAAGCCAGATTTCGAATACTTTCTTTATAATTTTCAATATATTGAAGGTAATTACCAGTTTGTTTTTTAATGTCTTCATGAACCGGAATACTTTCCACAACCGACCAAGTTAAACCAGAAGCACCTTTTTTAGGATCGCCGTTTTCGTGTTCAATTTCGACTTTTCTTTTAATGATTTCATCGATACTCCAAACTTCTCCGTTTGGAATATGATGTAGTGCGGTTACAATTCCAGTTGCTCCCGTTTGTGCAATATCTTGTAAAGAAACAGGGTCATTTGGTCCGAACCATCTTAATGTTTGTTCCATTTTAATATGTGTTATTTTTGAGAATTATTTTTTAAATACTTGTAGCAGCAAAACCTCCGTCTACTTTTAAGATAGTTCCAGTTACGAATTTTGACATGTCGCTGCATAAAAATAAAAGTGCGCCGTCAATATCCTCTGGAGTTCCAAATCTTCCCATTGGTGTATGATCGATAATCTTTTCGCCTCTTGGCGTTAGTTTTCCTTCTGGAGTTAATAATAAAGCACGGTTTTGTTCTCCAATAAAAAATCCTGGAGAAATAGCGTTTACACGAATTCCTTCGCCATATTTTTGAGCCAGTTCAACTGCCATCCATTGTGTGAAATTATCAATTGCCGCTTTTGAAGCCGAATATCCCACAACTCTAGTCAAAGGTCTTTGTGCCGATGCCGATGAAATATTAATGATATTTCCTGATTTCTGCTTAGCAAAAAGGGCCGCAAAAACCTGAGTTGGAAGCATAGTTCCAATAATATTCAAATCGACAACCTTTTGTAAATCATCCGTTTTCATATCATAAACAGCCTGGTCGGGCTGAATTGTCGCGCCAGGCATATTTCCTCCGGCAGCATTTATTAGAATATCCAGACGACCGTATTTTTCTACAATAAAATCTTTTGCCTTTTCTAATTCTTCTTTGTTTAAAACATTCGCCTGAATGGCAAAAGCCTGACCGCCATTATTTTCTATGTTTTGGACAGTTTTCTCCGCTTTTTCCAGCGATTGAGAAACGATTCCAACAACAACACCATGTTTAGCCAATACGTTTGCAAAGTTGCTTCCTAATACTCCAGCACCGCCTGTGATGAGTGCAATTTTATCTTTTAGATTGAATATTGAATCCATTATTTAGTTATTTAAAAAATCAATAGTTTAAATTCCAAAATTCAATTTGAAAGATAAAGTATGATTAATATTTAGTTTAATTTTTAAGTTTATCTGATTCCGCTTTGAGGTTGGAATTTGGAATTTAGAGTTTGGTATTTCAAAACTTACCCTCTTATTGCTCCAATCAGATCTAGAACTCTTTTAGTCTCTTTTTCGATTGTATCGTAAGCTTCGTACTCCATAACTTTTTTACTGATTAATTTACTTCCCATTCCCACAGCAGCAACACCAGCATTAAACCAAGTTTCAATACTTTGACGGGTAGTGTCAACGCCTCCAGTCGGCATAAAAATTAAGTTTGGAAAAACATCTTTGATGCCGCTCATAAAGTCTGGCCCTAAAATATTTCCAGGGAAAAGTTTGATGAATTGAACTCCTGCATTTTCAGCTGCAATAATTTCAGTTGGAGTCATGCAGCCAGGCGCGTATAAGACTTCTTTACCAATTAAAAATGAAGCTACTTCAGGAACAAAACCCGGACTAATAAAAAAGTCAGCTCCAGCCGAGAAATAGGTTTCAGCCTGCTCTAAATTTTTGATTGTACCAATTCCTAAAAGCATTCCAGGCATTTCAGTGTTTCTAATTTCAATTAATTTCTTAAAATTAGATAGAGCTTCAGGACCTCTGCTTGTATATTCTACGGCTCTAATTCCCACGTTGTAAAGTGTTTTTAAAACAGCAATACTTTTATTTTCGTCAGCATTAAAATATAAGGGAAGCATTCCTTGTTTTATTATGACATCAATAGAATTCTGAATTGTACTCATGGCTTATATTTTTACTTTAATTACAATTTTTTTCAATTCACCTTCGCCAATCATTGCAGTGTGTACATCTTCAGGAAATAATATGGCAAACTGTTTTTCCTGCAATTGAAAGAAAGTATCTGGAGCATCATGAAAAAATCGAACATCTCTTTCGTCGCTGTAATCGCCATTTGGGTGTACACATTTCTCTCTGGGTTTCCAAGCAAAAGTTTCTGGTCCTTTTATTGAAATCTGAATGTCGATGTTTTTGTCGTGGCATTCAAAACCTTTCACGGCTTCTTCTTTCGTATTTCCTTGTCCGACAATTACAATTAGTTTTAAACCTTCGCCAATTTCAAAAGCGCCCTCTTCCAAATTGGCAATATCATTTTGATGTACGTAATCAAATGCTTTTTTAAAATTGGGATGCAGGCCGTAATATTTTGCTGCGTTATGTAGTGAATCTACTATCATTTGGTTAGATATTATTTAGTTTTTAATCGTGTATTTTAGTTGATTAACAGAAAAAAGAATTGTTTTTTTAATGTTATGTGTATATTTGCGTGTGCGTACACGGTATTTTACAAATGTATGTAAAATGAAGTGTAAAACAACTTATTTTTAATAAAATAAATTAAATTTACTGCACGGCTTTTATTTTTTTAACTTAAAAAGAATCAATATCATAACAATTAAGAAAATTGCGGAATTAGCCAATGTTTCGCCGGGAACAGTCGACAGAATTATACACAAGCGCGGACAAGTGGCGCAGGAAACTGTGGATAAGGTTAATACTATAATTGAGGAATTTGGTTATAAGCGAAATATACTGGCAAGTAACCTGGCTTTAAATAAAAAATTTCATTTTGCAGTTTTTCTTCCAAAGTCTGAAACCTTGGAATATTGGAAAAGTCAGGTTGAGGGAATTGAAAAAGCGGCTTTAGAGTTTAGCAAATTCGGAATTGTATTGGATTATTTTTTCTATGATTACGATCTGATCTCATTTCAAGAAACTGTTCAAAAAGTAATGCAGTTTGATTGTGACGGTTTATTATTTGCGCCCATATTTTATGAAGATTCTGTTCAGTTTTTAAAAGAATATCAAAAGAAGAATATTCCAGTTGTAATGATTGATTCTAATATTTCTGAAGGAAATGAACATGCGTACGTAGGGCAAGATGCTTTTCAGAGCGGTTATTTAGCGGGAAGATTGATCAGTTTCGCAGTAAAAAATGAAAGACAGGTTTTGATTTTTAAAATTACGAGAGAAATTGAAAGTACTTCGGTATACTTACAGCGCATCGATGGATTTTATTCTTATTTTAAAGATCATAACGAGCTCACGAATTTTAAATTTTCAGAAGTCACTTTAAAAGATTCCAAAATAGATCAGTTGAGTTTGGAAATGTTTTCTGGTGTAAGCAGTATTTTTGTACCAAATTCCAGAGCTTATATTGTAGCTGGATTTTTAGAAAAAAACAATATAAAAGGTGTCCGCATTATTGGTTTTGATTTGTTGAAAGAAAATATCGAGTATTTAAACAAAGGAATAATCGATTTTTTAATCAACCAAAGACCAGAAGACCAAGGTTATATGGGGATTAATTATTTGTATAAAAAACTAGTTCTTCAAGAAGAGACTGAACGGACGCATTATATTCCCTTAGAAATTATTTTGAAAGAGAATTATTTTCCTGTTAGGAAATGATTTAAATACGCGTGATACGCTATTTTGTCATTTCGATCCCGAGGCTTCGGGAGAGAAATCTCCGTAAGAAGTTCCACAAAGAAAGTCACCAAACTTTGTAGAGTCGCTTGTGAAGATTTCTCCTCCGTCGAAATGACAAAAATGAGAATGAAATCTATTTTTTAACCTTCACCACCAAAGGATTATTAATCTTCTCAGCAAAAGCACTCAGATAAGTTTCCCATTCTTGTTTAGTTTGAAACGGACTTCCTTTTTTCCATCCAAAACCAGCATAATAAATTGCTTTGTTATTTTTTACAGAGATAGTTCCATATAGATTGCTTAGATCTTTTTCATCGGTAACATGATTATCAAAGCTAAGTAACGAACCTTTTGGCGCTACTAAACCCATTCCAATTTCAGAATCATCAATAGGCTCCCAGTAACTAAGCCAGCCTTTTTCTAAATTTGTTCCTGTAGTTCCTTTTTTATCATGAAGTGTCAAACCAGCAGCAATAGTTTTGGTTCCAGTAATTTTGATTTCGAAGCGTGAAAGCTGGCTTCCATAATCCAAACTGATCAATTTCGATTCGGTTATTTTATTGCCTTTCGCATCCCAATCAGCATAGGTTAAAATAAAGCTTGTTCGAATCGGGCCATTCGTAATAGTTTTCCAGCTGATAAAATTTTTAGAAAAATAATATTTACCATCCACATTTACAGCAATTCCGCCAATACCTCGGCTTGGACCCACCTGAAAATTATCTAGGCCTTCTCCAGTATCTTTATGATACGTTCCAGTTCCGTTTGTGGTTTTTTCATACCATTTATTAATAATTGGATATTCTACTCTTTTTAACCAGGCATCGATTCCACTGGTTAATGTTCCGCCTGGAATATTGTCTTCCACCATTTTTTGAGCCACAGGACCGTAAGTTCTAAAAGCGACTTTATTGTTTTCCCAAGCGTAATCATCTGTTCGTTCTGGAACAAAGCGTGAATAGCAGGTTAAGACTCTGGACGCAGAAGGATTCGTACCAGCTAAAATTTCAAAATCCTGTTTGGAAGAAGCTTCTATTTTGGGCTGAAACAAAAGCAAATCCATAATTCCGTCACCATCATTGTCTACAGTCTGGGTTTCTAGAAATGAATTGCTGCCGATTTCTTTTACAACATAATTTTCAAGTTTAGCATCTGCTTTTAATCCGAGTGCTTTTTTAGTTAATTCAACTGTTTCAAATTCTCGGTTTACAGGCAAATTATTGATAACCGTAATTATTTTGTTCTGAGACTGAACTGTAAAGTTTGCTGCGAGAATTGCGGTAAATAAAAGATGTTTTTTCATTTTGTAGCTGCTTTTTATTTCATAAAAATACAAATCAAAAAGTAAACAAAAATACGCTATGGGAGTAAATCTGTACAATTTGTTGATAATGAGAATAAGTAACAAAATAGTTGATAATTTAAACTTATCTTTAAATATTAAAATAAAGATAAAATGAAACAAAGCGCCGGCATATTAGCCTATAAATTCATCGATAAAACAGTATTTTTCTTTTTAGTTCATCCAGGCGGACCATTTTGGAAAAACAAAGATTTAGAATCTTGGTCGATTCCCAAAGGAGAATTTGACGATGACGAAGATCCGCTTGATGCTGCGATTCGAGAATTTAAAGAAGAAACTGGTTTTGAGGTCGATGGCGATTTCATAAAACTAGAATATGTAAAATTGAAATCTGGAAAAGTTGTTCATGCGTGGGCGATTGAATTTGAAATTGATGAAACGCTGCTAAAAAGCAACGATTTTGAAATGGAATGGCCTCCAAAATCTGGGAAACTAGCAAATTTCCCTGAAGTCGACAGAGGAGAATGGTTTCAAACGCACGATGCCTTAAAAAAAATAAATCCTGCTCAAGCCGATTTTATCGTTCAAATGATTTCTAAAATTTCGGCTTCACTTTAATTTCTTTGTTTTCTTAATGAGATAATTTTTGTAATTTACATTCTTATCATCTGAATCATTTATCAGATTAATTAAATGCAAATAAGAATATGGAAGTGAAGTGTATTATTTTCGACTGCGATGGAGTTTTGGTAGATACAGAAAAAATTGGCAACGGAATACTGCTTGAAATGGCAGCTGAGTATGGTTTTGAAATGGAAATTGAAGATGCATACCGAAATTTTAATGGTCGAAATTTAAAAGATTGTTTTCTTCATATTGAAGATGCTATCGGAGCAAAACTGCCGGAATCTTTTGAAGCAGAATATCGCGAAAAAAGTTTCAAAGCTTTTAAAACAGAAGTAAAGCCGATGGAAGGTGTAGTATCATTTATCGAAAAACTTAATATTGCATATTGTGTGGCGTCAAGCGGACCTGTTGAAAAAATCAGGCTTAATCTGGAAGCATCTGGTTTATTGGATAAGTTTGAAAATAAGATTTTTAGTTCCTATCAAATTAACAGCTGGAAACCAGATCCTGGAATATTTTTGTATGCCGCAAATGAAATGGGTTTTGAGGTAAGTGACTGTATAGTTCTGGAAGACAGTAAAGCAGGCGTAAAAGCTGGAATAGATGGCGGATTTAGAGTATTTGGACTTGCCAACGGTTATAATAATTCAGATTTGGAAGAAGAAGGCGCAATGCTTTTTTATACTTATGAGGAATTGAGCGATATTCTTGGAGTTTGATTTGTTTCAGGTTTCAAGTTTCAGGTTTCAAGTTTCAAGTTTCAAGTTTCAGGTTTCAGGTTTCAAGTTTTAGGTTTCAGGTTTCAAGTTTCAGGTTTCAGGTTTTAGGTTTTGAGGGTTTCGACTTCGCTCAGCGTGACAGTAAGTAGGTGTAATTGTCGTCCAAGGAAACGTGAAGTATATCTTAAATCTAGATCAAATTTCGATTTTTTCTAATTTTCATATTCTTGAAAACAAATGTAATTTGTTACATTAAAATTAAATTTCATATATTTGAGTTTGTACATTCGTTTTTTTAATGCGTTTCTTATGACGAATTTCTAATGATTCATTAGAAAAATCGGATGATTTAGCTAAAAAAAGACTTTTCCCAAAGAGTCATTTTTTAGAATGTGATTTCCCAAAAGTCACATGCAATTAACCTACAGACACACAAAATGACGAAATTTATAATTAGAATTTTAATTCTATCACTATTACTCGTTTCTTCAATCGAAGCCCAGATTAAAAAGATTGGTGTTCCTTTTATAACCAATTATAATCCGAAAACATATAAAGCAGCTTCAGAAAATGGAGATGTCGTACAAGATTCTAAAGGCATGATGTTTTTTGCCAATCACTTCGGAATCATGCAGTTTGACGGTGTACGATGGAGTATTGTTACACAACCCGAAAACAGAAGTATGGTTCGTTCCCTGGCAATCGACAAAAACGATAAAATTTATGTTGGAGCGCAAGGCGATTTTGGTTTTACAGCGCAATTGCCTAACGGCCAATATCGATATACTTCGCTGGTTAAATTACTTCCCGTTTCAGCTCGAAATTTTGGAGATGTTCTTCATATTACTATTCAAAATGGCAATGTAATCTTTTTCTCTTATGAAGGAATATTTATTTATAAGAATAACAAAATTAAGGTTTTAAAATCAAAAGCCAGTTTTGATGATTTTTTTGAAGTTAATCAAGAGATTTATGTTTTGGATAATGAAAGAGGATTATTGAAGTTAAAAAACGACTCATTAATTGCAATTTCAAATGCTCAGCAATTTGCCGGCATGAAGATTAGAAAAATCTTTAAAACAAAAAAGGGACTTTTATTATGCACACAAAAGAATGGACTTTTTATCTATTCTGATAATCAGATAAAACCTTTTGTAACGGAAGTTGATTATTTATTAAAGCAAAATCAAATCTCTGCTGGAATTCAGCTTTCAGATGGATATTTCGGAATTGGAACCCGCCAAACAGGATTGATAGTTATAGATGGTTCAGGAAATTTGATTCAGCATATCAATAAACAAATAGGTTTGCAAAATGATTATGTAACAAATCTTAAAACTGATAAAGAAGGAAATTTATGGGTTACGCTTAAAGAAGGTATTTCGATGATTCAGATTTCTTCGCCTTTGTCTAAGATTTTGGACACATCAAATTCAGAAACCAAAATATACTGCAGCCAAATTTATCAAAACAAGTTATACATCGCTACAGATAACGGTTTATTCTCGCTCGATTGGGAAGCTTATAAAAACGGAAATCGTGAAGATGCCAACTTTCAGCATATTTCTGGCATGTCTGAAAATGTTTGGAATATTGGCGTTTTTGGAAATTCTCTTTTGACTTTTGAAAAAAACGGAATATATGAAGTGTCTGGTAATTCGGCAAAAAGACTAGCAAAAGTAGACGGCGCTTGGAAAGGGATTTTAGTTCCAAATCATCCAGATTTACTGCTTGCAGGCGGCTACAACGGCCTCTATCTTCTTAAAAAAATAAATAATTCTTGGGTGTATCAGCATAAAATAAAAGGTTTTCAGGAAAGCAGCCGTATAATTGAAACGGACAACAACGGCAATTTCTGGATTGCTCACGGTTACAAAGGAATTTTTAAACTTCAATTTAATACCGAATTCGACTCGGTTTCTAATGTTCAGTTTTACAATCAAGAAGATGGTTTTCCGTCGAGTCTGTTTTTGAATACTTTTAAAATTGATAATCAGATCTTTTTTGGAACGACAAAAGGGGTTTACCGACAAACTACGTCTTCAAACAAAATGATTCCAGATGCTATTTTTAAAAATTATCTGGGAATGGAAAATCATATTCGGTTATTAAAAGAGGATAATCTAAATAATATATGGTACGTCTCTGGAGAAAATACTGGGAAAATGACTAAAAAAGCAAATGGCAGTTTTGATGTTGAAGAACTTCCGTTTAGAAAACTTAGATATTTATATGTTCCAGGTTTCGAAAATATTCAGACAACAACAAAGGGCGATGTCTTTTTTGGAACACAAGATGGTTTAATTCATTATAATTCAGTCAAAAACAAGAAATACCAAACCAAATACAAAGCTGTAATTTCAGAAGTTAAATGTATTTTTCCAAAAGACAGTCTGCTGTTTTCAAGTCGTTACGATGTGCTTCCGAATAAAACAAAATCTGCGGAAAAAGAAATTTCAAGAGTTTTATCGTATTCCAATAATGCCGTTCATTTTTCTTTTTCTTCCCTTTTTTATGATGAAGCCGATGCTACAAAATATGAATACTGGCTGGAAGGTTTTGAGCCAAAATGGTCGGAATACAGTCTTCAAGCCGAAAAGGAGTATACCAATTTACCTGAAAATGAATATGTATTTCATGTAAGGGCAAAAAATATTTATGATGTTGTAAGCGAAGAAGCTGTTTTTTGCTTTGAAGTTTTACCGCCTTGGTACAGAACGATTTGGGCTTATATTTTATATTTAATTCTCTTTGGTGTTTTGATTTATACGATCATCAAATACCAAAAAAATCTTGCGGAACGTGACCGTCAGCAATTAATTTTGAATCAGGAAAAAGAATTACTGCAGAACCGTGCAGAACTTAATGAACAAAAATTGGCATTAGAACAAGAAAATATGGTGATAATGCGGGAGAATCTTGAAACGACAATAAATCTTAAAAATGCCAAAGTAGCTTCAAATACAGTCAATTTGATTCACTTGAATGAAATTCTACTATCCATTAAAGAATTGATTGCACAGATTGATAAGAAAAATGATCCGAATGTAAATTTTAGTCTGCTTACTAAAATCAATAAATTAATAGACCACGAATTGCAGGGAGACAAGCATTGGAACGAATTTGAAGAAATCTTTAACCAATTGCATGATAATTTTATGCAGCGATTAAAATCGAGTTATCCAGAATTGACTCCGCGCGATATGCGATTATGTGCGTATTTGCGAATGAACTTCAATACAAAAGAAATTGCTCCGCTTTTAGGAATTTCTGTTCGGGGTGTTGAAGATACTCGTTATCGCATTCGTAAAAAATTGCAGCTTCCATCAGATACAAACATTACCGAATTTATTCTCAATTTTTAATTTTTCTCATTTAAGTGAAATTTTAAGTGATTTTATGCTTTTCATCGATGATTTGTTACATTTCTTCGATAGTACCGTAGTCAAACCGTACTCAAAAATGTAAGTCTTGCCTGATTTTTTAGTTAATATTGCGTTGTTATTGTCGGAAAATACAAACTATTTTTTTTAAATGGTTTGTTTTGATGAAATAGCATTTACTAACTAAAAACCTATTTAAAATGAATCAAAATGACTTTTTTTTCGGCCGACCACCGAAAAGCAATTCTTATTTATTAAAACAATTTTGTGTTGCAGTTTTATTTCTACTGCTGCCATTTCTGAAAACCCAAGCTCAATGTAATACGCTTGTTTGGTCTGATGAATTTAATGGTACGACAGTCGATTTAACCAAATGGCAAAGCATCTCAGGAAACGGCTGTCCATCGCTTTGCGGCTTTGGAAATGCCGAAGCACAGCGTTACGAACCGAATCAGGCAACAATTGTAAAAGAAGGAACGAATAGTTACTTGAACATTGAGGCTAAATATCAGCCCACGTCACAGTTTCCAGATCAGCCGTATGCTTCTTCTAAATTAACAACAGAAGGGAAGTACGCTTTAAAATACGGAAGAGTTGAAGCTCGAATGAAATTATCTAATGGCCAGGGAGCGTGGCCGGCTTTTTGGATGCTTCCTGTAAATGGAAATTGGCCTTATACTGGTGAAATTGATATTATGGAAGCCAAACACAGAAATCCGCAATCTGTAGACGGCACTATTCATTATGATGGAAACGGATATCATTTTACAGGAAGGAGCTATAGTTCTCCAACAGATTTATCTTCTGATTTTCATGTTTATGCGGTAGAATGGGGACCAAACTTTATAAAATGGTTTGTTGACGATGTTTTATTTCACACTGCAACCCCAAATACAACAGTTAATGGCGGATGGCCTTTTAACGATAGTCAGTTTTACATTATTTTAAACCTTGCTGTTGGTAGCGCAGGAACGCCATATACCAGTGTAAATGGAGCGGGAGTAGCGCCAGTTCCAGGTGATTTTCCTGCAAAATTACAAGTCGATTATGTTCGTTTTTACGATGGGAGTTTTAAATATGCGGTAACAGGCGATAACAAAGTATACCAAAATGAAACTGGTAAAACCTATTCTGTTAATGCAATTGCGGGGGCGACCTACAACTGGACAGTTCCAGCAGGAGCAACAATTGCATCAGGACAGGGAACAAATTCGATTACTGTAAATTGGGGAACTTCTGCAGGAGATGTTTCTGTAGCTGCAACAGTTTCAGGTTGTAATGTCAATACTTACAAACTAGCGGTTACCACTGAACCGGCATTGCCAGTTGAAAAAATACATGAGGATTTTCAAAGCAATCGAAATGTTTTATATCCTGTAAAAACTGGAGTTTTGACAGAAGCTGTGGCGAATCCTTCTGCCACGGGAATTAACACTTCTACCTTGGTTGGTAAATATGTTCGAAATTCTAGCGAATTGTATGATGTTTTAAATATCAGAAATGTAACCATAACTAATGCGAATGATTATGTTTACGGAAGAAAAAGACTTTCGTTTGATATTTATACTTCGGCTCCTGTTGGAACAAAAATATCCATGCAGTTAGAAAACAGTAACGTTACGACTGCAACGAATTATCCGTCAGGAAGACATAGCGGTTTTAAAGCTACGACAACAGTTCAGAACAAATGGGAAACGATTGAATTTGAGTTCGAAAAAGTAATCGATCCAAATACGAGCGCTTTATCAATCAATAATGTTGTAATTCTTTTTGAATCGAATTCTAATTCTGGAGCGACTTATTATTTTGATAATTTATTGACAAAAGCAGCGCCAGAAAAACCAATTATTGCTACAGATGTTCTGCAAAACTACGATGGCATCAATAAAATTATTAAAGGAACGACAACGGGAACGTATTCTGTTGTGGCAAATCCGGGATCAAATTCTGTTAATTCATCTGCAAATGTTGCTAGGTATGTTCGAAATGCATCAGAACAGTACGATGTTCTTTTCTTTAATACACAAACTTCAATCGAAGATGCTGGTTTATTTAAAAGTCAGACCAATAAAATTATGATAGATGTCTATACAACGGCGCCAATTGGTACAGTTGTTAGCATGAATTTTGAAAATAGTGCCACTTCGCTTCCAGCCAATTATCCGACAGGAAGAAATAGCAGCTACGTAGCCATTACAACCAAACAAAATCAATGGGAAACACTGACTTTCTATTACAATTCAAGTCCGGATGCTGGAACTTCAAATTTGGCTGTGAATCAAATGGTTTTATTGTTTAATTCTGGTTCTTATACAAGTGATACGTATTATTTTGATAATATTAGAATTGGTTCGACTAAACTGGCAGATACATTTACGTCAGGAGTTGTGTATGAGGATTATCAAACGATTCACAATATTACGTTTAGAGATGCTATTGGAACGTATACGCCAAATACAGCAAATCCGAATGCAAGCGGAATCAACACTTCTTCTAATGTTGGGAAATACGTTCGCAAATCAACAGAATTGTATGATAATTTCTCCTTCAATACGACTTTAAACAACATAGGTGATTTTAAAGCGGGAACTAAAAAATTCGCGATGGATGTTTACACTTCTGCACCAGTTGGATCTATTATTTCTTGGCAGGCAGAAAGCAGTGCTTCAATTCCGTCCAATTATCCTGTTGGAAGACACAGTATTTATCAGGGAGTTGTAAAACAAAGCAACGCTTGGCATACGATTACTTTTACGTATGTAAGCACGCCAGATGCTTCAACTCCAGATAATGATGTCAACCGTTTTGTTTTCTTGTTTGAACCGGGAACCAATTCTGGAAACACGTATTATTTTGATAACCTGAGAGCTTTAAATTTAGTCTCAACAGAAACTCCAAATGTGAATTTAGCTTTGGCTAAAACAGCAACGGCTTCAACATTAGAAAATGCGACTTTTACTGCAAACCAAGCGACAGATGGAGATGGAGGTACAAGATGGGCAAGTTCTTTTGCCAATGCAACAGAATGGATTTATGTCGATTTAGGAAGTAATTACACTCTTAATCGCGTAGTGTTAAAATGGGAAGCAGCTTATGCAACTCAATATAAAGTACAGCTTTCTACAGATAATGTTTTTACAGAAAATGAAACGATCAGTACACAAACGGCAAGCGATGGCGGAACGGATGATTTAGCGGTAAGCGGAACAGGAAGATATCTTCGCATTTTATGTACAGCAAAAGCTTTGGCTCCTTACGGATATTCATTATTTGAAATTGAAGCTTACGGATCTTCGTCAACAGCTAGAATGGCTTTGAATGTTGCTGAAGAACCTCTGTCTGAAGAACCTGTTTTTGCAGTGTATCCAAATCCGACCACAAATTATGTTCAAGTTTCATCTCCTGAAAACTTAGATAATAAAGTCATTACGATTTATGATAATTCTGGGACATTAATTTTGCAAAACAAGCCTCAAGGGAATGAAAGTGTAATTGACGTGAGTAAACTTCGCAGAGGAATCTACATTCTGAACTTCAAATCAGATCAAAAAAGCTGGAGTAAGAAGTTAATTAAGAAATAATTTTTAAATCCGTTGGGTGCAATTCAAGGAGGGCATACCAGTTGTACCTGACGGATTTAATTAGTCATTTATTTGAAAATGACTTTCGTTTTAGAATCTATTTTATTAACCCCAAAACTATTTAGATATGAATAAAATTAGACTTCAAAGATTTTCTTTTTTGATGACACTTTTTCTAGTGTTTTCAAATCTAATGCATGCTCAAGGGCCTGTACCATTTACGATTAGTAATAATTCGACGTTTGCCGACAGCGATTTATATGTTGCCATTGTAGGAATCGATTATACTACAGGAAATCACGTTTGGGTAAATGCCAAAACAAGTCAGGTTTTACCAATGAGTGCTTCTTACAATACAGTTACAGGACCTACTTATGGCGGAAATACAGGACCAGGACAAAATTCTAAATATGCGGCATGTTTTACTAAGTTGAGTGAAATTCCAAACAAGACCTTTACACTTCCATTAATTGCAGGATGTCGAGTTTTTATTTCTAAAGGTTCTCAACTGTATTTTTATTTCTTTGGAGCCAGTGGAGCGCCTTCGGGATATGCATCGCCAAATCCGCAGAACGCAACAGATCCGAATCAGGGAATTTTGTATGAAATGATCGAATTGACCAATAATCAATATGGTTTCTTCGGAAATCCAACAAGAGTCGATTCATATAAATATCCAATGGGATTGGAGCTGTTTGGAGCTAATGGTTATCAAAAGAAAGTGGGAGACTTGAAAAAGCACGCTGATATTGTTGCTGCTTTTAAAGCGAATGTTCCAGCAGAATTTCAAGGCTGTGTCAATGATGCAACTGGAGAAATTACAGCTCCGTCTAAAACTCCAGCTTATGCGGAAGGATCAGGGCCATACGCAAACTATTTAAAATCATATATCGACGCAATTTGGAATAAATACAAAAATGAAGATTTGATTTTTTATGCAGGAGATGCGGGAGTTTTTAAAGGAAGAGTTATTGGAGAACAATTAGAAATGGTTGGGCAATCTGGCGCTTTTGTTGGAAGAACAGGACGTGTACAAAACCGACCAACAACGCAGGAAGCCCTTGAAGGAAAAGGCGTTTTGGACAGAAGATTGGTTGACGGAGATTTAGATCTTGTAATTCAGGCGCAATTAACAGCTGCGATTAATCGACATGTTGTAAATACAACAACGACAAATCCAGGACAGCAGAATTGGTACGATGCATCGAAATATTATCAAGTAAATCCAACCAATCATTATTCTAAATTCTGGCATTTACCAGGAATTAATATCGATAATTTGGCTTATGGGTTTGCTTATGATGATGTTGCCGATCAGTCGCCATCGCTTCATTCGCCACAACCAACAAAAGTTATTGCAACATTTGGGGGTTATTACGGACTTACGACGCCTTCAGTTCCAGCTTCGACAGATGTAATAACAGTTTACAAAGATTGCAACTACACAGGATTCTCTGGCGGATTGACAATTGGTGATTACAATCTAGCTCGTTTAAATTCTTTAGGTGTTTTAAATGATGATATTTCTTCACTAAAAATCACTCAAGGTTATCAGGCAATTTTATATCAAGATGATAATTTTACAGGAGCATCAACCGTAATTAATTCCGATAATTCTTGTTTGAATACCACTTGGAATGATAAAGTAAGTTCGATTAGAGTTATTGCAAATGGAACAACGACTTTAGGCAACCAGACTTTCTTTCTTCAAAACAGAAACAGCGGTTTGTACATGGACGTTTGGAATTCCAGCATGTCAAACGGAGCAGGAATCAATCAGGGGGCTTTGAATTCTGGAAACAATCAGAAGTTTACTTTCACGCATTTAGGAGACGGAATGTACAAAATCATTGCCAACCACAGCGGAATGTCAATGGATATTAATAATTTCAATAAAGCCAATGGCGCAAGAGTAGAGCAGTATCCTTATAATGCCACAACAAATCAGCAGTTTATTTTGGTTTCAACTGGTGATGGCTATTATAAAATTGTTGCCCGTCATAGCGGAAGAATTGTTGAGGTAGCAGGAGCAAGTACAGCTTCTGGAGCAATTGTACAGCAATGGGATAATAACAACCAGACTTGCGGACAATGGAAATTAGTTCCAGCAACCAGTTCGCAGACTTCAGTTTTGATTCAAGCAGAAGATTATTCAGCGATGAGCGGTATTCAGGTTGAAGCAACAACAGATACTGGAGGAGGTTCAAATGTTGGTTATACAGAAACAGGTGACTGGTTAGCGTATAATAGCATTAATTTCCCAACAACAGGTTCTTATTTAATAGAATACCGAGTGGCAAGTGCTGTCAATGGCGGAAGATTATCATCTGATTTAAATGCTGGAGCAGTTGTTTTAGGAAATGTTGATATTCCAAATACTGGAGGATGGCAGAACTGGCAAACCGTATCACAAACTGTGAATGTAAATGCAGGAACATATAATTTCGGAATCTATATTCAGAATACTGGAATGAATATCAACTGGATTAAAATTACAAAAGTAGCGGGAGCAACTGCAAAAACAGCTTCAGTTCTAGCGGTAGAAGAAGAACCAGCTGAAACAGTTTTAAATGTTTATCCAAGTCCAGTTGAAAGTACACTTTATGTAACAGCAGATCTTTCTGGAGGAAGCGTAAAAATTGTAGATTCTCAAACAGGATCTACTGTAGCATCTCAAAAAATCAACAACAATAGTTTTGATGTTTCGCATTTGAGAAAAGGAATCTATTTTATAGTTTTTGAAAAAGAGGGCAAACAAACGATCAAACGATTCATAAAAAAATAGTTTTAAAAAGTGATCTCAGGCTTTAGATTTAGATAATAAATTAGGTAGTGTTAGTTCTACGAAATTAGATTTTAAATCAATCTAAAATCTAAAGTCTGAAATCTAAAAATAAAAAAATGCAACTCAAATAACCGTCCCATGTTTACGAGTTTATTAATCTATTAAAACAATTATTATGAAAAACAATTACAAAAGAATGCTGCAGAAATGCATGATTATTTTAGTCTTGGGCGCTTTTAATTTAGCGACAGCCCAGAAGAAAGTCATTGCTTACATTCCGAACTGGATTGATTTGAATGCTTTTTCAAGCACTATTCAATACAGTAAATTAACGCACATTAATATTGCTTTTGAAAATCCTGATGCCAACGGATATTTGAGTTTTAATTCAGGAAGTAATGCCATAATAAATGCGGCACATGCCCAAAATATAAAAGTGTTTGTTTCGCTTGGAGGAGGTTCAGTTTCAGAAGGAGGCCCTATTCGCGATAATTACTTCAATTTGATTACGCCAGCCAACAGAACGGCTTTTATTCAAAAAATCTATGATTATGTGGTGGCTCACAATTTTGATGGAGTAGACGTTGATTTGGAAGGCCCAGCAATTAATGGAGATTACGGCGGATTTGTTATTGCTCTTGCCAATAAACTGCATGCCAATGGCAAATTGATTTCGGCAGCGCTTTCAGAAGGATATGGTGGTGCCAATGTACCTTCATCTACTTTTGCAGCTTACGACTGGATCAATATCATGGCTTATGATGCAACAGGGCCTTGGGCACCAAATAATCCAGGACAGCATTCGCCGTACAGCATGGCGGTAAATCAGTTTAATTACTGGACAGGAAGAGGATTGCCTGCAAGTAAAGCTATCATCGGACTTCCGTTTTATGGCTACGGTTTTGGAGCTTCTGCCAATCAAGGAATTTCGTATGCAAATATTGTAGCTCAATATCCAGGTGCTGAAAATCTAGATCAGGTAGGAAACACCATTTATTACAACGGAATTCCAACTATCAAACAAAAAACGACTTTTGCGATTCAGAACGCAGGGGGAGTTATGATTTGGGAATTGTCTCAGGATGCCACAGGAACTAAATCTTTACTAACAGCAATTAATCAGGTAATTACAGGAAGCAACCCTCCCGCAACAGGAACTTTAATTCAAGCCGAAAATTATAGTATAATGAGCGGCGTTCAGACAGAACCTACAACCGATACTGACGGCGGATTAAATGTTGGCTATTGTGATACAGGAGATTGGATGGCATATTACAATATTAATTTTCCAACATCTGGTTCTTATGTAATTGAGTACAGAGTGGCAAGTGCAGTTTCAGGAGCGAGATTGTCATCTGATTTAAGTGCAGGAACAATTCAGCTGGGTGCTGTAAATGTGCCAAATACAGGAGGATGGCAAAACTGGCAGACCATTAGTCAAACCGTAAATGTAAATGCAGGAACTTACAATTTCGGAATTTACATTCAAAATTCGGGTGTGAATTTAAACTGGTTTAGAATTACAAAATCTGGTTCTTCTTTAATGGCAAAATCGGCTTCGACTGATAAAATAGAAAGCCTGACTGTTTACCCAAACCCGTCTGAAGATACTATTTTCTTCTCTGCAGAAGTTTCTGGAGCAAACGTAAGCATCATAAATACAGAAGGCGGCGCTACAGTTTCGTCACAAACAGCCAACAATAACAGCGTTGATGTTTCTGGTTTAAAAAGCGGAATCTATCTGATTTTAATAGAAAAAGACGGAATAAAAACGGTAAGACGTTTTGCTAAAAAATAATCATAACCCATTTGCCATAATGGTTTTAAATACATTAAATTTTAGGTTTTTAATGTAATTAAGGGCTGTCAGAAATGACAGCCTTTTTTTTTCTAGCGTGACCAATTGTCCCTACAGGACAACTATTCTTTGGAAATCAAATTCCTACCGACCTCTAACTCCTAGACGATCTGCTTTTTTGGAGGTCTGTGGGGTTATAAATTAAGCTTCCACTTTAATTACTATCCTAGTTATCTCTTCAAAGGTAAATGATTGTTAGAAATATACATTTGAAAATAGAATAATTGTTCCTTAGAGACAATTGAAATTATTAAGAAAGGTTAGTTAAAAAATATCCCATAAAAATTATTATTCCATAACAGTATCGTAAACTTCTTTTAGCTTTAAATTGATAAAATTGCGACATATTAAAAAGACTCATAAAACTTTTATTATTGCTCATTTCACAAAGTTAAAACCTATGAATTTAAGATTTACTTCTCTCTCTATACTATCATTTTTTGTTTTCTTCACCATTACAATTGCAGCACAAAACAAACAAAATTTAAGCGGAACGCAAATCGCATTTTTATCTGATGTGCATCTGCAGGATTTATTCGGCGGATTTTCAGATTCAGATTATCGAGGCGTTCTAAATCCGAAGACTGGACAATATACGTTAGTGCGAACAATGTCATCGCAGCTGCATTCTACCCGAATTTTTAATGAAAACTATTTTGCTTTTCTGGCAGCTTTAGAAGATATCGCCAAGCGAAAGATAAAATACGTTGCGCTTCCAGGCGATTACACAGACGACGGACAGCCGATTCACGTTCGCGGATTAGCCAAAATATTAAAACAATTTTCTAAAAAGTACGGAATAGAATTTTTTATTACTACAGGAAATCATGATCCAGTTGGACCGTTTGCACAGGAATCTGGGAAAGAAGATTTTTTAGGTAAAGAAGGTAAAAGTCAGCCCATTTATAGCAAAGACGGCATTTATAAGCCTAATTTAAACATCGAACAGCCAGTTGTCATAACTGCCGATATTGCTAAAATGGGTTATTTAGGAATTACAGATAATTTGAAAGATTTTGGTTTTTATCCGAACAAGAAAAATAAATTCTGGGCGACTCCCTTTTCAAAATACACAAGCGAGAATTACACTTTTGCAAAAGCATCAGAAAGTGCTTTATTATCGAATAGAGTTTATCAAGTAACGCCAGGTTACGAAGTTCCAGACGTAAGTTATGTTGTAGAACCCATTGAAGGACTTTGGTTAATGGCAATTGATGGGAATGTTTATATTCCGAAGAAAAGTGATAGCGATCCAAAGGATTCTAAAAGTTATTCTGAAGCTAGTACGGGTTATAATAATGTACTTTCGAACAAAAAGCATTTAATAAAATGGGTCGAAGAGATTTCGGCTCAGGCCAAAAAGCAAGGGAAAACATTAGTTGCTTTCAGCCATTTTCCGATGATTGATTTTAATGATGACGCTTCCGCAGAAATTAAAGAATTATTAGGACCAAATAAATGGCAGTTAAATAGAGTACCGGTGGAAGAAGTTGCGCAGGTTTTTGCAGATGCAGGATTGCAGCTTCATTTTGGCGGACATATGCATATTAACGATACGGGAGTACGAACGACGGAGAAAGGAAATACTTTGGTAAATGTTCAAACGCCATCTCTGGCAGCTTATATTCCGGCTTATAAATTATTGACTTTTAATAAAGATAACATTGTCGATATTCAAACCATTACAATTGATGAAGTTCCGAGATACAACGAGCTATTTGATTTGTATAAAATGGAATACCAATTTTTAGAAAGTCAGTATTCAAAAGACCTTTGGAACATCGATATTTTAAAAACTAAAAATTACCACGATTTTACCGATTTTCATTTGAAGGAACTGGTTCGTCTTCGTTTTCTAAAAGACGATTGGCCTGCCGTTTTTAAGGATTTTATTTTGAATGTTTCAGGTCGGGATTTATTGGTTTTAGCCAGCATGAATTCTAATCAGGATTTTGATGTTATTCTCAAAAATAAAATCCAGTTTGAGAAAGAATGGAAAGAAGCTGAAAGCAAAACAGCACTTATTCTACAGCAAAATAAGCTAAACCAACAAGATTTTAACTGGAAAGGAAATGACTTACTAATTGATTTTTACCGTTTTAGAAGTGCCGATGAATTGGCTTTTGCCGATGTTACAGAAAAAAGGGTTAAGGCATATAAAGTTTTATCAAAATTGTTTCTAGATTCTAAAGATGAGGTTTCGAAAACTTTAAATAAACAAATGAAATTGTTCTTTATCATCTTTAATAAATTTATGCACGAAGTTCCGGCGGATCATTTTACAGTTGATTTATCGACAGGAAAAATTAGTAATAAAGCACATTAAAAATAATTATACTTATAATCAAAATCCCCATTTTAATTCCATTCAAATCTGCGGATTTTTATCCTTTTAAATCGATATGTTATTGAAATGTAATCCTTAAAATATAAGAAACAAATGAAAAAATATAACTTTTAACATGCATTAAATCAGTACATTTGAGTTGGATTTAGACATTTTGAAGCTAATAATGCAGTAAAATTAAGTTCTAAATTCAATTATTTAAATAACTCAAAGTACAAGCATTATGATACATCAAATTGACACTACAGATAACATTGTTGCCTTTAGAGCATTGGCAGAAGTAACAAAAGACGATTTCTTAACAGCAGTTATTCCAGCTGTTGAACATTTAGTGAAACAGACAAACGAAATTAATTTTTTGTTAGTTTTAGATACAGATATTAAAAACTTTACTGCAGGAGCTTGGCTTCAAGATGCACTTTTAGGACTTAAACATCTTGGAAAATGGAATCGCGCAGCTATAGTTACAGATACAGATGAAATTATATCTTTTACAAATGGATTTAGTTATGTTGTTCCAGGGGAGTTTCGTGGTTACAAAAAAATTGAATTCAATAAAGCTCTTAATTGGGTAGAAGGTAATATTTCTTAAGTTTTTACCTTTTTAATCTAAAAGTTTGGTATAAAAAAAGAGCACTATTTAGTGCTCTTTTTTTTATGAGTTATACTTTCACAATTAGTGATTGTATTCAATACCGCTGCTAGTTTTAGCGTCGATTTTTTCTTTACTTACTTGGCTGTATTTTTTATAACAAGCTGAAGCTAAGATTGGCAATGCAATACTTCCTACAACAGCACTAGCCTTTGTATGTCCTGTTTTTTTCAAAACTGCCGAAGCTATAAGAGCACCAACTCCAGCGCACACCATTTGTTTTACAGAAAGATTAAGCGATTTGTTCTCCGGCGTAATTCCGTGTAATAATGGATCTATGAAATTTAAATTCTCCATGATAAAATAATTGTTTAGTTATACTTTTTTAATATTATTGTTTGTCAATATCGGTTTCATTTTCGATTTTTTCGATTTCGACCTTTTCTTTTTTGATTGCCTGACGCAACAGTGCAAAAAGACTCATATAGGCATTTGCCATAAAAACCAGAGAAAACCCTGCCAAAATATAGCCTCGCCAGTCATTTAACAAAAGTTTATAATCGCAAAGAATCAAAAATGCAATTGTGACATAGTGACTAAAACAATACTCACACGTAAAGAGATAGAAAAATTTTCTTGACACTAAAAACCTGTCATTTTTAGAACGATTGACACACCATTCGTGTGGTTCTCTAAAAATCTCTTCGTGCGTTACAGTCCAGCTTATGCAGGCAATTGGAATTGCTAAAACAAAAAGCCATACAATTTGAGTTGCTATAGTCATAGACGATTCTTTTATAAACCATTAAATATAAGTCTTTTATTCTCTAGGATGATTTTCCGGATAATGTTCCGCGTCAAAATCGTCCAGTTCTTCGTCATTGTCTAAATCACCATCTTTTTCCACATCATTATCCAGATCTAGTTCAGGGTCATATTCGTCATTTAGATCATCTTCTGTATCATCATTTGTAATAGCATCATCTTCATTGATAATACGTTCCTGATTTGGAATATTCTCCGATCTTACATTGGTATTCTTTTCAAAATCTTGTTCTGGATGAGATAAATCCTCCACAAATTCTTCTTGATATTGATAAGGATCTTCATCTCTTGCATAATTATCGTTATCAATCAAAGTATTTTGATCAATAATATCAGGATCGCTTTCGCCGAATTCCCTTTCGTCATTTTTTTTCAGCTCTTGTTTGTATTCATCTTCAACAGAATAAGTTCCATCTACAAGAGTATTTTGATCTATATAATCTGGATCGAATTGACCATAATTATCGTTGTTCTGCTTTTCCATAATACTGTTTTTTAAGGTTATTGTTTTACTCAAGGAATTTCAATGGATAATTTCTCCTTTGGCTTTCCTCTTTTATAACTAGTTCGTATTGTTCTATTTTATTTTAATGGCTTATAATGAAATTGTAAAGGCTTGTAAAATATCGTGTTTTACAAATTTAGCAATGACATACAAGGAAGTCCTTACAAGAAAATTATTTATAGCTGCATAATTAACAGTTACTTATAATATAATGATTGTAAGAAATTATGTAAGATCAGCAGTAGGTAAACAATTTATTTTTGGTGTAATATGATTTATAAAGGTTTAATTAAAATCGAAATGATATGGCATCTGAAAAAGTTACGGCCTGCTGTGAGGCTTTAATAGATAAAAACTTGACGATTTCATTTGCAGAAAGTGCTTCTGCTGGAAAAATGTCTTATGAGTTTTCGACAGTTTTTAATTCGGGACGAATTTTAATAGGAGGGATGGTCTGCTATCATTCTTCTATGAAGGAGGACTTACTTCATATTCCATGGGGAACGATAGAAAAATTCAGTGCAGAATCTGCAGAAGTTACTGCGCTTATGGCTCAGAATTTTTATCGCTATATAAATTCAGATATTTGTGTTGGTTTAACTGGACTTCCAACACCAGGCGGAAGTGAAACCGATGAAAAACCTGTAGGAACTATTTTTATTCATATTATGTTTTCAGACAAAGAAATAGCAAGACGATTTGTATTTGAAGGAGATCAAGAGAGTATAATTAATCAAGCAATTGATGCCGTTGCAGAATTAATTCTAGAGGAAATCTGAATGTAACCAGACAATAATTTATAAAAGCCACAAGTTTATATTGTGGCTTTTATGTGTATAATGATTTAGCTTAAATTGATATTTAAATGACTTCTGTGAGATATATTAGTTTTTGTCTTTTTGGATATTTGTCTAAATTTTTTATAAGAATATTTGATCGATATAAATGGCAAACACATACACACAAATACATATACAATTTGTTTTCGCAGTAAAATTCAGAAAAGCACTAATTGGAAAAGAATGGAAAGACAGATTACATCAATACATAACGGGTATTGTACAATCTAATAATCATAAAATGCTTTGTATAAATAATATGCCCGACCATATTCATTTATTTATAGGGATGCGTCCAACGCAATCTATTTCATCTCTTATTCAAAACATAAAAACAGAAACGAGCAAATGGATTAAGGAGGAAAAATTATCTCCAAATTTTGCATGGCAGGAAGGTTATGGTGCTTTTTCCTATTCAAGAAGTCATGTTCCAAATGTAATACGGTATATTCAAAATCAAGAACAACATCACAAAAAAGAGACCTTTTTAGAAGAATATCAAAAACTACTCAAAGCATTTGAAATTGAATATGAAGATCAATATATTTTTAAAGAGCCAATTCTCTAAATTCCAATCGTCCCTACGGGACGACACAAAAAAACACACATTATTTTCCTACCGATGACATGTTCCTAACGGAACATAGGCTTCGTTTTATAGCTATTTGATAATAATTGTGTAAAATTAGCCGATTTTTTATATCAAGAAATTATAATTTTTGCTTTAAAAACGGACTTCGGATTTTATAATATCTATCTAAAAGAGTTGAGTATTAAATAATCGTTTTTTTTTAATAAATAATCCATAACTGTTCCGTTAGGAACATCTCGTCGGTAGGAAAAAAAATAAATACATCGATTTTACGTTCCATAGGAACGTTTGATTTTTTCTATTAAAATTAGTTCTAAGTTTTTATAGATCAACGATAGTAAGCGATAGTAATTGTTCCGCTAGGAACGTCTCGTCAGTAGAAAAAAAAATGAATTTATCAATTTTACGTTTCATAGTAACATTTGATTTTTTCTATTAAAATTAGTTCTAAGTTTTGTATAAATCAACAATACTAATTGTTCCGTTAGGAACATTTCATCGGTAGAAAAAAAGTAAATGCATTGATTTTACGTTCCGTAGTAACGTTTGATTTCTTCTATTATAGTTAGTTCTAATTTATTGTATAAATAAACGATGGTAATTGTTCCGTTAGGAGCATCTCATCGGTAGAAAAAAAAGAATGTATTGATTTTACGTTCCGTAGGAACGTTTGTTTTCTTCTCTATAATTAGTTCTAAGTTTTTGTGTAAATCAACGATAGTAATTGTTCCGTTAGGAACATGTCGTCGGTAGAAAAAAAAGTAAATGCATTGATTTACGTTCCGTAGGAACGTTTGATTTCTTCTATTATAGTTAGTTCTAATTTATTGTATAAATAAACGATGGTAATTGTTCCGTTAGGAACATCTCATCGGTAGACAAAAAAATAAATACATCGATTTTACGTTCCGTAGGAACGTTTGATTGTCGCAGTGACGATATCTAAATATTCAATTTAATGATCCGAACGTCCCTACGGGACGATATCTAGAAAAAATATTTATTTTTCTACCGATGAAATTTTCCAATGGAACATTTTAAAATTACTTCTTACTATAAAGCGAACCATTTTTTATAGACACTCTATCTAACTTTCCTTTTTCATATAATTCCTCTAATATAATTTTTGCGTCGTTAAGGGAAATGTCCTGAAGTACTGCATATTCTTTTCGTGCTAACGTATGATATATTTCGAAAATAGATAAAGAGTTATCTTTTACAATTGCTTTCTTTTTTGCTTCAGGAAATAAAGCCAGTAAAGCATTCTCATAAGCAGTGTAAGGTTTAGAACCGTAAACGGTTAATTTATTATTGTTTTCATCAGCAAAAAAGAAAGTGGGAAAACCTCTGACTCCGAGAGTTTTTCCAAAATATAAATCTTCTTGAAAAAGTTTTTCAGCAGCACCATTGTAATCTGTTTTCAGTTTTTCGATATTAAGTTCAGCGATTTTTGCGGCTTCTGCAATGTTTTCCCATTTTGCTATGTTTTTCTTTTCTACATATAATTTCTCCCGAAGGATTCTCATAAATTTTATTGCTTTTTCCTTACTCTGCATCTGTGCCGCTTTCATGGCAATGCATGAAGGATAAGAAGAGTCTAAAGGATCTTCAAGCCAAACATCTCCATCAATTGGCATTTCGTAGTGTAAACTAGCCTCATCCCAATGTTGAGCAACATCCGAAGGCTTACTTATGCCTCCGCTATTATAACTCCAATCAGGAAGAAGACCGCCCATTTTGTATTCAATATCAAAATAATCGCCATATTCCAGTTTTAGTTTTCTAAGTTGAGGTTCTATTCCCCAGCACGAAGAACAAATAGGATCTGTGTAATAAATTATTTTTATAGGTTTATTTTCAGTTAGTATCGTAGCCGTTTCAGGAGATTTTTCGTTTAAATGCATCTCACACATTCCAGTTATTGGATCGCACAATAAAGGATTTGATTTATTTTCACTCATTTTTAAATTCGTTTGCGATTGACAGTTCGTACCGTAAATCAAGATTAGCAACAACGACAGTATTTTCATAGAAATTAAGTGTACTCTCGAACTTTTAGATTTCTCACAAATTTCCTCTGAAATATGTCACGAGTCAATTAGTCAAGAAAACATGACTAGATGATAATTGAAACTTTAGCGAATTATAACTTTATAAAAACATAGAAATTGAGTTGTAAAGTAATTGCACTCTTACAATCAATTGCGTATTTTCACATTAGATAAAAATTAAAAGCCTCAAATAAAAAAAATGGTATGGTTAAGGATTTAGGTTATGGTTATAAAATGATCGACAATAATTTGATACTTTTTTATGATAGTGAAGTCTTCAAGAAATTTTATAAAATTATTGACTTCGAGAACTTCAAGATTATTGCAAATAACGCCTCAACATCAGATGATTATGCATCTACGGTATATTTCGCAGATAAAAATCATATTTACATTCAGAGTGCGTTTTCTAGTTTTTGTGTTTTGGAAAATGCAGATCCAAAAGATTTTAAAGTGATTGATATCGATAAGGGTTATAGCTTTTCAAATGGAAATTATTACCGCCATAATGATCAAATGCCCTTTGATTGGAGTAAAGCAAAATATTTAAATGATTATTATGCTGAGGTTGATCATAAATTATATTTTGGAGATATAAATTTGGTTGAGAATGTAGATATCGACTCATTTACTATTCCTCATCCAGAACTTATTGGAAATCTCGGAATGGATAAAAATCACGTGTTCTTTAAAGGAAAAATAATTCCTGACGCAAATCCTAAAACCTTTAAAATTTTGGAAGAATGCTTGAATGGAACTTATTATTTGGAATGTGATAATGCCTTTTATGCTAAAGATGATAAACTTGCTTACTTTGTGAGAACCATCAGCAGTGAGGTAAAAATAATTAAAAGCAAAAGTCTGAAGGATTTTCATTTTAAAGTTATAGATGAAAGAGGATACGCATTCGATAAAGAATACAGTTACTATATGGGAAAACGAACCAAACTCTAAATTAAAATCACAGTATATTAATTTCAGTTACGTACATTTAAAACCATTAAATTTTTATTAACAAAAAGTAAGATTTCATTCCTTTATATTTGTAAGGCACAAATTAATCCTAAAGCATTCTATTCTTATGAAAATCAAGTCTTTTTACTATATATTTCTAATTAGTATTTTTTCAGTTTCGGCTTATAGTCAGAATGTGAAGTTGTTGAATATTGATCAACTAAATGAAAGAATTAAAAACGGAAAAGACAGTACTTATGTAGTCAATTTTTGGGCAACTTGGTGTGCACCCTGCATAAAAGAATTACCACATTTCGAAAAATTAAAAGCAGAATACAAATCAGATAAACTTGCTGTTTTATTAGTTAGCCTTGATTTTAAATCAAAACTGACTTCAAACGTAATTCCCTTTGTAAAAAGAAAAAATCTTAAAAATGAAGTTTTTCTTTTAAACGAAAGCAGTCCGCAGGAATTTATTGACCGCATCGACCCAAGCTGGTCAGGAAGTATTCCGGCAACTCTCTTTATAAAAAATGATAAGCGAAAATTTGTCGAGAGTGAATTTACCTATGAACAATTATTAACTGAATATAAAAAACTATAAAATCCGTAAACCATGAAAAAAATAATTCTAGTATTGGCATTAGCGTTTTCTGCTTTTCTTTCGCAGGCGCAGACAGGTGTAACTCTTAAAGCTGGAGATGCTGCACCAGATTTCAAATTAAAAAATGTAGACAATAAAGAAGTTTCTTTTGGAACTTTTAAGGACGCAAAAGGTTACATCGTAGTTTTTACTTGTAATACCTGTCCTTATGCGATTGGTTATGAGCAGAGAATTATCGATTTAGATAAAAAATTCAGACCACAAGGATATCCTGTAATTGCAATTAATCCAAACGATCCAGAAGCTTCTACAGCAGATACTTTTGCAAAAATGCAGGATTTGGCAAAAGATAAAAAATATCCTTTCCCATATTTATTTGATCCAGGACAAAAAATTACTGACCAGTACGGAGCAAAACGTACACCGCATATTTTCATCGTTTCTAAAACTTCAAAAGGAAATGTTGTAGAATATGTTGGAGCAATCGACAATGATCCAGAAGGAAATAAAGCTGATAAAGTAAAATATGCCGAAGATGTTATTGCATCTTTAAAAGGCGGTCAAAAACCTGCGGTTACTCAAACTAAAGAAATTGGATGTACGGTAAAAAGAAAAGCAAAAGCTTAATTACTAATACGCTATAAAATACGAAACGCCCCATAATTGGGGCGTTTTTGGCTAATATAAATGAACAAGTTTAGTTTACTTCTGTTTTTTATCAATTTTGTAAAGTCTTCCTTGATCAGTAACGGCGTATAATGCTTCATCTTTTCCTTGTGTAATATCTCTAAATCTTTGTCCTTCACCGGCCAATAATCTTTCTTCTCCAGCTACTTTATTGTCTTTAATTGCTAAACGAACAATATGCGACCCGCTTAAAGAACCAATAAAAAGATTATTCTGCCATTCAGGTACACGGTTTCCTGAGTAAAAAGTCATACCGCTTGGCGAAACAACTGGATCCCAGTAATAAACCGGCTGTTCCATTCCAGTCTGCTGTGTAATACCATCTCCAATTTTGGCTCCTCCATATTCAATTCCGTAGGTAATAGTCGGCCATCCGTAGTTTGCTCCAGCAGTAATTCTATTAAGTTCGTCACCGCCTCTTGGCCCGTGTTCACTCTGCCATAATTCTCCAGTTGTAGGATGAATGGCCAATCCCTGCGGATTTCTATGTCCAATAGTGTATAATTCTGGTAAAGCACCAGTTTGTGTAAAGGCTGGATTTCCAGAAGCTGCTTGGCCACCCGTTGTAATACGCACAATTTTACCCAAACTGCTGTTTACAGCTTGCGCAAGCGGACGTGTTTGTAAAACAGATCTTTCTCCAATACTTACAAATAAATTTCCGCTTTTGTCAAATACAACGCGGCTTCCGTAGTGAAGTGTACTGCTGTTTGGTGTGTTTGAGCGATAAATTACTGTTACATTTTCAACTGCGGCATCGTTATTTGCCAGTCTTCCTTTAGCGACTGCGGTAATATTACCGCCAGCAACAGCTTCAGAAAATGTCCAATAAATCATTCGGTTTGTTTCAAAAGCAGGATCGAGGCATATACCCAGTAAACCACCTTGATCTGCTGGATTTACCGCTGGTACTCCTGTTAGTGCATTACTAATTACTCCGGCTTGTGTGACAATTTTTATGTTACCTGCTTTTTCTGTTACTAAAAGACGTCCGTCAGGGAGATACGCAACTCCCCAAGGAGCGCTTAAACCGTTGGTGATAACTTTAGATTCGATTTCTGTGGTGGTTTGAATACTTCCTGCACGAGTTTGTCCAGAAAATGCGGGAGTGTAGGTAGTATTTGCTGTACCAGTTTCTACAGGCGGTCCAGTTGGTCCTACATTGGTGTCGTCGTTGTCATTGTTGGAGCAGCTGCTTAAGGCTAAGACTCCAGCAAGAAGAAAAATACTTTTTTGAATTATCATAATGCTTTCATTTTAATGGTTAAAAAATAAATTTTGCATTATCCAACAATCGAAAAAGAATGTTCTTTTGTAGAGATTCATAAAATGAAAAGGTCAGTTTCAAATGAAATTCTCCGTAATATCTTCAATTTAGATCTGCCTAAATACTTAGCCGTAATACTGAAGAAAAATAATTTCTAATAAAAAATTAAATTTCTTTTGGAAAAGCATCTAGTGGGACATGCATTATTTTTAACGGAAAATCCCTTCAAAATATTGCCGTGAAGAATTAGATAAATCTGATCTCAATAGAAATTTAACATTCTCATTTAAAAGTAAAATGAGTCTAAAGCCTTGGTTTTAAAGGAGTTTTTAAAGGCTTTTGAGTTTTTTCATAAAAACAGGAAAAACTTCATTTAATTCGTCAAAAAGAGGATTTTTGCGATTTTTTAATTTGATTTCACTGAATAATTTTAATCCCAAAGCAAATTGAACAGCTTCTGACTGGTCTGCAAAAATGTTTTTTTCTTTGATTTTTTCAATGATTCCGAAAATTTCATCGTGATTGTCAAACTCGATCCCAAGCTCTTTTGCTGGTTCTGTTTCACCGTTTGCATATTCTTTTAGACTTAAAGTCAGGTAATATTTATTTGATCTTTTTTCCATAATTTTTATAATTTTAATTTATTTCAGCCATTTATCGACTACTATTTTAAAAGCTTCTTTGTACTGTTCACCAACCGTAATTTCTATTTTGTCTATAAAAATCGAGTTCTTACTGATGGCACTAATTTTATCAAGAGAAACGATAAAAGAGCGGTGAACACGCATGAATTTTGAGGATGGAAGTTTCTCTTCTAAAGCCTTAAGTGAAATAAGTGATAATAAAGCTTTTTGAGAATCTTCAAGATGTACTTTTACGTAGTCCTTTAAACTTTCTATATAACAAATATCTTTTAATGAGATTCTAACCCATTGATATTCTACTTTTAAAAATATAAATTCATCATCTGCAGCAATGTTTTGAAAATGATTGTTTGCTTCTTCAGATAATTGTAAAACCTTGGTAGAAGCGCGAAGAAATTCTTCGTAGCTAAAAGGTTTTAAAAGATAATCTACAGCATTTACTTTATATCCTTCAATCGCATAATGATTGTAAGCAGTAGTAAAAATAATTTTGGGAAGAGGTCCAGGCTGATCTTGGATAAGTCTTGCCAGTTCCATTCCAGTCAAGTTGGGCATATTGATATCTAAGAAAACCACATCAGGTTTTGTTTCCCGAATCAATCCCATAGCTTCAACAGCATTGTCGCAGGTTGAAATTAATTCTAAAAAGGGAGTCTGCTGTATAAACGTTTCTACTAGTTTTAAAGCCAAAGGTTCATCATCTACTGCTATGCATTTTAGTACGGTCATTGCTCTAAAGTTATTTTCAATTTAATTTTATATGTTCCGTGATCGGTAACTCCAAAAGTGATAAAATGTTGGTTTGGATAAATCAGATGTAATCTTCGTTTGGTATTTGTTAAACCAATGCCGCCCTCATCAGAAACTTTTGTTTTTTCGAAAAAAGTATTTTCTACTTCAAATTCCAAATCAGTATCATTTTGTGAAAGTTTAATGTGTATTTCGCTTTTGTCTGTAGCATGAACGCCGTGTTTAAAAGCATTTTCTACTAAAGGTAATAATAACATCGGAACAATTGGGTAATCGTGTAATTTTTCGGGAATTTCCGTGGTGATAGTCAATTTGCTGTTGGCACGAAGTTTCATTAAAGCAATAAAATCCTTTAGAAATTCAACCTCTTTCAATAAAGTTGTTCGTTCGCCTTCGGTGCTGTACAGTAAATAGCGCATCATACGGCTTAAAGTATGAAGTGCATTTCTCGAATCTTCAATATTTGTATAGGTTAGTGAATAAATGCTGTTTAATGAATTAAAGAAAAAATGCGGATTGATTTGTGCCTTCAGCATTGCCAATTCAGCAACTGTTTTATCCTGTTCTAATTTCTGTTTGTGCTGCGCGGCTTTCTGCCAGTATTGTAACATTGCCCAGCTGGTACTTATTCCTAAAACCAATAGCGTAAGCGTAAAAACGTAATTGTCAAAATAAGGGTTTCTGTATTTTGTAAAACCAATAGCTTTGCTGATTTGATTGTGAAGATCTGTTTGAGAAGTATAAAAATAAGCAATCAGCTGCATACTGAAAATCGCCATAAATGCCCAAAGTAAAAAAGGGGAAGTATTATCTTTAAAAATTGTTTTTGGAACGATGATTTTTGCTGTCGAATAAAAAACAACAATCAATAAAAAAAGAATAATACTCTGCCAAAGCCAAAATGCTGACGGAAGCACAACATTCCAAGTTAAGGGAATGTAAAACAGCATAATATATCCTAATAAACACCATCCAAGAATGTGTAAACCGGTGAATAAATAGGGTTTGAAAAAGTTGGTTGCCATTGTAATTTGTGATTTTAAAGGCAATATTACATTTTATTTAGACATAAAATTTGAGCAATCGTCCGAGACTGATTGAGAATCTCTAAAAAGCATTTTAGAGCCGATAAGACAAAAATTAAACACTTGTTTAATATTTTAAAAAATTCCATCGGTCGTCAGCTTACCTTTATCGATTCTTTCTTACTCTTCGTCTATTTGAAAATTTTCGCTTGTAATATTTTAGTTATTTTGTATCCATATAATCGATAATTACACATTTTTCACAATGAATAAGCAATCATTTTTAAGTATTCTCGCAGCATCAATTATTATCGCTTCTTGCGGTAAAAATGATAAATCGGCTCAGGCTGGGGGCGCACCGCAGATAAAAGAGTATAAGACTGTGACATTACAGCCGGAATCTGCTACATTAAACAGCGACTTTCCTGCTAGTATTCAAGGGCAGCAAAATATAGAAATTCGACCAAGAGTTGAAGGATACATTGATAAAATCTTTGTTGATGAAGGAGCAGTTGTAAAAGCTGGACAGCCTTTGTTCAAAATAAGTGCACCAGAATATGAGCAGCAGGTTCGTACGGCAACTGCAAGTATTAAAAGTGCGCAGGCAGATTTAAGTGCAGCTAAACTGGCTGTGAATAAAGTAAAGCCATTGGTTGAAAAAGGAATCATTAGTAAGTACGATTTAGAATCAGCACAATATACTTATGAGTCGGCTCAGGCAAATTTAGCACAAGCTAATGCTGCTTTAGTAAATGCAAAAACCAATTTAGGATATACAACAGTTACAAGTCCCGTAAATGGAGTTGTAGGTTCTATTCCGTTTCGTTTAGGAAGTTTGGTAAGTTCGAACACTACAGAACCTTTAACAACGGTTTCAAGCATTGGTAACGTTTATGCTTATTTTGCAATGAACGAAAAAATGCTTTTAAATTTCACTCAAAACAATAGTACAGGAGCTTCTTTAGCTCAAAAAATCAAAAGTATGCCGGCAGTTTCTTTACTGCTTTCAGACGGTTCTGCTTACGATGAAAAAGGACATATTGAAACCGTAAACGGATTAATTAATACAGAAACTGGTTCGGTAAATATTAGAGCTCGTTTTCCTAATCCAAAAGGTATTATTCGAAGCGGAAGCAGTACTACAGTAAGAATTCCAACGGATGTGAAAGATGCTATAATTGTACCGCAAAGTGCCACTTTTGAACTTCAGGATAAAATTTTCGCAGTAGTTTTAGGAAAAGACGGAAAGACTAGAAATGCTAATATTACCATCCTTGACAATGCAGCAGGAAATTATTATGTAGTAACAGAAGGCTTAAAAGCAGGAGACGAAATTGTATTAGAAGGAGTAGCTTCTTTAAAAGAAGGAACTGAAATTAAAGCTCAAAATCAAAAACCAGAAACGGTTTATGCTGACTTAAAATAAAAAAGAATGTTTAAAAAATTTATACAAAGACCCGTACTCTCGACGGTAATATCTGTTATTATTGTCATCTTAGGTGTTTTAGGCCTAATTGAGTTACCGATTTCCCAATATCCGGATATCGCACCGCCTACGGTAAACGTAGCGGCAAGTTATACTGGTGCTAATGCCGACGTTGTACTTAAAAGTATCGTTATTCCGTTGGAAGAACAGATTAATGGTGTAGAGAACATGACCTATATGACTTCTACAGCAACTAACGACGGTAATGCTTCTATTAAAATTTTCTTTAAAGTTGGAACAAATCCAGATTTAGCAGCCGTAAACGTGCAAAACAGGGTTTCTAGAGCAACAAGTTTACTTCCTGTAGAGGTAACTCAGGCTGGGGTTACGGTAACTAAAAGCCAGAGTAGTAACTTATTGATTTTCTCTTTATATAGTGATGATAAAGCTTATGATCAAACGTTTCTTCAAAATTATGCGAAGATCAACCTTGTACCGCAGATTCAGCGTGTCGTTGGGGTGGGAGATGTAACTGTTTTTGGTGCAAAAGATTACTCTATGAGAATCTGGCTTAAACCAGATGTAATGCAGCAATATAAATTGATTCCGAGTGATATTTCAGCAGCTTTGGCAGAGCAGAATATCGAGGCAGCGCCAGGTAAATTTGGTGAAAACGGAAATCAAGCTTTTCAATATGTAATTAAATACAAAGGACGTTTAACAAGTGCTCAGGAATTTGAGGATATTGTGATCAAATCTGTTGGAAACGGACAAATGCTTCGTCTTAAAGATGTTGCTAAAGTTGAATTAGGATCTTTAAGTTATTCGTCAACAATTAAAACAAACGGTGTAGAATCGGCGGCAATGGCAATCAGCCAGACTCCAGGATCTAATGCTCGTGACGTAATTATCAATTCTAAAAAATTAATTGAAGAAGCAGCGAAGAGTTTTCCAAAAGGAATGAAATATACCATTATGGTGGATGTCAACGAAAATTTGGATGCCTCAATTGAAAAAGTAATTCATACTTTGATTGAAGCATTTATATTAGTTTTCATCGTAGTATTTATTTTCCTTCAGGATTTTAGATCGACTTTAATTCCAGCAATAGCGGTTCCGGTTGCGATTGTAGGAACGTTTTTCTTCCTGAATTTATTCGGATTTACGATTAACTTATTAACGCTTTTTGCGATGGTCCTTGCCATTGGTATCGTGGTCGATGACGCGATTGTCGTCGTCGAGGCCGTTCACGCGAAACTGGATACGGGATATAAATCGGCTAAAAAAGCGACCATTCATGCAATGGACGAAATTTCGGGAGCGATTATTTCGATTACTTTAGTAATGGCTGCGGTATTTATCCCGGTAACATTTATTACAGGATCAACAGGGGTTTTCTACAAACAATTTGGTATTACACTGGCTGTAGCGATTATTCTTTCGGCAGTAAATGCCTTGACCTTGAGCCCGGCTTTGTGTGCGCTTTTACTAAAACCACATGCTGACGATCATAAACATAAAAGTTATTTACAGCGTTTTTACACTTCATTTAACGTTGCATTTGATAATGTAACCGAAAGATACAAACGTTCAGTAAGTTTTCTTTCTGTAAAAAAATGGATTGCATTAGCTTCAATTTTGATAGCTGGTCTTGCCTTATTTTATATGATGAAAACTACGCCGTCTGCTTTCGTTCCTTCGGAAGATCAGGGAACTGTTTTTGCTAATATTAGTTTACCGCCATCAGCTTCTATGGAACGTTCTGATATAATGGCTAAAAAAGTAGACAGTATTGCCAAGACTATCCCGGGAGTTAGAAATACACTTCGAATTGTAGGGCAGAACTTTACTGCAGGAGCGGGTAGTGCATACAGTATGGTTATTGTAAAATTATATCCTTGGGATCAGCGAGATCTTAGTGTCGATGATGTAATTGGACAGCTTTTTGCTAAAACAAGCGGTATTCGTGAGGCTAGTATATTCTTTATTTCGCCGCCAACCATTCAAGGTTTCGGTCAAAGTGGTGGATTCGAATTCCAATTACAGGATAAAGGTGGTCACACGACTTCTGAATTCTTTAAAGTAAATAATGAATTCCTTGCTAAACTTGCAGAACGTCCAGAAATACAATACGCGACAACGCCTTTTAATCCTGGTTTCCCTCAATATATGATGGATATTAATTTAGCGAAAGCGAAAGATGCCGGAGTTTCTGTAAATACGATTTTGTCAACCATGCAGGGTTATTATGGTGGATTGTATGCTTCGAATTTTAATAAATTCGGTAAGCAATACCGTGTAATGATTCAAGCTGCTCCGGAGTTTAGAACAAATACACAAGGATTAAATAAAATCTTTGTTCGTAATAGTGCAGGAAATATGGCGCCAATTACCGAGTTTGTAAAAATGACAAGGGTTTTTGGACCAGAATCTATTTCGAGATTTAACTTGTTTACGTCTATTGCGATAACGGGAGCACCAAAACCAGGTTACAGTTCTGGAGATGCTATTAAAGCCATTCAGGAAGTAGCGGCAGAAAATCTTCCGGCTGGTTATGGTTATGAATTTTCTGGTTTAACACGTGAGGAATTAGCTTCTGGAAGTGAAACGATTTTCATCTTTATCCTATGTTTGGTTTTCGTTTATTTCTTGTTGAGTGCGCAGTACGAAAGTTATATTCTTCCGTTTGCGGTATTATTCTCTATTCCGTTTGGATTGGCAGGAGCTTACTTGTTCTCGATTATTTTCAAATTGAATAGTAACATTTACCTTCAGATTTCCTTAATCATGTTGATTGGACTTCTGGCGAAGAATGGTATTTTGATTGTCGAATTTGCCTTAGACAGAAGACGTAAAGGTCTGCCAATTGTACAAGCAGCAATTGAAGGGGCTGTAGCACGTTTAAGACCAATTTTAATGACTTCTTTCGCCTTTATTTTAGGACTTGTTCCCTTAATGTTTGCTTCTGGAGCAGGAGCTGTTGGTAACAAATCGATTGGTACAGGAGCTGTTGGAGGTATGTTAATCGGAACCATTTTGGGAGTATTTGTTATTCCGGTTCTATTTATCATTTTCCAAGGTCTGCAGGAAAGAATAAGCGGCCCGGCAAAAGATGGTTATGATGACGATGACGATGATGATGAGGAAATTCATTTATTAGAAGCTCACAAAGAGTAAAATTTAATTAAAACAGAGATGACTAAGAGTTCAAATAAATATATTCTTATGGTAATTGCAGCCGCACTTTTAAGTGCGTGCTCGATTACCAAAAAGTACGAACGACCAACAACGCTCTCGACAGATAAACTTTACCGCGATGAAGTTGCTGCCGATACAACTACAATTGCCGATATGCCATGGCAGAGTGTTTTTAAAGATGAAAAATTAAACGCATTAATTCAAAAAGGATTAGATAATAACCTTAATTTGAAGAATGCTATTGAGAATATTATACAAGCTCAGGCTTCGTTACGCCAAAGCAAGCTTGCTTATTATCCTACCTTGAATTTTGATGCAAACGTAACTAGAAATAAACAATCTCAAGCAGGACTAAACTTTCCTCCTGGAATTAATATTAATACGTTAACAACAACTTATAAACTAGGTTTAAGCACTTCTTGGGAAGCTGATATATGGGGAAAACTAAGCAGTTCTAAAAGAGCAGCTTTGGCATCATATTTAGCAACAGATGCTGCAAAACAGGCAGTTCAAACACAGTTAATTGCGGATATTGCCAATAACTACTTTTTATTGTTGTCTTACGATAAATCATTAAAGATTACAGAGGAAACATTAGAGAGCCGTATCAAAAATGTTGAAACAATTAAAGCATTAAAAGAAGGGGCAATTGTAACAGGCGCAGCGGTTGTGCAAAGTGAAGCCAACCAGCACGCAGCTGAAGTTTTAATTCCAGATTTAAAGCAAAGTATTCGTGAAACAGAAAATGCTTTGAATATCTTGTTAGGGCAAGCGCCTGGACCAATTGATAGAGGAGAAATGGAAGCACAGATTATTCCAGAAAATCTTGCTGTTGGAGTACCTTCTCAATTATTACAAAATCGTCCAGATGTCCGTCAAGCAGAATTTAATTTCAGAGTTGCATTTGAATCAACGAATCTGGCTAAGACTTATTTTTATCCAAGTTTAACGCTTACAGCAAGCGGTGGATTTTCAAATTTAGAATTGAAAGATTTCTTTACTAATTCTATTTTTTATTCCATAATTGGAGGTTTAACGCAGCCAATTTTTAATCAAGGATTGAATAAAATGAGATTAACTACGGCTCAATCTCAACAATTACAAGCTTATAATAATTTTCAACAAAGTCTTTTAATAGCAGGTCAAGAAGTTTCAAATGCTTTGTATTCGTATGAAATGGCCTCTGCTAAAGAAGATTCCAGAAAGAAACAAATTGAAGCTTTAGAAAAAGCTGTAGATTATACACAGCAGCTGTTAGAATATAGCTCTGCAACCAATTATACAGATGTACTAACTTCAGAACAAAATTTGTTAGCAGCGCAGTTAAGCGGCATCAACGACAACCTTCAAAAATTGCAGGCTGTTGTTAATTTGTACAGAGCTTTAGGTGGAGGATGGAAATAAAAATGGTTTTGATTTAGAAAAAATAACCGTTTGTCGGAATAATTATACCTTTCGTCTAATTAATAATTAACATTAAAGAATTGCGTATACCTTTGAATCGGTTAAAAAAATAAAACATATTAAGTTCCACTGAGATCATAATTCGTACGATCGCTTATTTAATAAAAACATGACTCCAAACGCCTCAGAAATGAGGCGTTTTTTTTAAATGTATATCGGTTTAAAATTACTATTCATCGATTAATTTTGCCCTTCTGTATAATCAATGCAAGAACCATAATTATTGGCATTACTTTAGATTATTATCTACCAAGATTAACATTTAAAAATCTAAAAACATGAAAAAGTTAGTATTCGCCTCAGTGCTCTTTATGAGTGTATTTTTCGCCCAAGCGCAAGTATCCATAAATGTAAATATTGGAACACCGCCAAGCTGGGGTCCACAAGGTTATGATGACAGCAGATATTATTACCTGCCAGATATCGATGTGTATTATGATGTAAATCAAAGCGCATTTATTTACGATAACGGCGGAAAATGGATACGTGAAAAAAGATTGCCATCGAGATATAGAAACTATGATTTGTATTCAGGTTATAAAGTAGTTTTGAGCGATTATAGAGGAGATTCTCCATATTCTTATCACACCAAACACAGAGCTAGTTATCCAAAAGGTTATCATGGAAAACCTCAAAAAAACAGAGGAGAAAAACCAGTAAAAAACGCTAAACCAAAAGGGCAGAAAAAGCAGGACAATAGCGATAAGAAGAAAGATTATAAATACGATAAAAACTCCAAACAACAGTCAAACAAAGACCACGATCATTCTAACGGCAATCGTCGTTAGTTCTTAAACATGACTAAAAGAAAACGCCTCCAATTAGAGGCGTTTTTTGATTTTATTATATATCTAAAATTATTCAGAAACCGTTTTTACTTTATGACCAAAAACCCCAAAAGAAAGAATAATCAAAAAGCAAACTAACGGAATAATATATCCGGACTGAATATCATCATGATTCATGTCGATTAAAGTCCCCATTCCGTACGGAATAATTGCACCTCCGACGATTGACATTACCAGCCAAGAAGAACCCGTTTCAGTATTCGATTTTAATCCTTTAATTCCTAATGAGAAAATAGTTGGGAACATAATTGACATGAAAAATCCAATTCCTCCAAGAGCGTAAATAACTACAATTCCAGAGCCATAAATAGCGACTAAACATAATAAAACGCTCATTACGCAGTAGATTGACAGTAAAACATAATCTTTTACATAACGCAAAAAGAATGTCCCAATAAAACGTCCTGCCATAAAAAGGAAACCGTAGATTCCTAAATAATATCCTGCCGTTTTTTCGTCTAATCCAGCACCTTGCTGTGCAATTCTGATAAAGAAACTTGTAATACAAACTTGTGCGCCAACATAGAAAAATTGAGCAGCAACTCCCCAGCTTAAATGTCTAAATTTTAAAACAGAGAAAAATCCCGGTTTAATCTCAGCTTCGGTATGTGTTGCTTTCATTGAAGGCAATTGTACGAAGTAGAAAATAATGGCAACCAAAACCAAAATACTTCCTAATACGATATAAGGCATTTTTACAGAAGCAGCTTCTCCTAATAAATAGGCCGCTTTTTCGGCTTCTGGCATTGCTGCCATTTGTTCTGGCGTATGATTCGTTCCAGAAAGAATAAATAATGACCCTACAATGGGAGCAACCATTGCTGCCAAACCGTTGAAAGAAGCGGCTAAATTCAATCGTTTAGAAGAAGATTCAGCTGGTCCTAATATCGCAGCATACGGATTTGCACTTGTTTCTAAAATGGTCAAACCACATCCAATTACAAATAAAGCGAATAGAAACAATTCGTAAGTTCTTGTATTAGCTGCAGGTACAAATAGAAATGCTCCAACAGCAAAAACCAGCAATCCTGTTATAATACTGTTTTTATAACCAAATCTTTTAATCAGCATTCCGGCAGGAATCGCCATAATAAAATAAGCAAAGAAAACAGAAGTATCAATTAAAGTAGATTGGCGGTTGTTTAATTCGCAAGCCTTTTTTAGGTGCGGAATCAAAACAGAATCTAAATTATGGGCCATTCCCCAAAGAAAAAATAGGCATGTAACTAAAATAAAAGGAAGAAGATATTGTTTTTGATTTCCGCCTTCTGTCGGCACTTCATGTAGATCGCCGGCTTTGTTTGTAATTTGCATTTTTAGATAGTTTTTAGTTGTTTTTTATAGTTGCTAAGGTTCTGAGGTGCTGAGATTCTAAGTTTTTTTCTTTGCGAGAATAAAAAAAATGTTTTGCAAATAATCTCGCAAAGTCCCCAAGATGCAAAGTTTTTAAAATGTTAGAACCTTAGTATCTTAGAATCTTAGGACCTTTTCTTCACAAGCAACAGATGATCACATACCAAAACGACTTCACCTCGCTGGTTGATAATTTCTACATGTTCGGTTACAGTTCCCATTTCTGGATTTTTAGCTTCGCCTTTTTCAGAAATCGTAATTTCAGAATGAATAGTGTCGCCAATATGAACAGGTTTTACAAAGCGCATTTTGTCATAGCCTCTAGAAAAAGCTTCTGGATTAATTTCAGATGCTGTTAAGCCGATTCCGATGCTGAAAATCATAGTTCCGTGTGCAATTCTTTGTCCGAAGGGTTGTGTTTTACACCATTCTTCATCCATATGGTGCGGGAAGAAATCTCCCGTATGTCCGGCATGAACTACAAAATCAGTTTCTGTGATGGTTCTGCCTAAGGTTACTCGTTTGTCGTCGATTTGATAATCTTCGAAAAAAGTGGATTTAAAATACATAATCTAATTACTTTTTATTCGTCATACTCTTTCAAATAAATGTCAAAATCACGTTTTTTTGTAAGAGGACTTAAATTTTGTTTTTTGGTTTTGAAATATAGTGTTTTAATTACACTTCATCAAAAGAAATACCGCCATTTTTACTGCTGATATAACAGGCTTCGACAACTTTCATTGTGCCTAAAACATCTTGAACGCTGGCAGATAATATTTTATCAGAACCTTCCTTGTAGCGCATCAGATTAGACATTGCTCCAATAAATGCTTCCGGAAACCAAGATCCTTCCAGTTTAACTTCGGTCCATTCGTATTCTTTTTCATTATCTTTTTTAGCTAAAGCGTACTCAAAAACGTCTGGAAGACCGTCAGGATAATTCATTAATAAGCCCATTTTTGCTCTAATAGCACCTTTTGTTCCTTCCCATTTGATGTAACTTTCCTCATGTTTTGGACCAAAGTGATGATCATGATTCGTATTAATAACCACATGTATATCTTCGGCATAATCTAAAATAATAGTCGATCGGCTTGAGGATAATTTTTTCAGCGGATGTTTAGCCGTTTTAGCCATTACTCCTTTTGGATTTCCCAAGAAAGATCGAATACAATCAATGTAATGCACGCTGTGAAAAAGAATTTCCAATCTCGGATGTTCTTTAATTAAAGGAAATAATTCCCAAGGCGTATTTACAGTAACTTTAAACTCTAAATCGTATAATTGGCCAATAATTCCTTCATTAATTAAATAACGGGCAGCGCTGACAAACGAAGCAAATCGAAGCTGGAAGTTGATTGCAGCAACCAGATTTTTTCTTTCGCAAACCGCGACAATTTCCCGTGCCTGAGCCAGATCATTTCCCATTGGTTTCTGAATCAAAACTGCAGCTCCATCAGGAAGCTGTTCTAAAATTTCAATGTATTGATCAGGTAAAACGGTAATATCGTAAACAGCATTTGACGGTGCATTTTTAACCGCATCTGCTACATTTTCAAAGACATGATCGATTTTGAATTGTTTTTGTAAATCGTATGCTTTAGAAATCGTTCTGTTCGTAATACCAAAAACTTTAAAACCAGCCATTTCGTAAGCAGGAAGATGCGCATCTTTTACGATTCCGCTCGCCCCGATAATGATAATGGGCTGTTCTGTTTCGGGCAGTAAAGGTTTATAGGGAATATTCATTTGTTCTATATTTTGAATTTGAGCCTGCCAAGCTTAATTTTTGACAGAGCTGTGTAATGTTGTTCCTTGACTTAATTTTCTAATTTTTTTCTGAGTTTCCTCTAACAATATTTCAGACGAAATATCAGTTTCAATGGCTTTCAAAACAGTGCTGTCAATCAGTTCTGCTACTTTTGGCCATATTGGCGTTTGTGGTAATGTTAGCGCATTTTCATGAAGCATTTCCAACTTATGATAAAACGGAATTAAAGTATTAATTTCTTCATCTTTCCAAGTCGATTTCCTGCATCCGATACCGCCTTCAGTAGTTAATAGTTTGTCGCTTTCTGGCGTTGTGGCAAAACGTAAAAAATCGTATGCCAGTTTTTTGTGTTTGCTTCCGGATCCAATGGTATACAGCCAATATACATTTAAAGAAGCTGTTTGATGACCCGGATCGGATGGGAGGGAAGTGATGTCGATTTTTCCTTTTACTTTCGAATCTTCAATTACTTCTGCCATAGAAGCAAATCCGAACCAGTTGATAGCCATTGCAGCTTGTCCTTCGGCGAAAGCCAAACCTGCTTCAACCGAACCAAATTCTCTCGATTTTGGATGAACAGCATTTTTATCGGTGACCATTTTTCGGTAGAAATCCAATGCTTTTATTGCTGCTTCATTATGAATGTCAATCTGATTTTTTTTGTTTAATAAAGAACCGCCTCTTGTCCATAATTGAAGACAAAAGTCAAAAACCATATTGTGTCCGTCTGGATAATTGGCAAAAACAGAACCGTATAAATTTTGTTCGGGACGATTAAAGAATGTTGCAATTTCAGCGAATTCCTGCCACGTTTTTGGTGTAGAAAGTTCGTAACCAAACTGTTTTTTAAAATTCTCTTTTTCCGTTTCGTTTTCAAATAAATCTTTTCGGTAGATCAGACATTCTGGCCCATCGTGAAAGGGAAGTCCGAAAATGCCATTACTTAGTTTTTGTAAATGCAAAAGCGATTTATGCCATCCAAAAGGATAATTTTCGGGCGGATTTTCTCCAATTAAGGAAAACAAATTAAGAACCGCATTTTCGTTTACAGCATCAAAAATCCAATCGGTATTGATATGGGCAATATCCCATTTTCCTTCTTTTAAACCTTTTTCTGAAATTGTGGTTTCATACAAGTCATGAAGTTCTAAGGCAATCATTTCTGCTTCCATTTTTATATTGTTTTGAAGGCAGAAAGCATCCCATAATTTTTGAAGTGTACTTTCGAACGGATCGAATTTTCGAACGGCGATTCTAATTTTTTCCATCAGCAGTCTATAAATTCTTTAATAATTTTCTCGTTGTCTTGACCCAGTTTCGGCGAACCTTTTCCAGAAGTCAGATATTCGCCGTCTATTTTTATTGGGCAGCGTGTAGTTTTATAAGTGTAGCCGTCAAGCATTTCGACTTGCTGGGTAAAATTCAACACCTTAAAGCCTTCTTCTTTAAATAACTCTTGATAATTTAAAACTCCTGCACACCAAATATCTGCGGGTTCTAAAATGTCCAGCCAGAACTGTGTTTCCTGCGTTTGCAAATGATCCGCAAGAATATTTTTGATTTCGTCTCTTAATGTGAATTTATTTTCAGGAAACTGCAATAAAGCATCACATTTTAGCAGAGAAGCCAAAACAGGAATTGATCCCATTGCCAATGCTAAATAACCGTTTTTGGTTTTGTAAATTCCGTATGGCGCGCCTAAATAGGCGTGTGCATTATTGGTTTTGGTTCGAACAGGCAATTCGCCTCCGTCATTAAAATAAGTTGTAATCGTCTCAAATTGAAAATCAAATGCCGATTCCAGCATGCTTACCTGAACTTGCGCTCCAATATTATGAGTTGCTTTTCTATATAAAGTGGCCAAAATTCCCTGTGCCAAATGTGCTCCTGCAAGCATATCAACGATCGAAAGTCCCATTGGTACTGGACCGTCTTCCTGATTACCACTCAGCCAAGTCAAAGCGGTTAAAGATTGCAAAAGCAAATCTTGTCCTGGCAAATCTTTTAAATCTGGATGTTCTCCAAAACCCGAAATCGAAGCATAAATCACATTTGGATTGATGCTTTTAACTTCATCATAACTTAAACCAATGCGTTCCATAACGCCAGGTCTGAAATTATGCATCACAACATCAGCTTTAGCTAATAATTTTTTTAATTTTTGAAGTTCCTCAGGCTGTTTAAAATCAATTGCAAATGATTCTTTGTTTCTGTTGATGGTATGAAAAACAGACGATTCGCCGTTCATAATCAAGTCAGAAGTATATAAAGTACGGCAGATGTCTCCCGTTCCTGGTTTTTCTATTTTTATCACACGCGCTCCCAAGTCTGCCAGACGTAAACTCGCCGACGGACCCGAAAGAAACTGACTGAAATCTACAATTAAATAATCTTCTAATGGCTTCATTTCAAATCGTTTAAAAATTGTTCGTGTATGCTTAAATTATCCTGACCTACTTTTGGTGCTGCTTTTTCGCTTAGCAGAATTTCTCCATCCAATTGAATCGGACTTCTGGTTGTAACCAAAGTTTCGCCTTCGGCATTTTTTACGGTTTGTTTCAGCTGTAATTCATTTACAAAAGGCTGATTATCCAGTTCTTCGTAATTGAAAACTTTACCGCACCAAATTCCTTCTTGGTGAAGAATTTCAATCCAATAATCAGAAGTTTGGGTTTGAATTCTTTCGCTTAAAATCGTTCTGATTTCATCACGTTTTTCAAACCAAAGATGTTTATCTGTAAATTCACTTAAATCTAAACCTAATGCTTTTCCAATGAAAAGTAAATCGCCCATTGCAAGCGATAAATAACCGTCTTGCGTTTGGTAAACACCGTATGGGGCACTTAAAAAAGCATGTGCACTTCCTTTGATATCTCCTCTTTCAGGCAATTGACCACCGTCATTTAAGAAAGAAGTAATGGCTTCGAACTGCACATCGAGAATCGATTCTAACAAACTGACTTCAACCAAAACACCTTTTTTAGTTTTGGCTCTTTTTAAGAGTGCTGCCAAAATTCCTTGTACAAAATGATTCCCGCACATTAAATCGGCAACCGCCAAACCGAAAGGAACTGGGCCTTGACTTTTGCGTCCGCTTAGCCAGCTTAATCCAGAAAGGGATTGTAATAATAAATCCTGCCCTGGTTTTTTTGCCCACGGACCTTCATTTCCGTAACCTGTAATGGTTCCGTAAATAATTTGTGGATTTATAGAAAGTGTATTTTCAAAATCTAAACCGATTTTTTCCATCACGCCTGGTCTGAAATTATGTGTCATAATATCAGCCTTTTCAATCAGTTTTCTAATTAAAACTAAATCGTCAGGATTTTTTAAATCGGCTGCAAAAGATTCTTTATTTCGGTTTATCGTATGAAAAAGCAAACTGCTGTCGTCTACAAATAAATCTTTGATGCTCAACTGTCTGCAGGCTTCACCTTTTACAGGACGTTCGATTTTGATGACGCGTGCGCCCAAATCGGCTAGTTTTAAACCAGCAGAAGGTCCTGCCAGAAACTGACAGAATTCTAAAACAATTAATCCTTCTAAAGGCTTCATATTGTCTGAATTTTTAGAGATTCCGCATAAAGCGAATTCATTTCTTCCAATACTTTTAGTTCGTCTCCGCCTTTCATCAGATAATTGCGAACTACATCGCCTGCGTGATCTTGGAAATACATATGTCCGTAATATCTTGGACGAAGGAATGCGCGTTCTAAAGCAGGTAAAGTATTTTTGAAATAATCATGTGTCACACCATTAATTCGCTCACTTTTCCAAGCCTGCAAATGACCCGGCTGACCGCCATTATCCGTATAAATATTTTGCTGTACTTGAGATGAACCTGTAAATTCGGCATATTTAACCGCTTCATCAATATGCTGGCTGAAAGATGAAACCGCTAATCCTGTTCCGCCTAAAGACGAAATCATCGGATTATCATTCAATTTTACTAAATCGTAAAAATGTAAAAGTTGACGGCTGTAGCCAATGCGCGAATAATTAGAATAACCATAAGCAAACGGGCAGTAAGCAATTTCATCTGAATTAACCATTGCCTCATAAACCTGAATTGGGTTTCTGTTAAAGTTATCTGGATCAATCAATTGTGCCAATTCCCTAAACATTTGAAGCGCTTTAATTCCTGTTGTTTCAGAAATTACTTTTTCTTCAGAAAGAAAAGGAGCTTCGCCTAAACTGCAGCAAAACATATAAAAACTCATTAAAACATCTACCGGAATTCCAGCAAAAGCCACTAAGCCTTTTTTAGCCAATGCCAATAAATCGTCGTAACTTTTAGGCACTTCTAAATTATTTTTTTCTAAAAGATCCAAGCGGGCAGAAGCTACCGGAGTTGCCGCATCGATAGGAAGCGCCCATAATTTGTCGTGAAAAACATAACTTCCGTATGATTTTCCGACAGTGTTAATTTCTTGATCTTTAATATATTCGTTTGATAAATAATCTGATAACGGAAGAATTGCTTTGGTCTGCGCTCCAAAACCAGTCCAAGGATGATCAATTACTAATAAATCAAATCTTTTGGCTAAGTCTTCAATAGAAGCATCTGCGAATTCTTGTAAACTTCTCTTTTCCCATGAAATTTCAACTTCTGGATGTAGTTCAGTAAAACGCTGCGATGTGGCAACCATAGGAAGCAGACCTCTTGTATGGTTCCAAGTTATGCCTTTTAATTTTATCATTTTGTATAGGAATTTTGGGTAGTGAAATCGTTTGAAATAATAAATGTAAAAAATACAATTACAAAAGTAGAAATAAGATTTAAATGAACAAGAAATCCTATGTTTATTGCAGATCTTTTTTTACGTAAATCGATATTTAGTGATATAATTTTTACAAACCATCTAAAAAATGTTATAAAAATTTAAACTTTAGGCATTTTAAGTAATGGAAAATAAAATATATCTCGAAAATTAATTTTTAAAAATTACTTTTGTAATTGTGTTTTTTACATTTATTAATTTTGCTAAGCCTTTTTTATCAAATTGTAATTGATAAATGGAAGACTTGTCAATAATAAAAGCGCTTGATGAAGTTCATTCATTAGAAAAAATAAACTAACAATTAAAAATATACGATTATGAAATTAATACGTTTTGGAGAAATCGGAAAAGAGAAACCAGGAGTTTTAATTGGAGAAAAGAGATATGATGTTTCTTCGATTGTAACCGATTTTAACGAAAGTTTCTTTGAAGAAAACGGATTAGAAAAACTGCAAAAAGCATTAGAAAGCAATCCGAATTTGCCAGAAGTGGATGATTCGGTACGTTTGGGGTCGCCGGTTGCAAGACCTTCTAAAATTATTTGTATTGGTTTGAATTATATCGATCACTGCAAAGAAACAAATGCTCCGATTCCGACTGAACCTATTATTTTCTTCAAATCGACTACTTCTTTATGCGGACCAGATGATGATTTGATTATTCCAAAGAACAGCGAAAAAACAGATTGGGAAGTAGAATTGGCTTTTATTGTAGGCAAAAAAGCAAGTTATGTAGAAGAGGCGGAAGCTTTGGATTACGTTGCAGGGTATGCTTTGTTGAACGATTACAGCGAAAGAGCTTTTCAATTGGAGCGTGGCGGACAATGGGCGAAAGGAAAAGGAAGTGACACTTTTGCACCTCTTGGACCATTTTTGGCAACCAAAGAGGAAATCGCAGATGTTGACAATTTAAAGATGTGGCTGACTGTAAATGGCAAAAAATACCAAGACAGCAATACCTTGAATTTAGTTTTCAAAATTCCTTATCTATTGCATTATTTAAGTCAGTTCATGACTTTGCTTCCTGGAGATATTATCAGCACAGGGACACCTCCGGGAGTTGGTTTAGGAATCAAACCAGATCCGATTTATCTTAAAGCAGGCGATGTTGTAGAATTGGGAATTGAAGGTTTAGGAACTAGTAAGCAAAAAGCTGTAGCATATCAAAAATAAAAATTAAGAAAGTATAAAATGAAATATATTGTTTGCGAAAAACCGCAGGAATTTCTTTTAAAAGAAACCAGTATTCCAGAACCAAAAGAAGGCGAAGTTTTATTAAAGATAAAAAGAATCGGTATCTGCGGAACTGATATTCATGCTTTTGGAGGAACTCAACCTTATTTTGAATATCCAAGAATTTTGGGACACGAATTGGCGGCGGAATATGTAAAAGGAAATGCAGCAGGTTTTAAACCCGGAGATAAAGTTACTTTTATTCCGTATTTCAACTGCGGAAAATGTGTGGCGTGTAGAAACGGATTGACAAACTGTTGCGTAAATATTAAAGTTTTTGGTGTTCATATTGATGGCGGAATGGCCGAATATGTTTCAATTCCTGAACAATATTTACTGCACGGTCAAGGTTTGGATTATGATGAATTGGCTTTGGTTGAGCCTTTGGCAATTGCAGCACACGGAGTAAGAAGAGCGGCTGTTAAGTCAACAGACACGGTTTTGGTTATGGGCGCAGGACCTATCGGAATTGGTTTGATTCAGTTTGCTAAAATTGCTGGAGCAAAAGTAATTGTCATGGATATCAATGATTACAGATTGAATTTCTGTAAAACAGAACTAAATGCAGATGAAACGATTAATCCGTTGAACGATGATGTTGCGCAAAAATTAGCTGAATTGACCAATGGCGACATGGCAAATGTAGTAATTGATGCAACTGGAAATCAGAAAGTAATGAACAGCGCTTTCAACTATATTTCGCATGGCGGAAGATTTGTTTTGGTAGGACTTCAAAAAGGAGAATTGAGTTTCAGTCATCCAGATTTTCATAAAAGAGAATCTACTTTAATGAGCAGCAGAAATGCGACGATAGAAGATTTTGAATATGTAATGAAATGCCTGAAAGAAGGTAAAATCGATCCGAAAAAATACATTACACACAGGACAAGTTTTTCTGAAATGATTACTGATTTTGGAAATCTTATTGATCCGAAGAATAATGTGATTAAAGCATTAATTGAAATTGATTAATTTGTGAAAAAGTGAAATGTAAAAAGTGAAATGTAAAAAGTGATTTGTGAAATGTGATTTTCGTTGTATAAACACAAAGCGATCGGATTTTACATTTGACCTTTTACATTTCACAAAAAAAAAATCATTTTACATTTCACAAATCACTTTTCACAAAAGACACATTTTACAAATTACATCTAACACAGAAAGAAATGGATTTAAACTTAAAAAATAAAATAGTTGTTGTTTCTGGTTCTGCTGGGAAGGAAGGCAGCATTGGAGAAACGATCGTTAACAGACTGGCAGATGAAGGCGCAATTCCGGTTTTGGTTGACAGAAATGCAAGAGGTTTTGAATACGTGGAAAGACTTCAAAAAAGAGGCGTTAATTCTTTATTTGTGCAGACAGATGTAACCGATCCCGTAGCAATAGAAAATGCTGTAAAAGTAATCGCAGCAAAATACGGCAGAATCGATGCTATTATTAATAATGTAGGTGTAAATGACGGTGCAGGATTAGATTCTAGCTACGAGGATTTCATGAATTCATTGAAATTGAATGTAGTAAGTTACTTTCTACTGGCTAAATATGCACTTCCATATTTGAAAGAATCAAAAGGAAACATCTTAAATATTGGTTCAAAAGTAGCTTTAACAGGGCAGGGCGGAACTTCAGGTTACGCTGCTGCGAAAGGAGGAGTTTTGGGCTTAACAAGAGAATGGGCAGTAGATTTGATTCAGTTTGGAATCCGTTCGAATGCGATTATTATTGCAGAAAGTTATACGCCGGCTTACGAAGATTGGATTAAAACATTGCCAGACGGCGAAACAGTTTTGAATAAAATCAATAAAAGTATTCCGTTAGAAAGCCGAATGACCAAAACAGAAGAAATTGCAGATACGGCACTTTTTATCATTTCAGAAAAATCATCACATACCACAGGACAATTTGTTTTTGTGGATGGAGGTTACGTACATTTAGACCGCGCTTTAATCAGCGATGTTAATTAAAAAGATATGAGTAAAAGAATAGATTCCCATCAGCATTTTTGGAAGTTTGATCCCGTTCGGGACAGCTGGATTGACGAAACGATGCAGAATATTCAGCGAGATTTTCTTCCTGAAGATTTACAGCCACTATTAAAAGCTAATCAGTTTGAAGGCTGTGTTGCTGTTCAAGCCAGTCAGTCTGAAGAAGAAACTCATTTTTTATTGGATTTGGCTTCAAAAAATGATTTCATAAAAGGAGTTGTCGGCTGGGTAGATTTACGAAATGAAAATATTGAAGAACGTTTACAATTCTTTTCAGATCAAAAAAAGCTGAAAGGTTTTAGACATGTTGTTCAAGGCGAAGCTGATGATTTTATGTATGGAGAAGCTTTTAGAAGAGGAATCGCAGCTTTAAAACCATTTGATTATACGTATGATATATTGATTTTCGAACGTCAATTGCCAGCAGCTATAAGTTTGGTAAAAGATTTTCCAAACCAAAAGTTTGTAATCGATCATATAGCAAAGCCAAACATCAAATCAGAAACTATTTATTCTTGGAAAAGCGGCATTGAAGAAATTGCAAAGTACGACAATGTTTGGTGTAAGATTTCTGGAATGGTCACAGAAGCCGACTGGAAAAACTGGAAACCAGAAGATCTAAAACCGTATTTAGATGTTATTTTTGAAAACTTTTCAATCGATAAATTAATGTACGGATCAGATTGGCCGGTTCTTAATGTAGCTTCAGATTATAGCGAGGTTGTAAAAACCTTAGAAGATTATATTTCAGGATTTTCAATTGAAGACCAGAATAAAGTTTGGTTTGAGAATGCGAATGGGTTTTATAATCTTAATCAATAGAGAATAACATAAAAAAAGCGTGAATCGAATGATTCACGCTTTTTTATTCACAATGTAGTCAAACATAGCCCGTGGTTTCAACCACGGGAACACAATGAGAACAAGACAAAACCAGACAATATCGTCTTCCTGTGGTTGAAACCACGGCTATGTTTGTAAATAGGAAATTCTAATAGTTGAAAACTATATGAGACGAGACAATATTGCGTCCCCGTGGTTGAAACCACGGGCTATGTTTGAAATTGATTATTTAAAACTTAACCGCTTTCTTAGGAACATCCTTTCCAATAGTAGTACTTTTCGATAAATTAGAACCACTCAAATCAATATTTTTACTCGCCTGACCGTTGATTGTAATCGTATTAGAACCAGAATTAAACTCGATGTTTTTTAATGAAAGGTTTTGCGTATTGTAAATTTCGAAAGCGTTTTTAGCCTCTATATCCAATTGAGCGTTAGTGATTTTAATTCCGTTTGCATCAATAATAGAAAAGCCTTTTTGAGCTTTGGCAATCAAGTTTGAGATTTCAATGTTTTCTAAATTCATTTCAGGAAGCCCTTGCAGGAATACCGCTTGTTGAGCACCTTTAATCGTAATATTTTTAATTACAATATTTTTAAACTCAGGCGTTTCTTCATTTACTGGAATCGCTTTAGTACTTACGGTATTCCCACCTTCCGCTAAAGTTTCAGCGATCGATTTTCCTCCGTAATACAAATCAAAAGAAATCGCCTGAGACGGAATATCGGTCATAAAAACATCTGAGATATAAATGTTTTCAACTATACCACCGCGTCCGCGAGTACTTTTAAAACGTAAACCAACATCAGTTCCCATAAAAGTACAATTAGAAACATGCAGATTTTTTACACCTCCGGACATTTCACTTCCAACCGTAACACCGCCGTGGCCATGATAAACGATATTGTTTTTTACAATTATATTTTCGCAAGGAACACCTCTGTCACGTCCGTCTTTATCTTTTCCAGATTTAATGCAGATTGCATCGTCACCAACATCAAAACTAGAGTTTTCGATAATTACATTTTTACAAGATTCGACATCAAGTCCGTCACCATTTTGTGAAAACCATGGATTTCTAACGGTTATGTTTCGAACTATTAAATCTTCAATCAGTAATGGATGAATATTCCATGCAGGTGAATTTTGGAAAACAGGCCCATCAAACATCACTCTTTTGCTGTTTTGAATACTTACCAAAACTGGACGCAGGAAATCATGAATCGCTTCAAAATCTTCTTTAGTTTTTAAATCAGGGCGAACGTTCTGATCTGCACCTTTAGCACCTTTTAAATATTGTTCAGATGGATACCAGCTGTCTTTCTTTTCATTTAGGACTCCGCCAGAAGCAACGAATTTTTTCCATTGCTCATCTGTCAGTTTGCTCTTTTTCACTTGTCTCCAAGCTTCACCAGAACCATCCCAAACGCCATTTCCGGTAAAGGCGATATTCTCTAGATTTTTACCATAAATAGGAGAGATGCAACGCCAAGTATTAAGGCCTTCAAAGCTAGTTTCGATAATTGGATATAAAGATTTGTCTGTAGAGAATTTAATTAAAGCTCCAGTTTGAGCATGCAATTCAATATTGCTTTTTAAAATGATTGGTCCCGTCAGCCAGATTCCAGGCGGAATAATTAATTTTCCGCCGCCTTTTTTAGAAAGCGCATCAATAGCATCAGCGAAAGCTTTTGTATTTAAAACATAACCGCCGTTGACTGCTCCAAAATCTTTTAAGTTCATCACATTATTTGGAATAACGGGTTCGTTTACTTTTGGCATTTTAAACTCGATATTTTTATAAGTATCGTAAGCAGCGTTTTGGGCAATCAGATTTTTAGAACCACAGCATAAAATAAATGCTATTGCTAAAGCGAAAAGATGTTGTCGGTTGGTTTTCATTGTTAGTAATTTTTGGATGTTATTTTTATAGATGTGAAAAATTATTTTGCACATAAATAATAATAGTTAAATGTAATCGATTACACAAATCTATTAAAAAAAGTTTAGAAAAGAAATTTCATGGCTTAAAATTGTTTGCCACAGATTAAAAGGATTAAATTGATTTTTTTTTGTGCTTGTAATGTTTGCCGCAAACTTCACTAATTCCACTTATTTTTCTAAGCGTATATTTAAAAGTAATAGATAACTTCTATTAAAAATCTGTAAAATCCTTTTAATCTGTGGCGAATAAAAATTAGGGAAATTTTATGTCGAAAAAAAGCTTAAACAGGAGGGTACAGGATACATATAACTTTATGTTAAAGTAAATTGGACGAATTATTTGGTAAAAGTGTTAAAAATACATTTATTTGTGAAATTATTAATGCTTTAAATTAATGCCTGATAATTTTATCCTAAGAAAAAAATCAATACTATAAATAATGCGCTTACTTCCTTTCAACAAATTACTGATCGTTTTTTTAATGGTATTCACTTTTTTTTCGGCGAATGCTGCTGAAATTTGGGTGTCGCCATCGGGAAATGATTCCAACATCGGAACAAAATCAAATCCGCTGGCAACGGTTCATATGGCAATGCGAAAAGCCAGAGAACTGCGCCGACTAAAAGATCCATCCATAAAAGACGGAATCCGAATCATAGTAATGAACGGAACGTATTATTTAAACGAACCTTTGTTTGTAAGACCAGAAGATTCGGGAACTACAGAAAGTCCAACAACAATTGAAGCAGACACAAATGCAAAGCCAATTATTAGCGGAGGAATCGAAATTAAAAACTGGACAAAATCGACAACTGTTATCAATGGGTTAAAAAAAGGTGCTGTTTGGGTGGCTGATGCTCCCAAAAAAGCAGGAAGCCTGATAGATTATCGACAATTATGGGTCAATGGAAAAAAAACCGTTAGAGCCAAAAGCACTGCTGGAAATGCAATGGACCGAATTTTATCGTGGGATCATCAGTCGCAAACCTGCTGGATTCCGTTTAAAGACAAATCGATAAAGTTTGAGCCTGGAATGGAAATGTTTATCGTACAATGGTGGTCGATTGCAAATCTCCGAATCAAAAATATTGAAGTTCAGAAAGACAGTGCCAAACTTTCGTTTGAAGAGCCTGAGAGCCGTATTCAAAGCGAACATCCTTGGCCTGCACCGTGGATTTCTAAAAATAACGGAAATTCGGCTTATTTCTTAAACAATGCTTTTTCACTTTTAAATGAGCCTGGTGAATGGTATTTGGACAAGAAAAATGCTAAAATCTATTATGTTCCAAGAGCTGGAGAAGATATTAATTCGGCAGTTGTAACGGCGCCTGTTTTAGAAAATCTGGTTGAAGTTAAAGGAACAATTGATTCGCCTGTTCATCATTTTCAATTTAAAGGAATTTCGTTTCAGTACAGCAACTGGCTTCGTCCTTCACAGCAAGGTCATGTGCCATTGCAATCTGGTTTGTATTTGTTAGATGCCTATAAATTGAAACAGCCGGGCACGCCAAATCAGGCGAATTTAGAAAATCAGGCGTGGGTGGGAAGACCTCGTGCGGCGGTTGAAGTAAATTATGCCAATAATATTCAGTTTGAATCCTGCCGTTTTGAGCATTTGTCTTCGACTGGTTTGGATTTAAATAAAGGAACAAATCACAATACCGTAAAAGGAAATTTATTTAAAGATATTGGCGGAAGTGCCATCAATGTCGGTATTTTTTCTGAGGAAGCTTTTGAAGCGCATTTGCCTTTAATCATAAAAGACGAAAGAGAAATGTGCTCTGATGAAGTGATTGCCGATAATCTAATCACCAACGTAACCAATGAAGATTGGGGAACTTTGGGAATCAGCGCTGGTTTTGTGCGTAATATAACCATTGAACACAACGAAATTTCAGACGTATCGTATTCCGGAATGGCAATGGGCTGGGGATGGACGCATACGCCAAACGTGATGCAGAACAACAAAATTCTGGCGAATAAAATTCATCATTATGCCAAACACTTGCATGACGTAGCAGGAATTTATACGCTTTCGGCACAACCCAACAGCCGAATTGAAGAAAATTATATCGACAAAGTGTACAACAGTCCGTATGCGCACGATCCGTTTTTATGGCTGTATTTGTATACCGATGAAGGTTCTGAAGGTTTTACAATTAAAAATAACTGGATTGCCGAAAAGAAAATCCTAAAAAACCATAACGGTCCAAAAGGAAATATCTGGGAACATAACGATCCGTATGTAAGTACAAAAATTAAAGAGGCAGCCGGAATTAGAGCGCCTTATAAAGATTTAGAAAAAGAAGTCGTAATCGATGAAAAATGGGGATTGCAGGAAATGCCAAAACCGTATGCAATCGAATTGATAGGAAATGATTTTGACATCGAAAAAATCAAATCGACATTAGTTGGTTTTAGAATTGTGGGTCAGGAATTGTACCAATGGAAAAATCATTTGGTGATTTACGGAAAAATGAATCAGCCGGAAAGGACAAAGAGAAAATTGGCGGGCGCTTTTCCTTCATTAGAAATTAAAATCTATGAAGATCTAGTTTATGATTTCCAAAACTTCGAAAGATGTAAAGATTCGAAACCAGCATCGGATTGGGAAAATATTGTATTAACAGCGAATCTTCCTGCCGATGAAAAAGGGCAGAAAGAATATGTAGAGTATCATAAAACACAATTCGAAAAATGGCCGGAAGTAGCAAAAGGTTTCTGCAACGCCGATTTTCAGCAGTTACAAGTTTTCAAAAAAGACAGGCAGTTGATCTTGGTGATCAGTATTCCGAAAGGTGAAAATCTGGACAAACTAAATCCGAAAACAACTCAAAACAATCCCCGTGTAGACGACTGGAATGCTTTAATGAAGAAATACCAAAGTGGAATTGAAGGCGCAAAACCAGACGAAACCTGGATTTTCTTGAACAAAGTAGAAACGAAATAAATATTATTAGCCACGAATTCACGAATTATTTTTTGAAATACTTTATCTGATATTATTCGAATTAATTCGAAAAAATAATAGCAAAGATTTGAAGAAATAATTCGTGAATTCGTGGCGAAAAAAAACTAACATCAACAATCTAAAATAACCACACCCATGTTAAAAATAGCCATTCTGGGACTTGGAGAAGGACGAAGCACCATGTCGGCCGCTATAGAAAGTTCAAAACTAGAACTAGTTAAGATATGCGACAGAAACGAAGACTTGTGCAAACAGCGAGCAAAAGAATTCGATTTTCATTCGTACACCACCAATTACGAAGATTTATTAAATGATGCTTCAATTGACATTATAGCGATTTACACGCCAGATCATTTGCATGCAAAGCACGTAAAACAAGCTTTATTGCATGGAAAACATGTGGTTTGTACTAAACCCTTTATCGATGATCTTTCGGATGCAAAAGAATTGTTAGAATTAAGTAAATCAACAGGAAAAAAAGTTTTCATCGGACAAAGTTCCCGTTTCTTCGAACCAGCCAAAAGACAAAGAGCCGATTATGAAGCAGGCTTAATTGGAGATTTAATTACAATTGAAGCGCAATACCACGCCGATCACCGATGGTTTTTAAAGAAAGAATGGTCGCTTTTGCAATCGTTTAAATGGTTGTACGGAGGTTTGAGCCATCCTGTAGATTTCATCAGATGGTATCTGCCGAACATTCAGGAAGTAATGGGTTACGGAATGATCAGCAGTAACGGACAATCAGCAGGATTAAAAAATGAAGATACGATGCATTTTATATTTAAAGCAACCGACGGAAGAATTGCCCGTGTAAGTGGTGTGTATACTTCACCAACTCAGCCAGCACAACGCGACAGCGGAATGAGTACCATTCTAAGAGCAACAGAAGGAGCAAGTCAGGCCGATTATCACGAATTGCGTTATGCAGTTACAGACAAAACGGGAGAAGAAAAAGTAATTACTTGGGGTGACAGCACGATAAAATATTATTTCCGTTTTGAAGGACAAAGTCATCACGGCGGAGAATATCAGAATTATTTAGAATATTTTGTGGACAGTATTGAGCAGGGTTTCGAAGCTTATCCAAACATGGAAGAAGGAATTGGAACTGTGGCTTTATTGCAGGCAATGGACAAATCACTGCAAACTGGAATGCCGGTTAAAATTGCCGATATTCTTAACGAATACGGACTATGAACAGCATCTACGATAAATTAACGACGCTCGATTTTATAATTGTAGCCGTTTATTTGGTGACTTTGTTAGTCATTGGTTATGTGGTGAGCGTGAAGCAGAGCAAGAAAAACGAAACACTTTTTCTGGCTTCCAATTCATTAAACTGGTACAGCATCGGGTTTAATATGTGGGGAACCAATGTTGGGCCTTCGTCCTTATTGGCTTTTGCGAGTATTGGTTACGCTACGGGAATTGTTGCCGGAAATTTCGAATGGTACGCCTTTGTATTTTTACTGCTTTTGGCGATGGTTTTTGCACCAAGATATATTGCGAGTAAAGTGAGCACCATGCCCGAATATATGGGAAAACGCTACGGCGACAGTACGCAGAATATTCTAGCTTGGTACGCTTTAGTAAAAATATTAGTAAGCTGGCTGTCTTTAGGATTATTCAGCGGAGGCGTTTTAGTACGTCAAATTCTGGGAATTCCGATGTGGCAGAGCGTTACGGTTTTAGTAATTTTCTCTGGAATATTTACGTTTGCCGGAGGATTAAAAGCGATTGCTAAAGTAAATGTTTTTCAAATGATTCTGCTGATTGTAGTTTCGCTGACGCTTTCGTATTTAGGTCTGCAAAAATTGGGCGGAATCGATGTTTTGATTGCGAAAACGCCTTCTAATTTCTGGAATTTAGTCCGTCCTTCAGATGATGCGCATTATCCGTGGCCGGCTATTTTATTAGGTTATCCAGTTGCTGCAGTTGCTTTTTTCTGTACCGATCAATCGATGGTGCAGAGTGTTTTGGGAGCTAAAAATCTAGAACAGGGGCAATTGGGCGTAAACTTCATTGGCTGGTTAAAAGTCATGGCTTTGCCATTGTTTATTCTTCCCGGCATTTTGTGTTATGCTTTATATCCGGAATTAGGAAGCAATTCTGATTTGGCTTATATGACAATGGTTACAAATCTTTTCCCAAGCGGAATGAATGGTTTGGTAATCTGCGTGATGATTGCGGTTTTGGTGGGAACAATTGGTTCTTCTCTAAACGCTTTGAGCACCGTTTTTACCAATGATATTTACGTAAAGAAAATTAACCCGACGGCGACTATCAAAGATCAAATTAAAATTGGACGTTTAACCATTGCAGCAGGTTGTGTTTTTGCGATTCTGATTGCCGTTGCAATTGACAATATCAAAGGACAGAATTTATTCAATATTTTTCAGGCGGTTTTGGGTTTCTTGGCGCCATCTTTATCGGTTGTGTTTTTGCTGAGTGTTTTCTGGAAATTCACTACAAAAAAAGCCGTAAATGCAACACTTTCGTGGGGTTCTGCGTTTAGTTTGTTTGTTGGGGTTTTATACTTATGGATTTTCCCTGCCGATAAATATCCTGCTTGGCCTCACTTTTTATTGATTTCGTTTTACATTTTTGCTGTGCTTTTAGTTGCAGCAGTTATAATTTCTTTAACCGATAAAAATCCTGAAGTTAATTTTTCAGATGAAACGGATATTCCTAAAACTAGTAAAAAGGTCAAGCTTTTGTTTGGTTTGTTGGGGTTGACGATTTTGGTTTTGTATTTGGTTTTTAATGGGAATTAATATCAAACATTGATTCAAACATAGCCCGTGGTTTCAACCACGGGAAACGCAATGTAATAAACGGAATATAATATGCCTCACGTCCTAGTGGTTGAAACCACTGGCTATATTTAAAGAGAATTTTAAATAAAAAACACATAGCTATCTTAATAAAGCTATGTGTTTTTTTATGAATTGCCTCCAGTTTTAACTGGAGGAATTTAGGCAGTAAGAGTAGAAAAGGCTTTAGCCAAATTGTAGATATTTTGGCTAAAGCCTTTAGCTTTATGATTATTTTCTCATCCAGCTAAAGCTGGACGCAATTAAAACCTTAAATTATTTAATAAACCTTTGCGTCTTAGCGACTTTGTGGCATAAAAAAATTACTCAACTTTCTTTTTCTTTTCCAAATTAGGCAGGAACCCAGTAATAACTCCAATCAAAGGCAGGAACGCACAAATCTTAAATACATATTCAATACTTGTAGCATCGGCAATTTTTCCTAAAATAGCAGAACCTAAACCGCCCATTCCGAAAGCAAATCCGAAGAAAAGACCAGCAACAAGTCCGACTTTTCCAGGCAGTAATTCAGTTGCATAAACCAGAATCGCTGAAAATGCTGAAGAAAGAATTAATCCGATGATTACAGATAAAGTTCCTACCCAAAATAAAGAAACATAAGGTAACATCAAGGTAAAAGGAGCAACACCCAAAATAGAAACCCAGATTACATATTTTCTGCCGTATCGGTCTCCAATTGGTCCGCCGATCAAAGTTCCTGCAGCAACAGCACCCGAGAATAAGAATAAATATACTTGTGACTGCTGAATTGTAATGTGAAATTTATCGATCAAAAAGAAAGTATAATAACTTGTAATACTGCTCATGTAGAAGTATTTAGAGAAAATCAATACCAATAAAATAATTAGCGAAGCAATTACTCTGTTTTTAGATAAATGATGCGTTTCGATTTGGTGTGCCGATTTATTAGCCATTCTTTCAGATAAATGTGCCGTGTACCAAATCGCAATTTTATACAAAGCAAAAATTCCAACTAAAGCAATAATACAAAACCAAGCGATATAAGATTGTCCGTGTGGAATAACAATAAAAGCGGCTAATAAAGGTCCGATAGCACTTCCTGCATTTCCTCCCAATTGAAAAATAGACTGCGCCAAACCTCTTTTTCCGCCCGAAGCCAAATGCGCCACACGTGAAGATTCAGGATGGAAAATTGAAGATCCAATTCCGATTAAACTTACTGATAATAATAAGTTGATAAAACTCGAAGCGATCGAAACAAAGAAAAGTCCAACCATGGTAAAACACATTCCAACAATCAGCGAATAAGGTTTTGAATTTTTATCGGTATACATTCCCACAAACGGCTGTAAAATAGACGCTACCATTTGGTAAGTCAAAGTAATAATACCAATTTGTGTAAAATTTAAACTAAAATTGTCTTTTAAAAGCGGATAAATTGAAGGCACTACAGCCTGTAAAAGATCATTGATCAGATGCGAAAAACTTATAATGAATAAGATCGAGTAGGTGGTTTTTTTAACTATTTCGGGGTTTGCTTTAATAGTATCCATTTGGTAATTTTTGATTCTTAAATTAGGTTTAAAAACAACAGCTGTATTATTTTTTACAAAGATCAAAAGAATAGTAATGTCAGAATTGCTATATTTGGACAATGAATAACCAGATTCGGACATATCGAATGGCACAGGAGCATGGATACAGAATTGATCCATCGATTCCTGTTATTGGCTATACCGAAATGGTAACCAACGAAATGTGCATTTCGCACTCGCACCCAAGAGGTCAGTTGATCTATGCAACTCGTGGTGTAATGAACGTTGTCGTGGGTAATCATATTTGGGTTGTAAATCCGTTGCAGGGTTTGTGGCTTCCGGGCGGAGTAGAGCATCAGGTTACTTTTCAGAAAGACGTTAATTATTATAGTGTTTTTATCGATCCGTCTGCAATTGAAGGATTGCCAACAAATAGTTTTTCCTTTGATATTCCGATGTTCTTAAAGCAATTGGTTTTTAAAATCATTTCTTTTGGAATAGAAGGAAATCTCACTCCGCCACAAAAAAGAATCATTTCTGTTTTCTTAGACGAATTGGCTTTAATTGAGCCAAGTGCAACCTTTCTGCCAACAACGAATCACGAAAGATTGCAAAAAGTAGTCGAACTTTTAATGGATGATATAGCCAGTAAAAATACGATAGAGCATTACGCCGAAATATCTTTCATGAGCACCAGAACTTTATCCCGCTTATTTATTAAAGAATTGGGAATGAATTTCAGCGATTGGCGTACACGTTTAAAATTATTAGAAGCCATAAAACGTTTGGGCGAAAAACAATCTATAAAAGAAATTGCTTTCAATTTGGGTTATGAAACTACCAGCGCTTTTATCTATATGTTTAAGAAGCATTTGGGCAAAACGCCTTCTAATTATATTTTAGAAGATGAGAATGAAAACGATAAATTATCGGCTTAAATTTTAAACAAAATAGAACGCAGATAAAACGGATTCGCTATCGCGAAGACGCGGATTGACGCGGATTTTTTCTTTTGTTTCTCTTCAATAGCTTTGTCAAGTTTACATTAAAAGTATTATGAACTTTAATTTTATACAAATAGCCACAATCATTGTCATTTCGACGAAGGAGAAATCACACTAGAAATTCCGCAATCTAGATCGCCAATCTTTGTAGAGCTACGTGTGTGATTTCTCCTTCGTCGAAATGACAAAAATGCACAAATCATTAAAATCTATGTAAATCAGCGTTTTTATGAAGTAAATCTGTCTCATCAGTGTCCCATAAAATTCTAACATCATTTTTTTTAGTACTAAAAAAGTGATAAGCCGTAATTTTTCCCTTAAAAAATTATCAAAAAGCGCTATTTTTTATGAATTAGCAGGATAGTGCAGGTTGTGAAATGTAAAGATAACACTTATCTTTAGTCCCAAAATAAACTTACTATGCTAAACCGCTTTTCCATTTTTAAGACTTTACTTCTTTTTGTTGCTCTTTTTTGTTGTTCGCTATCATCAGCCCAAGAAAAATCAAAAGAAGCAACATGGATCTGGTATCCAGGCGATTTCGAAGTTTGGTTAAGCAATAAAATGCAGGTAAGACGTACAGAACGCGAAGCAGTTTTTCCACCGCTTTGGCAATATTACAGTCCTTATGCCTTAGTCACTTTTCAAACAGAAGTAGATATTCCGGAACCAGACGAAGCAAAAATCTTTTCGGAAGGACCTTTTCAACTACTTTTAGATGGTGTTCAAATCTACGGACAGCCAAAATCAATAAAAATTCCTGCGGGAAAACACAAAATTTCCTTTAAAGTTTACAATCAGGAAGTGTTGCCAGCTATTTATATTAATGGGAAATATGTTAAATCTGATGCTTCTTGGAAAGTAACCAATGAAGATAAACTTTGGATTGACGAAACTGGAAAAGCACAGCAATCGGGAACACCTTGGGTACCTGTTGGGTCTTGGAATTTTAATTCGCCAGAAAACAAACCTTCTGAGTTCAAACTGACGACAAAACCTTTAAGTGCAAAGAAAACAGAAAAAATAGGAGCTGGACAGTTGGTAGATTTTGGTAAAGAAACTTTTGGTTACATTAAAATTCATGGCTTAAAAGGAAAAGGTAAAGTAGCATTGTATTACGGAGAATCTCGCGAAGAAGCTTTGGATTCTGCCAAGTGTGAAACTTTAGATCATTTGTCTTTTGACGGAAAACAGCCTGAAACCTATACACACAACGGATCGAAAGCATTCCGATATGTTCAAGTACAAGCAGATGCAACAGTAAAATATGATTCGATTTCGATGCTTTATGAATATTTACCGTTAGATTACCGTGGTGCATTCAAATCATCGGATGAACAACTGAATAAAATTTGGGACGTGTCGGCTTACACGATGCATTTAACCTCTCGCGAATTTTTTATCGACGGAATTAAACGCGACCGCTGGGTTTGGTCTGGCGATGCCTATCAAAGTTATTTAATGAATTATTATTTATTCTTTGATTCGGCTTCCGTAGAACGAACACTCTTAGCACTTCGCGGTAAAGATCCTGTAACGGCTCACGTAAATATTATAATGGATTATTCGCTGTATTGGTTTGTGGGTGTTTACGATTACTACTTACATACTGGCGATACCAAATTCATCAAAACTTTTTATCCAAGAATGAAATCGCTTATGGATTTCTGTTTGGAAAGAAGAAACAAAAATGGATTCCTCGAACCATTAGAAGGCGACTGGGTTTTTATTGATTGGGCAGACGGATTGCCAAAAACAGGTGAGGTTAGTTTTGAGCAAATGCTTTTGGCTAGAAGTCTTGAAGCCATGGCTGTGAGTGCTGAAATTGCTGGTAAAAGTGAGGACCAAAAAGAATATCAAAAATTAGGAGATGATTTGAAAACCAAATTATTTGATGTGTTTTGGGATAAAAAAGAAAACGTCATGAAACACCAGCGTATCGATGGTAAAATCCAAAATATTGTAACCAGATATGCTAATATGTTTGGTATTTTCTTCAATTATTTTAATGAAGAACAAAAACAAAGCGTAAAAAATAAGGTGTTGCTTAATAAAGATGTTCTTCAAATCACAACTCCATACATGCGTTTTTACGAGTTGGAAGCATTGTGCGCTATGGGTGAGCAGGATTATGTTTTAAAAGAAATGAAAGACTATTGGGGCGGAATGCTGAATGAGGGTGCGACATCTTTTTGGGAAGAGTACAATCCAAACAAAAAAGGAACGGAACATTTAACAATGTATGGTCGTCCTTACGGAAAAAGCCTTTGCCACGCTTGGGGAGCAAGTCCAATTTATTTATTAGGGAAATATTATTTGGGTGTAAAACCTTTAAAACCGGGTTATGCTGAATATGAAATCAAACCAAATCTTGGAGGTTTAAAATGGATGGAAGGAAAAGTGCCAACACCAAACGGCGAGGTTGCCATCTATTGCAGTACCAAAGAAATTAAAGTAAAAGCAGACGAAGGAGAAGGAAAATTAATTTTTGAAAGTGCCAGCAAACCCAAAACAAATTCAGGAACAATTACAGAATTATCGAAAAATAAATATCAGTTGATTGTAAAACCGAATGTGGAGTATAAAGTGAGTTATAAAGCTATTTGAGTTCTTAGTGATTAGTAATTAGTGATTAGAGATTAGTTCCTAGTTCTTAGTTTGTAAACGTAACCACGAAGATTGTCACGCCAGTTTTGTCATTTCGACGGAGGAGAAATCTCCGCGACAATATTCGACAAAGAGAGGAAATACTTTGTAGAGCTACTTACGAAGATTTCTCCTTCGTCGAAATGACAAGATTGTGGAAATGCATTCAAAGAATAAAAGCCTTAAAAAAATAAAAACCAATGTTTTCAAAAAATACAAAATACAATTTCAAATTAAAAACAGCTTTCCTAATGCTGTTAACTGTCTGCATCCAAGTTTCAGCACAAAATACTGCATGGAAACCTGCTTCATTTGAAGTTGTAAAATCCAATTACAGAACTTTCAAAACCACACAATACGCGCACGTATTTTCAGGAAGCAAACATAATATTGTTCGTTTAGCACCAGAATTGCAAGGATTAACTGGTATTGAACTTCCTTTAGAGAAATATAAAAACGGAACCAATTCTCCATTACAATTAAAATTTAAAGAACCAGTAACTGTTTTGGTTGGTGTATTTCAAGATAAAAACTCGGAATACTTGCAAGTAAATCAAATTGGGAATAATAATGAGACCCTTTCAAACGGAGTTACCATTACAGGTTTACCGCCTGTTGATGTCTATGCAATTCCGTACGGAAAAGGAACTCACACTATTTTGCCAAACCAAAAAGGATTGTTTGCTGTTTTGGGAGTTTTAAAAATCGATCAGCAGTTGAATGCAAGAGATGTAAAATTACCCGACGGAAAACTTTGGAACCCAACTTTTATTGTCGAAGGATTTTCAGATGAAAAACCACTTTTCGAAATTATCGGCGGAGAAAGCAAACCAGTTATTGATGAAGGAATGTCTGGAACAGAAGGAATTCAGGGTGGATTTGAAGGCGGACGTGTGGTGAAAGTCGGCGATACCTATCATATGTTTCCAACAGAAAGAGCAGGAGAAATTGGTGTAGATTATTACTACGATCGTGTAAAAACGAGAATCGGGCATTGGACAAGTAAAGATGCAATAACTTGGAAAAGAGAATCTACAATCTACCAAGCCAGCGGAACTTATGCCGTAACCGAAGATGATAACCCGATGAACGACCGCCGTGCAGCTATTTGGTCGTACATGCCTGTTTTTAATGAAAAAGCAAACAAATGGTACGGTTATTATTTGGCTTATACGGTTAGCAAAGAAATAGAACCCAATCATTCATTTGGAAGAATTTGGAGATGCGAATCAACTGTAGATGGCATCAACGGAATCGGTGGACCTTATAAAGATATGGGAATTATTATGGAACCGGGATTGGATTCTCAACCGTGGGAAGGCCGTCAGGGGGTTGCTTCGTTTTTTCCGTATCAAGTAGGCGATAAATACTTCGGTTTTTACAGCGGTGCGTATCCGTTTAACTCATGGGCTGATTATCCGAAGAAATCCGGAAAAGGCTGGTTTGTAGCTTTGGCAGAATCTAAAAGTTTAGAAGGACCTTGGACAAGAATGAACAAAGGTTTGGAACCTATTAAAACGATGCATCCACAATTTGTTGAAAATCCAATTGTAAGTCAGCTACCAAACGGTCTGTACATTGCTATTTTTGACGGAGGACCAGACGGATGGGGACATCATTTACCTAATATGATTGCGTATTCGTTATCCGCAGACGGAGTTAATTGGGCAGAAGCACATTATCTTCCAATAGAAACCAAAGTAGATAAATGGTGGGATATTATGAGAACGCCTTTATGTTTAATTCCAGAAGGAAATGATGTTTACACAATAGTGTACAATGCAATCGATTTGAAAAGAAGATTTCATCCAACAGGAATGGTAAAAGTAAAATTGAATAAAGATGTGATGGAGTCTCGTTTGAAAGAATTGAAGAAATAGAAGAGAGTGGGAAGATGCAAGAAGCAAGAAGCAAGATTTTAGAAAATAGAGTATAGAAAATAGAACTTTGCAACTCTGCGACTTTGCGAGATTAAATTGTCCACAGAATAAATATAAAACTTAGAGCCTTAGCGCCTTCGTGGCAAAAAAACATAACCAAAAATGAAACTTAAATACCTAATTCTAACTATTTCAGCACTTGCCATAACCAGCTGTGCAACCAAATACAAGAAAAGAGAAATTACGGAAACCGTAATGCAGGAAATTTACGAAGAAATCAAAACGCCTTACAAATACGGTTTGGTGATGGTTCCGACAGACAACTCCTATAAAATGGATTGCCCGAGCGTATTTAGAAAAGACGGAAAATGGTATATGACGTATTTAATTTACGATGGAAGAGGTTATGAAACTTGGTTAGCAGAAAGTGACAACCTTTTAGATTGGAAATATTTAGGAAAAGTAATGTCGTTCTCAGAAAACGAAAAACATTGGGATGTCAACCAAAAAGCAGGATATATTTCGCTACAAGATCCTACTTGGGGCGGAAGCTACGAATGGGAAAAATACGATGATAAATACTGGATGAGTTATTTTGGCGGAGACAGTAAAGGTTACGAAGCAGGCGTTTTATCAATCGGAATGGCGTATACGAAAGAAGCGCCGACAAAACCACACGAATTTCAAAGATTAGAAAACCCGGTTTTAACGCCAAAAGACAAAGATGCAAAATGGTGGGATAATAGCACAATGTACAAAAACAGTGTGATTCGTGATAAAGATAAACTGACAGGACACAATTTTATCATGTACTATAATGCCCGCGGTGATAGTATAAATCCTGCTAAAGGCGCTGAACGTATTGCAATGGCGGTATCAAACGACATGAAACATTGGAAACGTTATGGCGATAAACCATTAATCAATCATCATAAAGGAATTTCGGGAGATGCGTATATTCAGCGTATAAATGATACTTGGGTGATGTTCTATTTTGGAGCTTTTTGGACAGGTTGGAACCAAGGTGCATTTAACCGCTTCGCAGTTTCAAATGATCTAGTAAACTGGACCGACTGGAAAGGGGATGATTTGGTTAGATCCTCAGAACCTTATGACGATTTGTTTGCGCATAAATCATTTGTGGTAAAACATGATGGTGTTGTTTATCATTTCTATTGTGCCGTTAACAAAGCAGAACAAAGAGGAATTGCAATCGCAACTTCTAAAGATTTAGGGAAAAGTAAATTGAATTTTGTGGCTCCGCCGGAGAAAAAGAAGAAGAATTAAGTACAGAGTATTAATATACATGAAGTTTTAGACCTGACAGGTTTTAAAAACCTGTCAGGTTTAATAACCAAAAAATAATAAAGACACAGTTTTGTCATTTCGACGAAGGAGAAATCTCCACAAGTAGCTCCACACAGGATGGTTGCCAATCTTTGTAGAATATCATGCGAAGATTTCTCGTTCCTCGAAATGACAAAAAAACTAAAAATAAAACAATGTTTAAAACAAATTATATTCAGCAATTTTTCAACTTTCGACTTTCGACTTTCGACTTTTTGACTGTAATCTTACTTCTAACATCTTACACAACTCACGCCCAATCCGTTACAGGAGAACCGGCAGGAGTTCCAGAATTGCATAAAAAATACCAATTTGCACCTTGGGAAGATCCAACGGTTACAAGCATCAACAGACAGCCTTCGAGAGCAACTGCTTATTCGTATACCTCTTTTGAAGACGCTCTAAAAGGCGACAGAACCAAAAGCCGAATCCAGATGCTGAACGGTGATTGGGATTTTAAATATGCCGTAAACCTTAAAGAAGCTTCAAAAGATTTCTATAAAAATACCGTTTCGGGCTGGGATAAAATCGAAGTGCCATCCAATTGGGAAATGAAAGGCTATGACAATCCAATTTATAAAAGTGCCGTTTATCCGTTTCGACCAATAAATCCGCCTTATATTCCTAAAGATTATAACGGAATTGGTTCTTACCAACGCAGTTTTACCGTTCCGGCAAACTGGAAAGATATGACGATTACACTGCATTTTGGAGCCGTAAGTTCTGGTTTTCAGGTTTGGTTAAACGGAGAATTTTTAGGGTATGGAGAAGACAGTTTTCTGCCATCAGAATTTGATATTACGCCTTATTTAAAAGAAGGAGAAAATGTCGTTTCGGTTCAGGTAATTCGTTGGGCAGATGGTTCTTATCTGGAAGATCAGGATCACTGGCGCATGAGCGGAATCCAGCGTGAAGTTTTCATTATGGCAGAGCCGAAATTACGCATTCAGGATTTCTTTGTTCAAACCAAATTAGACAAACAATATACCGATGCGATTTTCAAACTGCGTCCGAAAGTGGAGAATCTTACAGGAGAAAAAGTCAAAGATTACACAATGAATGTTCAATTGTACGATGCTAATAATAAGGCAGTTTTCACAGAACCGCTTCAAAGACCCGTAATCGATTTAATCAACGAAAGTTATCCTCGTCTGGATAATGTGCGTTTTGGATTCTTTCAGGAAACCATCAAAAATCCGAAGAAATGGAGTTCAGAAGAACCGAATTTATACACCATGGTAATTTCCATCAAAGATAAAAACGGAACTATTACTGAAGCCAAAAGCTGTAAAGTAGGTTTCCGTTCGATTGAATTTTCAAAAGAAAACGGTAAAATGCTCATCAACGGAAAAGAAACTTATGTGTATGGCGTAAACCGTCACGATCATCATCCAACAAGAGGAAAAGCCGTTACTAGAGAAGATATAAAACAAGATATTACCACGATTAAAAAGTTTAATTTCAATTTTATACGTACAAGTCATTATCCAAACGATCCTTATTTTTACGAATTATGCGATCAATATGGAATCATGGTCATGGACGAAGCCAATCAGGAAACACACGGAATTGGCGGTAAATTAAGCAACGATCCGCTTTGGACAAATGCTTATATGGAGCGTATGATCAGGATGGTCGAAAGAGATAAAAACCATCCTTCAGTTGTGATGTGGAGTTTGGGTAACGAAGGTGGAAAAGGGCCAAATCATGCGGCCATGTCGGGCTGGGTTCACGATTTCGATATTACCCGTCCAGTCCATTACGAACCAGCGCAGGGAAATGCGAAATTAGACGGTTACATCGATCCGCTGGATCCGGGATATCCTAAAACAATCGATCACGCTTACCGATTCGAAAATCCACAGGATGATTCGTATGTAGATATGGTTAGCCGTTTTTATCCGGGAGTTTTCACTCCGAAATTTTTAGTCGATCAAAAGAAAGATACGAGGCCAATTATTTTCGTCGAATATTCTCATGCAATGGGAAATTCAGTGGGGAATTTAAAAGAATTATGGGATGAATTCCGTTCACTTCCAAGAGTTATCGGCGGTTGCATCTGGGAATTTAAAGATCAGGGATTGGTAAAATTCGATTCAAGATCAGGTCAGAATTATTTTGCTCATGGAGGAGATTTTGGCGAAAAATACCATGACGGAAATTTCAATACAAAAGGAATTGTAGATTCTAACGGAAAACCAAAAGGATCGATTTTTGAGAATAAATGGGTCTATCAGCCAGCGGTTTCCACTTTAAACGGAAATCAATTGGAAATCAAAAATCGTCAGGCCGTTAAATCTTTAGAAGATTATATTCCGGTTTTAAAAGTTTTAGAAAACGGAAATGTAATCAAAACTCACATTTTAAAACCATTTAAGGTAGAAGCAGGACTGTCAACAACTTTAGATATCAGTTCTTATCTTCCCAAAATGAAAACCGATGCGGAGTATATTTTAAATATAGAATTCCAGCTTTCAAAAGAGGAACTTTGGGCTTCAAAAGGCTACGCTGTCGCGGAAGATCAATTTGTGTTGCAAAAGAAAGAAGCGGTTTCGCCTGAAACTAAAAAGGAAGCTTTAAATGTTTCAGAATCTGATTCTGATTTTAAAATCAAAGGAAAAAATTTCGACATTAACATCAACAAAGGAAACGGAGCTTTGAGTTCGTATATTTTCAATGGCGAAGAACAGGTTTTTGCCCCATTGCTTCCGAACTTCGTAAGACCGCTTACAGATAACGATAAAAGAGGTTGGAAATCGCAAAAGCTGTTGAAACAATGGTACAAAGCAAAACCAAAATTGGTGAATATTACAATCGACAAATCGGCTTCAGAAATTAAAATTACAAGCGATTACGAAATTATAAAAGACAGCGCAAGCGTGAATGTGGTCTATAATATCTTACCAAACGGATTGATAAAAGTTGATTACAGTTTAAAAGCATCGAACAAACTGCCAAACATTCCAAAAATCGGAATGCAGATGGGAGTGCAAAGAAAATTCGATCAGATTTCGTGGTACGGAAAAGGAGAATTGGAAAATTACAGCGACAGAAGTTTTGGCTCGTTTGTTGGAAAATATTCACTGCCAATAAATGATTTTATCGAACATTACCCAAAACCGCAGGAAAACGGAAACCGATGCGATGTAAGATGGATGGCGCTGACAACTCCGCAGAAAAACAACGGTTTTTTAGTAGTAAATGGCACTAAAGTTTTAAGCATGAGCGCGTGGCCGTATACACAGGAAAACTTAAGTTCTTCAGGTCATACGTACGATCTGAAAGATCCAGGATTTTTGACGCTAAATATCGATTTAATACAGATGGGAGTGGGAGGAAATGACAGCTGGACAATTGTAGCACAGCCAATAGAACAATATCAAATCAAATCTGGAGATTATCAATATAGTTTTTATTTGATGCCATTTAGCGGTTCAAAAAATGAATTAGAAAATAGTTTGAAGAAGTTTAAGTATTAATATATCCTAACAGGTTTCCAAAACCTGTTAGGTATTTTGTATTATAGAAAAGTATATTTTAAGTATAGTACAAGTATAGTTTATACGGTACAGTTTGTCATTTCGAGGAACGAGAAATCTTCGCAAGTAACTCCGCAAAGAAAAGCCAATCTTTGTCGAGCTTCTAACGAAGATTTCTCCTCCGTCGAAATGACAAGTAAAGAAAAAAAAAATCCGCTTAATTTGCCAAATCTGCGAGAGTAAATTTTTCCCGCAGATTTAGCAGATTAGGCAGATTATCAAACATAGCCCGAGGTTTTAACCTCGGGAAACGTATTGTAAAAACGTATTGTGAAATCACGTTGCGTTCCAATGGTTGAAACCATTGGCTATGTTTAATAAGCATAACGAATAAAATAAGCCCGATTGGTTATAAAACAGAATAAAACAATAAAAATGCCTTGTAATAAACCTTTTTTTCTTTTTAAAAACGACTTTCGACTTTCGATTTTAAGACTTTCGACAGTTTTGTTTTTACTCCTTTTAGCGAGCTTCGTTTCCGCACAGGAAGTCCATAAAAAAGTAAACAACTTTTTTCAGCCAACAATCGAATCCTCAAAACCTTGGGTATATTGGTATTGGATGAAATCGGCTTATTCTAAAGCAGGAATCACAGCCGATTTAGAAGCGATGAAACAAGCGGGAATTGCAGGGGCTTATTTAATGACTATTAAAGGGCCAGCAAATCCGCCATTGATAGATCCGCCGGTTTTACAGCTGAGTCCTGAATTTTGGGATATGATTCATTGGGCTTTTAAAGAGGCAGATCGTTTAGGATTAAAACTAGCTTTTCACGGAGCAGACGGATTTGCTGTTGCAGGTGGGCCGTGGATTACACCTGAAATGTCGATGCAGAAAGTAGTCTGGTCAACTTCAGAAATATTAGGAGGTAAAAAGGCGCCTTCAAAACTACCAGTTCCAGTACATTACAAAGACTATTATAAAGACATTGCAGTTTTTGCCCTTCCGATAAAAGAATATCAAATTACTTCGCAGATGCAACTGCCAAAAGTGACGACATCAAACAGTACCGATGCTTCGTTTTTGGCTGATCCTAAAAAAGATGAAAATTTCAAGTTTGCAGAAAAAGGATGGATTCAATACGAATTTGCACAGCCATTTACCTGTAAATCTATTGTCATAGAAACCAAAGGAAGAGATTTTCAGGCACAGCGTCTGATTGTGGAAGTGAGTGATGATGGCATTAATTTTAGATTTCACGAAAGAATGACTCCGCCACGTCACGGCTGGCAGGATATGGATTTCCCAAATACTCATACTATTACGCCTGTTACGGCAAAATATTTCAGATTTGTTTATGATCCAACTGGAACAGAGCCGGGAGCAGAAGATTTGGATTTTGCTAAATGGAAACAAAACCTGAAAGTCAGTAAAATAACACTTTCGAATCAGTCCGTACTTGATAATTATAAAGGAAAATCCGGAGCAATCTGGCGTTTGACTCCACAGACTACAGACAAACAGATTCCGAATTCGGAGTCATTTAAAAAATCAGAAATCATTAATATTTCCAATTTTGTTGATGCTGATGGAAATCTGAACTGGAAAGCGCCAAAGGGAAAATGGAAAATTATCCGAATGGGACATACTTCTACAGGGCATGAAAATGCAACAGGCGGAGCAGGAAAAGGGTTGGAAGTAGATAAATTTAATCCCGAATTAATTCGTTTTCAGCTAGATCATTGGTTTGGAGAAGCGGTTCGTTCGGCTGGTCCTGAACTGGCTTCAAAAGTTCTGGAAATCCTTCATTTTGACAGCTGGGAATGTGGAAGCCAAAACTGGTCTTCTGTTTTTCAGACTGAGTTTAAAAAGAGACGTGGTTATGATATTATAGAATATCTTCCAGTTATGGCAGGAATCCCGATAGAAAGTGCCGATTTCTCAGAGAAAGTTTTATACGATGTTAGAAAAACAATTGCCGATTTAGTAGCCGATAATTTCTACGGAACCGTCGCTCAGATTGCAAAAGAAAATAACGTTAAGTTAAGTTCAGAAAACGTTGCACCAACAATGATGAGTGATGCTTTGCTGCATTATAAATATGTCGATTTTCCAGGTGGTGAATTTTGGCTGAAAAGCCCAACACACGATAAACCATTTGATATGGTAGATGCCATTTCTGGCGGACATATTTATGGAAAAGATATTATTCAGGCAGAATCTTTTACAGCTTTGCGAATGGATTGGGACGAACATCCGGGAAATCTGAAAACAACTGCAGACCGCAATTATGCTTTGGGAATCAACCGTTTGTTTTATCACGTTTTTGTTCATAATCCGTGGACAGACAGAAAACCGGGAATGACATTAGATGACATTGGGACTTATTTTCAAAGAGATCAAACTTGGTGGAAACCTGGAAAAGCGTGGTTTGAGTATTGTCAAAGAGTACAGTTTCAGTTGCAAAAAGGAAAACCTGTGATTGATCTTGCAGTTTTTATTGGCGAAGATTTTCCTTCACGCTCTTTTGTACCGGATCGATTAGTGCCTTTTATTCCAAATGTGTTTGGTGCAGCAAGATTAGAAAGCGAGAAAATCCGTTTAGAAAATGAGGGTCAGCCAACGGCAAAAATGCCAAAAGAGGTTACCTATTCTAAAAATATCACCAATTTATCACAATGGATTAATCCGCTAAATGGTTATCAATACGATTCTTTTAACGCCGATGTTTTAATTAATCGTGCCAAAGTTGTAAACAGAAAAATTTCTTTTGATGGTGGAATTGAATACGGAGCTTTATTCTTTCCGGGAAGTCACAAAATGGCACCAAACAAGATTTTGTCTTTGGCTTCCGCCGAAAAAATATTGCAATTGATTAAAGACGGAGCGACAATTTTTGTAGATGAAAAGCCAAATATTCTACCAGGAATTCAATCAGAAATAGATCAAAAGAAATGGCAGAATGTAATTGATGAAATCTGGAATAGTGCCAGTGCCGAAACTTGGAAAATTGGAAAAGGAACAGTTGTCAAATTACCGTATTTAGGAAATGATTTTGCTTCAATCGGAATTGCACAGGACGTTTATTTCCCAAATCTAAACAGAGCTGACTCGGAAACAATTGCTTGGGCGCATAGAAAAGCAGATAACGAAGAAGTATATTTTCTTTCGAATCAAAAAGGAGAAAAAAGGACATTTGATGCGTCGTTTAGAATAGCTGGAAAACTTCCACAATGGTACAATCCTGTTACCGATAAAACTTCGGAATTAACTAATTGGAAAATCAAAAATGGAAGAACGATCGTTTCAATAATTTTAGAGGCTAACGAATCTGGTTTTGTGATTTTTAAAGAAGAAACGAAAGAAGTTTTAGCTCAAACAAAATTTTCTGAATTTGAAAAAGTGCAGACTTTAGATGAAAATTGGGAACTTCAATTTAATCCAGCTTTTAAAGGACCAAAAGAAATAATCAAAATCAATAAACTTTTTGATTGGAGCACTTCTGAAAATGATCAGATTAAGTATTATTCAGGAACTGTAATCTATAGAAAAGATTTTATTTGGAAAGGAAAAACTTCAGATAAAATCTGGTTGGATTTAGGTGAAATTTCTAATATCGCCGAGATTTCAATCAACGGAAAAAATTGTGGAACATTATGGACTTTCCCTTTCAAAACTGATATTTCAAAAGCTTTACAAAAAGGAAAAAATACAATAGAAATTAAAATCACAAATACTTGGGCAAATAGATTAATTGGCGATCAAAAATTGCCAAAACAAGAGAGATTGACATGGACAACAGCGCCATTTCGTTTAGAAGGAGAGCCATTGTTGAAAGCAGGATTATTAGGTCCAGTTATGATTTTGAAAGAAAAATAAAATCAATTGCCTCAAGCTTTAGCTGGAGGCAATTGAAAATGGCAAAAAAGCATTTTTAGTTGTTTTGAAATCAGATAAAGATGTCGCTCCGCTGGAGCTTTTGTGTGATGATAAAATTTATTCTATAAATATTTCGTCCCTCTGGGACTCGTTTAGGAAGGATAGAATATTTAAAGACCTGTTTTTATTTTGAAAAAGACGAAGCTCTGGAAGAGCGAAATATTTATAGAAAATAATATATAGGAATAGTTTAGCTCCAGAGGAGCGACACAAATTTTTAGAATTAAAAGCATAAAGTAAAATGAAAAATTTAAAGAACATTTTTGTTGTTGTAGTTGCATTTGTGGCAACCCTTCAAATCAATGCCAAAATCAAATTACCAGCTTTGTTTACTGATAACATGATGCTGCAGCAAAAGTCAAATGCGCCAATTTGGGGCTGGTCAGAAAAGAACGCTAATGTTACAGTAAAAACTTCGTGGGATTCTAAAACCTACAAGGTAAAAGCAGACAACTCTGGTAAATGGAATACAGCTTTGCAAACACCGTCCTTTGGTGGTCCGTTTACAATTGAAGTTGCTGAAGGAAGCGACAAAGTGATCATTAAAAATGTTTTAATCGGCGAAGTTTGGTTGTGTTCAGGACAATCCAATATGGAAATGCCTTTGAAAGGTTTTCAAGGACAACCCGTTAAAAACGGAAACGAAATCATCGTACGATCAACCAATAAAAATATTCGGTTAATTACCATTCCGCGTGCGACTGTTTTAGAACCTTTGCAGGATTTTGAAGGAAAATGGGAAGTAGCTTCGCCAAAGTCAACTTCAAATTTTAGTGCCACGGCTTGGTATTTTGGATCGCTTTTGCAGGAAGTTTTAGACGTTCCGGTAGGATTGATCCATGTTTCTTACGGAGGTTCAAGCATGGAAGCGTGGATGAATCAGGAAATGCTGAAAGATTTCTCAAGCACTAAAATTCCGACTACAAAAGAAGAATTGGCAAAAGATCCAAACCGTGTGCCAACCACTTTGTTTAACGGAATGCTTTCGCCTGTAATTGGTTACGGAATAAAAGGCTGTATCTGGTATCAGGGAGAATCGAATTACGAAAGAGCATCGGAATACACCGCTTTAATGAAAAAAATGGTTTCAAGCTGGAGAGCTTTGTGGAAACAGGGAGATTTCCCTTTTTACTACGCTCAGATAGCGCCGTTTAATTATGCTTCTTTTCATCCAAAAGATTATTTGGAGAAATACAATTCGGCTTATTTGAGAGAGGCGCAGTTTAAAGCTTCAAAGGAAATTCCGAATTCAGGAATGGCGATTTTAATGGACGTTGGAGAAGAAAATAACATTCACCCAATGGACAAAGAAAAAGGAGGAAACCGACTGGCGTTTCAGGCTTTGGCAAAAACATACGGAATCGAAGGTTTCGAATTCGAAAGTCCGAAATACAAATCGATGGAAATAAAAGACGGTTCGGTTACGGTTTCTTTTGATGATGTTGCCAACGGAATCACTTGTTATGACAAAGAAGTAACAGGTTTTGAAATAGCGGGAGAAGACAAAGTTTTCTATCCAGCAAAAACGATAGTAAGAAGAAAATCAGTGGTTTTAACTTCGGATAAAGTGAAAAACCCGGTTGCTGTTCGTTATTTATGGAAAGATTTCGCAAAAGCGGAATTGTTTAGCGCAGGAGGATTGCCGGTTTCTTCTTTTAGAACAGATGAATGGTGATTTATAATTGTGAATTGTTAATTGTGAATCATGAATTATGAATTGTGACGTTAGTTTGTCATTTCGACGAAGGAGAAATCACGCAAGAGATTCCGCAACAGAATTGAAAATCTTTATGGTTACGAGTGAGATTCCTCGTTCCTCGGAATGACAGCAAGAATTGAAAAAAAATGAAATACATAAAATACATACTTCTCTTCACAACGCTTTGCCTTAAAGCGCAAGTTCCTGTGCTTGAAAATTACAATCAAGTTTGGAATACGCAGAGCAATAATTCATCAGAATCAATGCCTTTGGGAGGTGGAGATATTGGCATGAATGTATGGGTAGAAAAAGGCGATTTGTACTTTTATTTTTCGCGAAGCGGCACTTTTGACGAACACAATACTTTATTGAAATTAGGAAGAGTAAAAGTGACTTTAACGCCGAATCCTTTTGCTGAAAAAGAAGGTTTTCATCAGGAATTGAAACTCAAAGACGGATATGTTTTAGTTGGGCAGAATGATACTAAAATTAAACTTTGGGTGGATGTTTTTAAACCGATAATCCATGTTGATTTAGAAAGTAAGAATGCATTAAAAATGACGGCTTCTTATGAAAGCTGGCGTTATAAAAACCGCGATTCAAAAGGAAAAGCCAATAATGCCAATTCTTATAAATGGGCACCTCAGGGTGATATTATTACTTATAAAGATTCGATTGCATTTGAAAATAATGGGATAAAATTTTATCACAGAAACAGGGAAAATACCGTTTTTGATGTAGCCGTAAAACAGCAGAAAATGGAATCGGTTAAAGACCAAATGCTCAATCCGCTTAAAAATTTAACTTTCGGGGGATTTATGACGGGCGATAATCTAAAACCTGACGGAACGTATTTAGGAAAATACCAATCGACAGATTTTAAAGGTTTTAATTTATCTAGTATAAAACCATCTAGAAAACATGCATTAGAAATTTATTTAAATACCAATCAATCTGATTTTTCTACTTGGGATAATGGATTGAAAAGTCTAATCTCTGTAAACAAGAACAAAGCAAGGCAAGCAGAAAAAAACACGATAAAATGGTGGAATAATTTCTGGAATCGCAGTTTTATTTTTACTCAGAAAAAGCAATCGAATGCTAAAGATTCGGTTTATCAAATCGGACAGAATTATCAGCTCTTTCGATATATGCTCGGCTGTAATGCTTATGGAAAATATCCAACAAAATTCAACGGCGGATTGTTTACCGTTGATCCAGTTTTTTCAAATCCCGATTTAGATTTTACGCCCGATTTCAGGAATTGGGGCGGAGGAACCATGACGGCTCAAAATCAGCGTTTGGTTTATTTTCCGATGGTTAAAAGCGGTGATTTTGATATGATGAAATCACAGCTGGATTATTATTTGAGCCTCCAGAAAAATGCCGAATTAAGAAGCAAAGTATATTGGAATCATAATGGTGCATCTTTTACAGAACAATTGGAAAATTTCGGTTTACCAAATCCAGCAGAATACGAATGGAAACGTCCCGCAGATTACGATCCGGGAATGGAATATAATGCGTGGCTGGAATATGAATGGGATACGGTTTTTGAATTCTGTCAAATGATGTTGCAGCAAAAAGAGTATGCTGGAGAAGATATTCAGAAATACAATCAATTCATAATCAGTTGTCTTCGTTTTTTTGATGAACATTATCAATATTTGGCAAAACAAAGAGGAAGAAAAGCTTTGGACGGAAACGGCAAACTGGTTCTTTTTCCAGGTTCGGGAGCAGAAACGTATAAAATGGCAAATAATGCCAATAGTACCATTTCGGCTTTAAAAGTTATTACAGAAAACCTTTTAAACCTTTCTGCAAAAGAATTGTCCAAAGAAGATGCCGAATATTTAAAAGGATTTCAAAACAGAATTCCGCCTTTAAATTTTGGTCAGATTGAAAATCACAAAGTTTTACTTCCTGCCAAAACGTGGGAACGAGTGAATAATTCGGAAGTTCCGCAATTGTATCCCGTTTATCCGTGGGGAATTTACGGCCTTGGAAAACCTGATTTGGAAACGGCTTTAAATACATGGAAATACGATCATGATGCTTTAAAATTTAGAAGTCATATTGGGTGGAAACAAGACAATATTTTCGCAGCACGTTTGGGTTTAACAAATGAAGCTGCGAAATACAATACCTTAAAAATGGCCAATTCAGACCGACGTTTTCCTGCCTTTTGGGGACCAGGATTTGACTGGGTTCCAGATCATAATTGGGGAGGCTCAGGAATGATTGGCATGCAGGAAATGCTTTTGCAGGAAACTGATGGAAAAATCTATCTTTTCCCAGCCTGGCCAAAAGATTGGAACGTACATTTTAAATTACATGCCAAACAAAATACAACAATTGAAGTCGAACTCCTGAATGGAGAATTGAAGGTTTTAAAAGTTATTCCGGAAGAAAGAAAAAAAGACATTATAAATCTGCTTGGAAAATCTGAAGCAGAAAAAACAAAATTAAACTAACTATTACCAAACAAAAATGATAAAGAAATTAATAAGCGCTGCTGTTTTGTCGCTGATTTTGACCACAAATGGGCAAGCACAATCTGCGCAGCATACGGATAAACAAATAGTAAAAGTCGATTTTGACTTTTTTCAAAGAAGACTGGAAGAAGTTCACGATCCGAGTTACGATTCCTGGGTAATCAACGAAGGAAAAGAAGCCGAAAAATCATTTAATAATGTGTCATTTAAACTAAAAGGAAACTTTACTTCTAAGTGGTACAAAGTTGGAATGAGTGCACCGCATTACAACAGATTAGGAAGCGACGGTTTAGTAACTTCTGAAAATTTAGAATTGAAAATCAGCGGATTGAAAGCAGGGAAACACACACTTTTAACTTTTCATAACGCTTTTGATGTCATTACAGGAAAAACTTTTTCTCCGATAAAAATATTCGTAAACGGAAAACTTCAGGAAACGGTAAATGCAAGTCAGAGAGCCAATGCTAAAATCGATGCATCGATGGCGTATATCACTTTTAATGCAGAAAAAGGCAAAGATGTAATTGTTCGTTTTGAAATTGATCTGACTTCCAATCCTGATGTCGTAAAACAAATTGTGATCAATGGTTTTGAAATTGACACGCCAAACCTGATGAATCAGGCGCGTACTCCAGAACCAAAAAATCGTGATGAACATGTTGAAGTGGGTAAAACTCTAACTTTAAAATGGGATGCTGTAAAAAATGTGGCAGCTCATAAGTTGTATTTTGGTGAAGATAAAAATGCCGTAGAAAATGCGACAGAATCTTCAAAAGAATTTAAAGGAAAATTGACAGATAAAAATTTTACGGTTTCAGATTTATATTCAGGTACAACTTATTATTGGAAAGTGGATGAAGTTGATGCAAATGGAGAAGTAACTTTAGGAAATGTGTGGTCGTTTAAACCGGCACAACTAGCTTTTCCTGGAGCTGAAGGTTACGGCCGTTATGCTGTTGGTGGACGCGGCGGAAAAGTAATCGAAGTAACCAATTTAAATGACGACGGACCAGGAAGTTTACGTGACGCTATCAATCAGGAAATCGGGCCGAGAACTATTGTTTTTACTGTTTCAGGAAATATAAAACTGGCTTCACGATTAGTGGCAAATCAGCCTTATATCACTATTGCGGGTCAGACAGCGCCAGGCGAAGGAATTACCATCAGCAGAGCTCCAATTGGATTGACTGGAAATGATGGTGTTGTGCGCTTCTTAAAAGTAAGAATTGGAGGCGGTACTACTTTTGACGGAATGGGATTAACAGGTGCTGATTACAGTATTATTGACCATTGTTCCATCAGCTGGACGATAGACGAATCGTTTAGTTCGCGTGGTGCGCATCATATTACTTTACAGCGAACTTTAATTTCTGAAGCCTTAAATGTGGCTGGACATGATAAATATGAGGTTGGAAAAATGCACGGATTTGCAGCTACAATTGGCGGTGATATTGGTAGTTTTCACCATAATTTACTGGCTCATAATTACGGTCGTAACTGGAGTATTGGTGGAGGTTTAAACGGTGACGGTTATTATACCGGCCGATTGGATATCACTAATAATGTGGTTTACAATTGGGGACAAAGAACTACAGACGGTGGTGCAAACGAGGTGAATTTTGTAAACAATTATTACAAACCTGGAGCTTCAACTAAAATATTTGTGGCTTTAAATGCACAGCACGAAGGTGTTGGAAAAGGAATGCAGCGTTATTACTTTAACGGAAATATTATGCCCGGTTATTTTGATGAAAAATCTCAGGATAAAGGAAGAAAATCTACTATAAGCCATAATGAAAAAGTAGAATATGAAACTTTCGTAGATAAGCCATTTTTCCCTTCGTATGTAGATACACAATCGGCAAAAGCGGCTTATAAAAATGTACTTTCAGATGTTGGTGCAAATCAGCCGTTTTTCGACAAACACGATAACCGAATTGTAGATGAAACTTTAAAAGGAACTTTCACTTATAAAGGCAGTAAAAGTGGTCTGGGTGGCATGATTGATAACGAACAAGATGCAGGTGGATGGCCAAATTTTGCTTCAGAAACACGTCCGTCTGATTGGGACACAGATCATGATGGATTGCCAAACTGGTGGGAAAAAGCTTTTGGTTTAAACGAAAATTCAAAAGCAGGAGATTTTTCAGATGCGAATCAGGATAGTGATAAAGACGGTTTTACTCAATTAGATAATTATCTGGATTGGCTGTCAACACCTCATTATTTTGTGAACTCAGGAGACAAGAAAGTTTTAAATGCTGGAGATTTTTTCAAAGGTTATGAAAACAAACCAGTGTACACTTTCTCTGATCTTAAAAATGGAAAAGTAGTTTTAAAAGGAAAAGAAATTCAGTTTACAACCGTTGAAAAAGGATTCGCTTCTTTCGTGCTAACCGTAAAAGATGCCGATGGAGATTCAATGAGCAGAACAATAAATTTCTTTGTAAAATAAATAGTAAACCATATAAGTGATATAAGAAATTATAAGATAGACTTAATCTTATGCAGTTCAAGTTTAAGAAAGTTTATTTTAAATGAGGTTATATGGCTTATATGGTTAAAAATCATTATAAAATGAAAAATTTTTTAAATGTTTCCCTTAGTTTGTTTTTTGTTAGTTCTGGATTACTGTCGCAGAACAAAGGTTTGGTTGCGAATTCAGAAAGTCCGTATTCAAAACTGCAAAGCATTGGCTTACAAGATGTAAAATGGACAAATGGTTTCTGGAAAGAACAATTTGATGTAGAAACCAAAAACACCCTGCCTTATATGTGGGATTTATATCATAACGATGAGATTTCACATGCATACAAAAACTTCGAAATTGCAGCTGGCGTGAGCAAAGGAACATTTAAAGGACCTTCGTTTCATGATGGCGATTTCTACAAAATTTTTGAGGGAATGGCGGCCACTTATGCCGTTACAAAAGACAAGAAACTCGATCAGGAAATGGACAAAGCTATTGCGCTTTTCGCGAAAGTACAGCGCAAAGACGGTTACATTCATACACCCGTTTTAATCGATGAACGCTGGGGAACTTTAGGACCAGAAGAAGTAAAAAAACAGTTGGGTTTTGAGAAATACAATATGGGACATTTAATGACTGCTGCCTGTATTCATTATCGTGCTACAGGAAAAACTAACTTCTTAAATATTGCAAAAGGTGTTGCCGATTTCTTGTATGATTTCTACAAAAAAGCATCACCGGAACTAGCTCGAAATGCCATTTGTCCATCACATTATATGGGAATTGTCGAAATGTACAGAACGACTAGAAATCCGAAATATCTGGAACTGGCCAATAATTTGATTGATATTAGAGGAACTACAAATGATGGAACCGACGACAATCAGGATCGCATTCCGTTTAGACAACAGACCAATGCTATGGGGCACGCCGTTAGAGCAAATTACCTATATGCAGGAGTAGCCGATTTATATGCCGAAACAGGAGAAAAGAAATTACTGGATAATTTAGAATCGATTTGGGATGATGTGACTTACAGAAAAATGTACATTACAGGAGCCTGCGGTTCTTTATACGACGGCGTTTCACCAGACGGAACTTCTTATGATCCGACTGTAGTGCAGAAAATTCATCAGGCGTACGGAAGACCTTTTCAATTGCCAAACGCAACGGCTCATACCGAAACCTGTGCTAATATTGGAAATGTTTTGTGGAATTGGAGAATGCTTCAAATTACCGGAGATGCCAAATATGCTGACATTGTAGAGTTGGCACTTTATAATAGTGTGCTTTCGGGAATGGATTTGGAAGGTGAAAAATTCCTTTACAATAATCCGCTGAATGTGTCTAATGATCTGCCGTTTCACCAAAGATGGGGAAATGAACGTGAAGGTTATATCGCCTTATCAAATTGTTGTGCACCAAACCTAACGAGAACAGTTGCAGAAGTTGGAAATTATGCTTACAATCTTTCAAAAGAAGGTTTGTATGTGAATTTATACGGAAGTAATTCTTTGAAAACAAAATCGTTAAACGGAGAAGAAATCGAAATCGAACAGCAAACCAATTATCCTTGGGACGGAAAAATAACATTGAAAATTGTAAAGGCGCCAAAGGATTTACAGAATTTCTTTTTAAGAATTCCGGGCTGGAGTCAGAATGCTTCGATTTCAGTTAATAATCAAAATATAAATGACAAAATCGTTTCCGGCACTTATCTACAATTAAATCAAAAATGGAAAAAAGGAGATGTGATCGAATTGAATCTTCCAATGCCGGTTGAATTGATGGAAGCCAATCCGTTGGTGGAAGAAGTTAAAAATCAAATCGCTGTAAAAAGAGGACCGCTGGTTTATTGTTTAGAATCAGATCAACTTCCTGCAAAAACGAGTGTAAATGATATAGCTTTAAATGTGAATTCGAAATTTACGACTAACAATTTTACACTTAATAATAGAAACTTAGTAAGTATTGATGCAGAAGCGGTAATAAAATCTGATAATTCTTGGAATAAAACTTTGTACAAACCGCTTAATTCGAAAGATGCAACTGCAGTACCAGTCAAATTGATTCCGTATTTTGCATGGGGAAATAAAGGAAAAGGGGAAATGACGGTTTGGATGTCGCATTAAGTTTGGACACGGATGAAACGGATTTACTTCGTAAAGACGCGGATTATAAACGGATTTTTAAATTTTGTTCCAGATATTAATCGTACAGTTTGTCATTTCGACGAAGGAGAAATCTCCACGAGAAGCTCGACAAAGATTGACGATTTACTGTCAGGAGTTGCTTGCTAAGATTTCTCCTTCGTCGAAATGACAAAAACAAGATGAATAAATAAAAAAAATTATGAAATACATCCTAGCATTATTTTTACTAACAACACTTTCAATTTCAGCCCAAACGCTCGATAACAAATTAGCTTTAACCGTTGCGCAAGACGGTTCGGGAGATTTTAAAACCATTCAGGAAGCGGTTAATAATGTTAAAGACAATTCAGAGAAACGTGTTGTAATAACTATAAAGCCAGGAATTTATAAAGAGAAATTGGAAATCCCAGTTTCTAAAACGTTCATCACTTTAAAAGGAACTGATCGAAACAAAACGATTATTTCATTTGATGATTATTCTGGAAAACCGCTTCGAGAAAGAGATTCGTCAGGAAAGACCGCTTTTGGAACGGGAACATCTTATTCATTTTTGATTAAAGGAAACGATTGTACGATCGAAAATCTTACTGTAGAAAATACCGCAGGAAGAGTAGGGCAGGCGGTGGCGCTTCATATTAAAAGTGATCGGGTTATCGTAAAGAATTGCAATCTTCTAGGTAATCAGGATACACTTTATTTATCTGAAGAAAAAACCCGTATCTATTTTGAAAATTGTTTTATCAATGGTACAACCGATTTTATTTTCGGCGCTGCAACTGCTTATTTTTATAAATGTACCATCGAAAGTTTAACGAACTCTTATATTACGGCTGCTTCGACTCCGCAAGGACAGACTCACGGATTTGTTTTCGTTGATTGTAAACTTGCAGCCAAAGATAAATCAGTCGATAAAGTATTTTTGGGAAGACCTTGGAGACCCTATGCTCAAACCGTTTTTATTAATACAGACTTAGGTTCGCATATTATTCCAGAGGGTTGGAATGCATGGATTGATACAAGATTTCCGGATAAAGACAAAACGGCTTATTATGCAGAATTTGGAAGCAAAGGTTTAAGCGCTAAAGAGATTTCTCAAAGAGTGTCATGGTCGCATCAATTAAATAAAGAAGACCTTAAAAAATATAGTAAAGATTTAGTTTTAAACGGATGGAATCCAAATAAGTAAATTAATGAAAAACGTTAGAATTTTATTAATCGGATTGTGCTCTTTGCTGGTGCTGGGCGCTTTTAATTATAAACAAAAAGTAACGACCATTTATTTAATTGGAGATTCTACCGTTGCCGATTATTCATTAGAATGAGCTTTCGATGAATTTCTTTTCTTCAAAAGGACAAGACTATGTAACTACAAACTATTTTATGAATTTTGAAGCCGGAAAGTTTCCTGCTTATCCGGAAGGGCAGAAGGATAATACACATTTTCAGAAGGATCGCGGAATCGAAGTTGCAAGACTAGTGTTTAATGCGATGAAAAATTTATAAGCTTAAACAAAATAATACACAATCTTAAAAAAAAAGCTCGCGAAGTACTCCTTTACGGTACTAATAGCGGGCTTTTTCTACTTTTAAATTTTTTATATTAGAATCAAAAATAGTCAGCGAATAGATGTTAATCAGAATTTACGTTTAAAAATATTTTTTTTTCAAAAAAAATATTTCACTCTTTTTAAAAACTATCCTGCTTTTATTTTGTAAGTTTTTTATCATGAATAGTCTTTAGATTTAGAAAATTACGCTATCGTTTTCGTTAATTTTTAGATTTTATAAAAACTTCTTTATCAGATACCATAGTAATTAGTTTTGCAGAATAAATAATAGATATTTATTTTTGATAAACATCTTCTCGTTTTTTAGTAAAAATGGGATTGTAAATTTTATTTTAAGCAAACATTTGTCTTAAATATTTAGGTACTTATATTTTTTTCTTTCATTTTTTATTAATATTGTTTTTTTTGTGTCTTTTTTTTTGAGAATATACGATTAAAACAGGATAGAGCAGGACGGTTGTAATGTGTCATCGTTATATTTTTGGAATACAAAAAATAAATGTGTTTTAAACATTTAATAAAACGGTTTAAGAATTATTTAAATAAAATTTTATTAAAATTAAGACATGTTTAAAACATGACTAACTAACATTAATAACCTAACCAAAAAACATTTATGAAACAAGCACTTATAAAAAGATGTAGTTTTCTTTTGTTTACACTGATGAGTGTAATGAGTTATGCTCAAAACTCTACTCAAGTTACCGTAACAGGAACTGTTACCGATAATGTATCAGGTCTTCTGCCTGGTGTGAATGTAACTGAGAAATCTACAAAGAATACAGTTATAACAGATTTTAATGGTAAGTATGAAATCAAAGTAAAACAAGGTGCTACTTTGGTGTTTTCTTTTATAGGAATGAAAAAATTAGAAATTCCTGTTAATGGACGTACTACTGTTGATGCAAAATTAGCAGAAGATTCTAATGTATTGGATGATATTGTAGTTGTAGCATACGGTACTCAGAAAAAGAATAACGTTACCGGAGCTATTGTTACATTAAAACCAGATGATTTTCAGGATTTACCAGTCTCAAATTTATCTGAAGCATTAAGAGGTTTGACTCCGGGTGTAAGTGTATCGGGAGGTGCAGGCCGTCCAGGTGATGCAGCAACTCTTCAAATACGTCAGACTTTTGGATTTTCAAAAGATGGTAACTCTAATATTCCATTAGTAGTTATTGATGATATGGTGCAGGTTGATCCTCAAAATGGAAAACCTACATTGGAGACATTTAACCAATTAGATCCATCAGAAATTGAAAGTATGACTGTTTTAAAAGATGGTTCTGCAGCAATTTACGGATCAAGAGCTTCACAAGGTGCTATTATAGTAAAAACTAAAAGAGGAAAATCTGGAAAACCAAAGTTTACCTACTATAGTCAATTTTCAGTTAATGATGCGGTAAGCCATAGTAAAACAATGAGTGCTTATGAGCATGGAATTTGGAAAAACAGATTTTTGAATTCAAACTTAGAGGCTGACCAATCTAAATATTTTTCTGCTGCCGAGCTTGAACAAATGAAAGGTTTGAATTATGACTGGCTTAAAGAAGCTTGGAAACCTGCTACGCAGCAAAGACAGTCTCTTTCTGCAAGTGGAGGAACTGAAAAAGCAACTTATTTTGCAGGTATTACTTATTTTGATCAAGGACCTAACTTAGGAGAACAAGATTATAAAAAATGGAATTTCAGAACAGGAACAAATATTAAAATCTCTCAGGATTTAGAATTTTCTGCTTCCGTTTCTGCTATTACAACTGATGTAAATAAATCATTTTCTAAAGCTTCGGCAAACTTAAACGATAGTAGTTTTGGTTCCTTAGCTGGTGGCGAGCAAGCAGATTATGCTTATTTATTACACATGCCAAAATATATTCCTTGGCAGACTACTGTAAATGGAAAAAACTATTGGATGTCTCCTTTTCCACGTACAGATCGTAATTTAGGAAGTGCAAACTCTAATACGACTATTGCAGGATGGAACTATTTCGCAGGTTTAGATGCTGGAAAACAAATAGAAGAGCAGTTTTCATATAATGTGAATTTGTCTCTAGAATATAAATTGCCATTTTTAAAAGGTTTAAGCGTAAAAGGAAGTTTCGCAAGAAGCCAGTCTAGCAGTTATACAGAGCAGTATCAATTACCATATGATTTAGCTAGAATAACTAACCATCATTTAGCTGATAATCACTTAGAAAATCCTAATTCGGTATATGCTATCGATACTAATATCCGTGGTTCTAGAGTTTACTACACTACAGATATGGATAAATTGATTCAGGCTAACTTTTTTGCAACATATGCTAGAACGTTTGGAAATCATAATGTATCTGCTATGTTTGGTTATGAGCAGTCAGAAGCATGGAACAAAAATGTTCGTTTAGCTTACGAAGGAACTTCAAAAGATTATCTAGGAAATAGTACTACTGCTGGACCAATAAGCACAAATTCGCAGGCAGTAAAAGTAGAGTCGGGAACACAGTCTTACTTAGGACGTGTAAACTACAGCTTTAAAGATAAGTATCTTGTTGAGTTTATTTTTAGAAGTGATGCTTCTACTAAATTTGCACCACAAAACTACTGGGGCTTTTTCCCAGGCGCTCAATTGGGATGGGTTGTAACAAAAGAAGATTGGTTTACTGAAAATGTTTCTTGGATCAATAATTTGAAATTACGTTACTCAATTGGTAAAACTGGTAAGGATAATATTGATTACTGGAGATGGCTTCAGTTTTATGAGCCATTGCCAGACAAAGGAGCTCAATTTGGATCAAATGGAGGTCTTTTAGGTGGTGGAATTACGCCTCGTCCAAATCCAAATGAAAATGTACATTGGGATACTACTATCAAAAATAACGTTGGTATAGATATTGGGGTTCTAAAAAACAGATTACAGCTTACTGCTGATTTCTATTACGATAAATCTACAGAAATGTTAATTGGATTAGCTGGTGAAGCCGGTACACCAATTACAGTGGGAGGTGGTTTTGCAGAGGTGAACTATGCAGCTATTGATGCTTGGGGAACTGAATTTAGCTTAAATTGGAATGATAAAATAAAAGAAAATTTTAGCTACAATGTAGGTGTCAACTTCGGATTTTCAAACAATGAAGTTAAAAAATACCCTGAGCTTGCCAGAACAGATGCAAATACAAATATAACACAAGTTGGTGCTTCTACATTTTTTCCAGTATGGGGATTCAATACATGGAAACAAACTTCAACTGGTGACGGTATTTTAAGAACAGACGAAGACGTAGCGAATTACTGGAACTATTTAACAGAAAGAGCTACAGCTGCAGGAGGTGTTCCTTCTTATATGGGTATCAATAACGTAACGGCTATGCGTAAAGGAATGCTGGCTTACGAAGATACAGGAGGTGTTTATAATGCATCAACAGGAACTCAAGCAGGGGCTGATGGTAGAATTATGAGAAATGAGGATTATGTTAAAATGGCTAACAACAATAGAACTTATGGGTTTACAACTAACATGGGTTTCAAATATAAATCAGTTTATTTCAAAACGCAGATTCAAACTTCATGGGGAGGTTACAATGCTCTTGATTTAGTAAAACAAGGTACAGCATCTGCTCATAACGATTGGGCTCATGAGTCTTTCTGGACAGATATGTATGATGCTACTGATAATCCTAACGGTAAATATCCTAATATGGGACAGCAGGATTATATTTTTGCTCCATCTGATTTCTGGCAAATGAATACATTTAGATGTGTAATTAGAAATATGACTTTCGGATTTGAACTTCCAAAAGAGCCAATGAAACAGCTGAATATTCAAAAAGCTACTTTAGGTATCACAGGTAACAACCTTTGGGATTTATATAACCCTTATCCAGATCATTATAGAAATATGTATGATGATTCAGCTTCTAGATATCCAACTCTTAGAACTTGGTCAATTAATTTGAATGTATCATTCTAATTTTAATTAAAAACAATTATGAAAGCAAAATTTTGTACATATATAACAATGGCTCTTTTAATGGTATTAGGAGTTTCATGCAGTGATGACTTTTTGGAAGACAAAAAGCAATATAAATATTACGATGAAGAATTCTTTAAAAGTGAAGAACGAGTTAATTGGTACGTAAACAATCTATATTACGATTTTTTTGATGCCTACAAAACACCTACTGCAGTAGTTGTTGGTTCTTATACAACTACTCAGACTTCTTACACAGAAGAAATAGGAGGTATTTCTACTATGATTAATCCAAATATCACTTTGGAGAACGCGGTGGATGGATCAGGTTATTTTGGAAAAACATTAGTTGAAAATCCTTCTAATGATCCATATAACAGAATTAGAGATATTAATGTGATGTTGGAAAGAATTGATGTAGATGGATCTAATTTGAGCCAGACATTTCGTGATCAAATTAAAGGGCAGATGTATTATTTACGCGCTCTTCAATATTTCGATTTAATGCGTACTTACGGTGGTGTTCCAATTGTTACAACTGTTCAGACTCCTTCTAAAGATGATCCAGCAATTAAAATACCAAGAGCAACAGTAACGGAATTAGTTACTCAAATTACTGCTGATTTTGATTTAGCTGCAAGTTTATTACCAAGTAGATGGCCAGCAACAGATTATGGTCGTTTTACGAAAGGCGCAGCATTAGCTCAAAAGTCACGTGTTTTATTAACCTACGCAAGTCCATTATTTAATAAAGGCTGGGATTCATCAACTGCGCGTTGGGATGCAGCTTTAGCAGCAGGATTAGCAGCTGAAGCAGAATTAACTTCGGCAGGACATGGTTTATATGGAGCTACAGCAAGAGATTGGGAAAGAATGTTTTATATTAATGACAACGCATTCAATCCAGAAGCAATCGCGATTAAACTTTTAGCAAGCAGCACTACAGTTGCAACTTCTTTACAGTCAAATAGTTCTTGGGAGAGATCAATTCGTTTGGCAAGTCAAGGCGGACAAGGAAGTGGTGGAGTTAAAGCTCCTAAAAGTATGATTGACTTATTTCCTATGGCTAATGGAAAAAGACCTACAGCGGCAAATAATTACAATTCATTCTTATTTTTTAGAGATCGTGATCCACGTTTTTATAGAACTTTTGGATTTTCAGGAAGCTACTGGCCTTACAATAATAGTTTAACTTCAGCTGCGGCACCTACTGTTTGGGCATACCGCTGGTCAACGAATGCTACTACGGGTGTAGCTTTTAGTACAGGTAATGATGTATCAAGCCCTGCTTTTATTCGTAAAATGTCTAGTCCTACAGTAAGTAATGCATCGAATTTTCAAATTTCAGGAACAGATATTATGGAATATCGTTACGCGGAGTTATTATTGAACATTGCAGAATGTTATGCTGCTAAAGGAGATGTTGGTAATACGATTAACTACTTAGGACAAATTCGTAAACGTGTTGGAATTCCAGCAGCAGATAATTACGGAATTGGTTTATTGGCAGATAAATATGCAGCTCTTGAAGCATGTTTATATGAGCGTAGAGTGGAGTTAGCTTATGAAGGAAAACGTTTCTGGGACGTTCAAAGATGGATGCTATACAGTGATGATTCGGCAATTAACGACCAAACAAATACTAAACTTGGTATTCCGCAATTAAACGGAACTCAGCGTATTGGAAATTATTTACATTACAAAAACGGAACTAGTCCTGCAGGAACAGATCCTTTAGCTGCTGCTCGTGCTTCTATTTCTGTGGATCCAGATGCAGCAAACTTTCAGGCTCAAATTACTGCTTTAGCAACTTTTTATACTAATAATTTTGAATTACGTTCTCCTCCAACACCTATGGATAATGTTAGTAATGTTGCGACTCCAATTTCTTGGCGATCAAATTATTACATTATGGGACTTAATCAGAGTGCATTGGTTAATAATCCTTGGTTAACGCAGACTATCGGTTGGAAAGATGGTAATGGCGCAGCAGGAAGTTACAATTACCAAGAATAAATTATAATATCAAAAAAAGAATTATCATATAAAACTTTTCACCTGTATTCGTCAAAAGATACAGGTGATTTGTTTAAAAAGAATTACCAAATTGAAAATTAACATGAAAAATTCCGCATTATTTATCACAGCTCTGCTTTTTTTGGGAAGCGCAAAGTGTTTTGCTCAATATCCGAAGATAAGTCCAGAAGTTCAGGCGCAGGAAAAAGCAATTAAGGAAGAAGCTCAGAGACTTTCTGATGAAGCTTGGCAGAAAGCTTTAGTTGTAATTGAAGAAGAGGCAAAACATGGAAAACCTTATATTCCGTGGGCAGCTAGACCAACAGATTTACCTCAAGCAGAAATTCCTGCTTTCCCAGGTGCTGAAGGAGGTGGAATGTACACATTCGGAGGACGTGGCGGAAATGTCTATACGGTAACAAGTTTAGAAGACCGTGGACCAGGAACTCTGCGTGAAGCCTGCGAAAAAGGAGGAGCAAGAATAGTGGTATTTAACGTTGCCGGAATTATCAGACTTAAAAGTCCGTTGATTATTCGCGCACCTTACATTACAATTGCTGGGCAGACGGCTCCAGGAGATGGTATTTGTATCGCTGGAGAATCTACTTGGATTGATACGCATGACGTGATTATCAGACACGTGCGTTTCCGTCGTGGAGAAACTTTTGTAGGCCGTCGTGATGATGCCATCGGAGGAAATCCTGTTGGAAACATCATGATCGACCACGTTTCTGCAACTTGGGGATTAGACGAAAATATGTCAATCTACAGACATATGTACAATCCAGGACCAGGTTACCCAGACATTAAAGTTGGAACTGTAAATATTACGATCCAAAACAGTTTATTCGGAGAAGCATTAGATACTTACAATCATGCTTTCGGAAGTACTTTAGGTGGAGAAAACTGCTCTTTCATGAGAAATATGTGGGCTAACAATGCAGGAAGAAATCCTTCTATCGGTTGGAACGGAATTTTCAATTTTGTGAATAACGTAGTGTTTAACTGGTACAACAGATCTACAGATGGTGGAGATTATACAGCAAATTACAACATCATCAACAACTTCTACAAACCAGGTCCGGTTACAGATTTAACACAGCCAATCAGCTATAGAATCTTAAAGCCAGAATCAGGAAGAAGTAAATTGCCTTATTTGGTTTTCGGAAGAGCTTATGTTAATGGAAACGTGGTTAATGGAAACGAAAAAGTTACCAAAGACAACTGGGACGGCGGCATTCAGCTAGAGAATAAAAAAGGGGAATTAATGACTTACGATGAAGCAAAAGAATATTTTGCTAAAATGAAAACGGAAAAACCTTTCCCGATGCCTTGGTTTAATAAATTCATGACTGCTGAAGAATCTTATGAATTCGTTCTTAAAAATGTTGGAGCGACTCTTCCAATTAGAGATAAAGTAGACGAAAGAATCGTAAGAACTGTAAAAACTGGAGTTCCAGAATATGCAAAAGGATTAGAGAAAAAGACTTTCTATCAATTCGAACACAGACGTTTACCGATGGATTCTTATAAAAAAGGAATTATTACAGACATTTCTCAAGTTGGCGGATATCCAGAATACAAAGGAAAACCTTATGTAGATACTGATAAAGATGGTATGCCAGATGCGTGGGAGAAAAAATACGGTTTAAATCCAAATGATCCATCTGATGCGCAAGGAGATTTAAACGGAGATGGATATTCTAATATCGAAGACTACATCAACGGTGTAAATCCAGCTATAAAAGTAAATTGGAAAGATCTTGCTAATAACAAAGAAACATTAGTTAGACCTTTATTAGATTTAAAATAAGGAATAATTTTTGAAAACATTCTTGTTTAGTAATGAGCAAGAATGTTTTTAAATAACTAAAAAATAAAATCATGGCACTAAATAAAATAAATGCTGGTTTATTATCGCTTGTTTTTGCCTTTTCAACTTTAAATGCACAACAGCATTTAGATCCTGAATATGTAAAGGTTACTAACGAAAGAGCTGCAAAAATCGTTACCAAATTAGATTTGAAAAACGAGGCAAAAGAAAAAGCGGTTTCAAACATCATTGCGCAACAGTTTAGAGATCTAACTGAAATTCAGGATGGGAGAGATGCTGAAATCAAAAAAGTAAAAGAAGATGCAAGCTTAGCAAAAGAAAAACAAAATGAGAAAATTGATAAACTGAAATCAAAAGCAGACGAATCAATTGCAAAATTGCATAAATCTTACCTTAAAAAATTAGGTAAAGAATTATCAGAAGACAAAATTACTGAAGTTAAAGACGGAATGACCTATGGCGTGCTTCCTATAACAGTTGCAGGGTACAATGATATGCTTCCAAATTTAACAGCAGAACAAAAAGATTATATCTACAAAGCTTTAGTAGAAGCAAGAGAACATGCCATGGACGCAGGTTCATCTAAAGAAAAACACGGATGGTTTGGTAAATACAAAGGAAGAATCAACAACTATTTATCAAAACAAGGTTACGATTTAAATAAAGAGAGTAAAGATTGGCACGAACGTGTTGAGCAAAGAGAAAAAGCTAAAAGGTAGTCGTTAGTTATTAGTTGTTAGTACCTAGTCTTTAGTTTTTAATTTTAAGTCTATTGCTAAGAGCTAATCACTAAGTATTAATTACTCAGCACTAATAACTAATTACTCAGGACTAAGTACTAACTACTATTAACTAAACTAATGCATAATATTTTCCCTAACCGTACTTTAAAAAGAACATTTATGGCGTTGTCATTTTGTTCGCTTGTTTCATCGGCATATGCCCAATATCCTGTAATTCCAAAACCCGTTCAGGAAAAAGCTGACGCTATTTTAGCTGACGAAGAAAAAAGACTGAGCGAAATTTGGAATGCTAATCTTCACACCATCAAAGAAGAAGCAAAACAAGGAAAACCTTATTTACCTTGGGCATCCTATCCTAAAGATTTTGTTTTGGCAGATATTCCTGCTTTTCCAGGAGCTGAAGGCGGAGGAGCCTACACACAAGGCGGACGTGGCGGAAAAATATTTGTGGTTACGAGTTTAGAAGACAGCGGAAAAGGAACTTTTCGTGAAGCCTGCGAAGCAGTCGGAGCAAGAACAATTGTTTTTAACGTTTCGGGAATTATTCAATTGAAAAAAAGAATCAGCATGCGTGCGCCTTACGTAACCATTGCTGGACAGACTGCTCCGGGTGACGGAATTTGCATCGCTGGAGAAACTTTAGAAATTGATACTCATGACGTTATTATCAGACACATGCGTTTTAGACGCGGTGCAACAGAAGTTACAAGAAGAGATGATGCATTGGGCGGAAATCCGATGGGAAATATTATCGTAGACCACTGTTCAGTAAGCTGGGGATTAGACGAAAATATTTCGCTATACAGACATCAATTCGCAGCAAATGCAAAATCAAAACTGGAGAAATTACCAGCTTGTAATATTACGATTCAAAACACGATTTCATCAGAAGGTTTAGATACGTATAATCACGCTTTTGGAAGTACAATAGGCGGATTAAACAGTACGTTTATGCGCAATTTATGGGCAGACAACATTTCAAGAAATGCTTCAATCGGAATGTATGGCGACTTTAATTTTGTGAATAATGTAGTATTCAATTGGTGGAATCGTACTCTTGACGGAGGTGATTATCGTTCGATGCTGAATATCATCAATAACTACTTCAAACCAGGACCAATAACGCCAGCAGATCAGCCAATTGCACATAGAATCGTAAAACCAGAATCTGGCTATATCGAACCAAAACAATACGGAAGAGCGTATGTTTCAGGTAATTTTATTGTGGGTTCTCCAGAAGTTACAGCAGATAACTGGAATGGCGGTGTACAATTAGAAGATCTTCCGGAAGCTCAAACAAAAGAGTTTTTAGCAGCAATCAAACAGCCAAAACCTTTCTCAATGCCAAAATTTAATATTATGTCGGCTGAGGAAGCATATGATTTTGTTTTGACGAATGTAGGAGCAACAATTCCAAAAAGAGATGCGGTTGACGAAAGAATCATTAAACAAGTCCGCACCGGAAAAATCGAAGTAAAAGACGGTTTAGAAAATGCAATTGGAAAAGAATTTGTTAAAAGAAGATTACCTGCAGATTCTTATAAAAAAGGTATTATAACACATCCTGACCAAGTGGGAGGTTATCCAACGTATAAAGGAAAAGCATATAAAGATTCTGATAATGACGGAATTCCAGATGCATGGGAGAAAAAATTTGGGTTAAACCCGAATGATGCTTCAGATGCGGTTAAAGATTCAAACGGAGACGGATATACCAACATCGAGAAATATTTTAACGGAATTGATCCAAACAATAAAATTGACTGGACAAAATCTGAAAATAACACGGATACATTGGCTAAATTAAAGGGATTATTACAATAAAGTCTTAAATTTAGTCACTAGATTATTCTCAAATTAAACCTGATAGGTTTTTAAAACCTGTCAGGTTTAATTAACATAAAGATTAAACACAAAGTTTGTCATTTCGACGAAGGAGAAATCTCCTCAAGAAACTAACACAAAGTTTATCAAGCAAGTGGAGCAACTAACGGAGATTTCTCCTTCGTCGAAATGACAAGATTGTGGAAATTAGGAATGTAAATAATAAACCTAAAAATTATTAAGTTGAATTTTACCCAATTTAAAAATATAATTCCTCTTCAAAAAGATAAAATAATTTTATCGGCTTTCGTGATGCTTTTCAGCATTAGCATTACAACAGCACAAACCAATTTCCCAGACATTATCAAAACCAAAGAAGGAAAACTTTCTTTCACAACAGATAATAAAGGAAATCAAATTCCTGATTTTTCTTATGCAGGATATATGGCATCAGAAAAAGCAATTCCGAATGTCGAGAATAAAATTTTTGTTCCAAAACAAGAAGAAGATGCGACTCAAAGAATTCAGGCTGCGATTGATTATGTAAGTAATTTAAAACCAAACAAATCAGGTTTCCGCGGAGCAGTGCTTTTAGACAAAGGAACTTTTAAAATCAACGGTACTTTATTTATAAAAAAATCAGGAGTGGTTTTACGCGGAAGTGGCAACAACGAAAGCGGAACTATTCTTTTAGGAACCGGATTAAAAAGAGAAGCTGTAATTAGAGTTTTAGGAATTGACGATAAAAAACTCGGAGAAACCTTTGAATTCAATACAAATTATACGCCGCTTGGAACCAAAACAATTCAATTAAAAAATACCCCAAAATTAAAGCCATCAGATGAAATTATCATCACAAAACCTTTAACCGATAATTGGATTAAAGAGTTAAAAATGGACGATTTTGGTGCAGAAACGGGCTGGGTTGGCTGGAAAAAAAATGACTGGGATATTACCTGGAACAGAGTTGTAACCAAAATAAATGGCAATGAAGTAACCCTAAACGCTCCATTGACAATGGCTTTAGATGATGTTTACGGAACTGCAAAAGTAAACAGGTATTCTTGGTCGGGAAGAATCGAGCAAATCGGAATCGAAAACATTTTGTTGAAATCAGCTTATGATACGTCAAAACCAAAAGACGAAGAACACAGATGGTTTGGAATCAGCATAGAAAACACAAGAAATGCATGGGTAAAACAAGTAAGTTTTAAACATTTTGCAGGAGGAGCCGTTTCAGTATTAAAATCGGCACAGCAAATTACAGTTGAAGACTGTATTGCAACCGAACCCGTTTCTGAAATTGCAGGTTTTAGACGTCATACTTTTTATACAGAAGGACAGCAGACCTTATTTCAACGCTGTTATTCAGAATACGGTTACCACGATTTTGTAGTTGGCGGATTTGGAACAACGGGACCAAATGTATTTATTCAATGCGAATCATTTTTACCATTCAATAATAGCGGTGCTATCGGAAGCTGGGCCACAGGAGTTTTATTTGAGGTTTCTTATATAGACGGTCACGCCTTAAGTTACAATAACAGAGAACAAAACGGAAGAGGTGCAGGATGGACCGCAGCAAACAGCGTTATTTGGGAAACATCTGCCTCTAAAATAGAATGTTACAATCCGCCAACAGCAAACAACTGGGCTTTTGGAACTTGGGGTGGCATTATGGCTGGAGATGGGCATTGGAAAGATGTTAACGGACATATTAGCCCGAGAAGTTTGTTTTATGCACAATTAGAAACTCGTTTAGGAGCACTTCCTGTGAAACCGTTTATTTATGATTTAGGTTCAGAACCTTCATCAAGTCCAGCTGTTGAAGTGGCACAAGAATTAACCAAAAATTCAGTAGCTCCAAAAGAAAGTTTAGTAGAATGGATTGCAGAGGTTTCAAAAGCAAATCCAATTAATACAAACAATTCAGGACTCAAAAATGCGAATGATCTAAAAATAAATGCAGCGCAAAATACAATTTCAGATAAAAAAGTAACCACAAAAAATGGATGGCTTACTTATGACAATAAAGTAATCGCCGGAAACAGATTAAGCGTGCCGTGGTGGCGAGGAAGTCTTAGAGATAGTGATATTTCTAAGTCGGTTCCGGATGTCACAAGATTCGTTCCGGGAAGAACTGGAACCGGATTTACAGATAATATTAATGACGTATCAGATTATTTGAGTACCAATAATATGGTTGCTTTAGAGCACAATTATGGTTTGTGGTACGAAAGAAGAATGGACGATCACGAAAGAGTTCGCCGTTTTGACGCCGATGTTTGGCCGCCGTTTTACGAACAGCCATTTGCCAGAAGCGGTCAGGATTTGGCTTGGGATCAATTAAGCAAATACGATTTAACAAAATTCAACGATTGGTACTGGGAGCGTCTATCGCTTTTTGCGAATGTGGCAGAAGCGAATGGACAATTGTTAGTCAATCAGCAATATTTTCAGCACAATATTATCGAAGCTGGTGCACATTGGTCAAGTTCACCGTGGCGTTCGGCAAACAATATAAACAGCACCGGTTTTCCAGAACCGCCGCCGTATGCAGGAGACAAACGTATTTTCATGGCAGAGCAGTTTTACGATGTTACGAATCCTGCAAGAAGAAAATTACACCAAGGTTTCATTAGAAAATCGCTAGATAATTTTGCAGAAAACAGCAACGTAATTCAGTTAACAAGTGCCGAATATACAGGTCCGCTGCACTTTATGGAATTCTGGCTGGACGAAGTTCAAAATTGGAAAAACGAAACGGGTAAAAAAGCAATTATAGGTTTAAGTGCTACAAAAGACGTTCAGGATGCTATTTTAAACGATGCGAAAAGAGCCAAAACAGTAGATGCAATTGACATTCGTTATTGGTATTACAAAGAAGACGGATCGGCTTATGCACCAGAAGGCGGTAAAAATTTAGCACCAAGACAACACGCCAGAAAATTAAAAACCGGAAAAGAAACGGATAATCAGGTATATCGTGCCGTGCGTGAATACCGAGAAAAATATCCTGAAAAGGTAATTTTATATTCAACTGATGGTTCACCAAGATTTGGATGGCCGGCTTTAATGGCGGGCGCTTCATTAGCAAATATTCCAAAAATCCAGCTTCCTGAGTTTTATACCGCTTTAAGCGAAATGAAATTAGTAGACGGAAATACGTTTTCAGACAATCTCTGGAAACTCGAAAACAGAGGAAAAAGCTATCTTTTTTATCTAAAAAATGATCAGGATATTACAATCGATTTATCAAACGAAAAAGGAACTTTTGAAGTATACGCAATAAACGCAGCAACAGGAACTTTTAACAAAAAAGCCAATATAAGCGGAGGAAAACAAATAACAATTTCACAAGCAGAAATAAAAGAAAAAGTACTTTTTGTTGTAAGAAAGTAAAAGTTATTAGCCACGAATTCACGAATTGATTTGGAAAGAATTAAATCTGCTTTATTACCCAAATCTGCGTGAAATAATAACACAAAGATTATAAAAAAAAATAATTCGTGAATTCGTGGCAAACATCAAAAAAACATAAATTCAAAATATAACCAAAATGAATCTGAAAATTAAATATTTATACGCCCTAAGTGCAAGCTTTTTATTGACAGCACAAAGCGGATTTTCGCAAGCTGCCAAAACAAAAGATGCCCTGCCTGAAATCAAAATTTCTAAAAATCAGCATTATTTTGTTACTGGAGACGAAAAACCATTTTTCTGGCTGGGCGACACAGGCTGGCTGACATTTGGAAAATTGGACAGAGCAGGAGTAGACAAATATTTTAAAGACAGAAAAGACAAAGGATTCAACGTTGTTCAGGTGATGGTGCTGCATAATATTAATGCCGTTAACGTGTATGGCGATGCAGCTTTAATCAACGAAGACGTATCAAAACCATTGCTTACAGCAGGAAATGATTTTAAAGATGCAAAACAATACGATTACTGGGATCATGTAGATTATACATTAGAAGTCGCTCGAAAAAACGGAATTTATTTAGCAATGGTTCCGGTTTGGGGAACAAACGTTTCTAAAGGAAATAAAGTGAGCAAAGAACAAGCAATAGAATATGCAACGTTTTTAGCAAATAGATATAAAAACAAAACCAACGTAATTTGGTTAAACGGAGGAGACACGTACGGAAATGAATTTCAAGATATTTGGAACGCAATCGGAAATACTTTAAAAACAAATAATCCAAACCAATTAGTGACTTTTCACCCGTTTGGAAGAACCGATTCATCCGAGAATTTCCACAACGCAAAATGGCTGGATTTCAATATGTTCCAATCAGGACATAGAAGATACGATCAGGATTCAATAAAAACGAATTTTAAAGAAGACAATTACAAATTTGTGCTTAGAGATTTTGAATTAAAACCAACAAAACCTACGCTTGACGGAGAACCATCTTATGAGGGAATTCCACACGGACTGCACGATACTCTACAGCCCAAATGGACGGCTAATGATGTTCGCCGTTACGGATATTGGTCAGTTCTATCAGGCGCAGCAGGTTATACGTACGGACACAACGCTGTAATGCAAATGTTCAGAAAAGGCGATAAACCAGCTTACGGAAACAAGGAACTATGGACATCAGCGATTAATGCACCAGGAGCAAAGCAGATGGTTTATATTAAAAAATTAATAGAGGAATTTCCGTTTTTAGAAGGAACTCCAGATGTTTCATTAGTAGTTAACCAAGGAGAAAAATACGATTATATTTCAGCTATAAGAGGAGAAAAATATGCTTTGTTTTACACTTACAACGGAAGAATAATAGAAGCCAAACTAGGAAAAATTTCTGGGGATAAATTCGAAGCAATGTGGTACAATCCAAGAAATGGCAAGAAAACTAAAATAGGAACATTTGATAATAAAGGAACTCAAAATTTTCAACCAGCAGGAAAAAAAGAAGACGGTAATGACTGGGTTTTGATTTTACATTCTATTTAGTAATTAGTGAAAAGTAAAAAGTAATTAGTGAAATGCAATTCTTGAAATAAGTAATCACAGATTATCCACAATATTGTCATTCCGAGGAACGAGGAATCACACTCGAGAATCGACAAAGATTGGCGACAAAGTAAATAACCACAATCTTGTCATTTCGACGAAGGAGAAATCTTCGTTAGTAGCTCCGTATGATTGAGCAACTTTGTAGAGTTTCTTGCGAAGATTTCTCCTTCGTCGAAATGACAAAAAATGAGAAAACAACACAACTATGAAAATCAAAAATATACTAATAATCCTCTGCTTCATAACTGGTCTTAATACCGCTTTCGCAAACGACGGCTGGTTAAATATTCTAAACGAAGGAGGAAACAACAAAGGAATAAAATGCACCCAAGCCATTCAAAACGCCATTGAAAAAGCATCTAAAAATGGCGGTGGAACCATCTTTTTCCCTGCAGGAGAATATCTTACTGGAGCATTAACTCTAAAAAGCAACATCACGATTCACTTAGATTCAGGTGCGCTTTTAAAGTTTTCAGAAAACTTTGATGATTATCTTCCTTATGTAGAAATGCGTTACGAAGGAATTGTAATGAAAAGTTTCCAGCCTTTATTTTATGCTAAAGATGTAGAAAATATCACCATTACTGGAAGAGGCGTAATCGACGGACAAGGAAAAGCGTGGTGGAATGAAGTGTACCGAATCGAAACAGCCAAAGAACCGCTTCCTCCAACCAAATACCAAACGATGTGGGAAGAGCAAAACAAAGGCCTTTACACAGAGCCGTATTACAAAAGAACGGTTGATAAAAAATTCTTTAGACCTTCTTTTTTTCAGGCTTACAACTGTAAAAATATTTTAATTGAAGGTGTTACGTTTCAAAATTCACCTTTTTGGACGATCAATCCTGAGTTTTGTGATAATGTAACGGTAACCAGGATTTCAATTTTTAATCCGCATTCTCCAAATACAGACGGGATCAATCCTTCGTCTTGCACCAATGTTCATATTTCAAATTGTCATATCAGCGTTGGAGACGACTGTATTACAATTAAATCAGGAAGAGACGGTGACGGACGTAAATACGGAAAAGCGACTGAAAATGTTACGATTACCAATTGTACAATGTTAAGCGGTCATGGCGGCGTTGTTATTGGAAGCGAAATGTCGGGCGGAATCAAGAAAATCACGATTTCAAACTGTGTTTTCGACGGAACCGACAGAGGAATCCGTATCAAAGCAGCACGCGGACGAGGAGGTGTTGTAGAAGATATTCGCGTCGATAATATCGTTATGAAAAACATAAAAGAAGAAGCAATTGTACTAAGTCTTTTTTACGATAAAGATACCAAAGTAGAACCTGTAACCGAGAAAACACCGATTTTCAGAAACATTCACATGAGCAATATTACGGCTTCAAACGTGAACAAAGCAGGACAAATTTTAGGGATTACCGAAATGCCAATTCAGAACATCACTTTCTCCAACATCAATATGGACGGAAAAGAAGGTTTTACGGTAAACACGGCTACAGATGTTGAATTTCACGATGTAAAAGTAAATGCAACGATTGGTTCTTCTTTCAAAATAGCAGATTCAAAAAATATCATTTTAGATAACGTTGGATCTTCAACACCAATTAAAAATGTTCCGGTTATCAAGTTAGATAATGTTTATAATGTGTTGATTAATAATAATTTTCCATTCAATGCTACAGATGTTTTCATCGAAGCAAACGGAAAAGACACAAAAAATGTTTTCCTAAAAAATAATGTTTTTAACAATGTAACAACATCAGTTAAAAAAGGAAAAGATTTAGATAAAAAAGCAATTGCAGAATAGAAAATTCAAAATAGTATAACACAGATTTCACGGATTTACACCAATTTAATTCGTGCTAATTAGTGAAATTGGTGTTTAATTAGACAACATGAAAAAAATAGTCATCATAGTAACCTTTTTCCTTTTTGCGGTTAGTTATTCGCAGAAAAAGAAAGACTTATATCTTTTTACGTCATTTCGTGAACCGGCAACAGAAGGTTTATATCTGGCTTACAGCGAAGACGGTTACAACTGGAAAGGTCTGGAAGGCTCATTCTTAAAACCTGAAATCGGCGCAAGCAAAATCATGCGTGATCCGTCGATCACAAAAGGAGCAGACGGAACCTATCACATGGTTTGGACAACCGACTGGAAAGGCGGAAATGGTTTTGGATATGCAAGTTCTAAAGATTTAATTCATTGGTCAAAACAAGAATATATTCCGGTAATGAAAAACGAACCCGAAGTAGTAAACGTTTGGGCGCCGGAAATTTTTTACGATGATGTCAAAAAAGAATACATCATTATTTGGGCATCCACAATTCCGTACCGATTTGAAAAAGGTGTGGAAGAAGAAAAAAACAATCACAGAATGTACTATGTAACAACAAAAGATTTCAAAACATTCTCTGATACAAAATTATATTACGAACCAGGTTTTAGTGTAATTGATTGTGTGATTGTAAAAAAAGCAAAGAAAGATTATGTTTTGGTTTTGAAAGACAACACCAGACCCATGCGAAACATAAAAGTAGCTTTCGGAAAATCGCCTTTAGGACCCTTCAGCAAAAGTTCAGAACCTTTGACCGAATATTTATCAGAAGGACCAACGGTAGTGAAAGTGGGTAAAAACTGGCTGTTGTATTACGACAATTACGGATCAAAAAATTATAAAGCTTTAAGTACTTCAGATTTTGTTCATTTTGAAGACGTTTCGTCAAAAATTAGTCTTCCGGAAGGACACAAACACGGAACGATTACAACAATATCTGCAGAAGTTTTAAAGGGATTGAAAGAAAAGAAATAAATAAAAAATCTGCCAAATCTGCTAAATCTGCGAGAGTAAATTTTTTTTCCCGCAGATTTAGCAGATTAAGCAGATAAAGAAATAGTTAGAAAAATTTCACGCAGATTTAAAATGATTTAAGCAGATGAAGCAGATTTTTTAATTTTAAAAACAATAAAAAAATCTTTTTAAATCAGCCAGAATCTGCAAAATCTGCGTGAAACAAAAAAAATAAAGAATGATTGCTTTCCTAAAAATAAAAACCAACCTCTTAACTACAGCCACAATTTTATTGATTGGTACAGCTGTAAATGCGCAGAAAGACACCGTTCGTTACGTTGGTAAAACACTATCAAATGTTGATTATCATCACGGGCAGTTAAGTCCGGCAGTTGGAGTTCACGCTACACAGATTATGCGTGCAAGCCGTGAACATCCGGAAAAAGCCGATGGTTTTGGCTGGACATACAATCATCAGCCTACAATGGCGTACTGGAACGATACTTTTTATCTGCAGTATTTAAGCGATCCTGCGGGCGAGCATATTCCGCCAAGCCAGACGCTGATTATGACTTCAAAAGACGGTGTAAGCTGGAAAATGCCAAAAGTAATTTTTCCAATTTATCATATTCCGGACGGATGGAAAAAAGAGGGCGTAGAAGGCGTTGCTAAAAATCTGGATGCGATTATGCACCAGAGAATGGGTTTTTATACTTCAAAAGACAAACGACTTTTTGCTTTGGCTTATTACGGAATTGCGATGGATGAAAAAGACGATCCAAACGACGGAAAAGGAATTGGACGTGTAATTCGTGAAATCAAAAAAGACGGCAGTTTTGGCGAAATTTATTTCATCAGATACAATAAATCTTGGGACAAGTCGAAATCGGCTTTTCCATTTTATACGCAGGCAAAAGACAAAGGTTTGAAAAAAGCCTGTGAAGAAATTTTATCTGATCCGTTGGTTTTGCAGCAATGGGTGGAAGAAGCCGATCGTGACGACGAATTGATTCCGCTAAAGAAACCTTATAAAGCTTTAAGTTCTTATCATTTACCAAATGGCGATGTTGTAGGTTTATGGAAGCACGCTTTGACTTCGATTAGTAAAGACGGTGGAAAAACATGGGAATACACTCCCGTTCGTGCTCCCGGATTTGTGAACAGCAATGCTAAAATCTGGGGACAAAAAACGTCTGATAATCGTTATGCGACCGTTTATAATCCATCAGAATACCGCTGGCCTTTGGCAATTTCAACAAGTGATGACGGATTAAATTATAAAGATTTACTATTAGTTCACGGCGAAATCAGTCCGATGCGTTACGGAGGCAACTATAAATCAGCAGGACCTCAATACGTTCGTGGTATTTCTGAAGGCGACGGAATTCCGCCTGACGGGAAACTTTGGGTAAGTTACAGCGTAAACAAAGAAGATATTTGGGTAGCATCGATTCCGGTTCCGGTTACTTCGGTTGTGACAGAAAATGCAAATGACTTTTTCAGTAATCTTCCTGACGGACAAGAATTAAAGTTATGGAATACCTACGATTTATTATGGGCATCAACCAAAATAGAAAAGAAAGAGGGCAAAAAATGGCTGACTTTAAGAGATCAGGATTATTTTGATTATGCCCGCGCAGAACGTGTTATTCCGTTTGCAGAAAAAATGGAAGTAACTTTTACAGTTAAACCAGAACAGAATAATCACGGCTTATTACAAATTGAATTTCAGAATAAACAAGGATTGCCAGCCGTAAGATTAACTTTTGATTCGGATGGGCAGTTGAAAACAAAAACTGGAGCGCGTTTCAATACGATTGCCAAATACGAAGCAGGAAAAGAGTATAAAGTAAATGTAAAGCTTAACGTTAAAACACGATCATACACTGTAAAAGTAAACGACGAAAAAGAATCAACGAGAATTTTTTATGCTCCGGTAGATGGTTTTGAGCGAATTATGTTCCGCACAGGCGAACAAAGATATACGCCAAATCCGGACACAGCTCCAGATACAGATGATTACGACGATCTGCCTCAAACGGGAAAATTAATCCAGGAAGCAGTATTTAATATTGAATCGTTGATAACGAAAAAATTATAGAACGCGGATGACACAGATTCGCTAAAGCGAAGACGCAGATTGACGCGGATTTTTTAAATACTACAATGAAAAAATCCGTTTTTATCCGCGTCTTTACGAAGTAAATCCGTTTCATCAGCGTTCAAAATCTCAACAATAAGAAATGAAGAATTTCAAAAATACAGTATTAGCAATTTGTCTTTTAGTAACCTTAGTTTCTAAAGGACAAATTTTACCTGTACATTTAACAACAGAAATGGCTGACAATCCATTAGCAGTGGTTCAAAATCAACCGAGGCTGAGCTGGAAGCTGGTTTCAAAAGAATCTGATGCATCACAGATTGCTTATTTGATTTTGGTTGCTTCTTCGGAGGAAAAACTAAATAATGACGATGGAGATATTTGGAATTCTGGAAGGGTAAATACAGATAAAAATCTGCATATCGTTTATAATGGAAAGCCATTAAAAAGTGAAACCAAATATTTCTGGAAAGTGAAGGTTTGGAATCAGGTTGGAAAAATTTCTAAATGGAGCAAAACAGCTTTTTTTAGAACCGCTTCATTAGAATCAGAATTAAATCCGATTTGGATTGGGGCGATTACCAAAGCCGACAGTCATCTGCCGGAAGGGAGAAATTACCACACAGCCACTTTCAACAGAGAAAAAAAGAATTCATTTATCAATGCTTCAGATTCGCTATCACGCAGAAGTATCATGCTTCGTAAACCTTTCGAAGTAAAAAAAGAAATTAAAGAAGCCGTTGTTTATATTTCAGGTTTAGGACATTATGAATTGACTATCAATGGTAAAAAAGTTGGTAACAGCCAATTTGCGCCTTTATGGACAGATTACGATAAAACGGTTAATTACAATGTTTACGAATTAAGCGCAAAAGAATTTAAAAAAGGGGATAACGTAATTGGCGTTTTATTAGGAAACGGAATGTACAATACGCTTGCTGAAAGATATACCAAATTCTTCGTGAGTTTTGGCCCGCCGACTTTATTCTTCAAAATGAAAATCAAGTATAATGATGGTTCAGAAGAATTTATAAAATCAGATGAAACCTGGAAATACAGTAAAAGTCCGATTACGTACAACAGTATTTTTGGAGGAGAAGATTACAACGCCAATTTAGAACAAAAAGGCTGGAACAGAAAAGGTTTCAAAGATGCTGATTGGAAAAAAGTTGTAATTCAGGAAGCACCAAAAGGTGTTTTAAGACCGCAGACTGCACCGCCGGTTACAATTCAGAAGCAATACGAAGTAAAAACCGTAAAAGAATTAAAACCAAATTTCTATGTTTTTGATATGGGACAGAATCTTTCTGGATTTCCAACTATCAAAGTAAAAGGAAAAAAAGGCCAGACGATTCGTGTTTGGGTAGCCGAAGGTTTAAATGAAGAAGGAACAATTGCTCAGGGAAGATCCGGAAAACCATACTATTACGATTATACTTTAAAAGGAAAAGACGTCGAAGAATGGACGCCAAAATTCAGTTTCTACGGTTATCAATATGTTCAGATTGAAAACATTAATTATAAAGAAGATAAGAATAAGGAACTTCCAACTTTGGTTGATTTAAAATCGAATTTCATTTACAATTCGGCGGGAGAAGCAGGAAGTTTTGCCTGTTCGAATGAAATCTTCAATAAAACACACGAGCTGATCAACAATTCGATAAAGAGTAATTTCCAAAGTGTTTTTACGGATTGTCCGCAACGTGAAAAATTAGGCTGGCTGGAAGAAATTCATTTGAATGGTCCGGGTTTAATGTTCAATTATAATTTACAGACTTTTATTCCTGCAACGATGCAGAATATTTCTGATTCACAACGAGATAACGGATTAATTCCGACCATCGTTCCTGAATATGTAATTTTTGGCGGTGACTTTACCGATTCTCCGGAATGGGGTGTAACAGGCGTAATTCTGCCTTGGATGTATTATGAATATTACGGTGATGCTTCTTTATTGGAAAAATATTTTCCTGTAATGAAAAAGTATGTGGATTATTTAGGTACAAAAGCTGAAAATAATATCGTATCGCACGGATTAGGCGACTGGTACGATTACGGAACGCATGCAGCAGGATATTCAAAAAACAGTCCAATTGCGCTTTCGGCTACTTCGCATTATTATTATGGTGCTTATTTGGTGGCAAAAGCGGCTAAAATGTTGGGAAAAACGGAAGATGTCGAGAAATACGAAACTTTGTCTTCTGAAATTAAAACGGCTTTTAATGCAAAATTTTTCAATCCAGAAACGAAGCAATATGGTACAAATAGTCAGTTTAGTAATGCTGTTCCAATTTTTATGAATATCGTAGAACCGCAATACAAGGATGCTGTAATGGAGAATTTACTCGCTGACATCAAAGAAAAAGGCGATCGTTTGACAACCGGAGATGTTGGTAACCGTTATTTATTCCAAACTTTGGCAAGAAATGGCGAGAACGAAACCATGTACAAAATGCACAATCATTACGATGCGCCGGGTTATGGTTTTCAGATTAAATTTGGTTTAACGACTTTAACGGAACAATGGGATCCGAGAAAAGGAAATTCGTGGAATCATTTTATGCTGGGGCAGATTGAAGAATGGTTTTATCAAAGTTTAGCCGGAATTATGGCCGATCCAGAAAAACCAGGCTTCAAACATTTCTTTATCCAGCCGGAAGTAGTGGGCGATATGACTTTCGCGAATGCGGACTATCAATCGGTTTACGGAAAAATTGTTTCGTCTTGGGAAAAGAAAGACGGAAAGTTTATTCTGAATGTTGAAATTCCGGTGAATACAACGGCAACAATAAAATTACCTGTTTCTAAAAATTCGGAAGTAAAGATTGATAATAAAAAAGTTAGGACAGGTTTTGATGGAACGAAACCAACTTTAGAATTAGGATCTGGAAATTATATAATAGAATGCAAATTATAGAACACAGATGACACGGATTCGCTATCGCGAAGACACGGATTGACGCGGATTTTTCTATTCAAAATAATTAAAAAATCCGTTTTTATCCGTGTCTTTACGAAGTAAATCCGTCTCATCAGCGTCTAAAATCTCAACAATATAAAATGAAGAATATCAAATACATAATTACAATTGCAGTTTCCATTTTTGCTTTGACATTTGCCAATGCGCAAAGCACTTCTGATACGAATTTTAGAAAACCGGTTTCAGAAACTTTAAAGAAAATAGAAACCATTTTTAATGTCACGATTAACGACGACCGAGGTTTACTAAAAGGAAAAGAACTCGATTATGCCGACTGGAGAATTGAACCCGGAAATCTGACACTTTCGCTGACTAATATTCTGGCTCCGTTTGAATTGATGTATTTCAAACAGCCGGATGGAACCTACATTATTCGTAAATATGAAAACCATAAAGTTTCAGTTGATAAAGGAAAAGAACGTTTATTCTACTTAGAAAGCCTTTATTCTACTAAAGAAGAATGGGAAAAACGTAAAACGGAGTTAAAAGCTTGTATGATAACCTCATTTGGTTTGGATAAGGCGCCCCCTACGCCAAAGTCTAAACCACTTTTAACTCCAAAGAGAATTTATAAAGATTACAGCGTAGAAAATATTGCTTTGGAAATCTTGCCTGGTGTTTATGCAACGGGTTCGATTTACAAACCGTATCCGTTAAATAAAAAAGCAGCAGTTATTTTAACTCCTGACGGACATTTTGGCGACGGAAGATATAGAAAAGACGAGCAGTACCGTTGCGCTATAATGGCTAAAATGGGCGCTATTGTTGTATCTTATGATTTATTTGCATGGGGAGAATCATTATTGCAGTTTCCTGAAGAAACGCACAGAAATAGTATTGCATCGACAGTTCAGGTTTTAACAGGAATACGTTTTCTGGATTATTTGGCAACGGTAAAAAATGCTGATATGTCAAGAGTTGGTGTTACAGGTGGTTCTGGTGGAGGTTCGCATACGATGTTTTTAGCAGCAATTGATGACAGGGTAAAAGTTTCAGCTCCGGTTGTAATGGTTTCATCTCACTTTTCTGGAGGTTGTCCGTGCGAAAGCGGTCGCGGCGTTCACTTATGCGGCAACGGAACAAACAATGCAGAAATCTCAGCGATGATGGCGCCAAAACCGCAATTAATTGTTTCTGATGGGAAAGACTGGACCTTGGCAGTTCCGGAATTGGAATTTCCTTTTATCCAGAGAACGTATGAATTGTACGGAAAGAAAGATTTAGTCGAAAATGCTCATTTTGCAAAAGAAGGACATGATTTTGGAGTTTCAAAACGTATGGCTTTGTATCCGTTTATGGCGAAATATTTAAATTTAGATTTGAATAAAGTGAAGAATGATAAAGGCGAAATCGATGAATCGACTTGTGTGATTGAGCCAAAAGAAAAGCTGTTTGTTTTTGGAGATAAAGGCGAAAATCTGCCTAAAAATGCTTTGAAAGACATCAACAAATTATATGAAATGTTCGGAGAAAAAAATCTGAAAGTTTACGAGGTTAAAAAATAGCCACGAATTCACGAATTATTAATCTCCATAATCTGCTAAATCTGCGAGAGTAATTTTTTTTCACGCAGATTTAGCAGATTTAGCAGATTTTTTTATTATTGAAAAAATAGATTTGAGAAATTAAACACAAAGAATAATTAGAGTTAATTCGTGAATTCGTGGCGAAAAAAAAATATACTATGAAGTTAAAATGTAAAATTACCGCAATCTGTCTAGGAATTTTTTCGCTTACAGCAAAAGCACAAAGCGACCTGAAATTATGGTACGATAAACCGGCTGCAATCTGGAACGAAGCTTTGCCATTAGGTAACGGACGTTTGGGTGCAATGGTTTTTGGTGATCCGGCGGTGGAGCGTTTGCAATTGAATGAAGAAACCATTTGGGCAGGTTCTCCAAACAGCAATGCACATTCCAAATCAATTGAAGCTTTGCCAAAAGTAAGACAGCTTATTTTTGATGGGAAATTTGATGAAGCGCAGGATTTGGCAACCAAAGATATTATGTCACAAACCAATGACGGAATGCCATATCAGACTTTTGGCAGCGTTTATATTTCATTCGCAGGACATCAAAAATATACCGATTATTACCGTGATTTAGATATCAGCAATGCAACCGCAAAAGTAAAATACAAGGTAAACGGTGTCGAATTTACAAGAGAAATTCTAACCGCATTTTCAGATCAGGTTATTGTAGTGAAACTTTCGGCGAGTCAGCCGGGACAGATTACGTGCAATGTTTTCATGAACAGTCCGATTGATAAAACGGTGGCTTCAACAGAAGGAAACCAAATTATACTTTCGGGTTTAGGGACTAATTTTGAAGGTGTAAAAGGAAAAGTAAAATTTCAGGGAAGATTAACCGCTAAAAATAAAGGCGGCGAAATTAACGCGAGTAACGGAATCTTAAGTATTAACAAAGCCGATGAAGTAACCTTATATATTTCTATTGCAACTAATTTTAAAAACTATCAGGATATATCGGGTGACGAAATTGCTAAAAGCAAAGACTATTTGGCCAAAGCCGAAGCAAAAGATTTTGAAACGATAAAGAAAGCCCACGCTGATTATTATCAAAAGTTTTTCAACAGAGTGGCTTTAAATTTAGGTTCGAATGATTTAGTGAAGCAACCAACTGACGAAAGAATCCGTGATTTCTCAAAACAATTTGATCCACAATTGGCGGCATTGTATTTTCAGTTTGGACGTTATCTTTTAATTTCGAGTTCACAGCCAGGCGGACAGCCAGCGAATTTGCAGGGAATTTGGAATGATATGGTGACGCCGCCGTGGGACAGTAAATACACGACAAACATTAATGCCGAAATGAATTACTGGCCTGCGCAGGTAACCAATCTTCAGGAAATGCACGAGCCTTTTGTACAAATGGCAAAAGAATTAAGTGTTACAGGCGCAGAAACTGCGAAAATGATGTACAATGCCAGCGGTTGGGTTTTACACCACAATACCGATATCTGGCGTGTAACCGCTCCTGTAGATTCTGCTGCTTCGGGAATGTGGCCGACAGGTGGTGCGTGGGTTTGTCAGGATTTATGGGAAAGATATTTGTATACAGGAGATAAAAAATATCTGGCAGAAATTTATCCAATTATGAAAGGCGCTGCCGATTTCTTTCTTGATTTTATGGTGATCGATCCGAATACGAAATATTTAGTTGTTGTTCCTTCAAGTTCGCCTGAAAACACACATGCGGGCGGAACAGGAAAAGCGACAATTGCTTCTGGAACTACAATGGACAATCAGCTGATTTTTGATTTGTTTACGCATGTTATTGAAGCTTCAAAATTGGTTTCTCCGGATGCAGCTTATGTGAAAAAAGTAAGTGATGCTTTAGCTAAAATGCCTCCAATGAAAATTGGAAAACACAGTCAGTTACAAGAATGGCAGGAGGATTGGGATAATCCAAAAGACAATCACCGACACGTTTCGCATTTATACGGATTGTATCCGAGTAATCAGATTTCGGCAATTAAAACGCCAGAATTATTTGAAGCGGCCAAACAATCTTTGATTTACAGAACAGATGAATCTACAGGCTGGTCGATGGGATGGAAAGTGAATTTATGGGCGAGACTTTTAGATGGAAATCACGCTTACAAATTAATTCAGGATCAATTGCATTTGGTAACAGCCGACCAAAGAAAAGGCGGTGGAACGTATCCAAATATGTTAGATGCGCATCAGCCGTTTCAAATTGATGGTAACTTTGGATGCACAGCCGGTTTTGCAGAAATGTTAATGCAGAGTCAGGAAGATGCAATACATTTATTACCGGCATTACCAAGCGTTTGGAAAGACGGAAGCATAAAAGGTCTAGTGGCCAGAGGCGGATTTGTAATTGATATGACGTGGAAAAACAATAAAGTTTCTGAATTAAAAATCTATTCAAAAATAGGAGGAAACTGTAGATTGAAAGTAGAAAATACTTTAAAAGGAAATTCGCTTAAAAAAGCAAAAGGCAAAAATCCAAATCCGTTGTTTTATGATGTGGAAGTGAAGAAACCGATTATCTCTAGTGAAGCAAAATTGCCTAAAGTACAATTGCCAAATTATAATATTTACGATGTGAATATGAAAGCAGGGCAGACGTATACTTTTACGGAGAATTAATACATTATAAGTATAGTTTGTCATTCCGAGGAACGAGGAATCACACTCGAAGCTCGACAAAGATTGGAGATTCTCGTTACGGAATCCCGCGTGTGATTTCTCCTTACGTCGAAATGACAAAACTATATGAAAAGAATAAAATAGAAACAGAATATGTTACATCATTTTAAATACAAAATAATTGCTTTACTAATCTTGGTTTCAACTTTGAACATAAGCTGTAAATCGGGTGCAGGGCATTCTCAAAAAGGAAAAGCGGTTATTTTAAAAGAAAAAAACTTCAAACATTATGTTGATTATTTCAACACGATGGAAGATGAAAATTTGAAATTTGCGATTCCGAATGACAGCGCGTGGACTTGGATGGAAAAGAATATTCCGTTGTTTGAATGTCCGCAGCAGAATTTTGAGGAGATTTATTATTTCCGTTGGTGGAGTGCGAGAAAGCATATTAAAAAAACACCGCAGGGATTTGCGATTACCGAGTTTTTGGTAGATCGTTCGTATGCAGATAAATACAATATGATCAGCTGTGCTTTGGGACATCATATTTATGAATTCAGATGGGTTCATGATCCGCAGTATATTGAGCAGGATGTGAAAATTTGGTATCGAGGAAATGACGGAAAACCGATGAACAAATTGTATAAATTCAGCAGTTGGACAGCCGATGCTTTGTACAATCGTTATTTGGTAAATAAGGACGAAAAATTCTTATTGGATTTATACCCAGACATGGTTACAGATTATGCTGTTTGGGAAAAAGACCGTCAGCGCAAGGATGGTTTGTTTTGGCAGCACGATGTAAAAGATGGAATGGAAGAATCCTTAAGCGGCGGACGTAAAGTGCAAAATGCAAGACCAACGATTAACAGTTATATGTTTGGGAACGCTATGGCGATTTCTAAAATGGCTGCTATGAAAGGCGATAAGGAAGCGGAAACAAAATTCAAAGCGAAAGCAGATGTTCTGCAGCAATTAGTCGAAACCAAGTTATGGAATGCTAAAAGCGATTTTTTTGAAACTTTAACAGAAAAAGATACATTAGCGCAGGTTAGAGAAGCGATTGGATTTATTCCGTGGTATTTTAATCTGCCTGAAAAAGGAAAGGGTTTTGAAAAAGCGTGGGAACAAATTAAGGACGAAAAAGGATTTTCGGCGCCTTTTGGTTTGACAACCGCAGAAAGAAGAAGTCCGCGTTTTAGAACTCACGGAACCGGAACCTGCGAGTGGGACGGAGCCATTTGGCCTTTTGCAAGTTCGCAGACCTTGACGGCTTTAGCGAATGTTTTGAATAATTATGATCAGAATTTTGTGGCTAAGACGGATTATTTCAAACAAATGGATTTGTACGTGCAGTCACAATATTACAGAGGGAAACCTTATCTTGGCGAGTATTTAGACGAAACAACAGGTTATTGGTTAATGGGCGACAGAGAGAGAAGCCGTTATTATAATCACTCGACTTTTAACGATTTGATGATTACAGGATTGGTTGGTTTGCGTCCAAGAGTCGATGAAAAGATTGAAGTGAATCCGTTGATTCCGCAGGAAAAATGGGATTGGTTTTGTCTGGATAATGTTTTGTATCACGGCAATATTATTACGATTCTTTGGGATAAAACCGGAGAAAAATATAAAAAAGGAAAGGGTTTCAGGATCTTTAAAAACGGAAAAGAAATTGCTTTTTCTGAGAGATTAGAGAAGTTGGTTTCCAATTAATTAAAAAAAACAATATGGTATTTGATTCTATAATGGGTTATGAAGAATATTCGAATCTGGATTTTGATGCATCAGAAAAAGTAGAAGCAACTACAGAAAAAATATGCAGAAACAATGTTGAAGAATTAAAAAGTTTCTGTGAAGAAAAGCTTTTTTCAGAAACAGATAAAATTAGTCTAATCTATTATTCTTTGTCTGAATGCGAAAATTATAGCTTTTGGAATGACTTTTTAACCAAAGAATTTATCAGGGTTTTTGAAATTGCCATCAATCAAAATAAAATGGAGAAGCTTTATCCTCTTTTAGAGAATATTACAGTTGATGAAACGAATTCTTTAGACGCAGAAAAGGTTAGAGAAATTTTGGTTAAAGAACTTGATAATCAAAAACTGCAAATTCGATTTAATTCGTTGTCTTTATTGGAATATTGGCTGGATTTTGATGGTTTAGGAATTAAACAGTCGGTTATTTCAAAACTAAGAGAGAAAACAAAAGATACCAATTGGAAAATTCGCTGGAACGCGCACAAGATGCTAAAGGGAAGGAATATTCAAGTTAAGGATTTAAGTTTAATGGATAAAATCAGAGGGAGATATGGTAATGTCTATTCTTTATAAAATGTAATATTTTCAATTAGCTTAATTACAAAATATACCAGTCTTCGGAACATAAAAAATAGCAGTTTAAAATAAAATCATGAAAAAGTTTTTTTTACATCTAATAATAATCCTCTCACTTTTCACACTTTCGGCGAAAGCCCAAAATAAAATGAGTGTTGTGGATTTAAAATGCGAAATGCTGACTAATCCAGAAGGAATTGACGTTTTACAGCCAAGATTGAGCTGGAAAATAAAAGCAAACGTAAATGATGTAAAACAAACCCATTTTCAAATTTTAGCTGCTTCAACTTTAGAAAAGCTAAACGCAGGAAATGCTGATTTATGGGATAGTGGAAAAGTACAAAGCGACGAATCTGTAAACGTAATTTATAACGGAAAAAAGCTAAAAGACAGACAAGATGTTTACTGGAAAGTAATTGTTTCTACCAATAAAGGTGAAGTAAAATCAGTAGAACCGGCTCATTTCAGTATCGGAATTTTGACTTATGCCGACTGGAAATCGACGCGTTGGATTGGGTATGAAAAAACTTCTCCGGGCGATAGTATTTCGCAGTATTCTCGATTATCAGCCAGATATTTAAGAAAAGAAATTGACTTGAAAAAGAAAGTCAAAAATGCTAAAGTTTATATCATGGGAATGGGCTTGTATGAGCTGTACATTAACGGAAATAAAATTGGCGATCAGGTTTTGGCTCCCGTTCCTACGGATTATACAAAGAATGTAAAATACAATGTTTTTGATGTGACTTCGCAACTGAAAGAAGGCAAAAATGCATTGGGAACGATTTTAGGAAACGGACGTTTTTTTACGATGCGTCAGGATTATAAACCTTATAAAATCAAAACTTTTGGGTATCCGAAAATGGCTTTGCAGTTATTTGTAGAATATACAGATGGAAGCAAAGATGTTATTCGCACAGACGATACCTGGAAAATCACAACTGATGGACCAATCTTGTCAAATAACGAATACGACGGAGAAGAATACGATGCCCGTAAAGAAATGAAAGGCTGGAACTCCATTAATTTTGATGATAAAAAATGGCTTTCGGCAGAATATGTTCAGGAACCAGGCGGATTCTACGAGGGACAGATGTCGGCGAATATGAAAATTAAGCGCGAAGTAAAGCCTATTTCAATCAAACTGACACCAAAAGGAACTTATATCTTAGATATGGGACAGAATATGGTAGGCTGGCTGCAATTGAAAGTGAAAGGAAACGCTGGAGACAAAATCACCATGAAATTTGCTGAATCTTTACAGCTAGATGGTTCGTTGTATATTGCGAATCTTCGCGATGCTAAAACCACCGATATGTATACTTTAAAAGGGGAAGGAGAGGAAGTTTGGGAACCCCGTTTTATTTTTCATGGTTTTAGATTTGTTGAAATTTCTGGTTTTAAAACCAAACCAAGTTTAGAAAATTTTGTTGGAAAAGTGGTTTACGATGATATTGCGACAACAGGAACTTTTGATTCTTCCAACCCAATAATGAATCAGATTTTTAAGAATGCTTGGTGGGGAATCAGCGGGAATTATAAAGGAATGCCAATCGATTGTCCGCAAAGAAACGAGCGTCAACCTTGGTTGGGAGACAGAACAACAGGAGCTTATGGTGAAAGTTTCTTATTTGATAACCAAACATTATATGCAAAATGGCTTGACGATATTAAAAACGCACAGACTATCGACGGCGGAATTCCGGATGTTGCGCCAGCTTTCTGGCGTTATTACGGCGATAATGTAACGTGGCCAGGAACGTATATTACGGTTGCTGATATGCTGTATCAGCAGTTTGGAGACAAAAAGGTAATCGAAAAGCAATATCCGTCTATGAAAAAATGGATGGATTATATGGAAGAAAATTATTTGGTTGATGATATCATGACCAAAGATAAATATGGAGATTGGTGTGTTCCGCCAGAATCTTTGGAATTAATTCGTTCTAAAGATCCTGCTCGTTTAACAGATGGAGAATTGATCTCAAGTGCCTTTTTCTATCAGCTTTTAAATACGATGAAAAAGTTTTCGGTAATTGCAAATGCTGAAAAAGATATTGCACATTATGAGGATCTGGCTTCGAGAATCAAAAAAGCATTCAATGCGAAATATTTTAATACATCAAAAAACAATTACGCCAACAATACTGTAACAGCCAATTTACTGCCGTTGACTTTCGGAATGGTTCCAGAAGAATTACAGCAAAAAGTTTTCGAAAATCTGGTGCACGAGGTTGAAATAACTAAAAACGGTCATGTAAGTACAGGAGTTATCGGAACGCAGTTTTTAATGCGAACGTTAACCAATTTTGGGCGAGGTGATTTGGCTTTCAAATTGGCATCCAATAAAACCTATCCTAGCTGGGGTTATATGGTCGAAAACGGCGCAACCACTATTTGGGAACTTTGGAATGGAAACACTGCAGATCCTGCTATGAATTCGCAAAATCACGTGATGCTTTTGGGCGATTTATTGATTTGGTATTACGAAAATATGGCGGGAATCAAAAGTAATCCTGAAACTCCGGGTTTCAAACAAATTATTATGAAACCAGATTTTAATGCGGGATTGACTTATGTAAATGCTTCTTACGAATCGATTTATGGAACAATTAAAAGCGACTGGAAAAAAGATAAAAAGGCTTTGACTTGGAATATTACCATTCCAGCGAATACATCTGCTGTTGTGTACCTGCCAGCAACAGAAATTTCTGCGGTTTCAATCAATAAAATGAAATTGGATAAAACTTCGTATTCGCATAAAATTGAAAAAAGTAATCTTGTTATTACACTTTCATCAGGAACCTATATTTTAAACGTTAAATAAGCTGCATTTTTAATAATTCGGGACAGTACAGGATACATTGTTAATTTTTTAGTGTTATTTTTACACTTAATAAATATTTTTACCTAAAAAAATATTAGGTATGTATTTATAATCGAAAATTTTAATTCATAATAAAATTGAGAATGAAAATAACAAAATTAGCATTTGTCTTGTTTGGACTTTTCCTTTTAGGAAGTTGTAAGTCGGCTTTAGAGAAAAAGACTTGGAAAGAAGGAATTTTAGTAGATCAGTTTATTTACGATAAAGCGCCTTATCCGTCTTGCCACGCTGTTACAATTGTCGAAGCTACAAATGGTGATTTAGTTGCTTCTTGGTTCGGTGGAACTCACGAAAGACATCCTGATGTTTGTATTTATGTTGCGATTAAACCTAAAGGAAGCGATACTTGGAATGAAGGCGTAAAAGTTGCAGATGGAGTAATGAAAGAAGGGCCGAGATTACCAACATGGAATCCGGTTTTATATCAAATTCCAGGTGGTGATTTAATTCTTTTCTACAAAATCGGACCAAAACCATCCGAATGGTGGGGCGTAATCAGAACTTCATCTGACGGCGGAAAAACATGGTCTGAGGCACAAAAAATGCCTGATGGTTTCTTAGGGCCAATCAAAAATAAACCGGTTTTATTGAGCAACGGAACTCTATTATGTCCGTCAAGTATCGAAGGCGATGGCTGGAGACTTCGTATGGAATCGACTCCTGATTTCGGAAAAACTTGGGTAATGGGCGATACGCTTCCAAGAGGAAAACAAAAAATCAATGCGATTCAGCCCAGTATTTTATTTCATAAAGACGGAAGTATTCAGGCTATCGGAAGAACCAGAAATAGAGCTATTTTCAGCACTTTCTCAAAAGACAACGGAAAAACTTGGTCTGATATTGAGTTAATCGGACTTCCAAATAACAACTCAGGAACAGATGCCGTAACCCTAAAAAACGGCAAACATTTATTAGTGTACAATCACGTTTTACCTCCTGGCAAAGAAGCAAAAGGTCCAAGAACACCTTTAAATGTTTCGATTTCGGATGACGGAATCAATTGGAAAGCCGCTTTGGTTTTAGAAGATTCAAAAATCAGCCAGTATTCGTATCCGTCTATGATTCAAAGTTCTGATGGAATGGTGCATATCGTATACACTTGGAGAAGAGAAAAACTGAAATACGTAAAAATCGATCCAACGAAGTTAAAAGCACTTCCAATCAAAAGCGGAATTTGGCCAGGCGAAGAAGGAAAAGTTGTAACGGCTGTTAAGGCTGAAGAAGAGTAAAAAAATATAAGCCACAGATTAAAGGATTAAAAATGATTTTATAGTTAAATCTCCAAAATCTGCTAAATCTGCGAGAGTAAATTTTTTTCACGCAGATTTAGCAGATTCAGCAGATTTTTTTATCTATTTAATCTTTTAATCTGTGGCAAAAAAATAAATAATATGAGATCAATTTCTAATCAAAGAAACTTAATTATCGCATTACTTGTTGCAGTCTCAACAACATTCAACAGTTGTGCAACAGCTCAGTCTTCCAATAAAAAACAAAAATACAAAGTGGCAGTTTGCGACTGGATGATTTTAAAAAGACAAAAACTAGGCGCTTTTGGTTTGGCGGCTGAAATAAAAGCAGACGGAATCGAACTGGATATGGGAGGTTTAGGAAACCGACCAACTTTTGACAGCAAATTAGGTGATCCAGTTGAGAGACAAAAATTCTTAGATAAATCGAAAGAAACCGGCGTTGGAATCAGTTCTATTGCTATGTCTGGATTTTATGCACAGTCTTTTGCCACAAGAGAAATCACGCCAATGATTACGGATTGTATTCAAGCCATGAAAAACATGAAAGTTAAGGTGGCCTATCTTCCTTTAGGAACTCAAACTGATTTGGTTAAGAATCCAGAATTACGTCCAGAAGTGATCAAGAGATTGCAGTGGGCAGGAAAAGAAGTGGGGAAAATCGGCGGCGTTATTGCGATTGAAACTTCTTTGAGTGCTACAGAAGAGAAAAAACTTTTAGAAGAAGTGGATTCCAAATATATTAAAAGTTCTTTCAATTTTGCCAATGCAGTTGACAATGGCAGAGATATTTCATCAGAATTAAAAATCTTAGGAAAGAAATATTTAGCACAGATTCATTCATCAAACACCGATCAGTTTTGGTTAGAAAACGATAAAGCGATCGAAATGCCGAAAATCAAACAAACGTTGGACGAAATGAAATGGGGCGGATGGCTAATTGTAGAACGTTCTCGTGACGTGACACAAGTGCACAATGTAAAAGCTAATTACGGAGCCAACGTAGCTTATTTGAAAAAGATTTTCCAGAATTAAAATATAGTTATCTCTCATTTTTTGTCATTTCGACGAAGGAGAAATCTCCGTTAGAAGCTCGACAAAGATTGGTAACTCACTTTACGGAGTTACTTGTGGAGATTTCTCCTTCGTCGAAATGACAAACCAGACCGAGTAAAATGGAAAGAATAAATTATAATACCATGAAATATTTACAATTACTTTTTTTATGTTTTTATGTCTCTTTCGCGACAGCGCAGAACATCACAGTCGTGAGTGATCCGAGCTCGCCGAGAGCAAAATTTGGCGCAGAGAAATTATCTGAAATATTTATAGCAAAAGGTTTCAACGTAACTTCTTCTGATAAATTCAAAAAATCAAAAGAGCAGGTAATTGTTATTGGAGAAAAAGGAACTGATTTTTGGAAAAAAAATGCTAAGAATGCTAAAATCGATGACAGCAAATTAACAAAGAAAGAGGGCTTTCAGATTCGTACTCAAAATAATATTATTTATGTACAAGGAACAGATGCCTCTGGAGCATTGTATGGCGCTTTAGAATTAGCAGACCGTATTAAAAGTTCAGGAAAACTTCCGTCAGAAATTAATTTGGATGATAGTCCAGAAATGGTTTTAAGAGGAGCTTGCATCGGAATGCAGAAACCGGTTTATCTTCCTGGGCGTGACGTTTACGAATATCCGTATACACCGGAAACTTTTCCTTGGTTTTACGATAAAGCTTTATGGATAAAATATCTGGATATGCTGGTTGAAAACCGCATGAATTCTTTGTATTTATGGAACGGACATCCGTTTGCTTCCTTAGTGAAATTAAAAGAATATCCGTTTGCTGTAGAAGTAAGCGATGAAGATTTCAAAAAGAACGAAGAAATTTATAAATTCTTAACAGTAGAAGCTAATAAACGTGGAATCTGGGTAATTCAGATGTTTTATAATATTATCGTTTCTAAGCCTTTTGCAGAACATTATAACATTAAAACACAAGATCGTTCGCGTCCAATTACGCCATTACTTTCAGATTATACCAGAAAATCTATTGCTGCTTTTATCGAAAAATATCCAAATGTTGGATTAATGGTTTGTTTGGGAGAAGCCATCAATACGGTTGATGATGATGTGGAATGGTTCACAAAAACAATTATTCCAGGCGTTCGCGATGGTTTACAAGCATTAGGGAAAACAGAGGAACCGCCAATTATTTTGCGTTCTCACGATACAGACGGGCCTTTGGTAATGGAAAAATCACTTCCGTTATACAAAAACTTATATACAGAAAGTAAATATACAGGAGAATCTTTAACGACTTATACGCCGGGCGGACCTTGGGGCGAAACGCATAAACAATTGAGTGCTTTAAAATCAATTCATATTGAGAACGTTCATATTTTGGCCAACTTAGAACCTTTCAGATACGGTTCGCCAGATTTTATCCAAAAAACGGTTAAAGCTATGCATAGCGTTCACGGTGCCAATGCATTACATTTATATCCACAGGCATCGTATTGGGATTGGCCTTACTCGGCAGATAAAACTAAAACAGGTGAGCGTTTATTAGAAATGGATCGTGACTGGATTTGGTACAAAGCTTGGGCAAGATATGCGTGGGACAGCAAAAGAGACCGAAATGAAGAGGTGAAATTCTGGGATAATGATTTAGCCGCTAAATTCGGAACGAGTCAGGAAGCTGCGAATAACATCTTAAAAGCCTACGAAGAAACAGGAGAAATTGCGCCAAAAACATTAAGACGTTTCGGAATTACCGAAGGAAATCGTCAAACCTTATTATTAGGAATGTTTGAAAGCCAATTGGTAAATCCGTCGAAATGGCGTGTGTATCCTGGATTCCACGAATCTTGTGGACCAGCAGGCGAATTGCTTTTAGAATATGCTAAAAAGGAATGGAATAAAGAACCGCATTCGGGCGAACTTCCAACACAGATTATTGCTGAAATCACAGAACACGGAAGATTAGCGGTTGAAGCCATCGACAAAGCCGAAGCAAGCGTAACCAAAGACAAAGAAGAATTTACACGTCTTAAAAACGATATGCATGCGTATAAAGCTTTCGCTGATTTCTTCTCAGAAAAAGTAAAAGCAGCCCTATTGGTTTTAAGATACAGTTATTCAAATGATATTGCCGATTTAGACAAGGCGATGCCTCATTTGGAAAAAAGCATCGAATACTATGAGTTATTGGTAAACCTGACAAAAGACACATACTATTATGCCAACAGTATGCAAACCGCTCAGCGCCGAATTCCAATTGGAGGCGATGACGGAAATAACAAAACTTGGGCAGAATTATTACCGCATTATGAACGTGAATTGGCGAATTTCAAAAGAAATCTAGAGAAGTTAAAAGCTTCAAAAGACGGCAAAATTGAAACCAAAGAAGGAAAACCTTGGAAATTAGCAGAAGTAACTTTTATCGATGAAAAACCGGGGACGTATTTAGTGAAAACAGGAACAAAAGTTTACGGAACCGATATTTCTGAATTAACAAAAATCGCTCCCGAACTTCAAAACCTAAAAGGATTTACGTTTGCAGAAAACGACCAGAACGAAAAAGGAACGCATTTGAAGTTTAGAAACACAAAAGCGGTTAAATTAGTGGTTGGTTATTTCAATTCAGATCAAAAGAGATTTTTGTTACCGCCAAGTTTAGAAACCGATGCAGCAGGAAATGCGCACGGTCAGGCCGAAGTGATTTTGGCAAGTGCCATGAATTTAAAAGAGCTTCCGAGAGTAAATATTCATACGTATACTTTCCAGCCGGGTGAGAATAAATTAGATTTAGGAAAAGGAAAAGTATTGATTTTAGGTTTCATCGACGCAGATCAAACGATAACTCCACGTGATGTTGGGTATATTGATGCAGGAGAGAAAGCAGCTATTGACTGGTTGTTTTATTAATATAATTTAGAGTTATAAACACAATCTTGTCATCCCGAGGAACGAGGGATCTTAGCAAGTGGCTCTAAAAAGATTGGCGACATTTCTATACGGAGCTACTTGCGAAGATTTCTCCTTCGTCGAAATGACAAAACGAGCGAAATAATTATGGATGTTAAACCTGAGGGGTTTTTAAACCCCTCAGGTTTACACGCAAAGTATAAACACAATCTTGTCATCCCGATCCCGAAGCCTCGGAATGGAAATGACAAAAAGCCGTATATTAAACTTAAATAACCTTATAATCACTTATATGGTTTTAAAAATATGAAAAGAATAGTTTTTTTTATTTTTTGTTTTTTTTCAAGTCTTTGCTTTGTTTGGAGTCAGAGCAAAGGTTCAGGGAAGCTTCGTAAAGAAATTTCGCTGAATTCATCTTGGGAAACCGTAATACTGGATAATCTTCCGCTGAAAGAAGAAGATTTTGTAGAAAATCCAAAAACTGATTCCAATTGGCAAAAGGTTAGTGTGCCTCACAATTGGGATCAGTATTATGGTTTCAGAAGAACAAAACATGGAAATTTACATGGTACCGCTTGGTACAAAAGATCTTTAAAACTGGATAAAAAGGACGTTTCTAAAAAGTTTTTTCTCTATTTTGAAGGCGTCAGTTCCTACGCAACAGTTTGGATAAACGGCAAAAAAGTCGGCGAACACAAAGGCGGTAGAACCACTTTTACATTAGACATAACAAAAGCCGTTTCTTTCGATAAAGAAAACCAGATTTTGGTTAAAGCAGCACATCCATCTTTTATTGCCGATCTTCCTTGGGTTTGCGGAGGATGCTCTGGCGAATGGGGGTTCTCTGAAGGCTCTCAGCCAATGGGAATTTTTAGACCTGTTACGTTAGTTGTTACAAACGACGTTCGAATAGAACCTTTTGGCGTTCATATCTGGAATGATAAATCGGTTTCCAAACAAAAAGCAATTCTTCATACGACTACAGAAATCAAGAATTACGGTACTTCAAACCGAAATTTAACAATTGAAAACATCCTTTTTGATGCTTCAGGAAAGAAAACTGTTATTACAAAAAGTGATGTCAAATACGTTTCAGGAGAAACAAAAGAAATAACACAAACACTTCCAGAGATTGTAAATCCGAAATTATGGTCGCCGTCGAATCCGTATTTGTACAAATTGGTGACTTCAGTTTATGAAAACGGAAAAATAATTGATCAGTTAACAACTCCTTACGGAATCCGCTGGGTGAGCTGGCCGGTGAGCCGTGACGGAAAAGACAATCGTTTTTTTATCAATGGCGAACCTTTATTCATTAACGGAACCTGCGAATACGAACATTTAATTGGAAACAGTCATTCGTTTTCAGACGAAATGATTCATTCAAGAATCGAACAAATCAAAGCGGGCGGATTTAACGCTTTTAGAGAAGCGCATCAGCCTCATAATTTATTGTACCAAAAAGAATTAGACGAAAACGGAATTTTATTTTGGAGTCAGTTTTCGGCGCATATTTGGTACGATACGCCAGAATTTAAAGAGAATTTCAAAGCTTTATTACGCGAATGGATTAAGGAACGCAGAAACAGTCCTTCGGTGGTGATGTGGGGCTTGCAGAACGAAAGTACTATTCCAAAAGAATTTGCAGAAGAATGTACTCAGATTATCCGTGAAATGGATCCGTTATCAGCTTCTCAACGAATCGTGACGACTTGTAACGGAGGAGAAGGAACAGACTGGAATGTCGTTCAAAACTGGTCAGGAACGTATGGCGGAGACCCGTTAAAATATCATTTGGAAATGAGCACTCAGTTATTAAACGGTGAATACGGCGCTTGGCGTTCAGCCGATTTACATACCGAAGGAGAGTTTGACCAAAAAGGAACTTTGAGCGAAAATCGTTTTTCTCAATTAATGGAAATTAAAGTCCGCGAAGCCGAATCGGTTAAAGATAAAATTGCGGGGCAGTTCAACTGGCTTTTTGCTTCGCATGAAAATCCGGGACGAGTACAAAACGGAGAAGGATTTCGAGATATTGATAAAGTCGGTCCGGTAAATTACAAAGGACTTTTTACGATTTGGGGCGAACCTCTGGATGCGTTTTATATGTACCGCGCCAATTACGTTTCGAACAAAACCAATCCGATGGTGTATATCGTTTCGCACACTTGGCCAAGCCGTTGGGATAAACCGGGCATCAAAAACGGAATCGATATTTATTCGAATTGTGATGAAGTTGAATTGTTTAATGACGTGAATAAATCTTCTTTAGGAAAATTAAAAAATCCAGGAATCGGAAAACATTTTCAATTTAACAATGTCAATATTCAATACAATGTTTTGTACGCTGTTGGATATGTAAACGGAGTGGCTGTTGCCAAAGATTATATCGTTTTGAATACACTTCCGAAAGCGCCAAATTTAGCCGATTTAACTCCTGAAAAAACAGATTTATTAAAAGATAAAAAAGGATATAATTATATCTACAGAGTAAATTGCGGTGGATCTGAATTTACAGATAGTTCAGGAAATACTTGGTTTACAGATACGCACAAAAGCGGAAAATATACCTGGGGTTCGTCATCATGGACAGATAATTTTGAAAAACTTCCGGATTTCTTTGCAAGTCAGAGAACGACTTTTGATCCAATAAACGGAACAAAAGATCCCGAATTATTTCAGAGTTTTAGATATGGCGTTGACAAATTGCGTTATGAATTTCCTGCTTCCGACGGAGAATATTTAGTAGAACTATATTTTACAGAACCGTGGTACGGAACTGGAGGCGGAATGGATTGCAAAGGCTGGCGTTTGTTTGATGTTGCCATCAATGGAAATGTCGTTTTAAAAGATTTTGATATTTGGGCAGAAGCGGGACACGATCAAGCTTTGAAGAAAACTTTTGTCGTAAAAAGTAAAGACGGAAAAATTGTGATTTCGTTTCCGAATGTAAAAGCAGGGCAGGCCATTATTTCTGCAATTGCGATCGGAACTAAAGATCGAAAACTAAGACCTGCCGATGCTTCTCCAAAAAATATTCAGAATCTTGTTTTAGATTCTTATGAGAAAACCAACAGAATAGCTTCGTGGATGGATATCAATTCAAAACAATTTTCAGATTCTGATGTTGTTTTTACCGAATTGCCTTCTGAATTATTTGGTGCCGATTATTTACAGTTTTCAGTTTCTTCTAAAAATAAAGGTTCGTTTACTGCCAAAGAAGATTCGAATATTTATATTTTAGTTGATAGTAAAATCAAAGAAGCAGCTTCGCTTTCTGATTATAAAAAAATAGAGGAAAACGCGAAAAACAGCAATGGAGCTTCATTTACGATCTTCAATAAAAAAGTAAAAAAAGGAGAAAAAATTCTTTTTGATAATGCTGAATCGATAAGTACAATTGCGGTTGTCCCAGTTTATGATATGGGCGAAAAAGACGATTCAAGACCTATTGTAATCCTTGAAGCTGAAAATGCGAAATCAACAGGAACAGGAATCGAAAAAGGAAATTTCAAAAAAGCCGATTATATTGAGTTTACCAAAAAAACAGCAAACAGCATTCAGTTTGAAGTAAAACCAGGTGTTGCGGGAATTTATTTGATGCGTTTTAAATTCATGAACAGAAATGAAACGCCTTTAAAAGTCAAATTTAAAATGGAAGATGCGTACGGAATTTTAATGCGAAATGATACCATTGAGTTTTTTACAGCATCAGAAAAATGGAAGATTTTAAATACGACTTCGGGCGGTTATATTAATGCGGGAACGTATAAAATTACATTAGAAGGCGATGATTTGAAAGGATTGATGCTGGATAATTTTGAGTTTCAATAGGTTTTTTTTGAGGTTCAAAGGTGCAGAGGTGCATAGGGACAAAGGTTTTCATCGTAGAGACGCACTGCAGTGCGTCTAACACACAGTACGGCCAATTGGAACGTAGACGCACTGCGGTGCGTCTCTACGAAAAAACGTGCGGACATTTTATTAGAATAAAAAAACATATTTATGATTAAACATAAAAACATATTTCAAAAAATTACAATTGCGTTATTGTTTTCAGTATCCATTTTTGCGCAAAAACAAGCCAGAATTGTCGAAGATTTCAATAAAAACTGGAACTTCAAATTAGGAGATCATCCAGATGCAATTCAAGCAAATTTCGATGCGAAAGATTGGAGAACGCTTCAACTGCCTCATGACTGGAGTATTGAAGGGGCTTTTGATAAAGATGCTAAAACCAAACAAGCGCAAGGATTTCTGCCTGCTGGAAAAGGCTGGTACCGCAAAATATTCACTGTTCCTGCAAATTGGAAAAACAAAACGGTTTCAATAGAATTTGACGGTGTTTTTAAGAACAGCGAAGTTTTCATAAATGGAAAATCATTAGGAATGCGTCCAAACGGTTATATTTCTTTTGGTTATGATTTATCTCAATATGTAAATTTCGGAAAAGAGAACGTTATTGCAGTAAAAGTCGATAACGATGCACAACCGAATTCAAGATGGTACACAGGATCTGGAATTTACAGAAATGTTCGTTTGGTTGCTAGCGAAAAATTGCACGTTGGAAAGTGGGGAACTTTTGTAACCACGCCTGAAGTTTCTGCAGCAAAATCTAAGATTCATTTAGAAGTTACGATTGATAATGACAATGAAACTTCGAAAGAATTTAAACTCGTTACTTCAGTTTTAAATGCTGACAATAAAGAAGTAGCTAATTTAACTTCGATAGAAAAAATATCGGCTAAAACTTCAGAGAAAAAGATTCACGATTTGGTTTTAAATCAACCAAAATTGTGGGATACTGAAAACCCGTATCTGTATAAAGTGGTTACTAAAATTTACGAAAAATCGAAATTAGTTGACAATTACGAAACGCCTCTTGGTTTCCGTTTCTTTAGTTTTGATTCGGAAAAAGGATTTTCTTTAAACGGAAAACCAACGAAGATTTTAGGAGTTTGTCTGCATCATGATAATGGCGCTTTGGGAGCGGTCGAAAATATTCATGCGGTAAGAAGAAAACTGATTTTGATGAAAGAAATGGGCGCAAACGCCATTAGAATGTCTCATAATCCGCATTCTTTGGAAATGATGCAATTGTGCGACGAAATGGGGTTCATTGTTCAGGACGAAGCTTTTGACGTTTGGAAGAAGAAAAAAGTAACCAACGACTACCATAAAGATTGGGATGCATGGCACAAGCAGGATTTAGAAGATTTTATTAAAAGAGACCGAAATCACCCATCGGTTATGATGTGGAGTATTGGTAACGAAATTAGAGAACAGTTTGATTCGACAGGAATTGCGATTACCAGAGAATTGGCTAAAATCGTGAAATCTTTAGATACGACTCGTCCAGTAACTTCGGCTTTGACGGAAAATGTTATTGAGAAGAATTTTATTTACCAATCGGGCGCTTTGGATCTTTTGGGCTTCAATTATAAACACGAAGATTATAAAGATTTCCCAACTCGTTTTAAAGGACAGAAAATATTGGCTTCAGAAAGCGTTTCGGCTTTAGAAACGCGCGGTCATTATGATTTTCCAGACGGAATTAAAGCGTGGCCAACCAAACACGGTGCTCCGTTTGACGGGAATGCAGACTGGACGGTTTCGGCTTACGATCAGGTGAAATCGTATTGGGGAGCAACGCACGAAGAGAACTGGAAAACGATTAAAAAACAGGATTTCATGGCGGGAACTTTTATCTGGACCGGTTTTGATTATATCGGAGAACCTGATCCATATCCGTATCCGGCAAGAAGTTCTTATTTCGGAATTGTGGATTTGGCCGGACTTCCAAAAGATGTGTATTATATGTACCAAAGTGAATGGTCGAATAAAACGGTTCTGCATATTTTCCCGCATTGGAACTGGAAAAAAGATCAGGAAGTAGAAGTTTGGGCGTATTACAACAATGCCGATGAAGTGGAATTATTATTAAACGGAAAGTCTCTCGGAACAAAATCAAAACAAAACGACGATTTGCATATTTCATGGAAAGTTAAATTTGAACCGGGAACAATAAAAGCGATTTCCAGAAAGAACGGAAAAGTAGTTTTAGAAAAGGAAATTCATACAGCTGGAGAAGCTTCAAAAATAGATTTGAAAGCAGAAAAAACGACAATTAAAAACGATACTTACGATTTGGTTTATGTAACGGTTTCTATGATAGACAAAGATGGAAACTTATTGCCAAATGCTATGGATTTAATCAATTTTGAAGTGACTGGTGGAGGAAAATTAGTTGGGGTTGATAATGGTTATCAAGCCAATTTGGATTCTTTTAAAGCGAATTCCTGTAAGTTGTTTAATGGAAAATGTGTTGCGATTATTCAGTCGAATGGGAAAAAAGAAAAGATTCAGTTGAAAGCAACGGCTGGAAATTTACAAACTTCAGTTGTTGAAGTAAAAGTAGAGTAGGTTTATTGCTGCGGAAGTCGCTAAGACGCAAAGTTTTTTTAACCATATAAGTTATATAAGTGATTTTAAGTTTTGGCTTAATTAAACTTATTTGACTTATATGGTTTAATTTTTTTAATTTTAAACTTTGCGCCTTCGCGACTTTGCGAGATTTATTTAAAATTTGAAAAAATGACACCCACTTTTTTCGCAGAACAAAAAGACTTTAGAAAATGGCTTGAGAAAAACCATCAGAAAGAAAAAGAACTTGTAGTTGGTTTTTATAAGGTTACAAGCAAAAAGCCTTCTATGAGCTGGTCAGAATCTGTTGATCAGGCACTTTGTTTTGGCTGGATTGATGGCGTTCGGAAATCTATAGATCAAGATAGTTATACCATTCGTTTTACTCCCCGAAAGCCTTCTAGTATTTGGAGTGCGATAAATATTCAAAAGATGGAAGATTTAACCCAAGCAGGACTTATGACAGATGCTGGTTTAAAAGCTTTTAGTTTTAGAACTGAAAATAAATCCAAAATATATTCTCACGAGAAAGAACCAGTTCCACTTTTAGAAGTTTACGAAAAACAGTTTAAAAGCAATAAAATAGCTTGGGAATTTTTTGAGAAACAAGCGCCTTCATACAAAAAAGTAATGATTCATTGGATTATGAGTGCCAAGCAGGAAAAAACGCAACTGTCAAGGCTTGAAAAAACTATTGTTGAGAGCGAAAAACAGAAAAGAGTGATGTAAATATTTCGAATAAAATCCTTATTTTAGTGATCTGACTTTTGGTGAAATATGGAAAAAGAAAATACCACAAAAATAAAAGGGGAGATTTTGCTGGGTATTATTTTTGCTTTAGAATTATATGCCTTGCCTGTGCAGTTTTATTTGCTGTTAAAAAATCCTGAATTTACTTTTTTCAGTGCAGCAGTCCGCTTTTTGAGTTTCTTTACCATTACAACAAATACTATCGTTTTTATTTGCAGTGCTTTGTTATTATTTGGAGGAAGAAGTACGGCAAATGCTTTCTTTAGAAAATGCACTACTATTACGGCAATTACAGTTTATATATTGATTGTCGGAATTGTTTTTAATTTGCTTCTTCGTCCGGTTTTAGATTTGCAAGGACATCATCTTATTGTAAGCGAAATTTTCCATACGGTTGTGCCTATTCTATTTTTCTTTTTCTGGCTGTTTTTTGTAAGTCCAGAAAAGATTTCCTTTAAGGTTATTTCATATTGGTTGATTTACCCAATCATTTATATCATTTATACTTTGCTTCATGGACTTGCAACCGAATTTTATCCGTATCCTTTTATAGATGCAACTCAATTAGGTTTTGAAATAGCCATTATAAACGGATTTTTTGTTTTATTGTCCTTTGTAATTTTATCTATTATTCTGATTTCTATTTTTAGAATCAAAACTAAAAGTTATACCTAATTCCCGATTGAATATATTGAGTCAAATGTGCTTTGAACCAAAATGCTTTAAAAAATGTTGTTGGTCGAAATTCTATACATCAGAAATTCAATTTATATTACATTTATGCTTTATAGACCATTTTAAAGCAGATCAGCAATGAAAAAAATATTCCTTTCTTTATGTCTTTTGGGTGTAATTTTTAATGTTTCGAGTCAGGAATTGGCCAATGCTCCAAAGCCTTTCGGACCGCTTCCGACGCAAAAACAAATCGACTGGCAGGAAATGGAATTTTATGCTTTTGTACACTTTTCATTAAACACTTTTACCAATAAAGAATGGGGTTACGGAGACGAATCGCCAGAACTTTTTAATCCGTCGCAATTAGACGTTCGCCAGTGGGCGCGCGTGGTAAAAGAGGCTGGAATGAAAGGAATTATTTTGGTAGCCAAACATCACGACGGTTTTTGTTTATGGCCATCAGCTTATACAAAACGCTCGGTTAAGAATTCACCTTGGGAAAATGGAAAAGGAGATTTGGTAAAAGAATTGGCTGAAGCCTGTAAAGAATACGATTTGAAATTAGGATTATATCTTTCGCCTTGGGACAGAAATCATCCGCAATACGGAAAACCTGAATATATAACGTATTTTAGAAATCAATTAAAAGAATTATTGACAAATTACGGAGATGTTTTCGAAATATGGTTTGACGGTGCAAATGGCGGTGATGGTTATTACGGAGGCGCCAATGAAACCAGAAAAATCAATTCGCTTACTTATTATAATTGGGATAAAACTTATAAAATGATTTACGATATCGCTCCAAAAACTTTGGTTTGGGGAGTTGGACCATCAGAAGCGAGATGGATTGGCAATGAAGAGGGACGTGCCGGAAAAACCAATTGGTCGCTCCTTCGTCAGAAAGATGAGTTGGCTGGAAAAGTGCATTACAGCGAATTTATGTCTGGACATGAAGACGGCGAAAAATGGGTTCCTGGTGAAGCCGATGTTTCGATCAGACCAGGATGGTTTTACCATTCCGTTGAAGACGATAAAGTTCGTTCGCTTGACGAAATGGTTGATATTTATTATGAATCAATTGGAAGAAATGCGACTTTGTTGTTGAATCTTCCAGTTGACAGACGCGGTTTGGTTCATGAAAATGATGAAGCTAGATTAAAAGAATTGGTTGCTACAATCAAAGCCGATTTTAAAACAGAATTATTGGCTGGTTCTAAAGTTCAAGCTTCAAACACAAGAGGAACCGATTCTAATTTCGGACCTCAAAATGTTGTTGACGGAAATAAAAACACGTATTGGGCAACAGACGATAAAGTTAAGCAAGCTACGATCGAGTTTACGTTTAAAAAGCCAACAGCAATTAATAGAATTTTACTTCAGGAATATATAAAATTAGGTCAAAGAGTGAAATCTTTTTCTGTTGAAGCTAAAGTTGACGGGAATTGGAAAACAATTGCCAATGAAACCACAATAGGTTACAAAAGAATTCTTCGTTTGGATCGTGTTACGGCTTCGGCGCTTCGAATTAATATTTTGGATGCTAAGGCTGGTTTTGTAATCAGCACAATTCAAGCTTACAACGCACCAACTTTTGTAAAAGAACCACAGATTTCACGAGATAAAAATGGTTTGGTTACAATTAAATCGGAAGAAGGAAATGCCATTTATTACACTTTAGACGGAAAAAATCCTTCAGAGAAAAGCATTTTGTACAAAACTCCTTTTACTTATAATAAAGCAGCAACAATTAAAGCCATTTCCAGAAATACGAAAGAAAAAATTAATAGTGTTGTTAAAACGGCTAAATACGGAGTTTCTAAAGAAAAATGGAAAGTGATTTCGGTTTCAAGCGGTGACACTAAAACTGTTGAAAAAATTATTGACGGCGATGCCAATACTGACTGGGGTTTTGGAAATGACGAAAATAAACTGCCTCAATCTGTAATTATCGACATGGGTGAATTAATGGAAATAAAAGGCTTTACGTATATACCACAGCAGGTTGGAAATAATTTGAATTTAATTTCGAATTATGAATTTTATACCAGCGAAGACAATATTACATGGACCAAACAATCGGAAGGAGAATTTTCAAATATTAAACACAACCCAATTGAACAATTTAAGAGTTTTGCTGCAGTTAAAGCAAGATTTTTAAGATTTGCTGCAACAGCTGGCATAGGAAAAGGGCAAAGTGTTTCGATTGCCGAAATCAGCATCATCGAATAATAACTTTTTCTGCTCGTTAAAAACTACTTGAAGTTTGCTATTTTGTTTTCTGCCGAACGATAGTCGTTATTAGTCGAAATTTTAGTTCTAAAGGACAATTTAATTCTACTTTTATCTTACATTAATTAAATGAGCGACAGCGATATGATTAAAGAAGATATTGGTTTTACGGAAGCAGGAAAATTTGAAGAAACTCGTTTTGAGAAAATTCATAATGTTATTTTCGAATCGTCGCAGGAAGCTTCTTTATTGGTCGCGCAGGAAATTGCCAATTTAATTCAGAGAAAAAATGAGCTGAACGAACCTTGTGTTTTAGGTTTGGCTACAGGTTCTTCGCCAATTAAGGTTTATGAAGAATTGGTTAGAATGCACAAAGAGGAAGGTTTGAGTTTTGAAAATGTTGTGACTTTTAACTTAGATGAATATTATCCGATGGATAAAAATGATATTCAGAGTTATTATCATTTTATGCACGAACATTTATTTCATCACGTAAATATTCTTTCTAAAAATATAAATATTCCAGACGGGCAGGTGAGTGCCGAGGAATTACAGCAATATTGCATCGATTACGAGATGAAAATTAAATCGTACGGCGGATTAGATTTTCAGCTTCTAGGAATCGGTAGAACAGGACACATTGGATTTAATGAGCCAGGTTCGCATGTAAACTCTGGAACCCGAAGTATTACTTTGGATCATTTGACACGTGTCGATGCAGCTTCTTCTTTTTTAGGGATTGACAATGTTCCTAGAAAAGCCATTACAATGGGAATTGGAACCGTTAGAAGTGCAAAAAGAATCGTTTTACTAGGATGGGGAATCAGTAAAGCAGGAATTATAAAAAATACAATTGAAGGCGAGGTTTCTTCGCAAGTGCCGGCTACGTATTTACAAGAGCATAACAACACAACATTTGTTCTAGATACAGAAGCTTCATCTGAACTTACAAGGGTAAAAACGCCTTGGCTGGTTAAGTCTTGTGTTTGGACAGATGAATTAAAATTAAAAGCGGTGGCTTGGTTAAGTGAGTTAACGAAGAAACCTTTCCTAAAACTAACTGATAAAGATTATAACGACAACGGAATGTCGAGTCTTTTGACGGAAGAAGGAACTGCATACGATTTGAACATTAAGATGTTTAATAAAATGCAGCAAACCATTACAGGTTGGCCGGGAGGAAAACCAAATGCAGATGATACCTATAGACCAGAACGTTCAACTCCTGAAAAGAAAAGAGTAATTATTTTCAGTCCGCATCCGGATGATGATGTGATTTCGATGGGAGGAACATTTGACCGATTGGTAGAGCAGGGGCATGAAGTTCATATTGCATATCAGACTTCTGGGAATATTGCGGTTTCGAATGAAGAAGCTTTAAAATTTGCAGAAATTTCAAAAGCATTAAATCCAGATTCTGCTGTTTCGGATGAAATTGTTGATTTCCTTCAAAATAGAACTGGAAATGAAATTGATTCTCCTGAGGTTAGAAAATTAAAAGGATTAATTAGAAGAAGCGAATCTTTTGGGGCAACTCGTTACATTGGTTTGCCAGATTCAAATGTTAACTTTTTAGATCTTCCTTTTTACGAAACAGGAACAGTGAAAAAGAATAATCTTTCGGATGCAGATATCGACATTATGTGTGATATTATTGAAAGAATAAAACCGCATCAAATTTATGCCGCCGGAGATTTGGCAGATCCGCACGGAACTCATAAAGTTTGTTTAGACAGTTTGTTTGAAGCTTTAAAAAGATTAAAAAACAAAAGCTTTATGGATGACTGCTGGGTTTGGCTTTACAGAGGCGCATGGCATGAATGGGAATCGTACCAAATTGACATGGCAGTACCAATGAGTCCTGACCAGGTTTTAAAGAAACGACATGCAATTTTTTATCACCAATCTCAAAAAGACGGGGTTATGTTTCAAGGTGATGACAGCAGGGAGTTTTGGGTGCGGGTTGAAGACAGAAATAGATTGACTGCAGAAAAATATCACAACTTAGGATTAGCAGATTATTCGGCTATCGAAGCGTTTAAACGTTATCATTTCTAAGGATTTTTCCAGCAATAAAGATAATAGACTATTTCATGGTTTATTTTGGTTAGTTACCTATAATTGAGAGAAAATGCGGTCGTGGTTGGCCGCATTTTCGTTTTTTACTCGTTTTGTATTTTTTTACTGCAGAGTCTTTTTTAACCGCGAAGTTTTTTTTTAACCGCAAAGTACGCAAAGGTTACGCAAAGGTCGCTAAGATTTATTTTTATGCTGTATAAAAGATGAGAATAAAAAAAGTTCGCTAAGTTTATTCATAAACTTAGCGAACTTTGCGTAAATCTTTGTGCCGTTGCGGTAAAACCCTAAATCGAAGAATTCAAAATTTTCTGTTTGACTTCGTCTATATAAGATCTTCCTATAACGTATCTAAGTCCTTCAATTTCAATGCTATTTCCTTCTACAGCATCAATTTTATCAATTGCGATCGTGTAAGATCTGTGGATTCTGATGAAATCTCTTTCGGGTAATAAGCTCGTGAAATCTGATAAAGTGCTGTGAATGATAAATTTACCAGAAGTAGTGCTTATTTTTAAATAATCTTTTAAGCTCTCGATGACTAAAATTTCGTTTAAGAAAATTTTCTTCATTTTTTTCTTGTCAATTTTAACGAAGATAAATGGGTTTTCTTTGCTATTTTCCTGCGGAGTTTTAGTGGTATTGTTGAGGCGTTTGTTGATTTTATTAACCGCTTTCATTAATCTCGGAAACTCAATTGGTTTTACCAGATAATCTAAAACATCCAGCTCATATGTTTCAATTGCAAATTGATCGTAAGCGCTCGTGATAATAAGCAGAGGCGGATTTTCTAAACTTTTGATAAAATTTATACCGTCTAAAACAGGCATATTAATGTCAAGAAAAATTACATCGATAGTATTGTTTTTTAAGAAATTTAACCCTTCAATAGAATTACTAAAGGTGTTAACGAGTTCTAAATCTTCAATCTGTTCAATATAACTTTTAATAACGTTTATTGCCAATGGCTCATCATCGATAATTAAACACTTTATTTTCATTTGTAAATATTATTTTAGGCCGAAATGGTTTTATTTGTAGGTATAGTTTTCGAAATAGCTAAAAGCGAGACTACGTGACTTTTATGACTAGTTTAACGACAAAAATATTCTTTTTATTTTTAAATGAAAGCTTATAGTCACTTTTATTATATCCTAATTCAAGTCTTTTTTTGACGTTTTCAATACCTATACCACTTGCCTTGTTAAAATTATCTTTATGTACGGTAATTTCGGGCATTGGGTTTGAAATAATGAAATAAAGGAAATCACCTTTTACCTTAAAATTAATGTCGATAACCACATTTCCTGTGTTTTTATTAACGCCGTGCTTAAAAGCATTTTCCACAAAAGTCAACAATAAAACAGGAGAAATTTCTTTGTCGTGAATATCTCCAGAAATGTACATGTTAACTTCTAAACGATCTCCATTTCTAATTCTCTCTAAATCAAGATAATTCTGAATGCATAGAATTTCATTTTCTAAAGACTGTTTCTTTTCTTTTGTTTCATACAACATGTAACGCATTAGTTCAGAGAGCTTTAAAACTATCTTAGGTGTTTTGTTTGATTTTTCTACAGAAAGAGAATAGATATTATTTAAGGTATTAAAGAAAAAGTGCGGTGAAATCTGAGATTTTAAAAACAGTAGTTCAGTTTCCAGCTGCGATTTCTCCAGATCGGTTACACGTTTCTGTTCTTGTAATAAATCAAGGGTAATTTTAATTGCCGTTACAAAAGTCATCACATATAATTCGCCCATCATCATATCAATTGTATAATTTAGCGTCAGATTGTTTATGGTTTGAGGTCCTTCTGGCCATACATCGTGTGTAATCAACAAATAAGTCAAATTAAATTTTAGAACAACCATGACAAATATCGCCGAAAGTACTGATATAATATATAGGACATATTTCTTGCGGTAGACCAAATGAGGCATCAAAACCAAAATATTCAGATAACATAATGCCATGTGAATAGGAAAACCAAGTAAAGTAGTTTTTAAAGAATATACGTAATCGTTAAAATAGCTTCCCCAGCGCAGTGTATTGAACAAAAAATACGTGAGCCAAAAGTAAACATGATAGCGTATAGGTAAAATGTAAAGCTTGCTTGAGTTGAAAATCATAGTGGTAATTTAAAATGTCGTTTGTTGCTTTTTTTTGATGTTTAGGGCTGTTTAAATGTCGTCCGTCTAAATTTATTTTGGTAAAAGTTGAATTTATCTAAATTTAAAGTTAAATTAATATTGTTTTGATATGAGGAAAATTACTCTGCTTTCTCTGACGGTAATTTTTATTGCAAGTTGCAAAATAAATGTAGATAAAAATAAACATCAGCAAAGTTTTGCAGCAAATTATGTTGATCCTTTTATAGGTACTGGAGGTCACGGACATACGTACCCAGGCGCAACGGTTCCTTTTGGGATGTTACAAGTGAGTCCAGATAATGGAATTTCAAGCTGGGACTGGTGTTCAGGCTATCATTATTCTGACTCTATAGTTTCTGGATTTAGTCACTTACATTTAAGCGGAACAGGAATCGGTGATTTGGCAGATATTTTATTTATGCCGACAAACAAAAAGTTAGACTTAACCGCCAAAGCCGCTTCACGCGATTTCCTTCCGTATAAATCAAAATATAATCATGTTAACGAAAAAGCAGTACCGGGTTATTACCAAGTTTTTCTTGAAGATCCTAAAATCAATGTAGAACTAACTTCTACGCAAAGAACCGCATACCATAAATATACTTTTAATGATACCAACACACAATCAGTTATTGTAGATCTTGGTTTCGCTATTAATTGGGACAAAGCGATAAAAACTTCTATTACAATTGAAGACGCCAATACCATCAGCGGTTTCCGTTATAGTACAGGCTGGGCAAAAAATCAGAAAGTATTTTTTGTGGCTAAATTTTCAAAACCAATCACAGAATCTATTATTACTGCTGATAAAAAAGTAGTGAATGCTAAAAATGCAGAAGGAGAAAATACTGCGCTGCAATTATTCTTCGATCCTAAAAATTCTAAAGAATTAGGAGTAAAAGTGGCACTTTCTTCAGTTAGTATCGCTAATGCGAAGGACAATTTAGATAAAGATCAGGAATTTGAAAAAGTAAAAACAGATGCTTCTGCAGTTTGGAATAAAGCTTTAAGCAAAATTTCTGTAGAAACTCCAATTGATTCTTTAAAAACTATTTTCTACAGCGCTTTGTATCACGCTCAAGTTGCGCCAGTTACGTACAGCGATAAAAACGGACAGTTTAGAACAGAAGACGATAAAATTGTTACTTCAAAAAATTATACCGCTTATTCTACTTTATCGCTTTGGGATACCTTTAGAGCAGAGAATCCGTTACTTACAATATTAGATCCAAATAGAGTTTCTGATATGGTTAACTCAATGTTAGCGTATTACGAAACCAAAAAAATATTGCCAGTTTGGACTTTGTATGCTAATGAAACCAATACAATGACAGGATATCATTCTATTCCAGTTATTGCAGATGCTTATTTAAAAGGTATTAAAGGTTTTGATGCCGAAAAAGCTTTTGAAGCCATGAAAGCCACAATGATGCAGGAAGAACGCGGCTTAAACTTCTACAAAAAATACGGATACATTCCTTATAATTTATTAGACGAATCGGTTACCATTACCTTAGAATATGCTTACGACGATTGGTGTGTAGCGCAAATGGCGAAAGCTTTAGGTAAAACAGCTGATTATGAGTTTTTCTCTAAACGTGCAAAAGCTTATGAATATTTATTTGATACCAAATCTGGTTTCATGAGAGGGAAATCGGAAGATGGAAAATCTTGGAACGAGCCTTTCGACCCAAAACACTCTAACCACAGGGAACATACAGATTATACAGAAGGAAATGCTTGGCAGCACAGCTGGTTTGTACCTCATAATGTTGACGAATTTATTACGCTTCACGGAGGTAATGCTGTGTTTACAAAACGTTTAGAACAGTTGTTTACAGAAAGTTCTGAAATTACAGGAAACAATGTTTCAGCTGATATTTCTGGTTTGATCGGACAATATGCACATGGTAACGAGCCAAGCCACCACATTGCTTATATGTTTAATCACGCAGGTCAGCCTTGGAGAACGCAATATTGGGTGCGCCATATTTTGGACACACAATATAATACGACTGCAAATGGTCTAAGCGGAAACGAAGACTGCGGCCAAATGTCAGCTTGGTATGTATTCAGCTCAATGGGATTATACCCAATGAATCCAGCTTCGGGTGAATACGAAATTGGAAGTCCGATTTTTGAAAAATCAACTTTAAATCTTCCAAACGGAAAAACTTTTGTAATTGAAGCAGAGAATGTTTCCAACAAAAATTTCTATATCCAATCGGCTACTTTAAACGGAAAAGCATTTGATAAAACAGCCATTTCTCACCAAGAAATGCAAAAAGGTGGTGTACTTCATTTTGTAATGGGAGCACAGCCAAACAAAAACTGGGGTCTGAACTAACTAATTCAAAATAAATATTTAATGAACATTATAGACGTATCAATCATTTTAATCTATATCGTAATGTCGGTCGGTATAGGAATCTGGATTTCAAGAAAAGCATCAAAAGGGCTTGACGATTATTTCCTTGGCGGGAAATCGATCAAATGGTATTTTTTAGGATTGAGCAATGGCTCAGGAATGTTTGATGTTTCAGGAACTTCCTGGATGATTGGAGTTTTATTTTTATACGGCGTAAAAAGTTTCATGTTTATGTGGCTTTGGCCCATTTGGAATCAGATTTTCGTCATGATGTTCCTCGCAGTCTGGATTAGAAGATCGAAAGTAATGACGGGTTCTGAATGGATTTTAACTCGTTTTGGAAGCGACAAAGCAGGAAAAGCATCACATATTATTGTGGCTATTTTTGCTATTATTTCTACGATTGGTTTCATCGCTTATTTCTTCGTTGGAATCGGAAAATTTGTAACCATTATTCTTCCTTGGGATTTAACGGTTCACATGAACGGTGGTGTTTTCTTAACATCAGAACAGGCTTATGCATTGTTAATCATTTTCTTAACCACCATTTATACCGTAAAAGGCGGAATGTTTTCAGTAGTGGCAACAGAAGTCGTACAATATATTATTATGATTGTTGCTGGAGTTCTAATCGCTGGTTACGCATTCATTAATTATACTGATATTCAGATCAATTCTGTAATTACTCCAGAATGGAAAAATGTCTTCTTCGGATGGGAATTTGAAACACAATGGGGCGATAAATTTGAAACTTTCAACAGATTAATTGATACAGAAGGTTATAAAATGTTTGGTGCATTTATCGGAATGACGCTTTTCAAAGGATTCTTTGCAAGTGTCGCAGGTCCAACACCAAGTTACGATTTACAGCGTGTTCTTTCTACTAAATCAGTAAAAGAAGCAGCTTACATGAGTGGTTTTACCAACTTAATTTTATTCATTCCGAGATATTTATTAATCACTGGAATTGTGGTTATTGCTTTGGTAAATCTTGCGCCAGAATTAAACGCAAACGTTAATCTTACAGGAGCAGATTTAGAATTATTAATGCCAAAAGTGGTGAATCTTTATATCCCAGTTGGAATTAAAGGAATTCTTTTAGCAGGTTTATTAGCTGCTTTCATGTCTGGATTCTCAGCTTTTGTAAATGCTGGTCCTGCATATATTGTAAATGATATTTATAAAAAATACTTCAAACCAGTTGCATCAAATGCACATTATATTAAAGTAAGTCAGATTTCATCATTTATGGTGGTTGGACTTGGAGTTTTCATGGGATTCTTCGCTGATTCGATCAACTCGTTAACGCTTTGGATTACAAGTGCCTTGTACGGAGGTTATGTTGCGGCGAACTTCTTAAAATGGATTTGGTGGCGTTTCAACGGATGGGGTTATTTCTGGGGAATGGTCGGCGGATTAATCGCAGCTTCTCTACAATTCGTTTTAGATCAAAACAAAGGAAATTTAACAGCGGGAACATTCTTGCATGATCTTTCGCAAGTGCCATCGATTTACTTATTCCCATTAATTTTCGGAATGTCAATTTTAGGCTGTCTTTTAGGAACATATTTAAGCAAACCAACCGATATGGAAGTGCTGAAATCTTTCTACAGCAATGTTAGACCTTGGGGATTCTGGAATCCAGTTTACAAACAATTAAAAGCGGAAGATCAATCTTTCCAAAAAAATAATGATTTCTATCTGGATATGATGAATTGTGTAATCGGAATTGTATGGCAGTCAAGCATGATTCTGCTTCCGATTTATTTCATCATCAGAGATTATCCAAAAGCGGCGGTGGCTTTAGTTGTCTTTTTAGTTACAACTACAGTATTGAAGTTTACTTGGCTTGATCGAGTTAGGAAGATTGAAGAGTAGATAATAGAAGCAAGATAATAGAAACAGGATTTTAGAGTAGAGAATTTCCTCAAAGTTTGTCATTTTGAGGAACGAGAAATCTCCACGAGTAACTCTACAAAGATTGGTAACTTACGAGATGGAGCTTCTTGCGGAGATTTCTCCTTCGTCGAAATGACAAAACTGAACGTTATAGTTGCAAAAAAAAGTCAGAGACAAAAGAATAAAAAAAAAACTAATAAATAAAAAAAACAAAAAATGAGTACTATTCCTTGGCAAGACAGACCCGAAAACAGTAAAGATGTAATGTGGAGATATTCTGAGAATCCAATTATCGACAGATATTCGATTCCTTCTTCAAACAGTATATTCAATAGTGCAGTTGTACCTTTTGGAGACGGATATGCTGGGGTTTTTAGATGTGATAATAAAGCAGTTCAGATGAATATTTTTGCTGGTTTCAGTAAAGATGGTATCAATTGGGACATCAACCACGAACCAATTGAAATGAAATCTGGAAATACAGAAATGATCGAATCTTCTTATAAATACGATCCTCGTGTGGTTTGGATCGAAGATCGTTACTGGATTACTTGGTGTAATGGTTATAACGGACCAACAATCGGTATTGGTTATACTTTTGATTTTAAAGAATTTTTCCAATGCGAAAATGCTTTTTTACCATTCAACAGAAACGGAGTTTTATTCCCTCAAAAAATTAACGGTAAATATGCAATGTTAAGCCGTCCAAGTGATAATGGACATACGCCTTTTGGAGATATCTGGATCAGCTACAGCCCAGATATGAAATATTGGGGAGAGCACAGATTGGTGATGAAACCAAGTCAGTTTGAAAAAAGTGCTTGGCAGTGTACAAAAGTAGGTGCGGGACCAATCCCAATTTTAACTGACGAAGGATGGTTAATGATCTACCACGGAGTTATCAATACCTGCAACGGTTTCCGTTATGCAATGGGTTCAGCATTATTAGAAACAGACGCACCAGATCAAGTAAAATACAGAACGCAGCCGTATTTATTAGGACCTGCAGAAACGTATGAAATGGTTGGAGATGTACCAAATGTAGTTTTCCCATGTGCTGCTTTACACGATTTTGAAGAAGATAAATTAGCAGTTTATTACGGTGCGGCAGATACTCACGTAGCGATCGCCTTCGGAAAATTAAGTGAAGTAATTCAATTTACAAAAGATAATAGTTTATAATATAATGATGCATAGTAGAGGTAAATTATTGTCCCTAGCCGTTACTTTTTTTTCGCTGCTGGGTTATGCACAATCTGAAAAAGAGGTTACACCAAAAAGTTATATTGCGTATAAAACTTCAAGCGAAATTACTATCGACGGCGATGGAGCAGACAAAGCTTGGGAAAAAGCAGCTTGGACAACACCTTTTGTCGACATAGAAGGCGTTGAAACTCCAAAATACAAAACTCAGGTTAAAATGCTCTGGGACGATAATTACTACTATATTCTAGCTAAGATGGAAGAGCCGCATGTTTGGGCAAATCTTAGACAACGGGATACTATTATTTTCTATAATAATGATTTTGAGGTTTTTATTGATCCAGATAATGATACTCACAATTATTATGAATTGGAAATAAATGCATTAAACACCGCTTGGGATTTATTTATCAATAAACCCTACCGCGAAAAAAATACGGTTTTAAACGACTGGAATATCGATGGTTTAAAATCGGCTGTAAAAGTAGACGGAACTTTAAACAATGCATCAGATATTGATAAAGGCTGGACATTAGAAATTGCCATTCCATGGTCTGTTTATAAAACATCTTATCATGAGAATATAGTTCCGAAAGATAAATTTTGGAAAGTTAATTTCTCAAGAGTAAATTGGCAGCATTCTGTTGTTGACGGAAAGTACGAACGAAAAAAAGATACAGAAGGAAAGTTTCTCCCAGAATACAATTGGGTTTGGTCGCCTATGGGAGTCATCAATATGCATGAGCCCGAAAAATGGGCTTATGTATACTTTTCTTCAAAAGAAAGCGAAGATAAATTCATAATTCCGCAGGAAGAAAAAGTAAAATGGGAATTGTATACTTTATACAGAGCTCAAAAAAGATATTTTGACAAGAATAAAACCTGGGCAAAATCCCTTCAGAATATCAGTAAAAAAAATATTGTTGTTGACGGAAAGACTTTAAAACCAGTTTTAGAAAATCATTCATCAGGATTTAATATCTTGGTAAAGAGTCCTTTTTCAAACAAAACCTTAATAATTAAAGAAGATGGTAAAATTATTACGAACGAATAGCATTCAAAAACTATTAAAAGTTTTAGTATTAGCGTTTTCGCTGAGTTTATTCTCTTGCGGACAAAAAGAGAATAAAGACGTCGAAAACGGAAAATTCATTTTTGGAGTTTGGACAACTGCTGACGCTAAAAAATCGGATGCAGATTATTCTAAAGAATTCAAAAAGTACAAAGACGGCGGAATCGATGAAGTTTTAATTAATACGAATACAGATCCAAAACTTTTAGGAAGATTAGTTCCATTAGCTAAAAAAGAAGGTCTAAAAGTGCACGCTTGGATCATGGCAATGAACCGCCCGAATGATTCTGTAGCGTTACAACACCCAGATTGGTACCAAGTTAGCAAAGAAGGAAAATCTTGTTTTGATAATCGTCCGTATGTAGATTATTACCAATGGCTTTGTCCGACTAAAGAAGAATCTAGAAACCACGTTTTAGGCTTGGTTGAAGGTTTGGCAAAAGTAGAAGGAATCGAAAGTGTACATTTAGATTACATTCGTTTCCCAGATATCTTTTTGCCAATCAGTTTATTACCAAAATACAACTTGGTTCAAGATACAGAATTACCGCAATTTGACTTCTGCTATTGCGATGCCTGCGTTTCTAAATTCGAAAAAGAACATCATAAAAATCCAAAAAACAGCCACAATACTTCAATTGATATGGAGTGGAAAAACTTCAGATTAAATGCCGTAAAAGCAGTTGTAGATGATGCGTATAAAATTGCTCACAAACACAATAAAAAATTAACAGCAGCAGTATTTCCTTATCCAGAAATGGCAGATCACATGGTGCGCCAGCGTTGGGATAAATGGAATATTGACGAAGTGTATCCAATGATTTATCATAGTTTTTACGATGAAGAAATTGACTGGGTAGGTTACGCAACGAAACAAGGCGTAGCAGATTTAGATGGAAAGTCAACTAAAGTAAATACAGGAATCTACATTCCAGGATTAAAATCGGATGCCGAATTGAAAGAAGCGATTCTTCAAGCGAAGAAAAATGGTGCAGCAGGAGTGTCATTTTTTGACGGAAATGCTTTATCAGACAGTAATTTAAAGACGATAAAAGCAGTAAAAGCAAGCTTATAGTCGATTTTACTCGGATTAAAAATTTTTACGAAGTAAATTGCAGCAGGAAGAACAATTTTATTTCTGAATGTTGAACCAAAAATAAACCACATGTCAAATAGAAGAGATTTTATCAAGAAAACAACGTTAGGCACTTTAGCCATAAGTTCTGTTTTGGGCGTAAGCGGATTTGCTGCAAATCACGAAAATGAACCAGAAGCTGAATTAAAAGAAAAAAAACAGACTAAACCGATCATCATCTCGACATGGAATCATGGTCTGCCTGCTAATAAAGAATCTTGGAAGAATTTAAAAGAAGGAAAATCAGCTTTAGATGCTATCGAGGCTGGAATGAAAATACCTGAAGCCGATCCGACTGTCCGCAGCGTAGGTTACGGAGGATATCCAGACCGCGAAGGGAAAGTTACTCTTGATGCCTGTATTATGGATCATAACAGCAACTGCGGTTCTGTTTGTTTTTTACAAGGAATCAAACACCCCATTTCTGTTGCGAAAAGGGTCTTGCAAAATACGCCTCACGTAATGTTAGCAGGACAAGGCGCCTTACAATTTGCCTTGTCTGAAGGTTTTAAAGAAGAAAATTTACTGACTCCAGAATCTGAAAAAGACTGGAAAAAATGGCTGGAAGATTCTAAATACAAACCAGTTATTAATATAGAAAATCACGATACCATCAGTATGCTAATGTTAGACCAAGAAGGCAATCTTTCTGGCGGATGTACCACGAGCGGTGCAGCTTGGAAAATGCACGGACGCGTCGGTGACTCCCCAATAATCGGCGCGGGTCTTTTCTTGGATAACGAAGTAGGAGCGGCGGCAGCAACTGGTTTAGGCGAAGCCGTAATTAGAACTGCAGGAAGTGCAATGGTTGTAGAATTAATGCGTCAGGGAAAATCGCCTTACGATGCTTGTAAAGAAATTACAGAACGTATTTACAACAAACATAAAAACCACAAAGACATGGAATACCTGCAAGTTGGTTTTATTGCTTTGAATAAAAACGGAGAATATGCGGGTTATAGTCTAAGATCTGGTTTTAATTTCGCCGTTTCTGATGATGTAAAAGGTCACAGAATGGAAGATGCGAAATTTAAAATGTCTTGGGATAAATAGTTAGTGCCTGAACTTTGTCAAAGTTTCAAACTTTGACAAAG